>Ga0209277_10000013_pt1 | contig 152008 bp, 138 predicted proteins | sample JI81AbrownDNA_FD_187503 | JGI IMG/M metagenome (GOLD analysis project Ga0209277, IMG submission 187503) | Wastewater effluent complex algal communities from Wisconsin, to seasonally profile nutrient transformation and Carbon sequestration -... | ecosystem: Engineered > WWTP > Effluent > Algae... | reverse complement strand
TGGCCGACATGACGTCGATCGATGCTGTCGTCTGCTCCACGCTGGCCGCCTGTTCGCTGGCCGCCTGGCTCAGCGATTGCGCTGTCGCGCTGACCTGGCTGGCCGCTCCCGTCAATGCATCGGCCGCTGCGCGGACTTCCTCGATAATTTCTGCCAGTTTGCTGCAACTGGAATTTGCATCCTGCTTCACCTGGTTAAACACCCCAAGAGCGTCACGATCCATGCGCTGCGTCAGGTCGCCATTGGCCAGGCTGGAGAACATGCGCCCAACATCTTCAATGATGTCTGTCAGTTTTTCGCTGGTCGCGTTGGCATCGTTCTTCAATTGTCCGAAAGAGCCAGCGTATTCACGTGTGATGCGCTGATTCAGGTCGCCTGCTGCCAGCCCGCCAAACACCCGGACCACATCTTCGAAAATGGTCGCCGTGGTTTCCATCATGGTGTTGACGCCAGCACACAGTTCCGCGATGGGGCCAGTCTTTCCGTCCATGGGAATGCGCTGGCTGAGATCTCCCGCCCTGGCAGCGGAGGTAACCACCTGCGCCTGCTCCACTGCCTGACGCAGCATGGCATTGGCGTGCACTTCCTCGGTCACGTCTGTAGCGATCTTGACAATCTTCACCACGCGGCCCATTTCGTCGGTCACGGGGGCGTATACAGCTTGCAGTGAGACTTCCTGCCCGCTCTTGTTGACACGCTTGAATACCGCGTTCTGTGCCTTACCGGCATTGAGGTCTGCCCAGAATTGCTGATAAACCGATGAGTTGGCCAAGGTCGGATCACAGAACATGCGGTGGTGCTTGCCGACCACCTCCTGGGCCTGGTACCCCATGGTCTGGAGCAGGTTTTTGTTGGCCTGAAGAACATGGCCTCCAAGGTCAAACTCAATGTAGGCATAAGACGCGTCGATGGCATTCAAAATGCCACGAGCATTGTGCCGCTCCAGTTCCGCTTCGGTGATGTCATAACGCACGCCGAGGTACTTCATCGGCTTGCCGTTGTCTCCCAAAATCGGGGCAATGACCGCATCCACGTAGTAAGGCGTGCCATCCTTGGCACGATTCTTCACCACGCCACGGAAAATTTCGCCACGACCAATGGTCGCCCACATCTGCTTGAACACCTCTTTGGGCATATCAGGGTGCCGGGTGGTGTTGTGTCCGAATCCAATCAACTCATCCTTAGGATATTTCGACACATCCAGAAACTTCTGATTGACGGTCAGAATGTCGCCCTTCTTGTCTGCCTCCGAGACGATGCTGGTGACATTCATGATGTCGGTGCGGACCTTGAGTTCGGCTTCCAGTTCAGCGATCCGCTGTTCCAGTGCAGTGCTTCCAAAGAGTCGCGAAATCCAGGACGACTTGGTTTGAGACATATCGATGCTCCTCTTTCTACTAAATATGGTTTGGCGTAACCGGGGAGGAAACACCGTCTTGTGGTTAGCCCACTACCGATGCAGTTTCCGAACCTGTTACCAGTTCTGCCAGCGAAACGACATCGAGAATCAACGCCACCTCGCCGCTGCCAAGAATGCTGGACCCGGAAATTCCTCGCAGAGTCTTGAAAAGACGCCCCAGAGGTTTGATCACGGTCTGGTTCTGCCCCAGAAGCACTTCCACCTCGATCCCGTATTTGCCACGTGGCGAATTCACAACCACTACACTGACCCTGTCCGGCAAGCTGGATTCCACGCTGTACAGCGTCCGCAAACGCACGACCGGCAGTACCTGTCCGCGCAACTCGACACAGTGGCGGCCAGAGGCATCGACCTTGATGTGCTGGCCTCCGGACTCAATGACTTCCACCACCGATTCCAGGGGCAATACAAATTTGGATTTTCCAACACCAACCAGGAAGCCATCGATGATGGCCAGCGTGAGTGGCAAACGGATATCGACTTGAAGTCCCTTGCCCGGCTTGCTGTTGAGTCTAAGGCTGCCGCGCAGTGCCTCGATATTTCGCCGGACAACATCCATGCCCACGCCGCGGCCCGACAGATTGGTCACCTGCTCTGCAGTAGAAAAACCAGGCTCAAAGATCATCATGTTGATCGCGTCATCGCTGGGCACCACACCCTGCTCAATCAAGCCCCGGTTCCAGGCCCGCTGCAGTACACGTTCTTTATTGATACCCCGTCCATCGTCCTCAATACGGATCAGGATGGCACCCGTCTCATGTCGTGCGCTAAGCACCAGTGTGCCTGCAGGCGGCTTGCCAGCGGCCATGCGCTCCTGTGGCGGCTCAAGTCCATGGTCCAGTGAGTTACGAACCAGGTGCATCAGCGGATCCGCAATCTTTTCCACCATGGACTTGTCGAGCTCGGCATCGCCACCCACGATTTCAAAATTGACTTCCTTGCCCAGGCTGGCTGCCGTGTCGCGCACCACACGGCGAAACCGGCTAAACGTTTCCCCAACAGGCACCATGCGCAGCCCGAGTGTCCCGTTGCGGATTTCCTCAATCAGGCTGTTCATGTGCAAATTGGCTTCAATCAGGGCCACCTGGCGCGTCTCACGGGCCAGCAACGTTGCCCCGGCGCCCGCTATCACCAATTCGCCTAGCAGGTTGATCACGGCATCGAGCCGGTCCGCCTGAACCCGGATGTAACGCTCTTCCGACGGAGCCGCTTCCCGAATCTTTTGCTGCTTGCCCAAAGCCGCAGCCACCACTTCAGGTGCCACACCCGCCTGGGATTCCAGCAAATCACCAATTTTGGTTTTCGCCACCGCCGGCATGCCCGGCGTATGTTGCTGTGTGCTGAGCACCTGTTGCAACTTGTCCTGGGTCACCGCACCCACAGAAACCAGCATATCGCCCAGGCGCGGCGTCTCCGGCATCTCCTCAATGGCGCGCGCCAGCATCTGGTCCGGTGTTTCGGGCGCGACAACATCGAGTTCACAGTCGTCAATCACGAAACTGAAAGCCCCCTCAATGTCTTCGCGATTGGCTGTGGTCTCCAACTCCATGAAAAAGCTCAGGTAGCAGCTTTCCGGATTCAGATTCACCAACGGCGGCACAGTGTCCGTGCCGCAGCGAATGGATTTCACTGCACCCAGTGTCCCCAAATAGCGGGCGATGGAAAGTGGGTCCATGCCATTACGGAAAGTCTCCGGACCAAAGCGTGCCGAAATAGTCCAGACGCGCAGGCCTCCACCTTGATCAGCACTGCTGGCTGGCACCGACGCGGGCTCCGAAAGCGGAGCTGCAGCGTCCTCGGTCAACGCGCGCAGACGAATCACCAAGTCTGCCCGTGCATCCTTCTGTTCCGCTGTATCTGCACTTTCGTCTGCCGCCGTGTCAACCAGGAACTTGATCTGGTCATTGCATTGCAGCAACAGAGTACTGATGTCCGGATTCAGGGCGATACCGCCATCACGCATCTTGTCGAGCAGTGTTTCAACGTGGTGGGTAAATTCAACCACCCGGTTAAGCCCGAAGATACCCGCCGACCCTTTGACCGTGTGGGCACAACGAAACAGCGAGTCCAGCAATTCCCTGTTGTCGGGTTGATCTTCCAGCTCCAGCAACAGCGTCTCGATGGCCTCAATCTGCTCTGCTGCCTCGCTGATGAATGCAGGCATAGCCTGCGCAATAAAGTCAAGATCGGCGTCATTGCTCATGGCTAGGCTCCAGACGCATTTTTAAGGGGGCGATTTTCAAGCCACTGGGCAACACCCATGGTGCGACACGCCTCAGTAAATGCATCGCTGGGGTCGACCAGACGCCAAGCATGCTCCATGTTGGCGAGCGCCGCCAACAACTGCAAACCCGAGCCATCGACTTCTTCCACATTTCTGGCGGAAACCTCCAGACCATCCTGGCTCTTGCTCATCTGTTCGGTAACCCATGCCAGCAACGCGTCGCGCGTCTCCAGAGCGCTGTAGATATTCAGTTCCGTCGGCAACTCAAATGGTTCACTCATGAAATCTCCCAGGCAGCAATTGAAAACCCACGCTGAAAACGTTATGCGCGGGCAAAGGCTACACGCAGAGCTTGGATACTGCGTTCACCAATTGGGTTGGCGAGAAAGGTTTGACCATCCAGGCCTTGGCACCAGCTGCCTTGCCTTGCTCCTTCTTTTCCTCCTGGCTCTCGGTAGTGAGCATGAGAATGGGCATGAATTTATAGGCAGCGAGCGCCTTTGCAGCCCGGACGAATTCAATTCCGTTCATGATGGGCATATTCACGTCACAGATCGCCATATTGACCTGACGCCCATCCAGCAAAGCCAGCGCAGCCTGCCCATCTCCCGCCTCGATGACGTTGTAGCCAGCACCCGTGAGCGCCATCTTGACCACTTGCCGCAAACTAGCCGAGTCATCAATCACCAAAATAGTCTTTGCCATTTCAACCTCTTCAAAAGAACGTCGTTTCGTTGTTGTCACCCGCTGGTGTGATGCCACCACCGTGGTCCTGTCGCTGCTCTGCCATAGCGTACTGTGATTCCAGCCGGGCAAGCCAGGTCTCCAGATCCGGGATACCGGCATCCTTGCCGGCGACGGCATCCTGGAGCCGTGCGATGTCCCCCTCCAACAGGGCCATCATCTGACTGATCCGGTCCTGGTATTGAAACCCGATGTACATGCGCTCGACCTGCTCTGCAACCATCTGGGTTTCATGGTGAAAAGGCTTGGCGATGTTCTCCAGCGCGGTGACCGCCTTGTGCACCATCGCAAGCACATCGTGGATGGCGTTGGTCGCGGCCCCGGACAACTGTCCGTCTTTTAAAAGAGGTTTCAGGGCTTGATCGCAAGCCTGAGCCAGCCCCGTAACCCCATCGCTGTGCTGGCTCAGTGCCTCAGTGATCTGTTGGGACTGCCGCTCTGCCTTGTGAATATGCGGACCGATATCCGAAAACGCCTGCAGCATTTCCGTGACGGCCGACTCAGACTGTGCCCGTGATGTCGCCAGATGGCGCGCCCATATTGGAAGGACGCCGGCGCACAAAGTTATCAGCGCCTGTGCAGCGTGGTCGTCCTGCCTGTGGTTGCTTGTTGGTGGCATTATTCTGGTCAGAGATTTCCTTGCATATTAGCGCGGATTTCAGACCAGTCCCACCCTCCAATCCAAATTGATAGGAGGTAGTTACCCCTGAAACCTAAGCGCTTGCCCGACGCGAAAGCACTTCAAATGCCGGCAGTGTCTTGCCCTCCAGCACTTCCAGAAAAGCGCCGCCACCAGTGGAGATATAGCCCACCTGCTTTTCAATGCCGTACTTGGCAATGGCTGCCAAGGTATCTCCGCCTCCAGCGATGCTGAATGCGCTGGATTCAGCGATCGCCTGAGCGATCACCTTGGTTCCATTCTCGAAGGCAGCGAATTCGAACACCCCTACAGGGCCGTTCCACACAATGGTGCCTGCCTGCTTGAGCTGGTCGGCCAGTGCTTTTGCAGTCTGGGGACCGATATCGAGGATCAGATCGTCATCGGCCACATCGGTTGCGGTCTTGATTTCGGCTTTGGCATCGGCACTGAAAGTCTTTGCAGTGACCACATCGGTGGGGATCGGCACGGCTGCACCCCGTGCCTTCATGGCCTCGATCACCGCGGTGGCTTCGGCCAGCAAATCGGGCTCGGCCAGGCTTTTGCCAATCTTCAGGCCGGCGGCCAGCATGAAGGTGTTGGCAATGCCACCGCCCACAATGAGCTGGTCCACATTGGCGGCCAGACTCTTGAGAATGGTCAGTTTGGTGGACACTTTGGAACCGGCCACGATGGCCACCAGCGGGCGCTTGGGCGCCAACAGGGCTTTGGAGATCGCATCCATTTCCGCTGCCAGCAGGGGGCCCGCACAGGCCACGGGAGCGAACTGGGCGATGCCATAGGTGGAGGCTTCGGCACGGTGGGCTGTGCCGAAAGCGTCGTGCACAAAAATGTCGCACAAGGCGGCCATTTTCTTGCTCAGTTCTTCGTTGTTCTTCTTTTCGCCCTTGTTGACGCGGCAGTTTTCCAGCATCACCAGTTGTCCAGGCGCAACGCTGACGCCATCGGTCCAATTCGCCAGGACGGGAATCTCGCGCCCCATGAGTTCGCCCATGCGCTTGGCCACGGGGGCCAGGGAGTCTTCGGGTTTGAAGTCGCCTTCGGTAGGGCGACCCAAGTGCGAGGTCACCATGACCGCCGCACCGGCCTTCAGCGCCATTTCAATGCAGGGAATACTGGCGCGGATGCGGGTGTCTTCGGTGATGTTTCCGGCGTCATCCTGCGGAACATTGAGATCGGCACGGATGAAAACGCGTTTGTCGGCAACTTTGCCTTGGGCAACCAGGTCAGAGAAACGGATCACTTGCATGAAAAAACCTCAGGTAGTTGAAATAGGCCCGCAGTGCGGTCACACCACGCATTGTAAAAGTGCGCTACCAGCCCAGGCCGATATGCAGCGGCAGGTACACCACCATCCCTGAAACAATGGTGCCCAGCACCGCCTGACCTTGCCCCTTGCGGACAAAAAAATAGGCCGCTCCCGCAACCGCAGCAAACAGGCGCGCATCCTGCCAGGTCGTAATGAGTTGCCCCTGGGTCATGACCACCTCGGGCAGTACCACCGCCGACAGTGCGGCAATCGGCGCGTACTGCAAGCCGCGCTGGGCCCAGTGGGGAAGCTGCCAGGACCGATTGCTTATGAAGAAGAAGCAACGCGTCACCACCGTCACCACACCCATCCCCACGAGCACCCCCAGCGTCCAGCCGTCCGTAGGACTCATGCTTTGCCTTTGGCAAGAGGAGGTGCTGGCGGCTGCAGTTGCTCCAGCATCAGGCACAGCGCCACGGCTGCCGCAATAGCCACCACAATATTGAGCTTGAAGGGCAAGGCAAACGCCGCCACGGCGGCCATGCCCGCCACCCCAGCGGACACCCGCCGCAAGGTGCTACTAGCCAGCGAGCAACCGACCCCCAGCAGCGCCAGAATGCCGGCAAACCCCAAGCCCCATTGTGTTGGGATGGTGTTGGCCAGCGCAATACCCAACAGGCTGGCAGCCTGCCAGCTGGTCCAGTTGAAAAAACTGCCACCGCCCAGGTAAGCCAGCTGGTCGCGCTGGCCACCGACATCCGTCGCGGGATGGTGGAAGCGTTTGGTAAACATCACGTAGCTGAGGTCGGCTGTCAAGTAGCCATTGAACAGCCGCCAGCGCAGCGGCAGGTGCATCAGGTACGGTCGCATGTGGGCACTGAACACCACAAAACGCAAGTTGACGCAAAAGGCAGTGGCCCAGATCACCCAGACTGGCGCACCTGCGGCGATCAAGGGTATGGCAGCCAGCTGCGAACTGCCGGCAAACACCAGCAGGCTCATGGCCACGGCCTCGAACGTGCTCATGCCGGACTTGACCATGGTCACGCCGGTCATCAGCCCCCAGGCTGCCAAACCTGGCGATACGGCCGCCATCTCGCGCAGCCCCAATTGAAACTCGGGGTGGCGCCACCAGGCCCGCCAGCGCTGCATCACGCCAGCACCTGGCCTGCCTGCAACGGAAAGCCGCGGACAAAGTCCGCCACGGGCATGCGCTTGCTGCCGGCCCGCTGGAGCTCTTTCAAAATTACTATCGAATTCATAGCGGCCACCGCAATACCCTCGGGGGCTACAGCCAGAATTGTTCCAAAAACAGCCTGCGGAGACCCCGCTTGCACCGATGCACTCCAGACCTTGATGGATTCGCCATCCAGCACCGTCGAGGCACCCGGAAAGGGGTTGAACGCCCGCACCCTGCGCACGATTGTTTCGGCATCCTGTTGCCAGTCGATCGCCGCCTCATGCTTCTCAATTTTGTGGGCGTACGTGATTCCGTCTGCTGGTTGTTTGACGGGCTGTAACTGGCCAGCAGCTGCGAAATCCAGTGCCTGAACGACCATGCGCGCGCCAAGCTCAGCCACCTTGTCGTGCAGGGTGGCGGTGGTGTCGGCTTCCAGAATTGGCAGGCTCTCCTTGAGCAGCATGTCGCCCGTGTCCAGCCCCTCGTCCATCTGCATGATGGTGACACCGGTATGGCTGTCGCCCGCTTCAATCGCGCGATGGATGGGCGCTGCGCCACGCCAGCGGGGCAGCAGGGAGCCGTGGATGTTCAGGCAGCCATAACGCCCACGGCCATCGGCGTGCGGGGCGACCATATCGTCCAGCACCCACTGCGGCAGGATCAGCCCATAGGCAGCGACCACCATCACATCCGCATCGGCCTCCGCAATCGCCTTGCGGGCGGCTACTGCGTCATCTGGATACTTTCCGTCCAGTCGCAGGCTGCGCGGCTGTGCCACTGGAATGGTGTGCTCCAGCGCAAACTGCTTGACCGCAGAGGCCTGCAGTTTCATGCCCCGCCCCGCGGGCCGGTCGGGCTGGGTCAACACCAGGGCAATGGTGTGTCCAGCAGCATGCAATCGCTCAAGAGCCAGTCGGGCGAATTCCGGTGTGCCGGCGAAAATGACTCTTAGAGGTTGCACTTAACGCGATTCCTCACGCAGGGCTTTGAGCATTTTGGTTTTGATGCGGTTGCGCTTCAGGGGGGAAAGGTATTCCACAAAGACCTTGCCCATCAGATGGTCCATCTCGTGCTGGATGCACACTGCAAGCAGTTCGACGGCCTCGATGGTCCGGCTCTGGCCCTGGCCATCCAGCGCCTTCACATGCACTGCGTCGAAACGTTCCACGCCGTCATAAATCCCAGGCACCGAGAGGCAGCCCTCTTCATTCAGATGCTTGGTCGGACTGGTCCAGACGATTTCCGGGTTGATCAGTACCAGCGGCTGGTCACGCTCTTCGGATACGTCGATCACGATCACCCGCTCATGGACGTCAATCTGGGTTGCTGCCAGGCCAATCCCTTTGGCTTCATACATGGTTTCCAGCATGTCGCGCACCAGCGTCTGGACGCGCTCGTCCACTACGGCCACGGGCTTTGCCACTTTGTGCAGTTTGGGGTCGGGATAGCAAAGAATCGGTAGTAATGCCATGGAAAGCTCTTCAAAGATGTGGCTATTTTCGCCACTTTTGGCGGCTCTGGTACAGCCTGTTACCCAAAAACGTTGCCGAATCAAGGGCTTGAGCGCAAAATCGCGCGTAAATTATCAAGTTATGCCAACCCGACTGCACTCCGATATGACGACACACTTCATGGCGAAATCAAAATTGGCACTGGCCGCACTGACCAGTCTGGCAAGTGCCTTGACGGTAGGCCCCGCCCTGGCACAGCAGTATCCTGTCACGTCAGCCCAAAAGGCCACAGCCAACGAGGTGGCCGCCAAAGGCGTGCCGCTGAGCGAACTGGCCCCGAATGCGCCTGAGACGTACACCATCAAGCGTGGCGATACGCTGTGGGACATTTCCAAGCTCTACCTCAAGAGCCCCTGGCGCTGGCCTGAGTTGTGGGGCATGAACCTCAACGACATCAAGAACCCAAACCTGATTTACCCCGGTCAGATACTGATCCTGGAGCGCAAGAACGGCATGGCTACCTTGCGCGTGGCCAATCCGGTGTCTGCCGACAGCGGCATGGAAACGGTGCGTGTATCCCCGCGCACCCGGTACGAATCTCTGTCCGGCAATGCACTGACTGCACTCCAGTCCAGCGTTATTGAGCCCTTCCTGGCCGAGCCACTGGTGGTTGACGAAGCAACTCTTAACGCTGCGCCGCGCATTGTCTCTGCGCAGGAAAGCCGTGTCCTGCTTGCCAAAGGCGATCGCGCCTATGCGCGTGGCTCTAACGGCGCTCCCCTTCTGGATGACCAGCCGCGCGAAAAGCAATTCCGGGTATTCCGCAATGCAACGCCCCTGAAAGACCCTGGAACGGGAGAAATCCTGGGCTATGAGGCGCAGTATGTCGGCAAGGCTTCGCTGGTTCGCAGCGAGAGCACCACAGAAGTGACCGACAAGGACGGAACCACCACTGGGGTCATTGTTCCCGCCACCATCGACATCGTCGGGGCCAAGGAAGAAATGCGTGTGGGTGACCGCATGCTGCCTGAGCCACCGCGCCAGCTCCAGACCTACACACCGCGGGCGCCCTCTGCTGCCGTGACGGGGCGCATCGTCTCTGTATATGGCAGCGCTGTGGTAAACGCTGCCCAAAACCAGGTGGTTGCCATCAATCTCGGTTCCCGTGACGGAATGGAGCCTGGCCACGTGCTGGCCATCCTGAAAGACGGCGCCCGTGTGATTGACAAGGGGGATGCTGCACTCCCACTGATGAAGCTGCCTGACGAACGCAATGGCTTGCTGATGGTGTTTCGCACCTTCGATCGCGTTTCCTATGCGCTGATTCTGGACATCACCAATGGCGTGCGTGTGGGTGACCGCCTGACTGCCCCGCGTTAACGACGGCGCCATCCAAGGCTTCCATGGATCGCGAGGAGCTTCGTGCCTGGTTACGGCTACAGCTGACACCAGGCGTCGGTGATGTAACCGCCCGAAAGCTGCTGACGCAATTCGGGCTCCCGGATAACGTCTTCAAGCAATCTGCCGATGCACTCAGACAGGTTACCAGTGCATTGCAAGCAACAGCACTGTTGGAAGCTCCCCCTGAACTGGAAGCGCTTGTAGAAGTCACCTGGAACTGGCTTCAGGCAGAACCCGGGTGCAGGTACGTTCTGCCACTGGGTGACCCAGGTTATCCGCAGACCCTGCTCGATATTGAAGATCCCCCGCTCCTGCTTTACGGCATGGGCCCTGCAGACATCTGGCAGCGTGGTGGGTTGAACATGGTTTCCAACCGGTGCTTGGCCGTCGTTGGCAGCCGTAACCCCACACCACAAGGCACTGCCAACGCACGGCAGTTTGCCGTCGCCTTGACGCAGGCCGGTTTGACGATCGTCAGCGGCATGGCACTGGGAGTAGACGGCGCGGCGCACGAAGGCGCACTGGAAGGCGCCGCACTGGACCAGCTGGCCACGGTTGCCGTCGTCGGAACAGGACTTGATCGGGTGTATCCCAAGCAACACCGCGTTTTAGCGCACCGCATCGCCCAGCGCGGCCTGTTGCTCAGCGAGTACCCTCTCGGCACCCCGCCACTGGCAGCCAATTTCCCGAAGCGCAATCGCATCATTTCCGGTTTGTCCCGCGGGACATTGGTGGTGGAGGCTGCGCTGCAATCGGGCTCGCTGATCACGGCACGGCTTGCCACCGAACAGGGCAAGGACGTGTTTGCCATTCCAGGATCGATTCATTCAACCCAGGCCCGCGGTTGCCACGCACTGATCAAGCAGGGTGCGAAACTGATCGAGTGCGCGCAGGATGTGCTCGAAGAATTGCAAATGGATGGCGGGACTACCCCCCCAACCAATGCGCAGACACCCGCACCCGAGGAGTCCGCACTCCTGCATGCGCTGGGATATGACGCAACCAGTCTGGATACGCTACAGGCGCGCACTGGCCTGGATACCGCCACGCTGCAGGCCCAGTTGATGACGCTTGAATTGCAGGGACAGATTGCACGGCTGCCAGGCGGGCTTTTTCAGCGGCTGGTCGTGGTCTAACGCGAGAAAAGCAGGGCAAGTCCGGATGCGTCCGGGAAGTCGTTTGATCTGCGATATATTGCGTTCATGTTTGAAGTGCTCGCTTTCGTTTACGAAAACTACTACACCGGGGAAACCCGCCCCGAACCCGCTCACCTGAAGCGAAAACTCAGCGCCGTGGGGTTTGAATCCGATGAAATTGGCGATGCCTTGGCATGGCTCAACGGACTTGACACAGCCGCCTGCACGACCCAGCCAGAACCATGGCTCGTTCAGCCAAGCCCTTCCAGCATACGGATATATCCAGCACATGAGCAAAACCATCTTGGCCGCCAGGCCTTGGGATTTATCCGCTTTCTTGAGTCTGCCAACGTTCTGCCACCCCATATGCGGGAAGTCGTTATTGACCGCGCGATGGCAGCACCAGGTGGCCCCATCGGGCTGGATGACCTGAAGATCATCGTTCTGATGGTGTATTGGGGCTTTGGGCAGGAACCCGACGCATTGGTTCTGGACGAATTGTGTGACGATGCCCAGGTGCGCATAGCGCATTGACAGCGCGATCTCGCGCAGAAATCAAGCCAGCAGGCGCTCGGGATTGGCTTCCAGTTTGGCCATGGCATCGCGCGTGGCCCGTACTGTCAAAGCTTCTTCTTCCTGCGGCAACAACAACCCTGCCTGCAGGTAGGCCGCCAGGCGACCTCCCTGAATCAGGAAGCTCTTTCCAGAAGTGGATGCAAACAGGTTCAAATGCTTGCGCTCACTGCGCCATGCAAACTGCACTTGGGATATCTGGTTGTTGTGGTCCAGCGTAAACCACGAGCCCACCTGCAACTCCTGCGCCCAGGCCAGCATGGCCGCGGTGGGCTTGGAGCCGCCATTGGCAACCACCTCGATCTCGGACGCTTCGATACCCAGCATCATCTCGATGCTTTCGGCATCCAGAGGCAAATCACCCATGCCATCTTCCGACACAAAGTCCTCCAGATTTCCCAGACGCTGCGCCATGGCATCAATCTTGGCTTGCGGTATGGCCTGTGTCTTGGACAAGAACGCATCCGCCAGCGTATCGCTGATTTTCTTGACGTTGGCCTCCTGTTCGGAGGGCGGCATCCCAAGCAGAGTCATGCCTGAGCGCAGCCGCACCAAAAGGTTCGGCAGATCCTGAATGACCCGGGCACGGTCTGCGCGATTGGGTTTTGCACTGGCCGCCCACACCAGATCCGTGGCAGATTTCTTCAGGGTCTGCGTATCCGCGTGTTTGGGTCCCTTTCGCAGGGCAGACACGGCCAATACCTCGGCCCATACCTTGAACAGGAAGTCACGAATCTCATCGCGTACCGGCAAGTCCTTGAGCATGTTGCGCATTTCGATCGTGAACTGGATCGCCAGCGTCTCTTTCTGCTCAACCTGCTGGGCCACACTGACCACCTTCTGGGTGGTGCTTTTTTCGGTCAGGTATTTCGAGAGGAACTTCTGGAATTCGTCATAGACGATCTGGTAGACCTTCTTGCCGGTTTCCGGGTATTGCTCGACTACCTGAACAATGCGCTTGACCTCGATCTCCATGGCGCCACCCTGCACACCCGTTGCATCAAAGCCCATGACACAAGAGCCCATGCGGTCAATCAGCAAACGGGCCGGGTGGTCTGTCGTGCCAAAAAAATCGGGATCTTCCAGTGCCACACGCAGGACCGGCATCTGCAAGCGTGCGAACCAGACACGGATTCCGGGCGGAATACGTTCCTCAGCCAGAATGGCCTGAAACATCAGGGCAACAATTTCGATGGTTGCCTTCTCTCCCTTGGTTTCGGCCTTTTTCTTGAGCTCAACCGTCTGATCACGCAGGGCGCCAGCAACCCGGGCAACACCGGCCGGGCTGTAGTCCTCGTACATCGTGCCGCCCGTCGCATAGGAAGCGGCAACTGCCTGGGGTGCAATGGCCTGTGCCAGCGCTGGGGACGGCGTGTAATGCGCCGTCGCGGCAAAATCACCGCCTGCATGGTTGACAAACAAACGTTTAATTTGGCCAATCACACCCTGCGCGCGGCTGCGGGCACGTGCCAGTGGGGTGTTGGTAGTCATCATGCGGGTTTCATCACCCGCCGAATAGTGCTGCCCAGGCCCGCTTTGTCCTGCACCTGATTGCTTCCAGAAGGGCGTAGAACCAGAAGGTTGCGCACTCTGCGGACCGCCTGCATCACGCGTGCTGTTGTGTCCAGCGGAGCCGCCAGAGGCATTTTCAGCTGGTGCAGAATTTCCCCAGCCCAGTCGCCCACCAAAGAATCCACCAGACCGCTGCGCAGCTTCCTGTGGCTGCCCGCTGTAGCCCTGCTGACCACTCCGATGCGCCTGCGCACTGCCGCCTTGGTTGCGATCCTGTGGATAGCCGCCGCCGTATCCCAAGTCCCCCAATCCACTCGAATGTGGATCCTGGGCTTGCTGGGGTGTACCGGGCGGCGGTGCCGAGGGACGCGGTCGCGGTCCCGCGGCACGGACTGGCGCCCGTACCCGATCCTTTAACTCGATCGTTGGCAACACACCCTTGCTGATCATCAAGGTGTTGCCGTTCTTGTAGGCTTCGTTCAAACTTGGTAATGAGTTTGGCCTGCGCCGTGTCGTTTACCAGGGGCCAAGAGTCCCCGGGCATGCCGGACTGTGCCCACTGCTCTACCATCTGGAGAACCAGAACCTCCGGGCGCAATATGTCGCCCCCGTCCAGATCATCCAGATTTTCGAGTAGCTTGATACGGACGCGCAAGTCGTCCAGCTGGGCAAAAACCTTGTCGTTCACGGTCATCACCAGACGGGAAGCCAGAATTTTGTTCTCGACAACCTCTGTTCCTACCAACTCAAGACCTGCCGCTTCCAGACTGTTCTTGGGCTTGGCGTCTTTTGTAGGCTCTAGACAAGTGCGCCAGGCTTTCAGTGTGTTTTCCAGCAGAGTGGCCTTACGCGCTTGTAGGCCATCCATACATCGCGCCGAACCTGGGACTCACGGGCATTGCAAGGTTCATCCACCAGCTCCGTCAACCGCACTTGCACCTGCACGCTGAGTTCGGACATGGCACGACCCATTTCCGCCACAAAGCGCTCCCGCACGGCACGTGCCAACTGCAGGCGGGGAGAGAGTGTGGAAGGGGTCGCCATATATCTTGAACCTAGACCGTCGCCCCGGCATTGGGGTCATTGGGGTCTTCCTCTTTCTTGGCCGTAGCCTTGATGAGGTCTTCCCGTGCGATACCCAGCCACATCGCGATCGCCGCAGCGACGAACACCGACGAGTAAATGCCAAAGAGAATGCCAATGGTCAACGCCAGCGCAAAGTAGTGCAGGGTGGCGCCGCCAAACAGGAGCATTGAAAGCACCATGAGCTGTGTCGATCCATGCGTAATGATGGTCCGGCTGATGGTGGAAGTGATCGCGTTATCAATGATCTCCACCGTATTCATCTTGCGATACCGGCGAAAGTTCTCGCGAATCCGGTCGAAGATGACCACCGATTCATTCACGGAATACCCCAGCACCGCCAGCACCGCAGCCAGCACCGGCAGCGAAAACTCCCACTGGAAGAATGCAAAAAATCCCAAAATGATGATCACGTCGTGCAAATTGGCAATGATGGCGGCCACGGCAAACTTCCACTCAAAGCGAATGGCGAGGTAGAGCATGATGCCCACCACCACGAAGGCCAGAGCCTTGAGACCGTCCGCGGCAAGCTCATCCCCCACCTGTGGACCTACAAACTCGGTGCGCCGCAGCGAAGCGGTCGCATTGTCGGCTTTGAGCGCCGCCAGAACCTGTTCGCTTTGCTGACCGGAACTGCTGCCTTTTTGCACCGGCATGCGAATCAGCACATCCTGTGCCGTGCCAAAGTTCTGCACCTGCACATCGGTCATCCCCAGCTTCGCAACCGTGGCCCGAATGGAATTGAGGTCCGCAGGCTGCGAATAGCTCACCTCCATCAGCGTGCCACCAGTGAACTCCACCGACAGATGCAGACCACGGGAAAAGAGGAAGAAGACCGCCGCCAAGAATGTGGCAAGCGAGATCAGATTGAACACCAGCGCATGCCGCATGAACGGAATGTCGCGGCGAATTTTGAAGAATTCCATGCCTTTTCCCTTTAGTTTGTCGCTACCTGATTACTGGAATCGGGGCGCCAAACCGTACCGATGGATACGCTCTTGAGCTTTTTTTGTCGACCGTACCACAAATTTACCACGCCACGGGAGAAGAACACGCCCGAGAACATACTGGTCAGGATGCCCAGACAATGCACCACGGCGAACCCACGTACCGGACCAGAACCAAAAGCCAGCAGTGCCAGACCCGCGATCAGCGTGGTCACATTGGAGTCGATGATGGTCGCCCAGGCGCGGTCATATCCAGCATGGATAGCCGCCTGGGGCGATGCACCATTGCGCAACTCCTCACGCACCCGTTCGTTGATCAGCACGTTGGCATCAATCGCCATACCAAGAACCAGCGCCATGGCCGCCATGCCAGGCAGTGTCAACGTGGCCTGCAGCATAGAAAGCACAGCCACCAGCAGCAACAGGTTGAATGCCAGCGCAATACTGGAAATCACGCCAAACAGCATGTAATACGCACACATGAAGATGGCCACCGCCACAAAACCCCAAGTCACGCTGTTGAAGCCCTTGGCAATGTTCTCGGCACCCAGGCTGGGACCAATGGTGCGCTCTTCGATGATTTCCATGGGCGCGGCCAGTGAGCCGGCGCGCAGCAACAGGGCCGTATCCGCAGCCTCTACCGTAGTCATGCGGCCGGAGATCTGCACCCGGCCACCTCCAATTTCAGAGCGAATCACTGGCGCAGTCACCACTTCGCCCTTGCCCTTTTCAAAGAGCAGAATCGCCATGCGCTTGCCGATGCTCTCGCGGGTCACATCGCGAAAGATGCGTGCGCCCTTGGCATCGAGCGTCAGGTGCACTGCGGCTTCCTGAGTCTGATTGTCAAAGCCAGGTTGCGCATCGGTCAGGTTGTCACCGGTCAGGATCACCTGTTTCTTGACGATCACAGCCTGGCCATTGCGCTCCAGATAGCGCTCGGAGCCAAAAGGCACAGGACCGGTACCGGTCTCCGCGGCGCGGGCCTCGGCACTCTCTTCCACCATGCGGATTTCCAGCGTGGCCGTGCGTCCCAGAATATCCTTGGCTTTGGCCGTATCCTGTACACCCGGCAACTGCACCACGATGCGATCCTGGCCCTGCTGCTGGATCACAGGCTCGGCCACACCCAATTCATTGATGCGATTGTGCAAGGTGGTGATGTTCTGCTTGAGCGCCTGGTCCTGAACGGACTTGGCCGCCACAGGCTTGATGCTGGCTACCATCTTGAACTCGGTGCCATCGGGAGACTCCACCGTGGTCAGATCACCAAACTGGTCAGCCACCACGCGCCGCGCCGCTTCCAGCGCCTGTGTATCGCGGAACCGGATTTCAATGGTCTGGCCATTGCGTGAAATGCCGCTATGCCGGACATTCTTTTCCCGCAACACGGAGCGGATGTCGCCCGCCAGTGACTCGGCCTTCTTGCTCAGCGCCGCCTGCATGTCCACCTGTAGCATGAAGTGCACCCCACCGCGCAAATCCAGCCCCAGGTACATGGGCGAAGCATGCAGAGCGGTCAGCCAGGCGGGAGAGCGCGACAGGAGGTTGAGTGCCACCACATAGCCAGCATCCGCAGCATCAGGATTCAACGCCTTCTGGATGGCGTCCTTGGCTTTGAGCTGCGCATCCGTATTGGAAAAACGCGCCTTGATGGACGTGCCATCGAGAGTCACCGCATCCGCGGCAATACCCGCTGCCTTGAGCGCATCCTCTACCCGCGCCAGTGCGGATGCATCCAGCTTCATGGTCGCCTTGGCAGCGGACACCTGCACCGCCGGGGCCTCGCCAAACACATTGGGCAGGGCATACAGACCACTGACCAGAAGCGCGACCAGAATGATCGCGTATTTCCACACCGGGTAACGGTTCATGATGAAAACAGGATGGGGTTACTTGATGCTGCCCTTGGGCAAAACTTGCACGACTGCGCTGCGCTGGACTTGCACTTCAACGCCTGTAGCCACTTCCAGACCGACATAGATATCGCCCATTTTGCTCACCTTGCCGAGCACGCCGCCAGCGGTCACCACCTCATCGCCCTTGGCCAGGGCGTCGATCATGGCTTTGTGTTCCTTTTGCTTCTTCATCTGGGGACGAATCATCACAAAGTACAGCACCACAAACATCAGGACCAGGGGCAACATGCTCATCAGGGAGGATTGCATATCACCACCAGCGGCAGCAGCGGGAGCGGTTTGGGCGAAAGCGGAAGAAATAAACACTGGACACTCCACAAATGGGTCAGAAATAAAACACTTGTCCCCGTGGCAGCGGCGCGCACCAACGCGCCGCACCGAGGCGGACAGCCTGACATTGTAAGGGGCGGGCCTGCAAAAGCCCAACCCGCACAGGCAAGGCCTTATGCAGCCTGTTGTTTAGGCGCGTGGAATTGCGTCTGCAGCAGGTCCCACTGCGTGCGCGCAGCGACCAGATGGCGCGCCTTGACATGGCCAAAGCCCCGAATCTGCTCGGGCACCCGGGCAAAAGCCGCCGCGACATCCCGGTTTGCCGGACTGAGCAGCGGCAGCATGCCCTCAATGGCAGCGCGGTATTCCTGAATCAGTGCGCGCTCCTGGCGACGCTCCTCGGTCTTGCCAAAGACATCCAGCGCACTTCCCCGCAATACCTTCATGGGTGCGAGCAGCCTGAATCCCAGTCGCATCCAGGGTCCAAAGCTGGTTTTCTGAAGCTCGCCCTTGTCGTTGGTGCGTGCAAGCATAGGTGGCGCCAGGTGGTAATGCAGCTTGAAGTCGCCTTCAAACATGGCATTGACCTTGGCCTGGAACGCCGGGTCCGTATACAGACGGGCCACTTCATATTCATCCTTGTAAGCCATAAGCTTGAACAGATAGCGCGCTACCGCCTCGGTCAGCGGCAACTTTTCAGCGACGCCCATCCCTTGCTCTGCCGCACGCACCTTGCTCACAAAGTCCAGATACTGCTGCGCGTACGCCGCATTCTGGTATTCCCGCAAAAACGCCACCCGGTGCGCTACCAAGTCGTCCAACGACTGCTTCTGCCGCGGGCTGAACGCAATGACCTGTCCCGGATTGAGCGCGCGCTTCACGGCATCCACGTCCTGGGCCGCACGCCGCCCCCACTCAAACGCCAGCTTGTTCTGCGCCACGGCCACCGCGTTGAGTTCGATGGCGCGCATCAGGGATTCCAGCTGCAACGGAATCCAGCCTTTTTGCCAGGCAAAACCCAGCATCATGGGGTTGGTGTAAATGCTGTCACCCAGCACCTTCACGGCCACGGCATCGGCGTCAAAAGCACCCACATGCTCGGCACCCACCGCGTGCGCAATGTCGACCAGACACTGCTCGCTGGGGTTGACCCAATTGGCATTCTTCACAAAGGCCGCAGTGGGTGTACTCACGGCGTTGAGCGCCACATGGGTGCGACCGGGGCGCATGCGCAGCAGGGTTTCCTTGCCTGCCACCACGATCGGGTCGCAGCCCAAGATCAGATCGGCTGAGGCCATGCCCACACGCGTGGTGCGAATGGCGTCCTGCATGGCCCCAATGAGCACATGGCTCCAGGTAGCGCCGCCCTTTTGGGCCAGTCCACCAGCGTCCTGGGTGACGATACCCTTGCCTTCCAGGTGGGCTGCCACACCCAGCAACTGACCAATGGTGATCACGCCAGTGCCGCCGACGCCCGCCACCACAATACCCCAGACGCCCCCTGGCGCGGTGTGCACATCGGCCACCTCAGGCATAGGGAGTGCTGGCCAATTTCCTTCGGCGCTATTGCCGGAAGACTTGGTTTTTTTCTTGAGCGAACCGCCTTCCACCGTCACAAAGCTCGGACAGAAGCCTTTCACGCAACTCAGGTCCTTGTTGCAGGTGCTCTGGTTGATCTGCCGCTTGCGGCCGAGTTCGGTCTCCAGTGGCTCCACGCTGATGCAGTTGCTCTGCACACTGCAGTCGCCGCAGCCCTCGCACACCAGCTCGTTGATCACCACGCGTTTGGCCGGATCCACCAGGGTGCCACGCTTGCGGCGGCGGCGCTTTTCGGTGGCGCAGGTCTGGTCGTAGATGATGACGGTGGTGCCCTTGATCTCACGGAACTCTCGCTGCACCGCGTCCAGCGCATCGCGGTGCTGGATGGAAATGCCATCGGGAATACCCTTCACTCCGACGTACTTTTCGGGCTCGTCGGTGACGATGGTGATCTTGATGGCGCCTTCTGCACGCATGCTCTGCGCGATCTGCACCACCGAATGGCCTTCGGGCCGTTCGCCCACCTGCTGGCCGCCGGTCATAGCCACGGCGTCGTTGTAGAGAATCTTGTAGGTGATGTTGACGCCCGCTGCAATGCTCTGGCGCACGGCCAGCAGACCACTATGAAAGTAGGTGCCATCGCCCAGGTTCGCAAACATGTGCTGGTCATGGCTGAAGGGTTGCTGCCCGACCCACGGCACACCCTCGCCCCCCATCTGGGTGAAGCCCGTGGTGGAGCGGTCCATCCAGATGCTCATGAAGTGGCAGCCAATGCCGGCCATGGCACGCGAACCCTCGGGCACTTGGGTACTGGTGTTGTGCGGGCAACCGGAACAAAACCAGGGCTGGCGAATCGCAGCACTTGTGCTGACCTCCAGCACCTGCATGGAGCTTTCCTTGGCGCTCAGGACGGCCAGTTGCGCATCAATGCGGGCGGTGGTGTCCGCATCGATGCCCAGCTTCTTGAGACGCTGGGCAATCGCACGGGCAATGATGGCAGGTGACAGATCGGCGTTCGCACGCAGCAGGGTGTTGGCCGTGGGGTTGGGCATGGACCACTCGCCACCGGCGCCATAGCGGTCTTCGCCTTCCACTTCGTTGAACTTGCCCAACACGGTGGGGCGCACATCAGGGCGCCAGTTGTACAACTCTTCCTTGAGCTGGTACTCGATGACCTGGCGTTTTTCCTCGACCACCAGGATTTCCTGCAGCCCGGTGGCAAATTCGCGCGTGAGCTGCGCTTCCAGCGGCCACACCACACCGACCTTGTGCAGGCGGATACCCAGGCGCTGGCAGGTGGCATCGTCCAGCCCCAGATCCGCCAGAGCCTGACGCGTGTCGTTAAACGCCTTGCCACTGGCGATCAAACCGAATCGATCATTCTTGCCTTCGATGACGTTGTAATTCAGGCGGTTGGCGCGGATGTAGGCCAGTGCGGCGTACCACTTGGTGTCAAACAGACGCGCTTCCTGGTCCAGCGCAGCATCTGGCCAGCGGATGTGCACGCCACCGGGAGGCATGGGAAAGTCCGTCGGAATCTTGATTTGCACCCGGTCCGGATCGATCATGGCGGTGGCACTGGATTCCACGATTTCCTGGATCGTTTTCATGCCGGCCCACACGCCGGAGAAGCGGCTCATGGCAAACGCATGGATGCCCAGGTCCAGAATTTCCTGCACATTGGCTGGAAAGAACACGGGCGTGCCGCAGGCCTTGAAAATATGGTCACTCTGGTGCGCTGCCGTGGAGCTCTTGGCCACGTGGTCGTCCCCCGCCACCGCGATCACACCGCCCCAGGGCGTGGTGCCGGCCATGTTGGCGTGTTTGAACACATCGGAGCAACGGTCCACGCCCGGGCCCTTGCCGTACCAGATACCAAATACACCGTCATATTTGTTGCTGCCGGGTGGTGCAAAACCCAACTGCTGGGTGCCCCAGAGCGCTGTGGCGGCCAGCTCCTCGTTTACCCCCGGCTGGAACACGACATGATGGGCCTTAAGGTATTTCTCGGCCTTTTGCAGAGACTGGTCATAGGTGCCCAGCGGCGAGCCGCGGTAGCCACTGATAAAGCCTGCCGTGTTCTTACCCACACGCATGTCGCGCACACGCTGCAGCATGGGCAGCCGGACCAGGGCTTGCACCCCGCTCATGAAGGCCTGGCCATATTCCAGGGAATATTTGTCGTCGAGGGTGACCGTTTCCAGTGCCTTGCGGATGTGCTCGGGCAGGTCGCGGCTCAGGGGTGCATTCATGGTGCATGTCTCCGATTTAGTTCGCGCAAGTGTATTCCGGCACCGCTGATATGTCTTTGCGTTCTTTGCTCGAAAAGCGCCACACATGGAAAGAATCTTTCTCCATAATGCCATGCATGGAAACACTTGACCGATTTGACATCGCCATCCTGAACGAATTGCAAAACGATGGCCGACTGAGCAATGCCGAACTGGCCTCGCGCGTGGGGCTGAGCGCTGCCCCGTGCTGGCGCCGGGTCAAGGCGCTGGAAGAGAGCGGCTTCATCACCGGCTACCGTGCCGAGATCAACCGCCACAAAACCGGCCTGGGCGTGCTGGCTTTCGTTCGGCTGGACGCCGACCGCAACAGCGGCGATGTGCTGCAGGCCCTGGAAAATGCCATCCGTACCATCCCTGAAGTCATCAGCTGCCACTACATCAGCGGTAACGGCACCTTTGAGCTGCAGGTGGTCAGTCGCGACCTCAACACCTTCAGCCAGTTCGCGCGCGAGGTACTGATCAACCTGCCCAACGTGAAAGACCTGCACACCAGCTTCTCGCTCGGCGAAGTCAAGGCCAGCAGTGCCCTGCCGCTGGGCCGCCTCTCGCCTGCCTCCTCTGCAGCCACCACCACACGGAGTCGTTCATGAAAAAGCGCCTGCTACTTGTTTTTATGTGTTTTTGGCCTCTAGCCCCCGTATCTATTGCGCAGTTAGCTACTAAATCGATAGCAAACCCCAACCCCCTTCCGCTGCGTAATCTGCTCATCGAGGTGCGACAGGTGCAGTCTGGCAGTGCCCAGCAATCCGGCATGGAAACCGGTGGTGCTGCGCGAATCGGCAACGACGGGCAACTCTCGGTGCGGGGACAGTTGCAGGCACGCCAGCAGCAGTCGCAACAAGGTGCAACGGCAATCCAACAGGTGATGGTGCTCAATGGCCGTAACGCCCATATTGCGTTACGCACAGCCCAGCCCCTGCGCCTGCTGCAGTCGTTCGTACGCAATGGCCGGGTGGTCGTCACGCAGAGCGTGGTGTTTCTGGAAGCGGGTACCGGCTTCCTAGCCACCCCGCGCTGGGACGGCGCTGAACTGGTGGAACTATCGATTGCTGCCCAGCAGGCACTCCCGAATGCAAGTCGCATCACTGGCGCAACCTCCACGGCGAGCACAGAAAGCGTGCTGCTGGTGCCACTGGGTCAGTGGACGCCCATTGCGCAGTCGGACCTTTCTGCCAGCAATGACACCCAGAGCCTGGGAGGCAACAGCGCATCGGCCATGCAATCCAGCACCGAAGTGCAGGTACGCATCACGGTGCGCTGACGCACAACCGCGTCAGCGGTTCAGCACCGAGCGAATCGTGGCGCCCAGCTCTTCGGCCACAAACTTGGCCACGTAGGCATCGGCTCCCACGCTTTTGACATGCCCTTCGTTGGTGGTACCGGTCAGGGAGGAGTGGATGATCACCGGGATGCCGGCAAAGCGCTGATCCTGCTTGATGTTGCGGGTCAACGTGAAACCATCCATTTCAGGCATTTCCAGGTCGGTCAGCACCAGCGCGACCTTGTCGCGGATGGACTTGCCAGCGGCTGTGGCTTCGGCCTGCATGGCCTGCAGTTTGTCCCAGGCTTCCTTGCCGGTCTTGGTCATGACGTACTGCACATTCATGGCTTGCAGGCCTTGCTCGATCATCATGCGGGCCACGGCCGAGTCATCCGCGGCCAGGATGACGGAGCCGGGTGGAATCGACACTTTCGGCATGACAGCAGAATCATCGAGGGACTTGTGCTGCTCGGGGAACACATCGCGCAGGATCTGCTCCACGTCCAGCACCTGGGCCAAACGGGTGTTCTCCGCATTGCCATCGAGCCGGGCAATGCTGGTCACCAGCCCGCCGCCCGTACCTTCGGCGGACAGCACCTGTTTCCACTCCAGACGGACAATTTCATTGACCTCTTCCACCGCAAACGCCTGCGTGGTGCGCGCAAACTCGGTCACCAGCAGAATGGCCAGCCCCTTGGTGGGATTACAGCCGGTAATCAGCGGCAGGTTGACCACCGGAATCATCTGACCCCGGATATTGGCCACACCCATGACCGACGGAGGTGCATTCACCATGGCAGTGATTTCCGGCATGACCATGATCTCGCGCACCTTGAACACATTGATGCCAAACAGCTCGCGCTTGTGGGTGGCTGGCGACTCGCCCAAACGGAACAGCAGCAACTCAAACATGCTGTTGCTCGCCAGATTGGTCCGCTCATCAATGTCGCGCATTACTGATGTCTTGCTCATGGTGTCATCCTGTCGTTATGAGTGAATTGCTGGTCGCACGGATGTCATGGTAACGACTTCCCGGCTACTTTGGCCAGAACGTCCACAACTGCAGCGGCTGGCGCAACCGTCCGGCAAGATCGGCCGCTTCCGCACCCCAACCAGCAAAGTAGTCTGCCCGTATCGCACCGGTAATGGCGGTGCCCGTATCCTGCGCCAGTACCAGCCTCTGGAGGCTCACCTGTGTGCCGCTGGAGGCCATCCAGACTGGCGTGCCATAGGGAATGCTCCCTGGGTCCACCGCGATGGAACGGCCAGGCGTCAGCGCCACGCCCTGCGCGCCTTTGGGTCCAAAGGCAGCATCCAGATCGGACAACGGTTCTTCCTTGAAAAAAACCATGCGCGGGTTACTCCACAGCAACTCCTGACGCCGCTGTGGGTTTTGCGCCAGCCAGGTCTTGATACCGGGCCACGAGGCGTCCCTCACCAGCCCTTGGTCGAGCAGCCAGCGCCCCACACTGCGATAGGGCTGGTCGTTGGTGCCCGCATAGGCCACACGAATCCAGCGCTGGCTACCGTCAGGTTGGGCAATTCGCAACCGGCCGGATCCCTGAATCTGCAACACCAGTGCATCGATCGGGTCGGCCAGGTACGCAATCGCCCGGCCCTGCAACGCAGCCTGCGCTTCCGGTAAGGTGTCGATTTCCTGGCGGGTGTACCAAGGCTTGCGCTGCCCCAGACTCAACGGCGGCTGGTACAGCGGAACGGTGAAGGTGGCCGTGGGCACGCGGCTGGCTTCCAGCTGCGGCTCGAAATACCCGGTCAGCAGCCCGGTAGATTCGCCCTGCACGGATTCCACCCGGTAGGGCTGAAGCCGCGCCTGCATCCAGTCGCGTTGCGCCTGGGCGTCGGCAATGCTCAGGCGCCGCACCTCGCCACACAGCGCTACCATCGGGGCTACAGGTTTCTCGCAACTCTTGAGCCAGGCGTTCCAGGCTTCAAACAGGTTGTCCTGCCCAAAGCCCGGCAGTTCGGACCAGGCAACAGGCACCCATCGGCTGCGCGGCTGGGTCAGGGAACCCCCTGGACCCGAAGGAATAGGAGCAGGCACAACGACAGGCCGCGCCACTGGGGCGGGCGGCGCGGTGGGATACACCATGGGGGCACTGCCGCAGCCAGCCAGTATGCCCGCCACAGCGGCCACACTGCACCCCACCCACAGTCGGCGGTTGAAAGAGTCACGCATCATGGTGTGCCCTCGGTCAGCACCCGATGCTCCAGCGCAGGCAACTGCGTGCGCCGCTGCACCAGCATGTGTGCATCCAGATCAGCCATCACCACCCCGGGGTCCTGTGCCCGCTCTGCCAGCACCTGCCCCCACGGGTCAATGGCGATGGACTGTCCCCAGGTGTGCCGTCCGTTGGGATGCACTCCGCCTTGTGCCGCCGCCGCCACATACGCCAGGTTTTCGATGGCGCGCGCGCGCAACAGCACCTCCCAATGCGCCTTGCCCGTGGTGTGGGTGAAGGCGCTGGGCACCAGAATCAGGTCCACACCCTGCTGCGCATAACTGCGGTACAACTCCGGAAAACGCAGGTCATAACAGACGCTCAGGCCCACCTGCCAGCGGTGCCCGTCCCGCGACGCCATTGCAAACCGCACGGGGGTGTTTCCGCGCTCCAGCACGCACGACTCGTCGTAGCGCTCCACACCGTTGTCAAAGCGGAACAGGTGGATCTTGTCGTAACGTGCCACGCAAAGGCCCTGGGGATTGAACACCAGCGTGCTGTTGAACACCCGGTCCGCCTGCGTTGCCGTCAGCGGCAGCGTCCCACCCACGATCCACAGTTTCAAACGACGCGCCGTGTCGGCCAGAAACTGCTGGATCGGGCCCTTCCCATAGGGCTCCTGGATGGCCAGCTTGTCCGCATCGTTCTGGCCAATGAGACAAAAATACTCTGGAAGCATAGCCAGTTCCGCGCCCTGCGCGGCCGCCTGATCGAGCAGGGCAGCGGCCTGCTGCAGGTTGTCGTTCAGGTCGCCGGTAGACACCATCTGAATGGCTGCAATTTTCATGTGGATTCCATACGCTTAGTTGGGTGCCGTCTTTCGCTCCACGCGGGTTACGCGTGGGTCCACCCAGGTGCCGTCGACCAGGAACTCCTGGGTGTTCGCCTCGATCAGCGGCCGACGCAAGATCACCTGCGCCAGAAAAGTGCTCAACCCTACCAGGGGATTGATGGCAGACGCGATCAGTGAAGCACTTCCTGCATTGATCTCGGGTATCACCACCACCTTGAGGTTCTGGGTCTCCTTGGCAATGTCCGCCTGGCCTTCCATCAGCACCGCCGCATTGACACCTTTCATCTGCAGGTTGTTGGTGCGCGCGATGCCCCGCTCAATGGTGATGTCCCCGCGCAGAAAATCAAAGGCAAAACCCTCACTGAAGACATCGCGAAAATCCAGCACCAACCGGCGTGGCAGAGACTGCAGGCTCAGTACCCCCAGCAGCTTCGCCAGGCCAGGGTCTGCCTTCAGGAACTGCCCGGTTTCCACGTTCACATTGAAACTTCCGCCCAGGCTGGGGTAGTCCAGCGTAATCGGGGAGCCCATCCAGGCCACCTGGCCTTCGATCTTGCCCTTGCCCCTGCGCACCACACCGGTCATGCCAAAGCGGCTGAGCACATCGCCCGCATCGGCAATATCGAGTTTGAAATTGAGCGCCGTGCGGCGGCGCTCCTTGATGCTGCGATTCGATGGCGTGGTGGCCACCGGAGCGATGTGGGTCCAGTTGCCACTCGCGGTGAGCACTGCTTCGGGTGTGATGATGTTGAAGCGGTTGAGTCGCCACTCGCGCGCCACATCCCGGACGGACGCACCAGCCGCCAGATTGACGGCGTCAATTTCCACGCGCCCCAGCCTCTTGCCACGCAACTCCATGTCTTCCACCACGACATCCAGCGCTGGAATGCTGGTGGGCTGCTCGTCGAGTAGATTCTCCACATCCTGTGCCGTGCTTTGACCAATTACCAGCCGGGCCAGCCGGGCGTACACGCGGCCGGCCGTAGGCCCTGTGGACTGCCGGTATTCCACGTACCCGCTGAGCTCTGTTGCATCCAGATTGGCGCGCCACAGCTGTCCATCACGCGATCCGCCCACAACGACGTTGTGGAGGGTACGCCCGCCGACCAGCAACTCGCGCGCGCGCACCGCCAGACTGGTCGGCAGATACGCCATACCAGGCTGCCCCACTGCGAGCGCAGTGTCGGTTTCGGATCCGGACACCTTGGCCAGCACCTGCGACCAGGCATCTACATCCACGGTCGACAGGTTGACGTTCGCCACCACCCCCTGGTCCGGCATGGGTGCGGTCTCATCCGCGGCCAGACCCACACCGATGGAACCCCGCATCACACGGGCATCGGCCCCAGACACATCCCGCACATAGGCAATATTGGCCAGTCGCCCCACGTCGAACTGCAACTGGTCCAACTGGCTGGCACCGGACAGAACGGGGGACCGCAGCGCTGAGGTTTCTATGCGCAATGGCAAAGCTGCTTCGGCAGATTTGGCAAAAGGAGCGGGCAGGTTCAACGCCAGTCCGGTAAGCGAACTGCTGATCAGCAACTCAGGCACCCCGCCACGCAACCCCACCGTTGCCTGGTAGGTGGACGCGCCTGTTGCGTATTGCGCCAGGCGCGCGGCAAAGCCCAGCTCCTTGGCCTGGCGCAATCCCTCGGCAGTGGCCGTGCCCTGGATCCGCAACGTCGTCGCCGGCGTCTTGACCGGGGTACCGACCTTGGCCGCAGCGGTATTGAGCCCGCCCTCGATGCGCACATCACCGCCCAAGGCGCGTGCCTGTCCACCCGATACCGTAAAGCCACTTTCGGAAAACGCCAGCGTGCCACGCAAGCGCGTGAGCTTGGGTGTTTCCGGAGAAATCTGGACATCGTTGCCCGCCATCACCACCGCCCCCTGCACCGTGATCCGGTCCACCGCAGCGATAGGAAAGCCGAGCTTGAGCTTGTAGTCTGCCGCCCCGGCGGCCGTGGCCCGGGACAACACCTTGCCGGTCAAACCACCCAACGGCGAACCATTGACTATGGTGAGCACATCATTGAGCGGCCCCTTTAAATCTCCGGTCACGGTGACGGTTGCCCCGTCGTACAGGTTCTTGACGAGCCCTTCCGTCTTGAAGAACTGCAAGCCGGCGCTGCCTAGGACGCCGTTTGCGCTCTTGATTTGCAGCGTGTCATGGTCAATCACCAACTCGCCCGACAACTGCGTCAGTGCGGGCCAGGGCAGGCTGTCTTTGGGCAACAGGAACGCCGGTGCGAAGGCGTAGGTGACATTTTTCACATCCGCCGAGATGCGAAAGTCCCCCTGTTTGGCATTGGCGTAAGGAAAGGTACGCAAATCCCCCTTGAGCTTGAACTTGACATTCGATGCAACTCCTGCCCGCACGGCGTCCCGCACGTAAAAGCGCACCGACTCATCCAGCACCAGCGGCAGGTAACGGTGCACTTGCGCGCCCTGTGCACGGCTCAGGGTTCCCTGCAAGTCCAGAATTCCGGGGAAGCGCCCCTGCTGGTTCACCACACCCTTTGCGACCTCCGCGGTCTGCCACTTCACCTGGGCTTCGCCTTGCACATCGGCATTGCTGAAACGCAGGTTGGGCAACGCAACCTCGATGCGTTCGCCTTCCAGTTTCCATTGCACATCCCCGCTCAGCTGGTCCAATGGAACCACCGACGCTTCAAAAATGCCAGGCAGATCCACTGCCCCACCCTGCACGGAAATGGTGGCGCGCCCTCCTGCCTGGGTCACATCGAAATCTACCGTGCCCCCCTGCACGCCAGGTGTGTTCTGCGGGGCGCTTTGCGCGGCAATTTCCAGTTGGACCACACGGCCCTTGGCAGTAAAACGCTCGGGCGTGGCCACCGCGCCCAGCCAGGTGGCCTGCATCTGCTCCACCAGCCCCTTGGGCTTGTAGGCTGCCAGCGCCTGGTGTACGGTTGCGTCCAACGGCAAGCGCTGGGCAATTTCCACCATAGCCGCCAGGTCCAGCCGGTCCGCACTGATTTCCCCATGCGCAGGCTTGCGGGCATCGCCGCTGAACAGGCCCACCCGCACGTTGCCGCCTGGCCAGTGCAAACCATCCTGCGTATGGAAAGCCAGCGCTTCGGTAGAGAACTCGTAGCCATCGTCGAACCGCCTGGCACCCACCCGGCCCGACACAGTGGTCAGCATCAGCGGCTCCAGCTTGGGCGATACCCGGACGTTGACCTGGTCCATGGCCACGTCCGCGGTGGCATGGGTGAATTCGGCCCGGTTGACATCCACCCAGGCGCGCAAGGCGCCAGCGCCCTGCGCGACATCCACACCCAGATCCAGATAACGACGCAGCTGCGCCATGTCCACATGCGGAAAGTGGGCGTACGCTTGTCCCTGCCACTCGCGCCAGTTACCCGCACTGCGGCTCAACAGCGGCTGGCGAAAGATCCCAGACAGGCTCAACCGAGCGCCCCAGGAGGCGGGTGGCGTGGCATCCATACGCAATGCGTGGGATTTGCCAGAGTTGCGCAGCACCACATCGACATCGGTCAACTCCAGCGTCGGCGCGCCACGCATCTCGTCGGTCCACCGCACCGTGCCATGGCGTACCGCCAGTTCCGTTTGGGAAAACACCCAGTCCGCACCCGCCCCATCGCTGTCCGTGGTCTGTGGCAGGGCCATGCCCGCCACCCAAAACCGGCCATCGGCCGTACGGCGAATATCCAGTACCAGGCCTTCCACATACAACTGCTCGAAACCCAGTCCCAGTGCCGAGTGTGGCGACAGCGCTGCCAGCACCTGCGGCAGACGCAATACCTCCCGCCCCTGCGGGTCCAGCAAGCGAACATCCTGGATCTCGACCGACGGGATCAACCCGTTGGAACGGGCCACGATGGAGCCGATGCGTACCGAGATTCCCAACGCACTGGAGGCCTGTTGCTCGACCCAAGGACGCAATTCACCGATTCGGGGCACAATCAGAAAATGCAGTCCACCCCAGACCAGGCCCAGCGTGAGCCAGCCTAAAGCGAGCAGCCACAAGGCCCAGCGCGCAGCCGAGGCAACGGCTCTGAGCAGCAGCGATGGGGTTGGTATCAAATCAAATCTCGTGCATTGGTAGCTATGTCAGGAATTATGACCCGCAACGGGGCAGCGCCACTGGCGCAGGAATCACGTTTCGTCCAGCGCATTCGCCGCAGGTATGCAGAACAGCTCTCCCTTTTGCCCTCCGGCGCTCCCACACGCGCAGCCATGCAGGCCGTCTTTGACGCATTGCGCAGCACAGGTGCTGACATTTCGCAGGCCTTGCGCACCACACGTCAGCTGGTGCTGGAGCGCCTGACCTGTCTGGACTGCGACGCCGACACACCGCTGGAACTGGTGACCCTGGCCATGACTGAACTGGCAGAGTGGGCACTTGACATCAGCTTTGACGAAGGCTGCAAGGCCCTGGACCAGAGCCACGGCGCCCCCCTTGCCCCCAATGGCGAACGGGCGCAACTGTGCATTGTGGGCATGGGCAAGCTGGGCGCCCGGGAGCTCAATGTCTCCAGCGACATCGACCTGATCTACATCTACGACCACGATGGCGAAACCGCCGGCAACGCCGAAGGCCGCAGCCGCATCTCCAACCAGGAATACTTCAGCAAGCTGGTGCGTGCCATGTACGCACTGGTAGGCGACACCACAGAGCACGGCTTCGTCTTCCGCGTCGATCTGGCCCTGCGCCCCAACGGCAACTCCGGACCACCGGCTGTTTCGCTAGGTGCCCTGGAAGAGTATTTCCATGTGCAGGGGCGCGAATGGGAGCGTTTTGCCTGGCTCAAAAGCCGGGTAGTCGCCCCCAGCAGCGCAGTGGGTTCGAGTTGCGCGCTGTATTTGCGCAGCCTGGTCGTTCCGTTCGTATTCCGCCGCTATCTGGACTACAACGTGTTTGACTCGTTGCGGGTGCTGCACCGCCAGATTCGCGACCATGCGGCGCGCCGCAGTGCGGGACATCCGGAGCGCAACAACGACGTCAAGCTGTCCCGCGGCGGCATCCGCGAGATTGAGTTCACCGTGCAACTGCTGCAGGTGGTGCGTGGTGGCCAGTTCCCAGAGCTGCGCACGCGCCCCACGGTCAGCGCCCTGCAACGCATCGCCACTGCCGGACTGATGCCACAAAGCACCGCGGACGCACTGGCGCAGGCCTACCTGTTTCTGCGCAAGGTGGAGCACCGCATCCAGTACCTCGACGACCAGCAAACCCATGTGCTGCCCAGTGGCGACAACGACCTCGGTTGGATTGCACAGACACTGGGTTTTGCCGATACCTGTGCGTTCCTGTGCCAGCTCGATGCCCACCGGGAACTGGTGGCGCAGGAGTTCGACGCTTTACTGGGGGGAGCGCAGCACGGCTGCAAGGGATGTGGTGGCAAATCGTCCGGTGATGCCAACGACTTTGACGCCTTGCTGGCGGATCTGGAAGGTCCGTTTCGCGACCGTGTGGCCAGCTGGCGCGAGCACCCGCGCGTGCTCGCGTTGCGCGAGGAATCCCGCGCGCGCCTGGGCCGGCTGGTGCAGCGCACGGCGCAGTGGCTCGCCGATGGGCGGGTCACTGAAGACGCGGCTGTGCGACTGGCCGACTGGATCGAGCCGCTGCTGCGCCGCGAAAGCTACCTGGCGTTGCTGCTGGAGCGCCCCACGGTGCACGAGCGCCTGCTGCGCATGCTGGGAGCGGCGCGCTGGCCAGCACGCTACCTGCTTAAGCACCCCGGGGTCATTGACGAGCTGGCTGGCACCGCCATGTTTGAGGAGCGCTTTGATGCGCAGGACTTTGAACAGGAACTGGAGCGCCGCCGTACTGCCCTGCAGGGCAGCGGCGAAGATGACGACGAAGCCCTGCTCAACCTGCTGCGCCGCGCACACCATGCAGAAGTCTTCCGCACGCTGGCGCGCGACGTGGAAGGCAAGCTTACGGTCGAACAGGTAGCCGATGACCTCAGCGCCCTGGCGGAGAGCGTGTTGCGCACCACTGCCGCCTGGTGCTGGCAGCGTCTCAAGAACAAGCACCGCCCCGACCACCGCTTTGCCATCATTGCCTACGGCAAGCTCGGCGGCAAGGAACTGGGCTACGGCAGTGACCTCGACATCGTGTTTGTCTACGACGACGAGGACGAGCGCGCTGGTGAGGTGTATGCCGCGCTGGTGCGCAAACTGATCAACTGGCTCACTGTCAAGACCGGCGAGGGAGATCTGTACGAAATCGATACCGCACTGCGCCCCAATGGCAACTCGGGGCTGCTGGTGACCAGCTTTGCCTCGTACGCGGCCTACCAGCAGCAGCGCGGCAGCAACACCGCCTGGACCTGGGAACACCAGGCCATGACGCGCGCGCGCTGTGTACTGGGCGCACCCGAACTACAGGCGCGTTTTGATGCGGTGCGCGAAGCGGTGATCAAGACCGAGCGCGGGGAAAAAGGCCTGCGCGACGAGATTGGCAACATGCGCACCAAGGTCAGCGCCAGTCATGCCATCAAGGGCGAGCAGTTTGATGTGAAGCACAGCCCGGGTGGCATGGTGGACATCGAATTTGTCGTGCAGTTTCTGGTCCTTTCGCAAGGTGGACGGCACCCCGAACTGCTGCCCAACGTGGGCAACATTGCCCTGCTGCAACGGGCGCAGGCCTGTGGCCTGCTACCCGGCGATGTGGGCGACAAGGCAGCGCAGGCCTACCGCACACTGCGGCAGATCCAGCACCGCGCACGGCTCAACGAAGAGCCCACGCAACTCGACATTGCGAAAGTGACTACCGAACGCGACGCCGGCCTGGCGTTATGGACAGCGGTGTTTGGGGTGCACTAAACACCTATGCGCATCCCTTCCGCTGCTGTGCTGCTGCTAGGAGCAGCCACCACTTATGCGCAGGCACAGGATGCTGGCTTGCCGCTTTGGGAAGTAGGTATGGCCGGTGGCGCTTTGGAGTCTCCTGCCTACCCGGGATCCACAGAAAAGCTGAGGCTTGCCGCTGCGCTGCTTTTCCTGATCTACCGCGGAGAGGTGCTGCGCATCGATCGGGGCGGACTGGATGCGCGACTGGTGCACCAGGATAAGTTTGAGCTGGACATAGGTTTTTCCGGCTCATTGCCGGCCAGTTCCGGGGACATTGCTGCGCGCACAGGCATGCCCGATCTGGGCACGTTGGTGGAGTTTGGCCCACGTGCGAAATGGACCTTGTTGCAACACGGTACCAGCCGTGTGCAACTGGTGCTGCCTTTGCGCACGGTTCTGGAACTGGGCGGCGGATTCCGAGGGCAGGGAAACGCATTTGAACCCGCCCTGAGTTACGAAACCCGGGACGGGCTATCCGATTGGCGGATGTCGGCACGGGTCAGTCTGGTGATTGCCGACAGCAAGCTGGGCGAATATTTCTACGGGGTTTCCCAGCCTTACGTCACGGCCAGCCGGCCGTACTATGAGGCCAAGGCCGGGCTGTTGCTGTCGCGACTGACGCTGGATGCCGCCAAAAATATCACACCCGATCTGCGCGTATTTGGCTTCGTCCGCTACGACTCGTACGCGGGGGCTGCGAACGCCAGCAGTCCGTTGATGCGGCAATCGTATGGAACCACTGTGGGAGTGGGGTTTGCCTGGCTGCTGGGCCGATCTGCGGAGAGGGTGGCCTGGTAGAACAGGCTACCCGGCCCGGATTCTTTGCACCAGCTTGGTGGTGGAATACCCTTGGACAAACGGCAGCGCCAGCGCATGGCCACCCCAGCTTTCCACCAGCCGGGTTTCCGGCAGTTTGGACATGTCGTAGTCACCGCCCTTGACCAGGATGTCCGGGCGGATCTCGCCAATGATGTCCACTGGCGTATCTTCATCGAACCAGGTCACCAGGCCCACCGCTTGTTGGCTGGCCATGACGATGGCGCGGTCCATTTCATTGTTCAGCGGGCGGTCATCGCCCTTGCCCAGCCGGCGCACCGATGCATCCGTATTCAGGGCCACGATGAGGCTGCCGCCGAGCGCGCGTGCCTGAGCCAGGTACATGACGTGGCCGCGGTGCAGCACATCGAACACCCCATTGGTGAACACCCAGGGTTTGGGCAATTTATCCAAGGCAGGGCGCAGGTCTTCGCGCCGGGCGATCTTGTCCAGGAAGGCGGGGGGAGCATCATGGGCTTGCATGCCCCCGATGCTAGCAGGGCCAGACTGCACGGTGCTTGCCCCTCAATTCCGGCTTTCAGCGACCGATCTGCCATGCATAATATTTTGGTAACTTATGAACCTTGTCCCTGTCAGTTTTGACTCCATCCGCATTGGGCAGCCACTTCCTTTCCCGCTCGTGGACGAGGACGGGGTCCTGCTGGCCCGAAAGTCGTTTGTAGTCGAATCCCGCGCCCATCTGGAGGACATCGTGGGGCGCGGCAGGGGCCTGTTCATCGACGTTTCCGATTCTGGAGCCCTGCACCGCGCTTATGTAGACCAGCTGCAAACGCTGGTGCGCAGCGAAAAATCACTGGGCGAAATCGCAGACACCAAACTCTCGGCCGAGGCACTGCGCAAGCGCGTGGTGGACGACGAGCGCATTGACTGGCTGGACCTGCAGGTGCAGACGAATTACCTGCTGCGGGACTCCAATCCCGAGACTTTTCAGAGTCGCCTGGTACGCATTGACGACATATTGAGCGAGCAAACCCAGCGCAATCCGGACGGCACGCTGTTTGCACTGATCCACCTGTCTGCCACGGAGACCCAGCTCTACAGCGCTACCCACGCCATGCTGGTCAGCGCGATGTGCAGCCTGGCATCCCGCGAGGTTCTGGGGTGGTCCGAGTCGATTGACGCCATTGTGCGCAGAGTCGCGCTGACCATGAATGTGTGCATGACCGATCTGCAGGACAAACTGGCCCTGCAGGTGGAGCCTCCCACCCCTGAGCAGAGGGCGGCGATCGACAACCATCCCAAGGGCTCCGGCGACCTGTTACGCACCCTCGGTGTCGGCGATCCGCTCTGGCTCGAAGCCGTGCGCTACCACCACCACAAGCTGCCAGGCCCGTTGCTTGACAAGACGCCGGCCCAACGCATGGCACGGCTGGTGCAGCGTGCTGACATGCTTGACAAGACGCCGGCCCAACGCATGGCACGGCTGGTGCAGCGTGCTGACATGTTTGCAGCGCGTCTCGCGCCCCGCGCGTCTCGCGTCCCGATTTCACCCGCAGCAGCCATGCAGGCCTGCTACTTTGACGAGAATCGCCAGGTAGACGAGGCTGGCGCCGCGCTCATCAAGGCCGTGGGCATTTACCAGCCAGGTTCTTTTGTGCGCCTGGCGACAGACGAAGTGGGCGTGGTGGTGCGGCGCGGACAGAACACTTCGACACCGCGCGTGGCCGTCGTTGTCAACCGCAGCGGAATGCCCACCGGGGAGCCCATCGTGCGGGATACCTCCGCGCGCGAGCACCGCATCGTGGCCAGCGTGCCGCACCGGGAGGTGAAAGTCAAAATCAACCTCGAGCGCATGCTCCCTCTGACGGCTACCACCGCCACAGACCGTCCCTGGTAGTCCCTGCCAACGCTGCGAATCCATCCGATGGAGCCAATAAACCATGCTAATTAAATGGTTTTAAAACCTATTGATGCGATAAATTACCAATCAGTCACAAAATAGCCGAAAGGTTTATTTTGTTATGAAAATTGCAATCATCGGTTCAGGCATTTCAGGCCTTGCAGTGGCCCACACGTTGGCGGGCAAAGCCGACGTCACTTTGTTTGAATCGGGTAATTACTTTGGCGGACACACGCACACAGTGGACGTCACCCTGCCGGGTCCGCACGGCTCGGTGACCCACGGCGTAGACACCGGTTTTCTGGTGTTCAACGAACGAACCTATCCCAACCTGATTGCCCTGCTCGGCGAACTCGGTGTGGCTACTGCCAAATCGGACATGTCGTTCTCGGTGCAGGTTCCGGCCAGGAAGGGCCACAAGGCACTGGAGTGGAGCGGCTCATCACTGAACACTGTCTTCGCGCAACGCGGCAATCTGCTCAACCCGCGCTTCCTGCGCATGCTGCGCGATGTGTTGCGCTTCAACAGACTGGCCACCGACATCGCCACGCGCAATGCCGAATCCGAACTGATGCAGCCGCTGCACATGTTTCTGACACAGCACGGGTTTTCGTCCGAATTTCGAGACTGGTATTTCCTGCCCATGCTGGGATGCATCTGGAGCTGCCCGACAGACCAGATGCTGCAGTTTCCGGTGGCCACCATGATCCGGTTCTGCCACAACCATGGCCTGATTCAGGTCACCAACCGGCCCCAGTGGTGGACCGTGAGCGGCGGGGCACGCAACTACGTGGATCGCATCGTGGCGCAGGTGCAAGACAAGCGCCTCAACACTCCGGTGGAGCGGGTGGAGCGCGACGCGCAGGGCGTGCTGGTGACCTCGCGCGGACAGACGGAGCGCTTTGACAAGGTGGTGATGGCCTGCCACTCCGACCAGTCGCTAGCCATGTTGAGCACCCCCAGTCCCCTGGAGAGGTCTGTACTTGGCGCCATTCGCTACCAACCTAATCGCGCGGTACTGCACACCGATACCTCGGCCCTGCCGGCCAACAAGCGCGCGTGGGCCGCCTGGAACTACGAGCGCAGTGCGGATACCCGGCAAGACGCGGCCCAGGTGTGCCTGCACTACCTGCTCAATATGCTGCAACCACTGCCGTTTGCGCAAAATGTGGTCGTGTCGCTGAATCCGGTGCGGGACATCGACCCCAAGCAAATCCACGGCAGCTTTGAATACGCCCACCCGGTGTTTGACCTGGAAGCCATCCAGGCACAAGGCCAGGTGGGCAGTCTGCAAGGGCAACAGCACACCTATTTCTGTGGAGCCTGGACCGGGTATGGCTTCCATGAAGATGGCCTCAAGTCGGGCCTGCATGTGGCCAGGCAACTGCTGGCGCTGTCTGCGGCTCCACTGGAGCAGCAGGCATGACAGCCACTGCACACCAGGCCATGCTGGGCTTTGGCTCGGTACGCCATGTGCGTCTCAGACCGGTGCGCAATGCCTTCGACTACGGCACCTATTTCCTGATGCTGCCAATGCGTACTCTTCAGCGCAATGGCAACGGTACGCTGGCCCGTAACCGCCTTGCCGCACTGAGTTTCTTTGATAAAGACCATGGTGATGGCCGCGGTCCGGAGCAGGGCGGTGCGCTGGCCTGGTTGGAGGCACTGCTGCACCGCGAGGGCATTGACGGGGCCGATGGAGAGATCTGGCTGCACTGCTATCCGCGCGTGCTGGGGTTTACCTTCAAGCCCGTGAGCTTCTGGTATTGCCATGCAACAGACGGCAGCCTGCGCGCCATTGTGGTGGAAGTGAATAACACTTTTGGCGAGCGGCACTGCTACCTGCTGGACCGCCCGCGCTATGGCACCGAGTTGCAGGCAGCCAAAGTGTTTCATGTGTCGCCGTTCTGCCCTGTGGAAGGTGGCTACCGGTTTCGCTTCATGGTGACGCCCGACCTCACTCGCACCGTGGCACGCATCGACTATGACGACGCAGCAGGCCCGCTGATCCAGACCAGCGTGAGCGGAACTCTTGAGCCACTGAATGCCGCCAGCGTGCGCCGCGCCCTGTGGCGCTACCCTGCCATGACGCTTGGGGTGGTTGCACGCATCCACTGGCAGGCACTCAAACTGCTGGTCAAAAAAACGCCTTTCTTTGGCAAACCGACCCCACCCACCACGTTCACCACCCGATAACTCCCAGAACGAGCGCGAGACCACCATGACGACTCTCCACCCTTCCGCAGTCAGAAGCTTTGCGTTACCCCGTGGCACACCGGGCGCTGCGCGCACCGTGCTGAAACTCCTGCAACGCCTGCGGCACGGCAGCCTGACAGTTCAGCTGCCCGACGGGTCCATGCAACGCTTTGGCGGTGACGCCGCACCCCACGCAACGCTGCACCTGCACAACTGGAAAGTGTTTTCTGCCGCACTCAAATCCGGCGACATTGGTTTTGCCGAAAGCTTTATTGCGGGCGACTGGAGCACGCCTAACCTGACCGAGCTGCTGCGGGTGCTGGTGAAGAACCGGGGCGAGATGGAAGGAGTGATTTATGGCAGCTGGCTGGGACGCCTGTTCTACCGCATGCGGCATCTGCTACACCGCAACACCCACGCCAATAGCCGCAAGAACATCCACGCCCACTACGACCTGGGCAATGCTTTCTACACGCTCTGGCTCGATGAGACCATGAACTACTCGTCGGCCATTTTCGAGGGCGACACCACCCAACCCATGGCGCTGGCCCAGAAGACCAAGGTACGCCGGGCACTGACGCAGGCACGGGTTCGCCCCGGCGACCGGGTGCTGGAGATTGGTTGCGGCTGGGGCGCCCTGGCAGAAATGGCCACGACCGAGTTGGGCGCGTCCATCACCGGAGTGACGCTGAGTACCGAGCAGCTGGAGTTTGCACGGGCCCGCATGCAGCGCCTGGGAACCAGCAGCCAGGCAGATTTGCGCCTGCAGGATTACCGCGACATTGACGATGCGCCGTTTGATGCCATCTGCTCCATCGAAATGGTGGAAGCCGTCGGCAGCGAATACTGGCCCACCTACTTTGCCACGGTGGCCAAGCTGCTCAAACCCGGCGGCTACGCCTGCGTGCAGAGCATCGTGATCGACGACGCCCTGTTCGACCGCTACCTGCACTCCACCGACTTCATTCAGCAATACATCTTCCCCGGGGGATGCCTGCCGTGCCCGCGCGAATTCCGCGCCCAGGCGGAGGCAGCCGGACTGGAGGTGGTGGATGCCTACGCGTTTGGCCATGACTATGCCGAGACATTGCGGCGCTGGCGCGAAGCCTTCCTGGCCCGGCGCGACGAGGTGCTGGCCGTGGGTTTCGATGAGAAATTCATGCGCATCTGGGAGTTCTATCTGGCGTACTGCGAGGCTGCGTTTGATGAGGACAACATCGACGTGGTGCAGTACACCCTGCGCAAGCGGGCGGACTGAGCATGGCACCTTTGCGCATCCGTCGACGCACTCTGCTTGGCGCAGGCGCGCAGGCGCTCAGCCTGGGCCTACTGGGGCTACACGACGCAAGCGCACATCCCGAAGTGCCGCTGGAGATTCGCAACGGTGTATCCAGCGCCCGTCTTGCAGGTACTGCACGGATGCGGTTCTTCGGTCTGAATATCTACGACGCGCGGCTGTGGGTGGCGCCGGGTTTTCAGGCGTCAGCATTTGCTCTGTATCCGCTGGCGCTGGAGCTGACCTATCTGCGCGCACTGAATGGCCGCTCCATCGCCGAACGGTCACTGAAGGAAATGCAGCGCACCGCGCCCCTGACCACCGAAGTCGCCCAACGCTGGCTCGGCCTGATGCAGGACGCGTTTCCAGATGTCGTAGAAGGCGACCGGCTCACCGGGCTGCACCGGCCTGGCACGGGTGCCCAGTTCTGGTTGAACGGCCAGCCACGCGCCACCATTCCAGAGGCGGAGTTCAGCCGTCGGTTCTTCGGTATCTGGCTGTCCGAAGACACCAGCGAGCCGCGGCTGCGTACCGAGCTGCTGGCGGGCAATACGCCCTGAGGCAGGACCATGCGCACCCCAACCACACTGCCCCTACCTGCGACCCCCTTCACCTGGCGTGACGGCTGGCGCTATGGGCTGATGGGTTTCCCACTGGCGTTTGTGGCTCTGCCCCTGTATGTCACGCTTCCCAACCACTACGCACGCCACTTCGGTGTACCGCTGGCCACACTGGGGCTGGTGCTGCTGTTTGCGCGGCTCTTCGACGCATTTGTCGATCCGGTACTGGGCCGCTGGGGTGATCGCCTTTACAAGCAGTCGCCCCGCGCCGTGTTGCGCTGGGCGGCGCTTGCTGCGGTGCTGCTGGGTGCAGGATTTGCCCTGCTGTTTTTTCCACCCGTGCAACACCCGGATGCCTTGCTGGTCTGGGCTGTGGGATGCCTGCTGCTCACCTACACCGCCTACAGCACACTGAGCATCCTGCACCAGTCCTGGGGTGCCCTGCTGGGCGGCGATGAGGCGCAGCGCAGCCGGGTGGTGGCCTGGCGCGAAGGGCTGGGGCTGGCAGGGGTGGTTATGGCATCTATTACGCCTGTAGCCCTCGGTTTATCTGCAACAGTAGCTATATTTTTTATAGCACTTGCTGTAGGGTGGTCGGCTTGGCGTTGCGCACGACAACCCGAGTTGACCCACCCCGCGAGCGAGTTTTCTGGTATCGCCGTTCGACCAGAGTCTTCCCTCTGGCACCCGTTTTCGCGGCCAGCATTCCGGGCCTTGCTGGCCGTGTTTGTGGTCAATGGGATTGCCAGTGCCATCCCGGCGACCCTGATCCTGTTTTTTGTGCAGGACCGGCTGCAGGCTCCATCCGCGGTTGAGCCCCTGTTTCTGGGGAGCTATTTTGTCTGCGCCGCTCTGGCCATGCCACTTTGGCTGGCCGTTGTGCGTCGCCTGGGGCTGGCCCGAACCTGGGGTCTGGGCATGCTGCTGTCGATTGCTGTGTTCGTGTTCGCCTCCACACTGGGTGCCGGTGATACGACGTTGTTTGTCATCGTCTGCGCACTTTCCGGGTTCGCTCTGGGTACCGATCTGGCGCTGCCTGGCGCCATGCTGGCCGGGACCATCGCCGCCAGTGGCGACCGGGGACACGCCGAAGGCGCCTATTTTGGCTGGTGGAACTTTGCCACCAAGCTCAACCTGGCTCTGGCTGCCGGTCTGGCGCTACCCGCGCTTGGGCTGCTGGGCTACACACCGGGTTCCCGCGATCCTGAGGCACTGCAGATGCTCACCTGGGCCTACTGCCTGTTGCCCTGCCTGCTCAAAGCAATAGCCGCCGTGCTGCTGTACACACGCATTCTTCGAAAGCCCCTATGAAACGTCGCCTGCTCCTGCTCTCTGGCACTGCCGCCACCGCCATGCTGGTGGGTGGATGCGCCTCACAACAACTGGACTCCTACACCGCCGAAAAGCCGGTTCTGGACTTGCAGCAATACTTCAACGGCACGCTCGACGCATACGGCATCTTCACCGACCGATCCGGTACGGTGGTGAAGCGGTTTACGGTCGTCATGCGCTGTACCTGGCAGGGCAATGAGGGGGTGCTGGACGAGGACTTTCTCTACTCGGATGGCAGCAAGCAACGCCGCGTCTGGCGCATCACCAAGTTGCCCGGCGGGCGCTATACCGGCACTGCGGACGATGTGGTGGGCATTGCGCAAGGGCAGGCGCAGGGCAATGCGCTGAACTGGAGCTACACCCTGAGCCTTCCTGTCGACGGCAAAGTGTACGAAGTTCAGTTTGACGACTGGATGTACCTGATGTCCGACACCGTGATGCTGAACAAGGCCACCATGCGAAAGTTTGGCGTCCGGCTGGGCGAGGTCACGCTCGCATTCACGAGGCGTGCGCCGTGAGCTTCTTCCAACCCCTCAACCCGCCGCTGAAGGAATGGCGCGGCAAGACCGTATGGATCGTCGGCGCTTCTACCGGGATTGGTCTGGCAACCGCCGAAGCCCTGCACACGCTGGGCGCCCGCGTCATCGTGTCGGCACGCAAGGCCGCTTCGCTGGACGCCTTTGTGGCGCACCACCCTGGCAGCATGGCGCTGGCACTGGATGCCACGGACAGACAGGCCGTTGGTCAGGCGGCCCGCCAATTGCAGGCGCTCGGCCCCCTGGACTGCGTGGTGTACTGTGCCGGCCACTACAACGCCATGCGGGCCTGGGCCATGGACCCAGCCGACATGCTGCGCCACATGGAGGTGAACTACAGCGGCGCCATCCATGTGCTGGACGCTGTGCTGCCGCAGCTGCTGGCGCGCGGCGAAGGACACATCAGTCTGGTTGGCAGCGTGGCTGGCTACCGGGGCCTGCCCAACGGCCTGGCCTACGGTCCGACCAAGGCAGCCTTGATCAACCTGGCGGAAACCCTGTATCTGGATTTGCATGAGCGGGGAATTGGCGTGTCCATCATCAACCCCGGCTTTGTACAAACGCCACTGACCGCCGCCAACCAGTTTGCCATGCCGGCGTTGTTGACACCGCGCCAGGCTGCGACAGCCATCGTCAAAGGCTGGGCAGAAGGCGCCTTTGAAATCCATTTCCCCAAACGTTTCACACTGTGGATGCAGGCCCTGCGCCTGTTACCCAACCGGTTATTCTTCCAGGCCGTTCGCCGCGCCACGTCATGAATAACGCCAACCACGCCCCTCCTGCCATACCGCTGCATGCTTCCCGCCTGGTGGCTTTCTTCGAAAGCCTGACGCCAGCATCGGTTGCGGAGATGGCCCTGTATTACGCCCCGCAGGCGCGGTTCAAGGACCCGTTCAACGATGTCACGGGATTGCCCGCCATCCAGCACATCTTTACCCACATGTTTGTGGCGCTGGACTCCCCCCGCTTTGTCGTTACCAACCAGATGACCCAGGGCCCTCAGTGCTTCCTGACCTGGGAGTTCCGGTTTGCGTTTCGCAATTTCAAAAAAGGGCAGGAGCAGGTCATCCTCGGCTCAACCCATCTAGTATTTTCAAATGAAGGACTGGTGACACTGCACCGGGACTACTGGGATGCTGCGCAGGAGCTGTATGAAAAACTGCCCGTGGTGGGCAGCTTGATGCGCTGGCTCAGGAAACGGGCCAATAGCTAGGCGAACGTCGAGTGCTGCTCAGACGTTGAAAGACTGTTGGCTTGAAACTCGGTGGCACGGCGCGGCTCCCACCATGCCCGCAGCGTGTCAAACACATTACGACAGCCGGTGCATTTGTACTGACCGGTCGGAACCAGGGCCCCATTTTCAGCGCGGCCAATGACGCGCTGGTAGCTGGTCGCACCGCATTCGCGGCATTGGTAGATCGTCTTGTAGTTCGCCATGGTGAACCAGACTGTACGGCCAGCCCCCGCACTTGGCGAGTCAATTTATGTAAACCAATGTAAGCACCTACAAAGGTGCGGTGCGTCAGACCGGAACGGTGTCGGCGAAGCTCGGGCGCTGCATCAGCTTGTCGTGCAGTTTGACCAGCGCGGGATACTCCGAGCGCCAGTCCAACTGGGGAAAGCGGAAGTCCAGGTAGCCCAGCGCGCAGCCCACGGCGATATCCGCCAGGCTGAGGTGAATGCCAGAGCAATACGGCTTGTCACCCAGCCCCTGGTTCATGGCTTTGACGGCATCGTTGACCTTGGCCATCTGGCGATCAATCCAAGCCTGACTACGTTGCGCCTCGGTACGTCCACCCCAGGTGGCTTCCAGACGCGCCAGAATGGAAGCATCCAGCAGGCCATCGGCCAGCGCCTCCCAGGTTTTGACTTCAGCGCGCTCGCGGCCCACCGAGGGAATGAGCTTGCCTACGGGGGACAGGGTGTCGAGGTATTCCACGATCACGCGGGAATCAAACAGTGCCTCGGCGCCTTCCATGATCAGGCAGGGCACCTTGCCCAGCGGATTGCTAAAGGCTATGGTGGTGTCTGCGCTCCACACGTCCTCGGGTACAAAGGTGTAATCGAGTTTTTTCTCCGCCATCACGACGCGCACTTTGCGGACATAGGGGCTGGAGGTGGATCCGAGTAGTTTCATGGGCGGCTTGCTGTTTCAGGAGCTTTCATTCTATCCATTGGGTCAGGCTGGCGAGGGGGCGGCGGGCTTTGTGGCGCACAACCTACAATTCGAAAATGACTTTCTCTGCCATTTCTGCACTTTCCCCGCTGGACGGTCGCTACGCCGCCAAACTGTCCACCCTGCGCCCCCTGACCAGCGAGCTGGGCTACATGCACCGCCGGGTGCAAGTCGAGGTGGCCTGGTTCATTGCCCTGAGCGATGCCGGCTTTGCTGAATTCAAGCCGCTGAGCCCCGGAGCGCGCACTTACTTGCTGGGCCTGGTGAAGAACTTTTCCGAAGCCGATGGCGAAGCCATCAAGGCGATTGAGAAGACCACCAACCACGACGTGAAGGCGGTGGAATACTGGATCAAATCCAAGTTCGAGGCACGGCCCGAACTGGAGCACGCCAGCGAATTTGTGCACTTTGCCTGCACCAGCGAAGACATCAACAACACCAGCCATGCCCTGCAACTGCGCTCATCGCGCGATGTCGTCGTTCTGCCGGCGCTGGACAAGATCATCCTGAAACTGCGCGACATGGCCCATGCCTATGCCGACGTGCCCATGCTCAGCCGCACCCACGGCCAGACCGCCAGCCCCACCACCGTGGGCAAGGAAATTGCCAACGTTGTAGTGCGCCTGCAGACCGCCTGCGAACGGATTGCCAATATCAAGATGCTGGCCAAGATGAATGGTGCCGTAGGCAACTACAACGCCCACCTGAGCGCCTGGCCCGACTTTGACTGGGAAGCTTTCAGCAAAAAGGTCATCGAGACACCTGAGCCTTTGGGCCTGGGTCTGAGCTTCCAGCCCTACAGCATCCAGATCGAGCCGCATGATTACATGGCCGAGCTGTTTGACGCGGTAGCCCGCACCAACACCATCCTGATCGACCTGAGCCGTGACATCTGGGGCTATGTGAGCCTGGGTTACTTCAAGCAGAAGCTCAAGGACGGCGAAGTGGGCTCCTCCACCATGCCACACAAGGTCAATCCGATTGACTTCGAAAATGCCGAGGGCAACCTGGGTCTGGCCAATGCAGTGCTGCGCCATTTGAGCGAAAAGCTGCCCATCAGTCGCTGGCAGCGTGACCTGACAGACAGCACCGTGCTGCGCAATATTGGCGTGGCGCTGGGCTATGCAGTGCTGGCCTACAGTTCGCTGATGACCGGCCTGAACAAGCTGGAAATCAACGAAGCCGCCATTGCCGAAGACCTGGACTCTTCCTGGGAAGTGCTGGCCGAGCCCATCCAGACTGTGATGCGCCGCTTTGGCTTGCCCCAGCCCTATGAGCAGCTCAAGAAGTTCACCCGCGGCGCCGCCATGACACGCGAGCTGATGCAGGGCTTTATTGCCGGGCTGGACCTGCCCCAGAGCGAAAAAGACCGCCTGCTGGCGATGACGCCCGGAAGCTATACCGGCAAAGCCTCTGAGCTGGCAAGACGCGTCTGATGGCTCTTAAATCCACCATCTACAAAGCCAACCTGCAGATTGCAGACATTGACCACAGCTACTACGCCGACCATGCGCTGACCCTGGCGCGCCACCCCAGCGAGACCGACGAACGCATGATGGTGCGACTGGTGGCGCTGGCGCTCAACGCCTACAAACTGCAAAGCGAGTGCAATGGCGACGGCACGCTGGCATTTGGTGCCGGCCTGTCGGATGTGGAAGATCCGGACGTGTCGCTGACCGACTTCACCGGCCACAAGCGCCTGTGGATCGAGGTCGGCCAGCCTGAAGAGAAACCCATCAGCAAGGCCTGCAACAAGGCCGATGCGGTGCTGCTGTACTGCTTTGCCCACTCCGCCGACATCTGGTGGAAAGGCATCCAGAACAAGCTCACGCGGCTGGACAAACTGCAGGTCTGGCGCATTCCCTCTGCCACCTCGCAGGCACTGGCCCAACTGGCCCAGCGCAGCATGCAGTTGCAGGCCACCATCCAGGAAAACGTGCTGACCTTGGGCGACAGCGCCAACGCAGTGGATATTGAATTGGCTCGCTGGAAATAAGAGTCAAATCAGGCCCTAGCCCTCGCGGAACATGCGCAGTCAGCTATGGTTTTTGTAGCGAATCCGAAACACCTTCGGCGGCGCGTTCCGCATATTTGTTGAACCGCCACGCAGTTCCTTCCAGCGTGATGCGGCGCCAGGTGGCCCGCTTCTCTGCGGGACGCATTTCGGTCCACAGCTGAACCTCCGAGAAGCTGCGGCCACAGCCCTTGCACTCTTCGTCACCCTGGCTGGTGGAGCAAATGGCAATGCAGGGCGTATCGGGTGTGCTGCGGTACCACTCCATCCAGGCATCCAGCGCCTTGGCGGGCATCGTGAACTCGTCCGCTTCCGTCTGGTGGTAATAGATCAGCAGCGCATACACCTCCGCCAACGCCCTTGTAGGCGCAGGCAGCGAGACGCCATCGGGCGAGGGCGCGCGCGCGCGCCAGTAGTTGATGGCCGATTCAATGTCGGTGATGTGGATGCCTGCCATAGAGTCCTGTAGGGGAGGCGCATCATAGCGTGGACCAGAGGGCACAATAAACCCTCCGAATGGAAGGCCTGTTGCCTTTGTGGTGCAATGCTTCGCGAAGGGGAGTAGCTCCCGCCCGTTGCCACGCAGGGGGTATCTGCAAGCCGTCAATACGAAGCCCGTGCTTCCGGCTTGCAGGGCCACAGGGTCCCACCCACTGGCTGAGCAAGACCTTCGATTGGAGCCCGAAACAGGCTCGGTCGAAGTGCGCTTGCGGTACGCAATACCCCTGGTAACCCCCAACTGGAATTGACATGGAATTTCTATCTGCACCCTGGTGGTCTGCCCTTCTGGCCATCGTCCTCATCGACCTCGTTCTGGCCGGTGACAATGCCATCGTCATCGCGCTGGCGGCGCGTAACCTGCCTGAACACCTCAAGAAGAAAGCCATTGTGTGGGGTACGGTGGGCGCCATTGCCGTGCGCTCGGTCATGACCGTGGGCGTGGTGTGGCTGCTGAAAATCCCCGGCTTGATGCTCGTGGGTGGTCTGGGGCTGGTATGGGTCGCCTACAAGCTGCTGGCAGACCAGGGCGAAGGCGAGCACGACGGCCCGATGGCCAGCACCTTCTGGGGCGCCATGAAAACCATCATCGTGGCCGATGCCCTGATGGGGGTGGACAACGTGCTCGGCGTTGCAGGTGCAGCGCACGGAGCGTTTGACCTGGTCATTATTGGCCTACTGGTCAGCGTGCCGATTGTGGTGTTTGGCAGCTCGGTGGTGCTGAAGCTGGTGGACCGCTTTCCGGTCATCATCCAGCTGGGCGCGGCTGTGCTGGCGTTTACCGCGGCCAAGATGGTCGTGAGCGAGCCGGTCCTGTCGAACCTGTTCGGCGCTTCAGGTGCGGTCACTACCGACATGCAGACCGCTGCCCGCTGGGGCACCTACGCCGTTGCGGTGGCCGGCGTCCTGCTGGCAGGCTGGTGGAGCCAGCGCTCTACAAAACCGGCCGGGCTGTAATCGGCGGGTGCTATGCTGCGATCATGAAGACTCTTGTGAAATGGCTGCTCAGCGCAGCCGCCCTATTGGCTGTAGCCCATCTCTACAGCGGCGTTGCGGTGCAGAGTTTTACTTCCGCACTGATTGCCGCACTGGTGATCGGCCTGTTCAATGCCGTGCTGCGCCCGGTACTGGTGGTGCTGACGCTGCCTGTGACCGTGGTGACACTGGGCCTGTTCCTGTTTGTCATCAACGCGCTGATGTTCTGGTCCGCCGCCGGGATTCTGGATGGCTTCCATGTGCAGGGATTCAGCGCGGCACTGATCGGCTCGCTGATCTACACACTGCTGGGCATGGTCATCAACTCAGCGCTCGACCGCCTGTTCCCGAAGCAATAACCCCACCTGGCGTGCCCGGGTGTCCACGATCGACGCCTCGATGTGGTCCCCTGCGGCTGCGCCCTTGCGCGCCAGGTCCTGGGCCACTTTCAACCGTGTCAGGGCGGCCTCGTAATCGAGTTGCGCGACATTGACCTCGGCCTCGGCGCGGATGGCGCCCAGCGTCTTGCCCTGAGCCGCATAGGCCATGGCCAGCAATTGCCAGCCCTGGGCATCGCGCGGATGGTCCGCCAGCCAGGTCTGCAAACTCTGGGTGGTTTGCGACGCCTTGCCCGCCAGAACTGCCGCTTGCGCCCGCAGAAACACGGCGGCACGCCCGACGTCGCGCTCATTCTGCAACAGACCCAACGCGCTGGCCGGCGCTCCCTGCACCAACGCCAGCTCTGCCCCCAGCAAACGGGCCAGACGACTGGCGGCTGCATCCGAGGAAGTCAGGGCGGTCAAGCGGGTCCACAGGGTTTGCGCCACCGCAAAATCGCGCAGTTTGCTGGCCGCCAGCGCGGCGCCATACAGGGCTCCGGCTTGGGCCGCGGGCACCAGGCGGGAGAGGCGAGTGGGCTCGGTCTCTTTGGCCCAGGTGCGTAGCGCATCCACATTGCCGTTGGACAGCACCCGGGCGCGCGACGCCACCATGGCGTGCTCCATCGACAACGCGCCTGCGGAGCTCGCCGCACCGTCAGGAATACGTGCCTGCATATCGGCCATGCGCTCGGTGGTCAAGGGGTGGCTGCGCAGGTAGGGAAAGTTGCCACTGTCATTCAGCCGGGCAGCCTGCTGCAGCTTCTCGAACATCGACACGAACGCCTGCGGGGTATATCCCGCCTGCGTCATCACGCCGTAGCCCACCCGGTCCGCCTCGCGCTCCATATCCCGGGAAAAGTTCAGCTGGCCTTGCGCCGCCACCGCCTGACCGCCAATGATCGCGGCGTTGGCCGCTCCCGGGCTCTTGCTGGCCGCCAGGGCACCCAAGATCATGGCGCCCAGCAGCCAGGGCGCCTGCGCGTTCTGGCGGGTCATCATGCGGGCGATATGGCGCTGGGTCACATGGCTGAGTTCATGGGCCAACACAGAAGCCAGTTCGTCCCGGCTGGATACCACACTCACCAGCCCCAGATGCAAGCCAAAGTAGGCCCCGGGCAGGGCAAACGCATTGACCGTGCGGTCCTTGCCCAGCAGGATCTCCCAAGCGTAGGCGCCATCCAACTCCGGCGGCAACTCACCCCGGGCACGCGCTGACGCAAGCAGGGGCTGCCAGATCGCCTGCACATATTCCATGGTGATCGGGTCGTCGATGTAATCCGGATCGCGGTACAACTCGCGTGCAATGCGATCGCCCAAGCGGCGCTCGGCGCTGGGCGTCATGTCGCTGCCATCGCCCAGATTGGGCAGACTTGAGCCTCCAGCGCGGGTGGGCTCGGTCTGCGGCTGGGCGTTTGCCGTCGCCAGCATTGCTATACAAAAAATAGCTGCCTGCGCATATTTGACGGGGGCTAGAGGCACTTATTACCCAGACTTGGAGTCAAAAGGAATCCAGCGGCATGGTGGCCACCACCTCGGCGCTGGAGGCATCGAGAAACACGGTCCAGAACTGGTTGCGTCCAATCATGGGCAAATACACTACACCGTCTGCTTTGCGACCAGCGTCTGCCAGAACACGACCAATTGCATTGCTCTGTGCGGGAAACCGGGCAAGCAGTTCCGAAACGGGTTTGGCTTCTTTCAGAATATCGGGCACACCCTTGGCGTAGGGCTGCCATAGGTCGGGTCTGGCGCTCAAAGGGGCGCCCTGCAAAGCTGCCAGCGTTGCCTCCAATCGCTCCCCACTGTCTTTGAAAGGTCGCAAAGACAACAGAGTTGGCCCCGTCAACGGCATGCCCACGATGTTTGAAGGTGCCTTTGAGAGCAACTCCGGTGCGACATCGATCGCATGCACGACACGAAACCGATCGTACTCAAACACCATGTGAACCGGACGTGCCACTGCAACCGTCCACAATCCGTAGGTTATCGCCGCCAACTGCAAAAAGCCAATGACAGCAAGGTCTCGGCGAAGCACCGCAACAGGCTTGATTCGATTGAATACAGCCAAAGTCACCAGTGGCCCAAGAATCACATCGACAGTCACTACCAACAGAAACAATTCGCGCCCGCCGGAAATTTCCCGGTAGGGGTAGGGATACCAGATGCCGAATACCAGCAACGCCGCCATAGCAGCCATGCATAAGCTCAAGAGCAAATGCACGGCGCTAGCCTTGAGCCGGTCGCCCCAAAACGAGGGAGTATCAGAAAACATGGTCATAGGATGCCATCAACTCGCAGTACTTCATGTGAAGGTCAGGTAAAGTGAACATTATGAGTACCCTCACCCACTTTGACGCACAGGGCCAAGCCCATATGGTGGACGTGTCCGCCAAAAACAATACCCACCGCATCGCCGTGGCGCGCGGCCGCATCGAGATGCTTCCCGCAACTTTGGCCATGATCGCTCAGGGCAATGCCAAAAAAGGCGATGTGCTGGGCATTGCGCGGATTGCCGGCATTCAAGGCGCCAAGAAAACCAGCGATCTGATCCCCTTGTGCCACCCGATTGCGCTTACGCGCGTGGCTATGGAATTTGAAATCGTGCCAGCGACCAACGGTACTGACGCGCACGTGGTCTGCTCGGCCACGACAGAGACCGTCGGCCCGACCGGCGTAGAAATGGAAGCCCTCACCGCAGTGCAAGTCGCCCTGCTTACCATCTACGACATGTGCAAGGCCGTAGACCGTGGAATGACCATCACCAATGTAAAGCTGCTGGAGAAACACGGTGGCAAATCGGGCAGTTTTGTTGCAGCGCCTTAGCTATTCACCCGATTTCAGCGCCTGGCTCCAGCGTGCGTGCTGCGCAGGGAACGCTGCTTTGTAGCGTTGCAAGTAATACAGTGCTTCGGCATCCTGTCCGTGCATCACGGCACTTTCAATCACCTTTTCGATGACTCGGGGTTCCGGCGAAAAATGCAGCATTTCCAACGCCAGCGTATGGATCCATTCGGCATTGTCTGCGGTGAGCTCTGTGGTGGTGAGTTCAGCGAATTTGATTTGATCACCAAAGAACCAGGTATTTCGAACCTTCTTCAGGGTGTCCTCACGGTACATCGCGCTACGGGCCGCGGGCTGCAAATATAGTTGACTGACCCGCCAATATTCCCACGCCACGATGGCGCACAAGCCAATCAGTGTGAGAGCTGCCAATCTGCCCGCAATGAGAGAAATAGTCCCATTTCGCGGTGCTCTCAACTTCCTGGGCGCAACCGTCCACAAAATCCAGGCGCATAGCAAGACAGCAATCTGAAAGGGACCATACCAAAGTGGGTACTCCAGCATGCTGTGCAACCCGATGACGGCCAGCACGCCCCATGCCATCTGACGCATGGAATCGGTTTCCGCCCAGGGCTTGTTTCGCCACACCAACCATCCACACACGCCACAAACAAATAGTGCGACCGGAAGCCCCAACTCTACCGCCAAGTGCAGCGGCAGATTGTGGGCGTTGTCCAAAATCTCACAAAACCGCTCCCCAGGATACAGAGTGACGAAATGCGCATAGTCCAGCTCTCCCCAGCCCCAGCCCAGCCAGGGCCGCTGGGCGATCAACTCCAGCACATTGCGCCACAGCACCAGCCGGCTGGTGCAGGCCGGGGCATCCTGCTGCAGCCGCGCCAGCGCACCACCGGTGAGTGGCGACTGCCCTATCAGCACCGGCAGCAGCACCAGCGCCAGCCCATAGGCCAGCACCGCCGCCAGCAGCACCCGCCGCACGCCCGCGTGGTGCCAGCCGCCCCACCACCACCCAAGGGCCAGCAACAGCCCCAGCTGCACCAGGCCGGTACGCGACGCCGACGCCGCATTACCCATGCCCAGCAGCACGGCCAGGCCTACCGCCAACCAGGGCAACAGCGCCGACTGGCGGCCATGGCTGGCGGTGGGCTTGGCGGCCCACACCAGCCAGCACAGCGAGGCCAGGGCCATATTGGTCAGGGTGGCAAACTGGTTGCGCTGGCGCAGGTTGGCAAAGGCCTCGCCGGCAGGGGTGACGTTGACCCAGAGTGACCAGCCAGCGCTGTGGCCCAGGTACTGCAGCAGCCCCATCAGGCTGCTCAACACACCAGCGAGCAGCCAGCCGGCAGCCATCGCGCAGGCCCAGGGTGCAGCGCGGGGCCCCACCACCCGCCACAGCGCACCCAGCCCCAGCAAGCCAGCCAGTGCCAGCGCCGTGCCCAGCCACTGCAGCAGCGGCGCCACCGGCCCCCAGGTGAAGGGGTTGAGCCAGGGCAGCGCCAGCAGCGCTGTGGCCGCACCTACCCAGCATGCCCCGGTCAGGCTGGTGGAGGCAGCCTCCGAATCGCTATTATTTTGAGAGCTATATGCGACCATAAAATGGGCGCGTAGGGCACATTTTGCTTAAAAACCCTTAGTACGGGTCCAGCGGGATGAAACCCAGCGGGCGGGCCGTCTGGGCGTCCAGCAGCACGCTCCAGGCGGTGTCGCGCGACAGCACCGGTATGTACAGCAACCCGGCTTCCGGCTTGCCGGTTTTGGCGACCTCGCTGTCGATCAGCGCAGCCTGGGCAGGGTATTTCTGCCGCAGGCCGGCTAGAGGCTGCGCTGTTGCCAGCATCTCGGCACGACCCGCATCGTAGGGCTGCCACAGCTCGGGCTGGGCTGCTTGCGGCACTCCGCTGGCGGCCAGCATGGTGGAGTCGAACTGCTCCTTGGCCCCCTCCAGTGGGCGCAAAGACAGCAATGTGGGGCCAGTGAGGGGAAGCTTGCGCAATTCTGGGGGGGCTTTTTGCAATTGTTCGTCGGTCAGTTGCGCAGCCGACACCACCGCCAAGCGGGAGTATTCATAGACCAAGTGCACAGGTCGGGCCTGAGACACCGTCCACAGCCCGTAGCCCAGCGCGCCCAGCTGCAACAAGCCAATGACGGAAAAATCCAGCAGCTTTTCGCGCAAGCGTTTGCGCGGATTGAACACCACAAAAGTCAGCAAAGGCCCTACCACTACGTCCACGCCCAGTAACAACAGGAACAGCTGCCGCCCCCCTGCCAACTCGCGGTAGGGGTAAGGAAACCACAACCCAAACACCAGCCAGGCCGCCAGGGCCGCCACGCCCAGACTGAGCAGCAGGTGGATGCCCAATGCGCGCCATTTGGCCCGCCAGAGCACGGGGGGGCGGGTAGATCCGGAGGGAGACTCGGGGGGCGTAGCCGGAGTGAAGGCAGAGCTGGACATGGGAGACAGGGGCTTGGGTCGACAAAAGCATTACCGGGCAGCTTGGGATGCGCCGGTATGCAGGATATGGAATGAAAGCATACAGCTACTGCCCATGTGCTTTGGGCCAGCTGTCGGCAAAAGGCACGTCTTCCTTACGCGGCAACTTCGGCTCTGCCGGCAGGGGAGGCTGGCCGTTAGTCTGGCCTGCACGCATGTACTCCAGCGTGCCCTGGTAAACCTCTTCACCGTACATGCCGCGGATCAGGCCCAGTTGGGTCGTCGCTGCGACCATGTCCCCACGCAACCACAACGCATGGGCATAATTTCTTCGCAAAATAGGGTAGGCAAAGCGCAGGGAAGCGTCACGTAAATTGTCCAGTGCCGCCTGCGGCATGTCGGCCACGGCTTTCTGGCGCCCGGCACGCAACATGCCCTCCAGCTGGGTGAGCATACGCACATCAGGCAGGGTGTGCTCTGGCGGTGTGTGGCCCAGGTTCAGGCTCTCAAAGCGCACATAACGGAAGTCCTCTTCAATTTGCGTGTACTCCCAGGTCATCACCGCCCCGGCCGCTGTCCAGAACGCCACCAGCACCAGCCCAGCCCAGCGGGGCCAGTGCCAGCCTGCAGCGGGGTGGCAGTCTGCCTCTACCAGCCCGATACACAGCCCGCTAGCGACCCAGAAATACCCATAGGCGTAGGGAAACTCCACCAGGCTGTGCACCAGCACCGGCAGCACGCAGGCCATGGCGTAAATACCCCAGGACTGCCGCACCCGCAGCATCCGTGTGACAAACCAGTATGCGGCCACAGCGGTCAACAGCACGCCCAGGGGGATGCCAAACCAGGCCAGTACATCCAGCACGATGCTGTGGCCATGGGTGTAGGTCACGGAGCCCGGCACCACCAGTCCACCCCAGGCGTTGGCCTCAGGCGTGGCATTCACGCCATAGCCCCCCCAGGGCGCATGCCAGATGCCAAAGAGCATCTGCTTCCAGATGGTCATCCGCGGGCCATCCACCCCCACCTCGAAGCTGCGCGGCCCGCTCATCAGCAGCAGATCACTCAGACCCGGCAGCACCACCACCACACACAAGCCCAAAAAGGCAAGCCAGCCCACGATGTGCAGGGGGCGCAGGCGCAGGCCGCGCAAATGGCTGTGTGCCAACAAGAAGCCTGCGGCCACCACCGCACCCAGCACACCCGCGCGCGACTGCGTTGTGGCCACCGCCACCGCCATCCAGCCTGCACCAAGCGCCAGGCCCAGCCCACCGGTCAGGCCTCGTTCATAGGCCCAGGCCAGGGCCGCCATGCCCATCAGCAGCAAGGTGGCAGTCTGGTTGGGCTGGCCCAGGTTGCCCGCCGAGCGCATGCCCGGCTCAATCTGCACCGCCCATATCGTCAAGAAACCATCCAGTGAAAGCCATTGCAACACCGCAATGGTGGCCATCAGCAGCCCCACTAGCACCAGCACCATAAAAAACGCGGTGCGCAGTTTGTCCATCTGTGGTGGAGCCAGCCCCCAGCTGTAGCCCAGGCTGACGGCCACCGCCAGCACACACAGGAACAGGCTACCCATCCATGCATCACCCGCATAGGCTCCGATGCCCAGACCCCACTGCAGCCAGGGCACCAGCGCTAAAACCAGCAGGCCCGCCGCCCAGCGTGGCGCCTGCCGCGCCCAGGGGGCCGGCTCTGCAAGATGGGCCCAGGCCAGCAGCGCCAGGCTCCACAAGGCCAGGGCCTCGGCGTGGAAATTGGCCCAGGGCTTGAAGTGGTCAGTGATAAACCAGGCCGCGCCGAACAGCGCTACGCCAAGAGCATGTAGAAGAGAAAAAATCATCACCTTTGCTTTGTCAGCCGCCACACCTTTTGACCCTTGTGTACCCGTGAAGCCGGTTCGTTCGCACCGCCCCCCGACACACGCCATTAAAAAAGGCGGCCGAAGCCGCCTTTTTATTCAAGCCGAAAGGCTGATATTACGTTGCACGGCAAGAACCGGGCAGGTACTTCGAAAGAATCGGATTTGTAGCATCAGCACCGCAGATCCAGCTATTGACAGTTGTGCCCCACTGAGGCGTGGCGCAAAGTGCAAAAGTGTTTTGAGTTGCAGCACTGCAAGGGGCCATGCGCAAACGGTTTGTGGTGGCAGTGACCTGACCACCCACAGCCGGAGCCACCTGCACTGAGACACGAGCGTCCGTAGCAGCTGTGGTAGTAGCAGTACCGCCAGTGGTGGTAATGGCAGTCACATATTTTGTACCCGAGCCGGCAGAGATTTCACAGCCCCAGTTGCCAGAAGCCACTGCGCTTTGCGTGGTGTTGGATTGGATCACTTCCGTGATGGTAGTGCGGCAGGAAGATGCGGCCAGAATGGCTTCCGACACGCGGGCGCGGACGGTGTAGTCTTGGTACGCAGGCAGTGCCACGGCAGCCAAGATACCGATGATCGCCACAACGATCATCAATTCGATCAGGGTGAAACCCTTTTGCATAGAACGCTTCATAGAAAACTCCTCAGTTGAAAAGAAAGGCAGGAACCTGTGTACCGCAGATTTCATGCCAACCGATTGAAGCCATAAAACCGCAGTCATGGCGCGGAAAAGTGACGCTGATCGTCGAATTGGCCGCCAAAATTCGGCAGCCAACATTCTGATATGACATTTTTGTCACTGCAACTGGCGCCATTTATTTAATGCACACCGACCGAACCATCTTCAGGTCGGTCAAGCCCATCATGATTTTTTCCATGCCATCCATCTTCAGGGTGCGCATGCCACCCTCGACCGCTGCGGCAAAAATCTCGGCCACCCGGGCCCGCTCCTGGATCAGCTTTTTGATGTCGTCATCTGCAATCAGTAATTCGTGCAAGCCGATACGGCCCTTGTAGCCGGTCTTGTTGCACTTGTCGCAGCCAACATGTCGGTAAAACTTGAGTTGCCCGTCCTGCCCATACGTCTTTTGCCAGCCTTCCACCAGTTTTTTGGTTTCGCCCGCGTAATCGGCCTTCCAGGCGGCAGAGTGGCGCAACTCTTCGGAATATTCTGCGGTAAACAGACGAAGCTCCTCCGCGTCGGGCGTATAGGCCTCTTTGCAGTCGCACAGCTTCTTGGCCAGCCGCTGCGCCAGAATGCCCAGCAGCGCATCCGCAAAGTTGAAGGGGTCCATGCCCATGTCCAGCAAACGGGTGATGGACTCAGGGGCCGAGTTGGTGTGCAGGGTGGAGAACACCAGGTGACCGGTGAGTGACGCCTCCACACCCATGGACACGGTTTCCTTGTCCCGCGACTCACCGACCATGATGATGTCGGGGTCGGCACGCAGAAAGGCGCGCATCACCAGCGCGAAGTCAATGCCGGCCTTCTTATTGATTTGCACCTGCCGCAGGCCCTTTTGGGTAATTTCCACCGGGTCTTCGGCCGTCCATATCTTGGTATCTGGCGTATTCAGGTGCTTGAGGATGGAGTGCAGTGTGGTGGTCTTTCCTGAGCCCGTAGGACCACAAACATAAAACAGACCATACGGCTTTTCAATTGTGCTGACCACCCGCTCCTTGTTGTGCGAGGTCAGGCCCAATTTATCCAGGGGAATAGGCTCGCCAGCGGCAAGGATACGCATGACGACGTCTTCCACACCCCCCGCGGACGGAATGGTGGCCACGCGCAACTCAATATCCAGCGGACCGTATTTCTTGAACTTGATCTTGCCATCCTGTGGCTTGCGGCGCTCGGAGATATCCAGATCGCACATGATCTTCAACCGCGTGACCATGGCCTGGCGGAAGTGCGCCGGCACTTCAACGTAGGGTTGCAGTGTGCCATCGATACGAAAACGGATGCCTGTCTTGAACTTCCCAGGCATGGGCTCGATGTGGATATCAGACACCTTCTGGTGGTACGCATCAATGATGACTTTATTGACAAACTTGACCAGCTCATTGTCGGCAGCTGCAGACTCCAGGGAGTCGTCGTTCATGCCGTCGTCAATGGGCGCGCCGTCCATGCCGGCCAGAAGCTCGTCAATGCTTGTGCCATCTGCCGCAGCGCCAAACAGCTGGGCCATAGTCTCTTCAAACTCTGCGTGGGTGGTCACCCGGTATGAGAATTTGGTAATACGGGGATAGACCTGCGGGACGACCCGGGAACCACGCACGGCCTCCGGATCGGTGCACATGATCACCAGCCCTTCGGGCGACTCTTCCAGAGGGATCCACCCCTGTTCCACCACGAATTCCCGCTTGAGGGCACCTTGCAGCATTTCAGACCGTATGCGCCCGGGATTGAACGGCTCGTAAGGTACGCTGAAGAACTTTGACAGGGCCGGACCGATTTGCGACGGTTTGAGTTTGAAGGTCGCCATGAGCAAATGCTCTACCGGCTTACCCTGGTTGCGGGCGTCCTGCACGCACTGGTTCAACTCCGCCTCGGTCAACAAACCATCCACCACCAGACCATCGTATTTGGTCGCCCGCTTGCGGGGCGCATCGTCGGACCGCTCCACACGCTGGCGTATGGCGGTGGCAAGCGTCTTGCACAGCTCGGCCACCCCATCGATTTCCAGCTCACCGAAGGGTTCATCGCTCTTGCTATTGATCACCTGCAGTACGCCGTGCAGTGTCTTGCCTTCGAGTATCGGGGCCACGAGCATCTGGCGGGTACGGTATCCCGACCGCTTGTCCACCTCTTTCAGGAAAGTCAGGGCAGGATGAATTTGCTTGAGTGCCTCGTCATCGTAGACATCTGGCAAGTTCAACGGCTTCTTGCTATAGGCCACATAGCCCGCAATGCTTTGTGGAGAGATGGGTAGCTTGAGATCGCGGCTACTGGTCAGACCCGTCTTGATCTTGGACACGATGGCCGTGCCATCTTCATTCACCGCATACAGCGTCAATCGGTCTGCATTGAGCAACTTGCAAATATCCTGGCTGGCCTCGAGCATGATCTGCTCCAGGTTTTCAGTCTCATGGATTCGCGCCGTAACATGGTGCAACTGGCGATAGAAAAGCGCCTCAAACGTCATCCCCCGTTTTTGGGATGGAAGTTTTTGCGACTCAAAAAATGCCTGCTCGGAACTGCGCTCGCCAGCCGACTGTGGCATCACTGAACTCATATTTCAAACTCCTGCCACAGCTGGCTGTGGGTGACTTGGAAAAGATAGCGCACGCTTAGAGGCTACACGGTCTGCAAACATCTGGCAAAGGCATTTTTATGGTGGCACTATCTTCGATTGCCCAAAAACCGCCAGAAAAAGTACCGCACCTAGTGCAAAAAGCATTGGCCCCGCTACGAGACCAATGCTTTACGATAAGTGTCAGGCCACGAACGAGCCGCGACGTGAATTGAGCGCCTGAGGCAGGCGTCAAATCAGCTTTGAACGAACTGCATCTGGGTGCCTGCCAGTTCAATGACATCCCCATTTTTGAGCGCAATCGGATCGGCACTGATCGTGGCGCCGTTGACTGTGGGGTTGCCGCCACCTTCAACGTGATGCACAACAAACCCCTGATGCCGCTTGGTGATGGCTGCCACGGCAATTCCGGGTTTGCCAATGGTCGTTACGACTTTGGTAAGAGGTACTTCTCGCCCTGCAGCCGCGCCCGACAATACCTTGATGGACGCATGGAAAGCACCCAACCCCATCGAGTCGCCGCCACCAGAGGGCCCAAATGAAGAGGCAATGCTGGCGCTGGCCTGGGTGGCGCGCGGCTGGGCCACCATGGTTTTGTCAAAATTGTCGGCAGCGTTATCGCCAACGAACTTGATTTTGTACTTACCGATCTCAATGTCGTCGTCGCTCTGGAGCTGCTGACGTTTGATAGCCTTGCCATTGACATAGGTTCCGTTGGTACTGTTGAGATCTTCCAGGAAGACCTGCTCACCAGCCATCTGAATCACAGCGTGCTCACCGCTCACCGCGAGGTTGTCAATGACAATATCGTTATAGGGCCTGCGCCCCAAGGTGGTTCTGTCCTTGGTGAGCTGGACTTCCTTGATCACGACCTCATCGATCGATACGATCATTTTCGGCATGATCGGCTCCTTTTCCTGTTATGTGTTTTTGGAAAAACCATTGCACTCTACTTCCCTAGCAACCGGGCAAAAAGACCCTTTTTCTCAGCTGCGTCGGTCACTTCGACCAAGATGACCGAGATATTATCCCGCCCACCCCGCTCATTGGCCGCCTCAATCAGCAAACCTGCCTTATCGCCCAAATCCACCGGTTCAAGGGCAATTCTAGCGATGGAAGCATCATCCACCATATCGGACAGTCCATCTGAACACATCAGGTAGATATCTCCCAGCTCCACCATATATTCATTCACCTCCAGCAAGGTGATCTCCTCCACCCCCAGTGCCCGGGTTACCAGATTCCTGATGGATGAATTGGCAGCCTGCTCCGGCGTGACGAGACCCGCATCGATCTGTTCCTGTAGCAGGGAGTGGTCTTTGGTAATCTGCTCAAACGTCCCACCCCGCAGGCGATAGCAGCGCGAGTCCCCAATGTGGCCTACCAGCAACTTGTCATCCCTGAACACGCCCACCACCAGGGTCGTTCCCATCCCCGAGTAGTGGGAGTTGGAGTTCGCCGCGTTGTAGATGGACAGATTGGCGTTATCGACGCATATCTCCAGCGCACGGCGAACCTCGCGAACTTTGGCGCTCTCACCGGCCTCACTTAGCCAGCGACTCAATTCTGACTTGATGAAAGCGGTAGCCATCCCACTGGCAACCTCGCCCGCGTTGTAGCCACCCATGCCATCTGCAAGCACGGCCAGCCGGGTCGATTCATCGTATGCCACGGAGTCTTCGTTATTGTCCCGCGTGCGCCCGGTATCGGTTTTTGCACAAAATTTGTAATTCATGTTGTTCTTAGATTTCGATGCCTGTGCCGCCTTGCCTGCTCGCATCCTCAGCCTTTACCCCCGGCCACCGTCGCAGCAAAGGCCACCGTCTTTTCATTCGAAGAAACCAAACTACCCGCAGTATAGGCATGGTCTGGAAGGGGCTGCCTGGAAAGATCGGCCATAACCAGTCGCAAATCGGCAGCAAATTCGTTGCCGCTCTGGTAGCGTGTTTCGGGTCGCTTGTCGAGCGCCAGCGCAACCATATGGGCTAACTTTTCTGGCAATTCCGGCCGAACAACCCGAATGTCAGGCGCCTTTTCATTGGCTATCTTGTACATCAACTCAGCCATGGATTCCCCCCGCAACGGCAAGACACCGGTCAACATCTGGTACAGCATGACACCCAGAGAATACAGGTCCGAACGTCCGTCCACTTTTTTCCCAGCCAGTTGCTCCGGTGACATATAGCTCGGCGTACCAAGCACCATGCCCGTCCTGGTCCTGCTGGAATCTGTAATGCGTGCGATACCGAAGTCCGTCACCTTGACGGTATCGGTCTCGACAGCGTACATGATATTGGCGGGCTTGATGTCCCTGTGAACCACGTTCTGGCCGTGTGCGTAGGCCAGCGCATCGGCTATGCGCGCAACAATACCCAACACCACTGGAACGGGCAACAAGTTGCCACCCTTGCAGTAGTCCACCAAATCCCGTCCTTTGAGAAACTCCATGGCGATGTAGGCCAGATCGTGCTCTTCGCCAGCATCAAAAATGGTGACGATGCCCTGGTGCTGCAGCCGACCAGCCGACTCGGCCTCACGAAAAAAGCGTTCGCGTGCATCCGTCAACCCGTCGCCAGAGAACTCTTCGGTCAGTGCCAGGGTCTTGATAGCCACAACGCGTCCGATCTTGGGGTCCTTCCCAAGGTACACCACACCCATCGCCCCCTTGCCCAATTCCTTCTCAATCTGGTAGCGGCCCAGCATGAACTTTTCCACGCCGCCGCCATCGCGCGCCATGGCACCGTCCGGATGGCTGGCGGTCCCACCGGGCATGACTGTCTCGGACAGGTTTTCCACGCGATGGAGCCTGGTTTTAATGTCCTTGTAATCCGGATCCAGGGTGCCCATGTGTTCGTACACCGCCTTCGCCTTGCTGAGCTGGTGCTTGCGCTCGAAATCCTGCGCCAGACTGTAGAGGTTACCCATCACGGCGTCATTCAGCGGAACGCGACGCAAGCGGTCGAATGCCATATCCAGCTGCCCCTGTCCCTGCAGCGCCAAAGCCATCATGCGGCTGGTTTCCGCGGACTCTTCACCCACGCTGACCTTGCCAGTCTCCACCATCAGGAAACGTTTGATCGTCAACACCACATGTCCCAGTAGCAACACGGTCGCCGGAAACACGAAGTTCAGCCAGAGCCCCGCACCCCAAAGTAGACCGAACTGTGCCGCCAGCAAGGCAACCAGCAATACGATGGTGACGCTAACTGCCACGCCGCCAGACAGCCGCGGCAAGGCCAGCACAACATACGCAGCGACCAGAAGGAATACAGCCAGACTAGCCCAGCCCCCCCAGCGTGGCTGGACGACGAAGTGCTCGCTGAGAATGCTCGATGTCACATGCGCAAGGATTTCTGCCTGCGATAGAGCCTGATTGCCTGGCACTGGAGACAGCATTCCCACGCCAGCAGCCATCACCCCAATAATGACAATCTTTTCCGCGTATTTGCCTGCGGCAATTTTTCCACTGAGCACATCATGGAGAGAATCGACCGCGAATGCCGGACGTCCATCTCGGCCCTTGTAAAACTGCGGCAACATCCTTGCAGATGCGTCGGTGCGGATGCGCAGCTTGCCCAGTTGCACCGACTCGCCCGTCTGGGGACGAATGTCCGCCGGTTGCAAACCCAGACCCTTCATCGCAGCCAGCAAGGCCATGGACGGCACCGCCTTGCCATGGTAATTGACCAGCAAGGGCACCCGCCGCACCACACCATCCACATCCGGAGACTGGTTCAGATGCCCGATGCCTGCCGCCGCTTCACCGATGGAGGCGATGGGTTGCTGCAGACGCGTAGCCAAAATGGAAAACCCGGCGTTGTCATCCACCGCACTTTTGAGTGCATACGCCGGCAAGGCGACATCCGGCTTGCCTTGCGGACTGCCAAGCACGAACTCCGAAGGAATAAGCACATTGCTCGCCGCTTGCAGACTGGCAGCCAGCGCGGCATCGGTGTCCAGTGCCAGTTCAGCCTGTGCAATCAACTTGCCCAGATCGTCAGCAACCGGCGTGGCGTCACCCGCGGTTGCAAGCACGTCTTTCATCTTGCGGATGTACACCAGTCCCGAATCAAGCTGCGGCTCATGGAACAGGGTGGTATGCACCACCGTCTTGGCCTTTGCCGCGGCAAGCTGGTCAATCAGCCGCGCATGCACGTCGTGCGGCCATGGCCAAGGGCCAATATCGGCAATGCTGGGGGCGTCAATCGCAATGATGGCAATGCGATCAGACGGTTGCCGCGACGTGCTGGTAGTGGAAAAGTCGTAAAACCGGCGCTCAAGCATACCGGTCAAGTCCGTCACAAGATGCAACCCTAGCGCGGCCAGAACGACGGCAACACCGGCAAACCAGTCTGCCCGCCAGAACGGGGTCTGCAATGTGGATGAAGGTTTAGCCAATTCCCGCCCTTGGGCCCAAAACGTGAGCTTTTGACCGCTCAACCTGGTTGAAACTTTGGCCTGGGGCCAGACCGAGTCCGAACGTTATCAGACGCGGACATAGCAGACAAGGCACTAATTCACGGGGAGTCGCCCTTTCCCGACAATTGGCGGGTTTGTTCGATGAACGGCTATTCAGCGTTTGTGCGACGACCCAAGGCAGTGCCCACCAGCAGGACGGTCAAGGCTCCGGCTACACCCAAACCATATCCCCACCACGCCGACTGCGGCATCCACTGACTCAAACCCGGATCGGTATGGGCCATCGTACCGGCAATCCAGCCCAGCAACATGCCGCCTACCGTGATGATGATGGGAAACCGGTCCATCAGCTTCAGAACCAACTGGCTGCCCCAGATGATGATGGGAATGCTCACCAGCAAACCGAATATCACCAAAGGCAACTGGTGCTGACTTCCGGCACCCGTCGCAGCACCGGCAATGGCAATCACGTTGTCAATGCTCATGACGAGATCGGCCACGATCACCGTTTTGACAGCCGCCCAGAGCTTGTCACTGCCCTGGATGTTTTCATGTCCACCGTCATCTTCCGGCACCAGCAGCTTGATGCCAATCCACAGCAAGAGCGCAGCGCCCACGAGCTTCAGGAAGGGCACCTGGAGCAGGGTCAGCGCAAATGCAATCAGGATCACCCGCAAAACAATGGCGCCTGCCGTCCCCCACAAAATGCCCTTGGTTCGCAAATTGGGAGGCAATTGCCTGCAAGCCAGGGCAATCACCACGGCGTTATCCCCTCCCAGCAGGATGTCAATCATGATGATTTGACCTACTGCGAGCCAAAAATGGGCTGTTAGAAACTCTTCCACAGAAATCCTTCGTAGCGGAGGGGCGACGCAGCCCCATCAAATGACAAAGCCGGATTGTCTCTCAAGACAACCGGCTTTTGTTTTGGGGCGTCACGCCAGCAGGCGTGAGCACAGATTAGCGCAACTGCGCCTTGAGCAATTTTCCGAGCTCAGACGGGTTGCGTGTGACGATGAAGCCCGACTCTTCCATGATGGCGAGCTTGGCATCTGCAGTGTCTGCGCCGCCAGAAATCAAGGCGCCTGCATGGCCCATGCGCTTGCCGGGAGGGGCAGTCACGCCAGCGATAAAGCCGACGATCGGCTTCTTCATGTTGGCCTTGCACCAGCGTGCAGCATCGGCCTCATCCGGGCCACCGATTTCACCGATCATGATCACAGCATCGGTGTCGGGGTCGTCATTGAAGGCCTTCATCACGTCGATATGCTTGAGGCCATTGATGGGGTCGCCACCAATACCGACCGCAGTGGACTGACCCAGACCGACTTCCGTCAGCATGGCAACCGCTTCATACGTCAGGGTGCCGGAACGGCTGACCACGCCAATGCGGCCCTTGCGGTGGATGTGACCGGGCATGATGCCAATCTTGATTTCGTCGGGAGTGATCAGACCAGGGCAGTTCGGGCCCAGCAGCAAGGTCTTCTTGCCGCCGGCGGCTTCCTTGGCTTTCATGCGGTTGCGTACTTCGAGCATGTCGCGCACTGGAATGCCTTCGGTGATACAGATCGCCAGATCCAGATCCGCCTCAACGGCTTCCCAGATCGCGGCAGCAGCACCAGCTGGCGGCACATAGATGACGGACACGGTGGCGCCGGTCTGGTGCGCAGCTTCCTTGACGGATGCGTAGATTGGGATGTTGAAGATGGACTCGCCAGCCTTCTTGGGGTTCACACCCGCGACAAAGGCGTTCTTGCCGTTGGCGTATTCCTGGCACTTTTCAGTATGGAACTGACCGGTCTTGCCGGTAATGCCCTGAGTAATAACTTTGGTGTCTTTGTTGATATAGATCGACATGGTGTTCTCCGGGCTTACTTAACGGCGGCCACAATTTGGGTTGCTGCTTCGGCCATGGTGTCGGCGCTAATGATGGGCAGACCGCTCTCAGCCAACAGTTTCTTGCCAAGCTCGTCGTTGGTGCCCTTCATGCGCACAACCAGTGGCACAGACAGATTCACAGCCTTGCAGGCGGTGATCACGCCAGTGGCGATGGTGTCGCACTTCATGATGCCGCCGAAGATGTTGACCAGAATGCCTTTGACGTTCTTGTTCTTCAACATGATCTTGAAGGCTTCCGTGACCTTCTCGGCGGTTGCGCCACCGCCCACGTCCAGGAAGTTGGCAGGCTCACCGCCAAACAACTTGATGGTGTCCATGGTCGCCATGGCCAAGCCGGCACCGTTGACCAGGCAGCCGATGTTGCCGTCCAGGCTGATGTAAGCCAGGTCAAACTTGGAAGCTTCCACTTCGGCCGGATCTTCTTCGTCCAGATCGCGGTAGGCCACGATTTCGGGATGGCGGAACAGGGCGTTGGCGTCAAAGTTGAACTTGGCGTCCAAAGCGATCAGGTTGTTCTTGCTGTCGCGGTTCAGGGGGTTGATTTCCACCAGCGAAGCATCGGTGTCCATGTAGCACTTGTACAGCTTCTGGAAGATATCCACGGCCTGTGCGGTGGACTCGGCGGGCAGGCCGATGCCATTGGCGATCTTCGTGCCCTGTGCTTCGGACAGGCCGGTCAGCGGGTCGATGAACTCGGTGATGATCTTCTCAGGAGTGGAATGGGCCACTTCCTCGATGTCCATGCCGCCTTCGCTGGAGGCGATGAACGCCAGCTTCTGGGTAGCACGGTCGGTCACGATGGACACGTAATATTCTTTCTGGATGTCAGCGCCGTCTTCGATGTAGAGGCGGCGGACCTTCTGGCCTTCGGGGCCGGTCTGATGCGTCTTGAGTTGCATGCCCAGAATTTCACCGGCGAGGCGCTTGACATCGTCAATGCTCTTGGCCACTTTCACGCCGCCGCCCTTGCCGCGACCACCTGCGTGGATTTGCGCCTTCACCACCCAGACTGGGCCGCCCAGTTTCTGCGCAGCTTCAACCGCTTCCTGGACTGTAAAGGCGGGGATGCCGCGGGGCACCGGTACGCCGAATTGACGCAAGATTTCCTTGCCTTGGTACTCGTGAATCTTCATGACGTCTCTCTCTGGACAGGACAATGTTCACCATTCCGCCGCCTGCAGGAGCCCGGCGGATGGCACTGGACACATCAGCGCCGCACTGTATCATGGTGCGATGCACAAAACTTGTGCAAGACTTACAGCCAGCGCGAAGCCCATACCCCCCAGGGGATTGAGGTATTTGCGGCAGGCGCAAATTTCCCTCTGAACAGTGGGGCCAAGCCCCTCCAGAACCCATGAAAAAAATTTTTATTGACGGCGAAGCAGGCACCACCGGACTCCAGATCCGCGAACGCCTGCAGGCCATGTCGCAGATCGAACTCATCAGCATCGACCCCGCCTTGCGCAAAGACCCGAATGCCAAACGCGCCCTGATGGCCAAAGCGGATCTGGTCGTACTGTGCCTGCACGATGATGCCGCTATTGAATCCGTAGCGATGATTGACGATTTGACGAGGGCTAACGGCGGAATTGGACCCAAAATCATTGATGCATCGACTGCGCACCGCACCGCACCGGGCTGGGTCTACGGCTTCCCCGAATTGGCCCCCGGTCAACGCGAAGCGGTGGTGAAGGCACAGCGCGTGGGCAATCCCGGCTGCTATGCCACGGGCGCCATTGCGCTGATTCGCCCACTGGTAGATGCGGGATTGCTGCCCGCCGATTTCCCGGTGTGCCTGCCGTCCATCAGTGGCTATTCCGGTGGGGGCCGCACCATGATCGAAGCCTACGAAGCAGGCAATGCACCGGCCATGGAGCTCTATGCACTGGGCCTGAAGCACAAGCACATTCCCGAAATCATGTGCTACACCGGCCTGACCCGTCGCCCGCTGTTTGTGCCATCCGTAGGCAACTTCGCACAGGGGATGCTGGTGCAGTTGCCGCTGCATCTGGACACGCTGCCGGCCAAACCCTCGGCACAGGACCTGCACAACGCGCTGGCCCAACACTACGCCGGTAGCACCTGGGTCACCGTCGAGCCTGCAACGCCCGATCTGAAACTGGACGCCGTCGCACTGGCCAACACCAACAAGATGGAACTGCGCGTGTTTAGCAATGACGATGCCCACCATGCCGTGCTCGTCGCCCGCCTGGATAACCTGGGCAAGGGTGCCAGTGGCGCGGCCGTGCAGAACCTGCAGTTGATGCTGGGTATTTAAGCCTGCGGGGGCGATGGTCGGGTATTCGCTCCGGCCCGGCAGGCCGGCACGTTTTGCTCCGTGTCCTCCGCCCGCTTTGCGGGCTCCCCCTTTACCTACGCAAAACGCACCACCCTGTCAGGCCTCTGGGCATCGGCTTGCCCAAATGAATGGCCTCACTGACCCAATTGACTCCAGCCAAGGCGCGGGGTCTGGGTTTTGCGCAGGTAAAGGAGGAGGGCGGAGCCCGGGGGACACGGAGCAAAATCCAGACCCCACGCCCTCAGCGGGCGACTGAAATCACCTATTCCTCGTCACTACCCGACGCTATTTTGTGGATGGTGTCACCGCCAAAACCGCGGCTGGCCAGAAAACGCATTTGCTTTGCACGCTCGGCCGCATCAGCCGGTGGCGCACCAAACTTCTTGCGCCAGACTTCACGCGCCCGCTCCACCTCACTGGCGCGCAAGGCCTGGACCGCCTCGGCAACCACCTGTGGCTCCAGCCCCTTGGCCTGCAACTCCTGCTTGATGCGCGAAGCGCCCAGCTTGGCCGCACGTCGGTGCACCACCGACTCCACCACCCGGCCTTCGTTGATGAAATCCTTGGCCTGCAGCGTGTCGAGCACCTTGGCCAGTTGCCCAGGTTCTTCTTCAAAGCCGGCCAGCTTGCGCTCCAGCTCCGCCCGGGAATGCTCCCGGGTGCTGAGCAGGCGCAAAGCGCGACCGGTCAGGGACAAGGTTTGGGTTGCCATCAGTCAGCGGCCCCCGGCGCACCAGCAGCTATAGTTTTGATAGCTGCTTGCGCTTTATATACGGGGGCTAGAGGCATATTTCGCTCTTAATCCGCTTTCTCGGCCTTGTCAGCCTTCTTGCCCTTGGCCTTGGCTTCGGGTTCCGCCACCGGTAGCAAAGGGATGCCCAGCGACTCGCGCACCCGGTTCTCGATCTCGACCGACAGGTCGGCGTTCTCGCGCAGGAACTCACGGGCGTTGTCGCGGCCCTGGCCGATCTTCTCGCCCTTGTAGGCGTACCAGGCACCCGACTTTTCGAGAATGCCGGCATTCACACCCATGTCGATGATCTCGCCTTCGCGGCTGATGCCTTCACCGAACAGGATGTCGAACTCCGCCGTCTTGAACGGGGGCGCCACCTTGTTCTTCACCACCTTGACCTTGGTCTCGTTCCCGATGGAGTCCTCACCCTTTTTGATGGTGCCGGTGCGGCGGATGTCCAGACGCACGGAGGCGTAAAACTTCAGCGCGTTACCGCCGGTGGTGGTTTCGGGCGAGCCGAACATCACACCGATCTTCATGCGGATCTGGTTGATGAAGATGACCATGCAGTTGGTCTTCTTGATGTGGGCGGTCAGCTTGCGGAGCGCCTGGCTCATCAAACGGGCTTGCAGGCCGGGCAAAGAATCACCCATTTCGCCTTCCAGTTCGGCCTTGGGCGTCAACGCGGCCACCGAGTCCACGATGATCAGGTCCACCGCGCCGGAGCGCACCAGGCTGTCCACAATTTCCAGGGCCTGCTCGCCGGTATCGGGCTGGCTGATCAGCAGGTCCTGCAGGTTCACGCCCAGCTTCTGGGCGTACTGGATGTCCAGCGCGTGCTCGGCATCCACAAAGGCGCATTGACCGCCCTGCTTTTGCATTTCAGCCACCACTTGCAGCGTCAGCGTGGTTTTACCGGACGACTCCGGACCGTAGATTTCAACGACACGGCCACGTGGCAGGCCACCCACGCCCAGCGCAATATCCAGCCCCAAAGAGCCGGTGGAGACGACCTGGATGTCCTCGATCACTTCGCCTTCACCCAGGCGCATGATGGTGCCCTTGCCAAACTGCTTCTCGATCTGGGCCAGTGCCACTTGCAGGGCTTTGGCTTTCTCGGCGTTGGCGCCATTAGTGTTGTTGGGGTTCTTGACCGGTGCGTCCATGGAAATCTCCTTAAAAATCAATCGGTTGGTGTTCTCTTTGCGTCTGGCTTGTGCACTGATGTTTGTCACAGGCTGGATGCTTGAACAGTAGTTTAACGCTGCCAGTTGAAATCCGTAAACGCTTTATTTAGTCAGTTTGCATTACTATTTAGGGCATGGATATTTCGCCTGCTCTTGCCAACGGCCCATGGCGCCAGAGCCACCCCGGCCACTGGCTGCGTCTGGCGCTGGAGCGGTTTGACACGCGCGTCATGGAACTCATGGCCCACCATCCCGGCGTGCCGCTGGGCCTGTCCAACCTGGCCGCCCGAGGGCAGGTGGGTGCCGCACACATCCACATCACTCGCCATCTGGCCACCGAGGGCTCCCGGCTAACCGAACTGGCCCAGCGCGCCGGCATGACCAAGCAGGCCATGGGCACGCTGGTGAACCAGTGCGAGGCCTGGGGCCTGGTCACCCGCGAGGACGACCCCGCCGACGCCCGGGCACGCCGCGTCGTGTTCACAGCCATCGGAATCGCCTGGCTGGATGCCTACCGCGCAGCAGTGGCACAAGCCGAGTCCGAAATGCGCCAGTCCATCGGCCCCGAAGTCACCACCGTCGTCACCCTGGGACTCGAAGCGTATTGCAGCCAGTAGCGGCCTAGAATGGCGACATAACGAGGAGAGCGACATGCGAATTTTGATTGCCGAAGACGACCAGGTACTGGCCGACGGCCTGTTGCGAGCCCTGCGCGGTGCGGGCGCAGCAGTAGACCATGTGGCCAGCGGCTCCGAAGCCGACGCTGCCTTGATGACCAACACCGAATTTGACCTGCTGATCCTGGACCTGGGCCTGCCCAAAATGCACGGTCTGGAGGTGCTCAAGAAACTGCGCGGGCGTGGCTCTTCACTCCCGGTGCTCATCCTCACCGCGGCCGACAGCGTGGACGAGCGCGTCAAGGGGCTCGACTACGGTGCCGACGACTACATGGCCAAGCCGTTCAGCCTGCAGGAACTCGAAGCACGCGTACGCGCACTGGTCCGCCGTGGCATGGGCGCCACCACCAGTAGCATCAAGCACGGCCCCCTGACCTACGACCAGGCCGGCCGCGTCGCCACCATCGACGGCAAGATGGTGGAGCTCTCGGCCCGCGAACTCGGCCTGCTGGAAGTGCTGCTGCAGCGCGCCGGCCGTCTGGTGAGCAAGGACCAGCTCGTGGAGCGCCTGTGTGAGTGGGGCGAAGAGGTCAGCAACAACGCCATCGAGGTCTATATCCACCGCCTGCGCAAGAAGATCGAAAAAGGCCCCATCCGCATTGCCACCGTGCGCGGTCTGGGTTATTGCCTCGAAAAAATCCCCGGATGAATGCAGCCCCCACGCTCCACCGCTACGCGGGTCGCTGCCCCCCGAGGGGACTAATTTCCCTTGGGGCGGCCCTGCGGGAAATTGTTCGGTCACCAGTGTGAAGATATTCCAGCGTGAGCAACGGTCCCTGTTCGGGGAAATCCTGGACTGGATGCTCACGCCGCTGCTGCTGCTATGGCCTATCAGCCTGGTGCTGACCTGGCTGGTGGCGCAAGGCATTGCCGGCAAGCCTTTTGACCGGGCGCTCGAATACAACGTGGGCGCGCTGGCCCAACTGATCACGGTCCACCAGAACCACGCCCAATTCGTCCTGCCGCTGCCCGCGCGCGAGTTGCTGCGGGCCGATGACGCCGATACCGTGTACTACCAGGTGCTGGGACCCGGGGGCGAATTTCTGGGTGGTGAAAAAGCCCTCCCCCTGCCCCCCGAAGACGAGAAGATGGCGGCCGGCGAGGTGCGCATCCGCGATGGTGAATTCAAGGGCACCGAACTGAAGATCGCCTACATGTGGGTGCGGCTGGACCTGCCCAACGCCCGCCCGGCCCTGGTCCAGGTGGCAGAAACCATGGAAAAGCGCTCCGTGCTCGCCACCGAAATCGTCAAGGGTGTGATGCTCCCGCAGTTTGTGGTGTTGCCGCTGGCCGTGCTGCTGGTATGGATGGCGCTGGTGCAGGCCATCAAACCGCTGAACCATCTGGAAGAGCGCATCCGCGCGCGCGACCCCGACGACCTCAGTCCGCTGGACGTGGAAGCAGTCCCACTGGAGGTGGCGCCACTGGTGTCCTCGGTGAATGACCTGCTGATGCGCCTGAAAGACTCGATCTCCACCCAGAAGCGCTTTCTGGCCGATGCGGCGCACCAGCTCAAAACGCCGCTGGCCGGCTTGCGCATGCAGGCCGATCTCGCACAACGTGAAGGCAGCAGCGCAGAAGACCTCAAGCAGTCCCTGCGCCAGATCGGTCGCTCCAGCATCCGGGCCACCCACACCGTCAACCAGTTGCTCGCGCTGGCGCGCGCGGAGAGCAGTGGTGCCGTTCTGAGCCACCAGCCCTGCGATCTGGCCAAACTCACCATGGATGTGATCCGCGACTGCGTCCCCCGTGCCATGGAAAAACACATCGACCTGGGCTTCGAAGGCGCCCAGCCCGGTAGTGAAGGTGTCGCTGTGTCCGGCAACCCTACGCTGCTCAAGGAGATGGTGCGCAACCTGGTGGACAACGCCATCAACTACACCCCTTCCAATGCCGAAAAACCGGGGGTGATCACGGCACGGGTCCTGGTAGACCCCTTCAGCCGGGTACTGGTGCTGCAGGTGGAAGACTCGGGCCCGGGCATCCCGGCGGCCGAACGGGAACTGGTGTTCCAGCCCTTCTACCGCGCACTGGGCAACGAAGCCGACGGATCGGGCCTGGGCCTGCCCATCGTGCTGGAAATTGCCCGGCAGCACCACGCCACGGTCACGCTGGATGACAGCCGGCCAGGACAACCCTCACCCGGAGCCTGCTTCACGGTGCGTTTTGCCCGGGACGCCCAGGCAACCGAGTTACTGGGCTGACCCGGCGCAACTGCGCAGCGGCTGTCCGGCCAGTTGCGGCCTGACTTCTTCGAGCTTCTGCTTCAGCGCTGCGGTCACGGCGGGCAGCCTCAATTCGGCGCCGCTGGCCTGCGCACGCTCCTGCACCACCCTGGCGGTACGGATGCCGCGTTTCACGAACTGGGCCAGAGCGCTGTCTGCCGCCGCCTGGCTGTCAAATGCCCCCAGCGACAAGCCCATGGCAAGGGACGGTGCGGCGACGTCCTCGGCCCTGATGTTCATCGCCGCGAGTTCACCGCGTTTTTTGGTCACCGCGGCAGCATCAGCGTACTTGCCCATGTAGACGATCCAGCGTGCCGGAATTTCGGCGGGCTCCATCTTCCATGCGCCGCTGGGCAGGCTGGCTTCGAGTGCATGGCCGAGGGCTTGCGCCTGGGTTTCGGTGAACGGGCCCGCCACCAGGCATTCCCTGGGCGCCTGCGCCGCCTTGGCCTGCTCTTCCTGGGCCTTGAATTCGGCCGGTGTCAGCACCCGCAAGGCTTCTGGCTTGACCTGTTGTGCCATGCGCTGTGGTTCGCTCTGCTGGGTTGGCGCAAAGCCATACGCCCGCAACAAACCCTGCGTCCACGCGAAATACAGGCCATTGGCCAGGATCAGGACAAGCAGCAGCACTCGCAACATACGTTCACCGTAGTGGGGTTCAATCGGGGGATGCCGGGCGCACACTCACCTCGGCACTGGAAATTTTCTTCACACCCGCGGCAGTATGCACCAGCAGGGCCCCACCGGCATCGACGCCCCGCGCGGTCCCGATCAACCCGTCCGAACACACCACCTCGCGACCACCCAGCACGTCACGCGCACCGTAGGCGGCCACCAGCGGCGCAAACCCTTGTGCCGCGAAGCGCTGAATCGCGCGCACCAGCGGCGCCATGATGTGTTCCAGCACATCCGGGGCCTGTACCTCCGGCAGCACCTCGCGCAAGCCTGCCGGTGGCGTGCGCATACCGTCTGCCCCGGGCGCCTCGATGTTGATGCCAATGCCGATCACCACATAGCGGTCCTGCCCGACGCTGGCCGTCTCGATCAGGATGCCGGCGACCTTGCGGTCTCCAAGCCACACGTCATTGGGCCACTTGAGACGCAGCTGCGGGTGCAGGCTCTGCACCACCGACAGACCGACCGCCAGCGACAGCCCGGACCAGTCCACAGGAGCCAGTGGCAGTCCGAGAGAAAAGGTCAATGTACGGCCCTGGGCCTGGGTGTCGCTGCTCCAGTCACGCCCCAGTCGCCCGCGGCCCGCGGTCTGCCGCTCGGCCACCAGCAACACCGGCTCGATCTGGCCGGCACGGGCCCGGCGCATCAGCTCGGTATTGGTGGAGTCAATCTGCGGCAGTACTTCGACCGTGAAGCCCGGCAGCAAGGGCGAGACGGCCTCCCAGATGGCCTCCGCCGGCCACTTAATATGGCCCCCACGTTCGCCCACTTCGTGTGGCTCTCTGCCCCCCGAGGGGGCCCTCGCAGCTTGGGGCGGCCCGGCGCTGCTCAAGCTCGTCTCCCCTTGCGCCACTTCTTAACGCTTAGCGCGCTTTGGGGCAAGCAGGGTGCCGCGGCAGTTCTTGGAACCGCACCAGCACGGGTACTCCGCCTTGAGCTTTTTGGTGTACGGCTCGTCCAGGATCAGGCCGTAGTCGTAGTTCAGCTCTTCACCAGCCTTGATGTTGCGCAGGGCCTTGATGAACACGCGACCTTCTTCTTCATCGGCTTCGCAATTGCCATCGCAGGAATGGTTGATCCAGCGCGAGGAGTTGCCACCGTACAGCGCATCGATGATGTTGCCGTTTTCCAGCGAAAAGTAGAACGTGTGGTTGGGATCCTTGGGGTCGTGCGGATGGCGGCGCTGCGCCTCTTCCCAGCTGATGACCTCGCCCACGTACTCGATGAGGGTCTCGCCTTCCGCAATGTCCTGCACAGCAAAGACGCCCTTGCCATGCACGCCAGAACGGCGGGTTTGAATTCGACGGCTTGGGGAAATCGCTGGTTTTTTGGCCACGGTTCGAAAAATTTGGTATGGTGAATCGTATGGGCGCGCATGTGTGTGCGCCTGCGTGTGCAAGTGCGCGCCTGCGCGCACGCGAGAAACTGGATTGTAGTCAGATGAAAACATTGGTCATTGCCGAAAAGCCTTCCGTGGCACAAGACATCGTGCGGGCACTCACCCCCACGGCGGGCAAGTTCGAAAAGCACGACGAGTATTTCGAGAGCGACAGCTACGTCGTTTCCAGCGCCGTGGGCCACCTGGTCGAGATCCAGGCGCCCGAGGAATTTGACGTCAAGCGGGGCAAATGGAGCTTTGCCAACCTGCCCGTCATCCCGCCGCACTTTGACCTCAAACCGGTCGACAAGACCAAGACCCGCCTGAACGCCGTGGTCAAGCTGGCCAAGCGCAAGGATGTGGACAAACTGGTGAACGCCTGTGACGCGGGCCGCGAAGGAGAACTGATCTTCCGCCTGATCGAGCAGTACGCCTTCGGCGGCGAAGCTGACGCCCCATCTCGTGCCAAGACGCAGCGCAAACCGGTCAGCCGCCTGTGGCTCCAGTCGATGACGCCACAGGCCATCCGCGACGGCTTTGAACACCTGCGCACGGACAAGCAGATGCAACCCCTGGCCGATGCCGCCCGTTGCCGTTCCGAGGCCGACTGGCTGGTGGGCATCAACGGCACGCGCGCCATGACGGCATTCAATAGCCGCGATGGCGGCTTCTTCCTGACCACCGTCGGCCGGGTGCAAACGCCCACTTTAAGCGTGGTGGTGGAGCGCGAGGAACAGATCCGCAAGTTCATCAGCCGCGACTACTGGGAAATCCACGCATCCTTCAACGCCGCGGCAGGAGAGTACCCCGCAAAGTGGTTCAACCCTGCGCACAAGAAGGATGCGGACGACGCCGAGAAAAAAGCCGACCGCGTGTGGACAGAACGCGAAGCCCAGACAATAGCCGACGCGGTGCGCGGCCAGCAGGCCACGGTGACGGAGGAAAGCAAGCCCACCACCCAGGCCTCGCCCCTGCTGTTCGACCTGACCAGCCTGCAACGCGAAGCCAACGGCAAGTTTGGCTTCAGTGCCAAGACCACACTGTCGATTGCGCAGTCGCTCTACGAGCGCCACAAGGCCCTGACCTATCCGCGTACCGATTCGCGCAACCTGCCGGAAGATTACGTTCCCGTCGTGAAACAGACCATGGAAATGCTGGCTGACAGCGGCATGAAGCATCTGGCCCCGTTTGCCGCCCAGGCAGTCAAGGGCAACTATGTGAAGCCCACCAAGCGCGTGTTCGACAACGCCAAGGTATCGGACCACTTTGCCATCATCCCGACCCTGCAGGCCCCCAGCGGCCTCTCGGAAGCCGAGCAGAAGATTTATGACCTGGTGGTGCGCCGCTTCATGGCCATCTTCTTCCCCAGTGCGGAATACCAGGTCACCACACGGATCACGACCGCCGTGGGCCACAGCTTCAAGACCGAGGGCAAGGTGCTGGTCAAGCCGGGCTGGCTGGCCATCTACGGCAAGGAAGCTGCCGACGAAGTGGCGGACGCCAAGGACGGCGACAAAGGCCAGAACCTGGTGCCGGTGCAGCCGGGCGAGAAGGTCAAGGGCGACCCGGTCGACCCCAAAGGCCTCAAAACCAAGCCGCCCGCACGCTACTCCGAAGCCACGCTGCTGGGCGCCATGGAAGGTGCCGGCAAGACCGTGGAAGACGACGAGTTGCGCGAAGCCATGCAGGAAAAAGGCCTGGGCACACCAGCCACCCGCTCCAGCATCATCGAAGGCCTGATTGCCGAGAAATACATGCTGCGCGAAGGCCGCGAGCTGATCCCCACGGCCAAGGCTTTCCAGCTGATGACGCTGTTACGGGGCCTGGATGTGCAGGAACTGACCAAAGCCGAGCTGACCGGCGAATGGGAATACAAGCTCAACCAGATGGAACACGGCAAGATGAGCCGCGAGGCCTTCATGGCCGAGATTGCTTCCATGACCGAGCGCATGGTCAAGAAGGCCAAGGAATACGACCGCGACACCATCCCCGGCGACTACGCCACGCTCAGCAGCCCCTGCCCGAACTGCGGCGGCATCGTGAAAGAAAACTACCGCCGCTACACCTGCACCGGCAAGAGTGGCGCCGAGGAGGGCTGCGGCTTCTCGTTTGGCAAATCGCCCGCGGGCCGCACCTTTGAGCAGGCCGAGGTCGAGCAGTTCCTGCGCGACAAACACATTGGCCCGCTGGACGGCTTCCGCTCCAAGGCCGGCTGGCCGTTTGTGGCCGAGATGGTGATCAAGTTCGACGAAGACACCAAGAACTACAAGCTCGAATTCGACTTTGGCGACGACAAGGCCGGCGAAGAGTCCGGCGAGATCATCGACTTCAGCGGCAAAGAGTCGCTGGGCACCTGCCCCAAGTGCGGCGGCCATGTGTTCGAGCACGGCAAGAACTATGTGTGCGACCGCTCCGTGCCCACCCACGAACACCCCACACCCAGCTGCGACTTCAAGAGCGGCCAGATCATCCTGCAGCAGCCCATTGAGCGCGAGCAGATGCAAAAGCTGCTGGCCACCGGCAAGACCGACATGCTGGAAAAGTTTGTCTCCATGCGCACCCGCCGCGCCTTCAAGGCCATGCTGGCCTGGGACCCGGAAGCCGGCAAGGTGAACTTCGAATTTGCGCCCAGCAAGTTCCCGCCACGCAAGACAGCTGCCAAAGCCGCAACGAAAACGGCTGCTACAAAAACAGGAGCTGCTCGCGCAGCATCCACGGGGGCTACAGCCAAAAAAGCACCTGCAAAGAAAGCTGCAGCCAGCAAAACAGCGGCCGCCAAGGTGGCCAAGCCCAAGGCACCCCGCAAGACCACCGCAGCCAGCGGCAAGACCCCCAGCGCCGAACTGGCTGCAGTGATTGGGCCTGAGCTGATTGCCCGGCCCCAGGTCATGAAAAAGCTGTGGGACTACATCAAGGCCAACGGCCTGCAGGACGCCAAGGACAAGCGCAGCATCAACGCCGACGCCAAGCTGCTCGCGGTGTTCGGCAAGCCCCAGGTCACGATGTTTGAACTGGCCGGCATTGCCGGCAAGCACCTGAGCTAAACCGCCAGGGGCGCCTGCTCCGGCAGGTGCAGCTCGAAGGTGGTGCCCTGCCCCTGGACGCTGTGAACCGTCAGCGTTCCACCCAGCAGGGTGGTCACCGCGTTGTAGGCAATGTGCAGACCCAGCCCGGTGCCGCCGCGGCCCATCTTGGTGGTCACAAACGGATCAAAAATGCGCGGCAGCAGGGCGGCGGGAATGCCCTGCCCGTTGTCCTCCACCCGCAGGGCAATCCAGCCGTTGACATCGCGGTAGCCGGTGATGCGGATCGTGCCGTTCTGGCGGCCATCGAAGGCGTGCATCACCGCGTTGTTGATCAGGTTGCCAAGGGTCTGCCCCAGCGGGCCCGGATAGCTGTCGAGCAGCAGGCCGATTTTGGGAACATCCAGCACCACTTCATACGGCGTGCGGCGCAAGGTGGGGCCCAGACTGATCACCATCTCGTGCACCACTTCCGACAGCTCAAAGCGGCGCCGCTGCGAACTGGTCTGGTCCACCGCCACCTGCTTGAAGCTCACCACCAGATCGGCCGCACGCTGCAGGTTGCGGACAGCAATGTCTGCCCCCTGGTCCACGCGGAGCACGAAGTCCTCCAGGTCGGAGCGGCGCAGACCCGACTGCATGGTTCCCTTGAAGCTGCGCACTGCATCAGCCAACGCGGACACCGCCATCAACCCGTTGCCCAGCGGCGTATTGAGTTCGTGCGACACACCCGCCACCAGACTACCCAGCGCCGCCATCTTTTCTGACCGCACCAGCTCACCCTGTGTCATGCGCAGATTCTCGAAAGCACCCGACAGCTCGGTGTTGAGTTTTTCCAGCTGCCGGGTGCGGCTGGCCACCCGAGCCTCCAGATCGGCATTGAGGTCGCGCAGGGCATCCTCGGTGCGGCGCACGGCGGTGATGTCCACCGAGGCCCAGATCATCAGATTGGCGTCTCCCTGACGCAACTCGCGGCGGAATGCCTGGCACAGGATGGGAACCCCGTCGCCGCGCACGGCCCAGGTCTCGACCATTCCGCCGGTAGCGGCACTGCGCTGCACGGCGGCATCGCGTTCCTCCAGGGAGCGCCACAGACCGAGCTCCACGCCACTGCGGCCCAATGCCTCTTCGCGGCGGCGTGCAAAGGTGCGGCACCAGGCCTCATTCACGTCGATCAACACCGAGTGGTTGTCCATGTCGGTGAGCGACATGGCCACGGGCGCCGTGTTGAAAACAGCCTGCAACTTCTGCTCGCGCTCCTGCAGTCCGGTCGCCATCTTTTCCAGATCGGTGGAGATCTGGTTGAATTCGGTGATCAGGCTGCGCGGCCATTGCCCGGCCACCTCGCCGCGTGTGATCTGGTCGGCACGGCCCACGATGCGTGTCAGCGCCTGGGTCAGGCGCGCGGACCACAGTGGCGCCAGCACCAAGCCCACCAGCAGCGAGCCGACGAATCCACCCGCAACGTAGATCACGGTCGCGCGGATACGGCTGTTCTCCAGCCCGGCCGGAATACCCGCCACGACATACCAGTCCAGTTTGCCGGAACGGGAAACACCAGGGTAGTAGCTGCGGCCCGCCATCTCAAACTCGCGCGGCAGTTCCCGCCCAGCGACGGCCGCCTGCACCACCGGCAGGTTGAGCATGTTGACCGTATTGACGAAGCGCCCGCCCATGGTGTCCACCAGCACTTCCCCCGCGCGGTCCACCAGCCAGACCGAGGAGTTCTTGCCTCCTATGGCCAGTTGCACCGTGCTCAGCAGGTAGGAAATCGGTATCTCCGCCATCAACACCAGGTCCGAGTCCACCGGCATGGCCACGCCCACCGTCACCGCCCCGCTCAGTGCGGACAGGTACTTGTCCCCCCACACCAGCCGGCGGCGTTGCACCACTTCGCGGAACAGCCGCGTGGCCGACACATCGCTGCCCAGCAGATCGGCGCGCAAGCCACGCTGCTCCGCTGCCAGACCGGCCGCCAGCACCTTGCCTTTGAGCGACACCAGGTAGATCGCCCGGATGGCAGGCCCGGCACCCAGGGCGCGGTCCAGCATGGCATTGGACTGCTGCATCGTAGCCCCGGTCTGCAGCGTCTGGCCCAGAAATTCCAGACGGGACTCCAGCGACCCCAGCGTGGTCTCGACACGGGCAGTCACTTCAGCCGCTTCGCGCGCCACATCGGCGCGGGCTTCGCGCTTGAGGTTCGGAATCTGGACCAGCAGGATGGTGCCGTCTACCAGCGTGAACGTCAGCAGAATGGTGGCGGCCACCAGGCCCACCAGCACACTGCGCAAGCGCCAGCTGCGCGCAAGAATGTTCATCATTTCACCAGGGCATACCGGCCCGCACGGATTTCGGTGAAGTACATGGTGCGATTGGTGTCTCCATTCGCGTCGAACAGGATGGGCTGCTGCAAGCCCTCGAACGGCCCATAGCGGACCAGGGCCTCCTTCAGGCTTTCGCCAGAAGACTTGCGAACCAGGGCTTCCATCAACGCAGTTGCCGCGTCATAGGCAGCCACCGCGCTGTCGCCCGGGGCGCGGGAAAAACGGGCCTGGTAGGCCTCCAGAAACAGGCGCGTACGCTCCGACGGATCGTCGCGGTTGTAGACCCGCAAGGTCAGCATGCCTTCCACCGCCGGCCCGCCCAGCTCCAGCAGATTCTCGGACGCTGCCCACTCCGAGGTAGCCATTGCCAATCCCGGGGCCATCTTGCTGGATTGCTGCGCCAGGCGTGCGGTGTCCACCGGAGTAGCCAAAAACACCAGGCCATCGGGCTTGCCCACCAGCGCTTTTGCCACCAGGGCGCCAAAGGCCGGCTCGCGGTTGGATTCAAACGGCACTGCAGCGACCACGCGCCCCCCCGTCGATACAAAAGCCGCCTCGAACGCCTTGGACCAGGACTCGGTGAACTTGCGGTTGTCCAGGTCATACACCAGACCCACGGTGTGCACACCACGCAGCTTCAGCATCTGCGCGTAATTGCCGGCGTTCGTCACTGCGGCGGCGTTGATGCGGAACAGGTAATCGTCTTTGCCGACGAATTCCTCGCCGGCGATCGTGGGGCTGATGATCGTCACGCGCGCCTGGTTCATCTGGGGCAACACGGCCGCGGTCATGGCACTGGTAAAGGGTCCCACCACCACATCCACATTGGCGTCCACCAAAGCGCGGGCGGCTTCCATGGCCTGCACGGAATTCTGTCCATCGTCCTGTACCAGCAGCTCGATGGGGCGGCCGAGGATGCCGCCAGCAGCATTGCGCTGTTCGATGGCCAGCATCAGACCATTGCGACCGCCTTCACCCACATCCGAGCCGCGGTCGGACAAGCCGCCTATGAAGCCCACCCGTATGGGAGTTTTCGGACTGCACCCCACCACCGCCAGCGCTGCCAGCAGCGCCAGCCACCAGTGCTTTTTCATAGTACGCATCCCCTGGCCTATATCACTGTTGAATAATACAGACCATGATAGTGCAACCCTGACTGCAGTATTCAGCTGCCGGCAAGGCGCATCCCGCATAATTTCCGTCTCCACTTCCGGACACCTCTGATGAATTTTGTTGACATCGACGACGCGTCCGAACACAGCCCCCACACCGCCGAGGAGCGCAACGCAGCGGCCTCGCGCAGCACCTGGGTCAGCGTGGCGGTCAACGTGGTGCTGTCCACGACCCAGATCGTGGTGGGCGTCATGGCCAAATCCCAGGCCCTGATTGCCGACGGCATCCACTCCCTGTCCGACCTGGTGTCTGACTTTGTCGTGCTGTTCGCCGGCCACCACAGCCAGAAAGACGCCGACGAAGACCACCCCTACGGCCACCACCGTTTCGAAACTGCCGCGTCGCTGGCGCTGGGCGTGATCCTGATGGCGGTGGGCGTAGGCATGTTGTGGTCCGCACTGCAAAAACTGCAGTCGCCCGACACCATTGCCACGGTACACGCCTCTGCCCTGTGGGTGGCGTTTGCTGCGCTGGTTCTCAAGGAGCTGCTGTTTCGCTACATGCTGCGTGTGGCCAAGGCGGTCAAGTCCAGCATGCTGGTGGCCAACGCCTGGCATGCGCGGTCAGACGCCGCCTCGTCCCTGGTGGTGGCGATCGGACTGATCGGCAACCTCATGGGCTACCCGCTGCTCGACCCGATTGCCGCGCTGATTGTGGGCTTCATGGTCGCCAAGATGGGCTGGAGCTTTGGCTGGGATGCGCTGCACGACCTGATGGACCGCGCCGTGGACGAACAGGAAGTCCAGGCCATCCGCCAGACCCTGGTTTCCACCCCCGGCGTGGCCGGCGTGCACGACATCCGCACCCGCAAGATGGGCGACATGATCGTGGTCGATGCCCACCTTGAAGTGGACGCCAACCTCACCGTCGAAGCGGGCCACAACATTGCCGTGGCCGCCCGCCAGGCCGTGCTGCAACGCCACCGCGTACTCAACCTCATGACCCATGTGGACCCGGCCCACCGACCGGACCTGGACCACGTACCCACTCCGCCCTCTCCCCGCTAAGTTACCGGCCCCCTGCGGCCACCCCATCCATGCATAGAACCATCTTCACCACCCCGGTGGTCAACACCCTGCTGCGCGCCTTCTCGGTGACGTACCTCAAACTCACTGGCTGGAAAGTGCAGGGCAGCCTGCCCCCCGAATGCGCCAAGAGTGTGTTCATTGCCGCACCACACACCAGCAACTGGGACCTGCCCAACACCCTGATGGTGGCGTTTGCGCTGCGCCTGAACATCTACTGGATGGGCAAGGAACAGATCTTCAAACCGCCGTTTCGTGGCCTGATGCAATGGCTGGGGGGCATTTCGGTCAACCGGCAGCAGGCCACCAACATGGTGGCGGCATCGGTGGAAGCCATCGTGGCCGCCGACGGCCCGGTGCAGCTCATCGTGCCGCCGGAGGGCACGCGCAGCAAGGTGCGCTACTGGAAAACCGGCTTCTACTACATCGCGCTGGGCGCCAAGGTGCCGATTGTGATGGCCTACATGGACTACGAGAAGAAAATCAGCGGCCTCGGCCCGGTGTTCATGCCCACTGGCGACATCGAGGCCGACATGGTGAAGATCAAGGCGTTCTACGCGCCCTTCAAGGGCAAGAACGCCAGCCAGTTCACCGCCGAGTAATCCATCAGTGGGATGACTGGTTGGAGGTCAGCAGCTTGTCGGTGTAGGCAATCGCCAGCGCGCTGAGCAGGAAGGTCACGTGGATGATGGTCTGCCACATCAGCACCTTCTCGCTGTAATTGGCGGCATTGATAAACGTCTTGAGCAGGTGGATGGAGCTGATGCCGATGATGGACAGGCCCAGCTTGACCTTGAGCACCGAGGCGTTCACATGGCCCAGCCACTCGGGCTGGTCGGGGTGGCCTTCGAGGTCCATGCGGGACACAAAGGTCTCGTACCCGCCCACGATCACCATGATCAGCAGGTTGGAAATCATCACCACGTCAATCAGCGCCAGCACCACCAGCATGATGATGGTCTCGTTCAGGTGCGTCACCTGTGCATCGGCCTTGTAGCCAATGCTGTCCACCAGCGCCTGCAGCGCGGTCTGGCTGCCAAAAGCAGCTTCCAGCAGGTGCACCAGCTCCACCCAGAAGTGGAACACGTACACGCCCTGCGCCGCAATCAGGCCCAGGTACAGGGGCAACTGCAGCCAGCGGCTGGCAAAGATGAACGCAGGAATCGGACGCAAGCCAGTGGACTTGGCTGCGGGAGTAGAGTTTTTTGTGGCCATGGTAGTTTGCTATGTTTTTAGTAGCTAGTTGCGCATATTTTACGCGGGCTGGGTGTCAATTTGACTACAAATCGTGGGCTAGTACCGCCTGGTTGCGCCCCTGCTTCTTGGCGCGGTACAGGGCGGCGTCGGCGGTGCGCAGCAGCTCTTCCACCGTGTGCCCGGTGCCAGGCACCAGTGCCGCCACACCCACGCTGATGGTGATGACGCCCTTGTCCGAGCGCACATGCTCCAGCGCCAGGGCTTGTACCGCATCGCAGGCACGGCGCGCCAGGGCCATGGCGCTCGCGCTGTCGGTGGCGGGCGCGATCAGCACAAACTCCTCACCGCCATAGCGCGCCACCAGGTCGCTGGTGCGGCTCAAGGCTGCAATGGCCGTGGCCACAGCGCGCAGGCAGGTGTCGCCCGCCTGGTGGCCGTAGTAGTCGTTGTAGGGCTTGAACCAATCCACATCCAGCATCAGCAGCGCCAGCGGCTGCTGCAGGCGCTCCATGCGCAGCCACTCCTTGTGCAGCACCTGGTCAAACTGGCGGCGGTTGGCCACGCCGGTCAGGTCGTCCACCAGCGTCAGGGCTTCGAGCTTTTCATTCAGTATCTGCAGCTGCTGCGTGCGCTCTTCCACGCGCTGCGTCAGCAGCCGCTCGGAGGCCTGCAAGGTTTCCACCAGCTTTTCCTTGGCAAGAACCAGATCGCTCTGGGCCTGCAGCTTCTCTTTGCGCAGGGTGTTGTACCGGTCTGCCAGCGCAAATGCCAGCAACAGCATTTCCAGGGTGGAACCCGCCTGCAATCCATCGACCGTAAACGCATTGGTGGGCAACACCCCCAGCGCGCGCAACAGCGTCATCAGGGAGCCCGTCATCAGCGCCGCAAACGCCGCACCAAAGAAATAGGCAGCGCGCATCCGCTTGTACATGCACCAACCCACCAACACGAACAGCGCCAGACACGACACGATATACAGCATGATCGTGGCGCGCGCCACGGACTGCACCGCTGTCCAGTACAGCACCGGCATCAGCGCATGCAGCCACATGCCCGCACGCATGGCGCGGTCAATGCGGGGCATATTCTGGGGGGTGCGCAACATGCTGCGCATGAAAGCCATAAAACACACCAGCCCCCACGAAGTGGCCGTGTAGTAATTCGGGTTGACCCAGGTGAGGGACTGCGGCCACAGGTACTCGGACGCCAAGCCCGTCTTCTGGCCCAGCGCCAGCACCGAAAAGCCCACAAAAATCACATATAAGGCATAGGCCCGGTCCCGCAGGGTGACAAACAGCAGCAGGTTAAACATCGCCATCGCCAGTGCCACACCCAGGTACAAAGCCTGCACCATGTAGTCGTTCCGCTCATGGTGCACAAAGTCGGTCTGTGCCCAGATCTGCACCGGCACCAGCAGGCCGATGGTCGACTGCACCCGCAGATACACCGTGTGCGTGGTGCCGGCCGGCACCGCCAGCGGAAACACAAAGTTGCGGTTGGCATAGGCGCGCGTGGCAAACGGCATGTCGCCACCCGTGGCCGTTTCCCGGTAGCGGCCATCCGGGCCGGGCGCATACAGCGTCACATAGGAGATGCGTGCGTTAACCACCTCCAGCATCTGCAAGGCCGCAGCGGGTGTGCGGTTGGCAACATCGAGCCGCAGCCAGAAGGCCGAGCGCGTGAACCCCAGCGCCAGTGCCTCCTTGACCCCCGCAGTTCCCTGGAATTGACCCTGCGCATAGGCTTGCTGCACCTGGGCAAAGTCAAGCGCCGCCGTGGTGTCCTCCAGGTACTGGAGGTGCGGCGTGGCGTCCTGTGCGCCGGTACCCGGCTGGGCCACTGGCATGCCCTGCGCCCACAGTGAAACCGGCGCGAGCCACAGCAGGCCAAAGCACAGCATCACTACCCAGCGCAAGAACACCCTCACCACCATGTAATCCATCTCCATCGCCACTATCGGCCCGAGAGCTTACCGCACGCCGGTGAAACCCTGCGTACGGCACGGCACCTAGCCAAGAACGGGCATTCCCGGCATGATGCGTTGCATAAAAATATTCACTCAGGGTGGTGGCACAACAATGGCGACATTGATTCCTTCATTGGGTTCGTGCGTTTCACGCATGACCAGCGGCGAGCGCAGACTGGCCGAACGGCTGGAGGCCAAGCTCGACGCCGACTACCTGCTCTGGTACGACGTGCCCATGGGCCCCAAGAACACCCACCCGGACTTCTGCGTGCTGCACCCGCGCCGCGGCATTCTGGTGCTGGAGGTGAAAGACTGGAAGCTCGGCACCATCCTGCAAGCCGACAAGCAAACCTGGGAAATCATGGGCGACAACGGCCCCAAGACCGTCATCAACCCACTGGAGCAGGCCCGCCAGTACGCCCACCAAGGGACTCAAAACCGTTGAAACAGAACGGGCCTAATCTTGCATCTTTGCTGCAATAGAAAATGCTCTGTTTTCCACAGTGATACTTAGAACTTAACTCGTGCCTTTAATGGCTTCTGAGCGGAGACGAGCGCCAACTGTGGCTTCAATAACCCGATCACGAAGTACTTCAACTTTGTCACTCTTGATGATCGGGATATCGAGGTGCCGAGCCAGTGCTTCCAGGGTCTTTTTTGTTTCGATGGTCGATGCGAGATAGGTGGCTGCTAGTTCGCGGCTGGTAAATGCAGTCAGCCGACCGATGATTTCAGACATGTCTACCTCTGGCGCATTATTGGCATCGTCCTTTGCGCGCCGACGAATTAACTTGATCTCCAAATCAAAGGCCGGGTCAGACAGTTTGGTCATATCTTCCGCGCTCAACCGCTCTAGCGCGACCACCACGCGACGCAATGCCACTCCCAATAAATGCCCGTCGCTCATAATTTCTCCAACAATCCTTCAAATTCATTCACTACGGCTTCAATTTCATCCACGATGCCGGAGTGAGTGCCATTGCTGTAATGCGTCAATACCACTGGCATCAATGCCTGCGGCGCGTCCGCGAAAATGGTCTTGTTCTCACGAAAGTAATTTTTCAAGGTGTGAAGTTTCGACTGCCGTTTGGTCTGCGCAATGAACTGCCGCTGTGCAGCAATCGGTTGACCGCTCGTGATCTGAATCATTGTGAACAACACACCGAGAATTTGCGGTGAGATGCTATTCGTCCCATCGTCCATTTCCGCGTATTCATTGAAGTCCTTCACCAGTTCCCGAACGCTGCGTTCTAAGTAAGTGATTCCCAGCGTTGAGAGGTAATCGGGCTTTGCCGGTATTAGGATTTGTTCACTCGCAACGATGGCATTCTTAGTAACAATGTTGAAGTTGGGTGGGCAATCGATTAGGACTATGTCGTATTCAGCGGTCTCACGAAGAGCTGCGACGGCATCCCTCAGTTTTCCATGTACCTTGATGTAGTTGCGCTTGGACTGATTAAGGTTGGCGCCACCCAGCAACGTCGCCAGTTCAAGATCAACATTGATCAGACCCAAGTGGGAGCAGATCAGGTCAACTTTGCCGCCCATACCCCGACGCTTCAGAGCCTGATTAACGGCATGCGGGGTTATCACAAAATCCGTCAAAGGGGGCGGCTCCTGACCTTGGCTAATTGCATCGAACCATGACTTAATCGTCTTCCCAGACTTGTAGTCAGCATCCCACTGATCCGGTGTAACGAAAGAAAATGTCAGACTAGCCTGCGCGTCAGTGTCGATTAGCAGAACCTTCTTGCCCCGCCAAGCAAGTTCACTTGCAATGTTTGCCGTGACAGTTGTCTTGCCAACACCGCCTTTGTAGTTGATTACCGAAATTATGTGCATTTGTCTATTTCTCCCTTTTGTTTTGATTGAATTTTGACTAACCGAGTCTATTGTCGCCTGACCAGTTGCAACGATTAAGCCGCCAAGACTCCGATATCTACTCATCTAGCATGCTACGCGTCTTTGCAACCTATTTCATAGTCAACTCATACCCCGTACTCCGCCCCCCGCCCTCCAGCCTGGCCAGCACGCCGCGCGCCAGCAGGTCGTTGATATCCCGCAGCGCCGTGTCCGCAGAGCATTTGCCAATGGCCGCCCACTTGGCGTTGGTGAGCTTGCCCTCCATGCCGTCCAGCACTTTGTTCAACACCAGCGTTTGCCGCGCGTTCATGGGCGTGCCCGCCCAGCGCTGCCAGAACTGCGCTTTGTCCAGCACGCCGGCCAGCAAGCCATCGGCGCCCTGCACAGCGCGCAGCAGGCAGGCCAAAAACCAGTCCAGCCAAGGCGTGACATCCAGCGTGCCGCGCTGGGTGGCCTCTAGCTGGTCGTAATACTGTTTGCGCTCGCGCTGTATTTGGGCACTCAGGCTGTAGAACCTTTGGGCCGTGCCCTCTGCACGCGCCAGCGCCATGTCGCCCACGGCGCGGCTGATGCGGCCGTTGCCGTCGTCAAACGGGTGCAGGGTGACGAGCCACAGGTGGGCCAGCCCCGCGTGGATGAGGGGGTCGCCTGTTGGAGTGACTGGCGTGGCGTTAAACCATTGCAGAAAGGCAGCTGTCTCTGCGGGGAGTGCGGTGGCGGGTGGGGCCTCAAAGTGCACCTTTTCGCGGCCCATATCGTCAGTGTTTTGGCCAGACACTACTTGCATGGGGCCTGCGGCATCGTTACGCAACGCACCCACCTGGATGCGCACCCGGCCGCTGTAACCTGTGGGGAACAGCGCCGCGTGCCAGCCAAACAGGCGCTCGGCCGTGAGCGGCTGTGCGTATTGCTGGGTGGCGTCCAGCACCATGTCCACCACGCCGTCCACGTTGCGGTCGGCGGGTGCCAGTGCGCCGATGTCCACACCCAGCCTGCGGGCGATGGAGGAGCGCACGGCGTCCAGGTTGAGGGCCTCGCCTTCAATGGCGCTGGTGGTGATGACTTCCTGGGTGAGGGCTTGCAGCGTGGCCTGGTCACGCTGCGCCAGCCCCAGCTCGGCCATGCGGCCCGCCAGATGGCCCTGCGCGCGGTGCACCTGCGCCAGCGGCGCGGCCAGCGCAGCCGCGTCAAACCGCCACTGCGGCCAGTCGGGGCGCTGCCAGAGGTAGGTGCGGCGGCGTGGGGGCTTGTCAGAAAACATGCGGCGATTATGCGGCATATTCACCGCTTTATGTGCGGTGAATGTTGCACTTATTCACCGCAAGGGGCTTGGGTTTGCTTTGTTTTTAGTAGCTGACTGCGCAACATCTACGTGGGCTACAGCCCTATTTGTCCTACAAAACCTATTTAACAGGTATCGGCTGCTCGGCCGGCACCGCCACCGCCGTCACGCTGTTTTTGGGGCTGCCGTCGATGATCTTGTCGGAGTACACCAGATAGACCAGGGTGTTGCGCTTCACATCCACCATGCGCACCACGCGCACATGTTTAAACAGGAACGAGGCGCTGGCCTTGAACACCTCGTCTTGCTTGTCGATCTTCCCTTTGAAGCTGATGGGGCCCACCTGGCGGCAGGCCACGGCGGCGTCTGATGTGTCTTCTGCCAGGCCCAGCGCACCGGCGTAGCCGCCGGTTTTGGCGTGCGACAGATAACACGCCACACCGTTCACCGCCGGGTCGTCAAACACATCGACCACCACTTTGTCGTTGGGGCTGAGCAGTTTGAAGGTGGTGCTGACCGTGCCAACGGTCTCGGCGCTGGCAGCCAGCGCAAGGCTGCTGAGCAGCAGCGCGGTAAGTGTTTTGTTCATTGCAAACTCTCTTGGAAAAAATAGGGTGGGTGCTGCATTGTGTGCCCATGCACACCCGGGCCAACAGCGTATCGTGCGGGTATTACAAACCAACGGGAAACTTGCCATGCAACTCGGCTACACCATCCTCTACGTGCCAGACGTACCGGCCACGCTCAAGTTCTATGAGGCGGCCTTTGGGCTCACCACGCGCTTTCTGCACGAAAGCGGGGACTACGGCGAGCTGGAGACGGGCAGCACGGCGTTGGCGTTTTCGGCGCACCGGCTGATGCAACAGCTGGGTAAGAACCCGCAGGCGGCCAGCCCCACAGCGCCCTGCTTTGAGATTGCACTGTGCACGCCGGATGTAGCTGCCGCACTGGAGCGCGCGGTGGCCGCTGGGGCCACGCCCATGCGCCCGCTGGAAGTGATGCCCTGGGGCCAGACGATTGCCTATGTGGCCGACATCAACGGCTTTCTGGTGGAACTCTGCACGCCCATGGGGTGAACGTGCCTACAGAGAAATTGCACCCATGCACCGCCGCCACTTCCTCACCATCCCCCTGTGCCTGCCGCTAACCCGGATCGCATGGGCGCAGACCACCACCCCCGAGCCTGAAGACGTGCCCCAGGCGCCGCCGCATTACAACGTGTCGGCCGCGCAGTTGCAGGCGGGCGTGGCGCAGCGGTTCCCCATGCGCTTTCCCGTGCAGGGGCTGATGAATCTGGATGTGCAGGTGCCGCAGCTGCGGCTGCTGCCTGCGGACAACCGCCTGGGCGCGGTGATGGACGTGGTGGCCGCGGGCCCGGCGCTGGAGCGCACGCACCAGGGCACGCTGGATGTGGAGTTTGCGCTGCGCTACGAGGCCGCCGACCGCACGGTGCGCGCGCACCAGTTGCGCTTCAAGCGCCTGCTGTTCCCCACCCTGCAGCCGGGCGTGGTGGCGCTGCTCAACACCTATGGCCCGGCCCTGGCCCAGCAGACGCTGCTGGAGGTGGTGGTGCACACCCTGCGCCCGCAAGACCTGGCGCTGCCCGATGCGCTGGGCATGCAGCCCGGAAGCATGACGGTGACCACTGAAGGGCTGACGATTGGCTTTGTGCCCAAAGGGCGGTCGGGCTAGCCCGCCCGCCGAAACGTCAGGTTAATCCGCCGCCGCCCCAGCAACCCATGCTCCCCGTCCGCCAGCGGCATCACGCCGTGGTACGCCAGGCGCGATGGGCCGCCCCACACCACCACGTCGCCATGCACCAGCCGATGGCGCTGGGTGCGGTCTTTGCGGTTGGGGGTACCAAACAAAAACACCGCGGGCAGGCCGAGTGACAGCGACACGATGGGCGCGCGCAGGTCGCGTTCGTCCTTGTCCTGGTGCAGCGAGAGCTTGGCGCCGGGGGCGTACTGGTTGATCAGGCAGGCGTTGGGCACAAAGTCCGCATAGCCGGCCTGCGCTGCGGCGCTTTCAGCCAGCTCCATGAAGCACGCGGGCATGGCGGGCCAGGGCTGGCCGGTGTGGGGGTCCTGCGCGGCGTAGCGGTAGCCATGCTGGTCCGACACCCAGCCCAGCGGCCCGCAGTTGGTGGTGGCCACCGACATGGTGTAGCCACCGGGAGTTTGCATGTGACGCAGCGGTGCCTGGGCGATGACGGCCTCTACGGCCTGCAGCAGGGACGCGTCGCCCTCGCGCGCCAAGCCACGCAACAGCATGGCGCCGGGCGCGATGGGTGTGTGTGCAGCTTCGGGCGGCGGGGGCAGGTCGTCAAACAGGTCCATAGCTCCATTCTGGAGCAGCGCGTTTAGCGCCAGCCGCGATGCCAGCCCCGGCCCGGGTGGTGCCAGCCCCAGCCATGGCGGCCGTGACGCTGCCACACATAGCCTGGCCCGGGCATGACATAGGTGGGCGCCACATAGACCACAGCGGGGGGTGGGGCATGGCCGTGGCCGCCGTACCCCGGAGGCCCCCCATAACCTGGGCCACCATATCCCGGCTCCATGCCGACCGGGGCCACTACACAGCCTGCAAGGGCTGCGGTGGCGCACGCTGCGGCAATGTAAAAGGGGGCTGAGTGCTCCATGCGGTGGTCCTTGTTGGGCAAGCGTGCTTGCGACCCCTGTTCAACGCCAGCCACGACGCGGAGATGACCCGCCAAGGTAAAGCTTATGCAAACCTGGTGTGCACCAGTCACACAATGGGCACCACGCTGCGCTGCCTGCGCGCTTCGCTTACCATGCCAGCGATTCAAACAAGGAGACAACTATGTTCAGTCACGTGATTCTGGGTGTGAACGACCTCGAAGCTTCCCGCAAGTTCTACGACGCCCTGCTGGGCACACTGGATATCAAACCCGGTGTGCATAACCACAACGGTGTGGCGGGTCGGTACTTCTACCGCACGTCCACCGGCTCGTTCGGCATCACCACGCCCATCAACGGCGAGCCGGCCACGCACGGCAACGGCAGCACCATCGGGTTCACCATGGCGTCGCCCGAGCAGGCGGATGCGTTCCATGCGGCTGGCATTGCCAACGGCGGCACTACCTGCGAAGACCCACCCGGCTGGCGCGATGGCTCGGTCGGCAAGCTGTACCTGGCCTACCTGCGCGACCCGAGCGGCAACAAGCTCTGCGCACTGTTCCGGCCACCCAAGGTTTGAGCTATCGGTCAGCCCAGGTGGCGGCCAAAGAACCGCAGCGTGCGGTCCCAAGCCTGCTGCGCCCACACGGGGTCGTACTGCGTGGCGGGTATGCGGCCGGGGCCGACGGCGGTTTCGTTGGCAAACGCGTGGTGCGCCAGGTAGCGGTGGAACTCGGGGTGCACGCCCGCAGCGCGGAGCTTGGCTTCCAGCGCGTCCACCGCGTCGATCTTGAAAAATTCGTCCTGCGTGGCCCAGTGGCCCATGAGCGGCGCGTGGATCTTGCTGGCGTCGATGTATTCCAGCGGCGGGCAGCCGTACCAGACCACGCCAGCGTCAATCTCGGGTGACTGGCCCAGCGCCAGCAGCGTGAGCGCGCCGCCCATGCAAAAGCCGGTCAGGCCCACTTTGGGCGCGCGGCCCTTGAGGAACTGCACCGCGCCGCGAATGTCGTTGGATGCGGCATCGCCAAAGTCCAGGCCGGTCATGAGGTGGTGGGCTTCTTCGGCTTCCACCGTGGCCTTGCCGCGGTACAGGTCGGGCACCAGCGCCTGGTAGCCGGCAGCAGCCAGCCGGTCGGCCACGCCACGGATCTGCGCATTCAGGCCCCACCATTCCTGGATGACGACGATGGCCGGGGCGTTGGCGCCATTGGCTGACGTAGCCGGCTCGGCCAGATAGCCCTGCACGGCCTTGCCGTCGGGCCGCTGAAAACTCACCATGTGTCCCATGTCTGCTCCTCTGTGTGGAATGAATCCTGGCGACATTCTGGCGTGTTCCGCGCCAGGGCGCATCCGGGGCAGGCGCTATGTGGCGCGGCGCATCTGGTCGAGGCGGGGCTTCATGTAGAAGCCCATGAACAGGCCGATGGCCATTCCCGCCGGCAGTGAGCGGCTGAATGCCAGCCACCAGTAGCGCGACAAGGTGGCGTCCCACGGGCTGTTGATGAGCGAGATGACCATGGCCAGCACGCTTTCAATCACCACCGCGGTCAGCAGCGACACCACCAGCTTGGCGGTGAAGGGGCGCAGATTGGGCGCAATGAATGCCAGCAGGCGCTCGAGTTGGCCGATGCCCAGCAGGATCAGTGGCAGCACCACCAGGCTGGTGACAAAGTTGCGAGCCCACAAGGGAAGAAAGGCGTCGCCAGCCCTGGCGTTGGCCCAGGTCATGAAGGCGCTGAGCAGCAGGGCCACGGTGGGCAGGATGAAAACGGGTGGCGGAATGTTGCGAAGAAGGCGAAAGAAGCGAAAGTTCATGGAGGTTGTAAATAGTTGACAATATCAACATTGTAGAAATTATGGTTGATAAAGTCAACCATGTGATGCCATGACCACATCCCCCTCCGACGCCTCGGCCAACAGCGAAGCCGCAGTCCACACCTTTGTGGCCTTCATGACAGCCTTTGGCGGCGCGCAGCAGGTGCTGAAGACCCGCATGCAGGGCCATGCCGAACCTGGCCTGGGGCCGCTGCACCTGCGCGCCTTGTGCCTGTGCCAGCGCAACCCCGGCGCGCCGCAACAGCAGCTGGTGCAGGCCCTGGGGCGCGACAAGGGGCAGATTGCCCGGCTGATCCGCGACCTGGAAGACCACCAGCTGCTGGTGCGCACGCCCGACGAGCGCGACCGCCGCGTGTGGCGCCTGACTGTGACGCCTGAAGGTGAGCAGAAGTGCGGCTGGTTTGCCGACATGGAGGCGGCGCTGGCGCGCGACCTGTTGGGTGCGCTCACGCCCAAAGAAACCGCGCAGCTCAATGCCGTGTTGCAGACGGTTCAGGCCCGCATCGACGCCATAGGTGCGGACGCATAAACCTGCAGCAGGGCGCTAGCCGGCCCTACCTGGCGTTAGTGGGCACTGGCAGCGCTGCGGGCGTTGCGCTGCTTCATGATGCGGTAGAGGTTGCCCTCGATCCAGTCGGCCAGGCTGTCCACCTCGCGCGCCACTTCGACTCCCATGGGGGTGAGGCTGTATTCCACATGGGGCGGCACCACGGGGTGGGCGGTGCGCAGCACGAAGCCGTCGGCCTCCAGGGCCTGTAGTGTCTGGGCCAGCATTTTTTCACTCACGCCACCCACCTTGCGGCGCAGGTCGCTGAAGCGGTAGGTGCCTTCCAGCAGGGCGACCAGCACCAGCACGCCCCAGCGGCTGGTGACGTTTTGCAGAACCTGACGGGACGGGCAGGCGACGGAGAACAACTCTCCGCGCTGCTTCTTGGGTGACATGGCCATGGGGTACTTACCTTTGTGTACGTACTTACTAAAAGTTTGCGCTTTGCCTATTATCGCGGCCTGTCTGTTGATTTACAAGGATGTATCCCATGATCGCTGTTACCGGAGCCACTGGCCAACTGGGCCGTCTCGTTATTCAGGAACTGCTGCGCAGCGTGCCGGCAGCCCACATCGTTGCGGCCGTGCGCACGCCCGCCAAGGCGCAAGACCTGGCCGCCCTGGGCGTGCAGGTGCGCCAGGCCGACTATGCGCAACCCGCGACACTGCAAGCCGCGTTTGCCGGTGTGGACAAGCTGCTGCTGATCTCGTCGAGCGAAGTGGGCCAGCGTGCCCAGCAGCACCGCGCCGTCATTGACGCGGCCAAAGTCGCAGGCGTGAAGCTGATTGCCTACACCAGCCTGCTGCGTGCGGACACATCGGCACTGGGCCTGGCTGCCGAGCACAAGGAAACCGAAGCGGCGCTGCGCGCATCGGGCGTGCCGTATGTGCTACTGCGCAATGGCTGGTATGCCGAGAACTATGCAGGCACCGCACCCACCGCCGTGCAGCATGGTGCGGTACTGGGCAGCGCCAAAGACGGGCGCATTGCCGCCGCCGCACGCGCAGACTACGCAGCGGCTGCCGCTGCCGTGCTGGTGCGCGAGGGGCAGGCTGGCAAGGTGTACGAGCTGGCGGGCGACACGTCGTTCACCCTGGCGGAATTTGCAGCCGAGATTGCCAAACAGTCGGGCAAGCCCGTGGCCTATGTGGACAAGCCGCAAGCCGACTATGCGGCCGCGCTGGTGAAGGTAGGTCTGCCCGAAGGCTTTGCAGCGCTGCTGGCCGACTCCGATGCGGCAGCAGCCAACGGCGGTCTGTTTGACAACAGCGGTCAGCTGAGCCAGTTGATCGGGCACAGTACCACGCCGATCAGCACCGTGATTGCCGCCGCGCTGAAAGGCTAAGCCGCGGCTGCAGCTATTGTTTTTATAGCTGGTTGCGCACATTCCGCGGGGGCTACAGGCCAGTTTGGTCACATAGAATCAGACATGCCTGCTGCCCAGCCCCACGCCATAACTCATGCAGTGTTCCGCCTGCGCGCCGCCCGTCTGGCGCGCAGTGCCAAACCTTTTGTGGCCCGGGGTTCCAACTCCGAGCGCTGCCCGGGCTGCCGCGTGGTGTTCAGCCACTGTCTGTGCATGCTGCGCCCGGTGGTGCCGACGACGGCGGGCGTGTGCCTGATCATGTTCGACATCGAGCCGCTCAAGCCGACCAACACGGGCTGGCTGATTGCCGATGTGGTGCCGGAGACCTTTGCATTTGGCTGGGCCCGCACCGAAGTAGATCCCGCACTGCTGGCCCTGCTGGCCGACCCGCAGTGGCAGCCCTATGTGGTGTTCCCCGGCGAATTTGTGGACCCTGCGCGGGTGGTGAACACGTTGCCGCCAGCGCTGCCGGCGGGCAAGCGCCCTTTATTCGTGCTGCTCGATGCCACCTGGCCCGAGGCACGCAAGATGTTTCGCAAGAGCCCGTTCCTGAACCACCTGCCGGTGCTGAGCCTGCAGAGCGAGCAGCTGTCACGCTACCGCCTGCGCCGCTCCAAACGCGACGACCACTTCTGCACCTCCGAGGTGGCGGCGCTGTGCCTGGAGCTGGCCGGTGAGACGCACGCTGCGCAAACGCTGGAAGCCTACCTGGACGTGTTTACCAGCCACTACCTGAGTGCCAAACGCCTGGTGCCGGCCGACCTGGAAGACGCCGCGCACCAGCGCTTGCGCGCGCTAGCCGTGGCTGGCTGAAGCCGCCGCCGCGGGCAACCCCACGGTCTGCGTCAACAGGGTCTGCTGGTCCGCATCCAGCCCCATGCTCTGCCCCAGTGCGTTCTGGTCAAACCAGGCACGCACCACGGCTGCCAGCCCGGCGGAGGCGCAATACAGATAAACGTTTTGTGCCATGGCACCCACAGCCATGGAGGCATACGATTCGCGGCGCGCGGCCGGAATCGTCTTCATGCGGCCGTGGTCCGCCACGTACACCAGGTCCAGCGGTGCGGTGTCCACAAAATCCTGGTACCCGGTGACGCGCCGCACATCCATGGCAGCCACCAGATGCAACTCGTGCACTTTCGGCGCGTAGCGGTACAGGCCGGTGGCCAGGGCCACATACACATCAACTTCCTGCGCATTCATGGCACTGGGCGTGGTGCGCCCACCCAGTTCCGCACGGTTGATGCCGGCAGCGGCCCACAACAGATCGGACAGGGTTTGCTCGGGCAACGGCGCAGGCTGGAAATCACGCTGCGACTGGCGCGCACCAAGTGCCTGCATCAGGGGCATGCCACCAACCACCGTCGGGGCAGGCAGGTGGATGGACTGGCCCGGATCGAACGCCAGCGGCGTGGGTTTGAGTTGCCCGATGAGCCCCAGAGCCATTTTTGTCAGCGTATTCATAAACCAGCTCTCCTTGTGGCGCGATGTTAGGACGCGGATCGCGTGTTGAGTTGACTTTTGTCAGACTTCGCTCGCGCGGCGACAATCAGACCCTTACCCAACCGACGGCGCTGCCAGAGAAACTCACCCATGACCGACAACTACAAAGCCGCCGCAGAAGCCCGGGAAGCCGCGCTATGCGAACCCTGCCGTGGCATCCAGCGCAACTGGCGCCGCGCCCCCGGCCACGCAGAACTGGTGCAGGGAGACAACCGCAAGGAAGATCGCAACGGACGCAGCGTGACCGTGACGCGCTACCGCTGCGACCGCTGTGGCTCCATCTGGGACTACGAAAACGACAAAGCCAACCAGCAAGCGGGCTGGTCGCTGCCGCGCCGCTAGACGTGGACCAGCGCAGCAGGCCATGAAAGCACCCCCCAGACTCCAATCCCTCATTGAAGAGGGCCTGATCGACACCGTGGTGCGACAACTCATGAGCGGCAAAGAGGCCATGGTGTTTGTGGTGCGCTCGGGCGAGCAGACGCTGTGCGCCAAGATCTACAAAGAGGCCAACAACCGCAGCTTCCGCCAGGCAGTGGACTACACCGAAAACCGCAAGGTCAAGAACTCGCGCTCGGCTCGCGCCATGGCCAAGGGCAGCAAGTTTGGCCGCCAGGAGCAGGAGGCCGCGTGGCAAAGCGCTGAGGTGGACGCGCTGTACCGCCTGGCCGCGGCGGGCGTGCGCGTGCCACAGCCCTACAACTTTCACGATGGCGTGCTGCTGATGGAGCTGGTGACCGACGCCGATGGTGATGCGGCACCGCGCCTGAACGATGTGGCCTTTACCCACGCGCAAGCGCTGCGCCACCACGCCACGCTGATTGCCGAGGTGGTGCGCATGCTGTGCGCAGGGGTGGTGCACGGGGATTTGTCGGAGTTCAACATCCTGCTGGCGCACACGCCTGGGGTCGAGGGTGCGGAGGGTGTGGATGAGCCAGTGATCATCGACCTGCCGCAGGCCGTAGACGCCGCGGGCAACAACCATGCGCAGCGCATGCTGCTGCGCGATGTGGCCAACCTGCGCGACTTCTTTGGCCAGTTTGCTCCTGAGCTGCTGCACACCGACTATGGCCCCGAGATCTGGAGCCTGTACCAGAGCGGCCTGCTCTCCAACGAAACGGTGCTGACGGGCGTCTATGAGCGCGCGCATGCCGATGTGGACATGCAGGCGGTGTTGCGCGAGATTGACGATGCACGGGCCGAGGATGCCGCGCGCAGGCTGCGCATGGCGACGGCTTCCCCGTAAACTGGTACTGCAATTCAGGAACCTGCCATGACCGACCTCTCCGCTTATTCCGTCACCCGCAAATGGCCCGCGCAGCACCCGGAGCGCCTGCAGCTGTATTCACTGCCCACGCCCAACGGCGTGAAGGTGTCCATCCTGCTGGAAGAAACCGGCCTGCCGTATGAGGCGCATCTGGTGAGCTTCGGCACCAACGACCAGATGTCGCCCGAGTTTGTAGGCACGTTTCCCAACAACAAGATTCCCGCCATCCTCGACCCCAACGGGCCTGGTGGCAAGCCGCTGGCCCTGTTTGAATCGGGCGCCATCCTGCTCTACCTGGCCGAGAAAACCGGCAAGCTCCTGCCCGCAGACCCTGCCGCGCGTTACGAGACGGTGCAGTGGCTGATGTGGCAGATGGGCGGGGTGGGGCCGATGTTCGGGCAGCTGGGTTTCTTCCATTTCTTTGCCGGCAAAGACTATGACGACAAGCGCCCGCGTGACCGCTATGTGGCCGAGAGCAAACGCCTGCTGGGCGTACTGGACCAGCGTCTGGCCACACGCAGCTGGATCATGGGTGACGAGTACACCATCGCGGACATTGCCATCTTCCCGTGGGTGCGCAACCTGGTCGAGCGTTACGGTGCAGGTGATCTGGTGGGCTACGCCGACTTCACGCATGTGGCGCGCGCACTGGCCGCGTTTGTGGCCCGGCCGGCAGTGCAGCGGGGCCTGATCATTCCAAATCGCTCCTGATTTGATAGCTGCTTGCGCACTATCTGCGAGGGCTTGCTGCGTATTTGATTACTAAAGTCGCAGCAGGCACCGTCAGGGTAACTGGCAAGCCAGCGCATCGAGCTGGTCGATGCAGATGTTCCAGCCTTCGAAGAATCCCATGTCTTCGTGGCGGTCTTTGGTGGCCTTGTCGGGGTGCATTGCCGTGGCCACGTAGCGGGTGCCATCGCCCTCATCGGCCATGTCGATGATGCCCGTCATGGTGAGCCAGGAGTGGGCAGGGCGCCAGCCCGTGATCAGCGCGTTGGTGAAGACCAGCCTGCGCTGTTCCACGATTTCGAGAAAGCAGCCCGGGTTGTCGCTGGTGCCGCCATCGGGCCCGCGCATGAAGGTATAGAACCCGCCGCCCGGGCGCATGTCGAACTCCCGCACTTCAGTTGTCCACGGTTTGGGGCACCACCATTCCTGGAGCAAGGCCGGATCAGTCCATGCCCGCCACAGCTTGGCCCGCGGTGCGCGCAGCACACGGGAGATGACAAGGTCAGTCTCTTCCGAGGGGATCGGGGTGTCATGTGCCATGGGATAGTGCCTCCTGGAATGGAGCGAACGATACACCGGACACGGCCAGTGTGTCTTGCCGCGTTATTTCATCTTGGACGGCAGCTTGATCGTTTCACCCGCAACGCTGAACACACCGTGGCCCCTGTGGTGCAGAGTGTGCGGGGTTTTGCAGGCCGGGTCGGTCCAGGCCTTGACCACCTCCAGCACAAAGAAGTTGTAGCGGTTCAACAGCCGCGTATCGACCACCCGGCATTCCAGGTTGGCATAGCACTCGTCAATCAGCGGCGCATCCACCTGCGATGCGGCTACTGGCGTCAGGCCCAAGGCCGCGAATTTGTCGATGGCCCGCCCGGAGGTGTTGCCACAGTCCACCACCTTCTGCGCCAGCTCTGCGGTCGGAATGCCCAGCACGCATTGCCGCGTTGCCTTGAGTGCCGCAAAACTGAAATCACGGCTACTGACCACGCAACCCACCAGCGGCGGCTCGAACTCCATCATGGTGTGCCACGACATGGTCATGACGTTGGCTTTGCCCTTGTGTGCGGTGCTGAGCAACACCACCGGGCCCGGCTCCAGCAGGCCGTAGACCTTGGAGAGCGGAAAAGAACGTCTGGCCATGGGCAACTCCCGATTTCCGGTTCATGCGAAAAAAAGGCCCCTGCCGTTACCAGCAGAGGCCTTTGCAATCCGCGTCAGGGCGAATTACTTGGCGACGACGCGCACCATTTCCAGGCACTTGTTGGAGTAGCCCCACTCGTTGTCGTACCAGGCCACGATCTTGACGAAGGTCTTGTCCAGAGCGATACCGGCATCGGCATCGAACACGCTGGTGCAGGTCTCGCCGCGGAAGTCGGTGGCCACCACTTTGTCCTTGGTGTAACCCAGCACGCCCTTCAAAGCGCCTTCGCTCTGCGCCTTCATTTCAGCGCAGATTTCTTCGTAGGACGCTTCCTTGTTCAGTTCAACGGTCAGGTCGACCACGGACACATCGGACGTGGGCACACGGAAGGACATGCCGGTGAGCTTCTTGTTCAGTTCAGGAATCACTACGCCCACGGCCTTGGCAGCGCCGGTGCTGGAGGGGATGATATTTTCCAGAATGCCGCGGCCGCCGCGCCAGTCTTTGTTGGACGGGCCGTCCACGGTCTTCTGGGTTGCCGTGGCTGCGTGCACGGTGGTCATCAGGCCGCGCTTGATGCCCCACTTGTCGTTGAGTACCTTGGCCACGGGAGCCAGGCAGTTGGTGGTGCAGGATGCGTTGGAGATGATGGCCTGGCCAGCGTAGGTCTTGTCGTTCACGCCGAACACGAACATGGGGGTGTCGTCTTTGGAAGGCGCAGAGAAGATGACTTTCTTGGCGCCAGCAGCCAGGTGTTTTTCACCGGAGGCTTTGTCCAGGAACAGGCCGGTGGACTCGATCACGATGTCGGCACCGACTTCGTTCCACTTCAGGTTGGAAGGATCGCGCTCTTGCGTCAGGCGGATCTTCTTGCCGTTGACGATGATGTTGCTGCCTTCCACGGTCACGGTGCCCTTGAAGCGGCCGTGCACGCTGTCGTACTGCAGCATGTACGCCAGGTAGTCGGGCTCCAGCAGGTCGTTGATGGCAACGACCTCGATGTCGCTGAAGTTCTGGATGGCGGAGCGCAACACGTTGCGTCCGATGCGTCCGAAGCCATTGATGCCGATCTTGATAGTCATGGTGATTTCCTTAAAAAATAATCTGCCAAAAATAGAGCTGCTTACTTCTTTGCCAGCACGGATTGCACCGTATCGGCCACATTCTCGGGAGTGAATCCAAAGTGCTTGAACAGCACCGGTGCGGGAGCGGACTCACCGTAGGTGTCGATGCCCACCACGGCCGACACGCCGTATTTCCACCAGCCGTCGGTCGAACCCATTTCGACCGCCACGCGGGGCAACCCTGCCGGCAGCACGGAAGCCTTGTAGGTCGCGGCCTGTTTGTCGAAGGTGGTGGTGCTGGGCATGGAGACCACGCGCACCGCAATCTTGCGCTCGGCCAGAACCTTCTGCGCATGCAGGGCCAGTTGCACTTCGGAACCCGTGGCGATGATGACCGCCTGGGGCTTCTTCTTCAGGCCCACTTCGGAAGGCTCGGCCAGCACATAGGCGCCCTTGCTGATGGCATCCAGACCACACGCATCAGGAGCCAGTGCAGACTCGGCCTTGGGGGCGTAGCTGATGTTCTGGCGGGACAGCAACAGCGCAGTGGGCTTGGTGCTGTTCTGCAGGGCAACGGTCCAGGCCACAGCCGTTTCAGCCGTATCGCCCGGACGCCATACGTCGAGATTGGGAATCAGGCGCAGGCTTGCTGCATGCTCGATGGACTGGTGGGTGGGGCCGTCTTCGCCCAGACCGATGGAGTCGTGGGTGAACACGTGGATCACGCGCTGCTTCATCAGCGCGGCCATGCGGATGGCGTTGCGGCTGTAATCGCTGAAAGTCAGGAAGGTGCCACCGTAGGGGATGAAACCACCGTGCAAGGCCACACCGTTCATGATGGCAGCCATACCGAACTCACGCACGCCGTAGTTGATGTGGCGGCCACCCTGGCCAGCCTCGTTTTTGACAACCGCACCGCTCATGGTGTCAAAACGCAGGTTGGGCGTGGCCTTGGTGTTGGTCAGGTTGGAGCCGGTCAGGTCGGCCGAGCCGCCCAGCATTTCGGGCAGGGCGGCGGTGAAAGATTCCAGCGCCAGTTGCGATGCCTTGCGGCTGGCAACCGTCTCGGCCTTGGTGTGGGCAGCGATGACGGTGTCCACGGCGGTCTGCACGAAGTTCTTGGGCAGGTCGCCCTTCATGCGGCGCAGCAGCTCTTTGGCCAGAGCGGGGTAGGCGGCCTGGTAGGCAGCGAACTTGTCTTTCCAGGCGGCTTCCGTGGCCTTGCCCTTCTCCTTGGCATCCCAGTCTGCATACACCTCCTTGGGAATCACGAAGGGTGCATGGCTCCAGCCAATGGATTCACGTGTGAGCTTGATCTCTTCGGCACCCAGAGGTTCGCCGTGGGCCTTGGCGGTGTTGGCGCGGTTGGGGCTGCCTTTGCCGATGTGGGTCTTGCAGATGATGAGCGTGGGGAGTTCGCTGGACTTCTTGGCCTCGGCAATTGCAGCGGACACGGCGGTGGCGTCATGGCCGTCGATGGGGCCGATCACGTTCCAGCCGTAGGCCACAAAACGCTGCGCGGTGTTGTCGATGAACCAGGGCGCGACCTGACCGTCGATGGAGATGCCGTTGTCGTCGTACAGGGCAATGAGCTTGCTTAAGCGCCAGGCGCCAGCCAGTGCGGCCGCTTCGTGGCTGATGCCTTCCATCAGGCAGCCGTCGCCCATGAACACATAGGTGTGGTGGTCCACGATGGCATGGCCTTCGCGGTTGAACTCGGACGCCAGCAGCTTCTCGGCCAGCGCCATGCCCACGGCATTGGTGATGCCCTGGCCCAGCGGGCCGGTTGTGGTTTCCACGCCGGGGGTGTGGCCCACTTCGGGGTGACCCGCGGTCTTGGAGCCCAGTTGGCGGAAATTCTTCAGCTCGGTCATCGGCAGCTTGTAGCCGGTGAGGTGCAGCAGCGCATAGATCAGCATGGAGCCGTGGCCGTTGGAGAGTACAAAGCGGTCGCGGTTGAGCCAGTTGGGGTTACCAGGGTTGTGGCTGAGGTGCTCGCCCCACAAGGCCACCGCCATATCTGCCATGCCCATCGGGGCGCCGGGGTGACCGGAGTTGGCTTGTTGCACTGCGTCCATTGCAAGTGCGCGGATTGCACTTGCCATCTGTTGGGTATTGGCCATTTGGGGGGCGGCTCCGGGGTAAAAGGAGTTAGGGGCTGGAGGGGGTAAACCCGGTATTTTACCGGGCGGGAATTCCGGTTGAACTATGCTTGTGTTCATGAGCCTGCTTTTCACTCCTTTTTCCCTCCCGTCACCGCGCGGCGGGCTGACTCTGCCCAACCGCATTGTGGTTGCGCCCATGTGCCAGTACTCGGCGGTCGATGGCCTCGCGGCCGACTGGCATTTGATGCACTGGGGCAACCTGCTCAACAGTGGCGCCGGTCTGGTCACGATCGAGGCGACCGCCGTGTTGCCCGAAGGCCGTATCTCGCCGGGATGCCTGGGTTTGTGGGACGACGCCACCGAGGCGGCGATGACCGACACCCTGCAACGCGCACGCCGGCTGGCACCTGCAACCGCGGTCTGCATCCAGCTCTCGCACGCAGGGCGCAAGGCCTCCAGCGCAGCCCCGTGGGATGGTGGCAAGTTGCTGTCCAGTTCCGAAGGCGGCTGGGAGACGTTTGGCCCCTCGGCACTGCCACACCTGCCCACCGAGGCACCGCCCACAGCAATATCGCTGGAGTACATGGCGCAGGTGCGCGAAGCGTTTGTTTCGGCCGCGCAGCGGGCACAGCGCATCGGTATCGACGCTATTGAATTGCACGCCGCCCACGGCTATCTGCTGCACCAGTTTCTCTCGCCGCTGGCGAACCAGCGCACCGATGCCTATGGCGGCAGTTTCGAGAACCGCATCCGCTTTGTGATGGAAGTGTTCACCGCCGTGCGCGCAGCCTACCAGGGGGTGCTGGGGCTACGTTTGTCCGCTACCGACTGGGTGGACGGTGGCTGGGATCTGGAACAGAGCACCGCGCTGGCCCACCGGCTGAAAGCTGCGGGCTGCGACTTTATCCATGTGTCCAGCGGTGGCGTGTCGCCACAACAGAAGATCACATTGGGGGTGGGGTACCAGGTGCCGTTTGCCCGGCAGATCCGCGCTGCCTGCGGTATGGCGACGATGGCGGTGGGCCTGATCACCGAGCCGCAGCAGGCCGAAGCCGTGCTGCAGGCAGGCGATGCGGATCTGGTGGCGCTGGCGCGGGCTTTTCTGTACCAGCCGCGTTGGGGCTGGCAGGCGGCCGCCGCACTGGGTGGCACCGTGGCTGCAAAAGAACCCTACTGGCGCTGCCTGCCGCGCGAGGCACAGGCAGCTTTTAGCAAGGTGTCGATCGGGATGCGCTGAATTCAAAATGACAAAAGGCACGCCCCATAACAGGACGTGCCTTTTGAAGACCCTCGCCGAAGATTACTTCTTGCGGGAAGGAGTCTTGACCGAGCTCAGGGCAGTTTCCACAGCCGAGGTGGTTTGCTTCTCAGCCATTTCCATCGCCTTCTTGGCAGACGACTTGGCAGTTTCGATGGCGTTTTGACCCGCATTCACAGCAGAGGTGAACATGGCCACCACGGTCTCGCTGCCGGCAGGAGCATTCTTGGCCATGGTTGCAACGGCTTCGGACATGGCTTTCTGGCTTTCTGCCATCTTGCCTTCGGCAATCTTGTTCAGCTCGGCGCTGGTTTCAGAGGCGATAGCGTACACCGAACGGCTGTAGGCCAGGGGCTTCACCAGCGAAGCCTGGGCGGCCAGTGCATCCGTAGGATTCTGGGTGCTGAAAGCAGCCATGAAATCGGCGCTGGTATCAAACAGGGCCGACTTGGCGGCAGCCATGTTCAGAGCGACCAGCTTCTCAAAGCCAGCCAGGGCGATCGTACCGATCTCTTGCGCGTCAGCAACGGCGGTCTTGTTGGCGGCAACGATTTGTTCAACATTCACTGTAGTCATGTGTTTCTCCAAAGAGGTTAAGAACTTCTGCGCTACAAATCCGCCGGTGGCGAATGAATGTTGCAGTGCAGCATGAGTCGTATCTTAGGGCGATTCGTGCCGAATGCAAGCAATTTTTGCTGCATTGCAGCAATCTAGATGTGACGGCCTAAAGTCTGGCTTGAATACACTGGTCCGGATGAGCCGCCCTCCTCAACCGGACCCCACGCACGAAATTCTCACCTCCTATTACTGGAGTGGCGATGTTCTGCGCAGTCGCAGTGTGGGGGGTGTCGTGCTGTCTGGCACGGTCGACATCCCTGCGCCGCCGGCAAGGCTGGTTGCGGATTGGGAAAGAGAAACCGCGCTGCGCCTGGGTCTGGAGCCCGGAGACGTCGAGGCCCTGTCCTTGCCGCGCGCACGCATGCGCTGGCCGGACTACAAGCGCTGTGTGCAAGCGGCGTCCGACTGGATGCGCACGCGCGACCTGCACGATGTGCTGGCCGCCAGCGACGTGGCCCTCATGGCCTGCCGCGGCGCGCGGTACCACCACGACGCGGCACTCTACGGCGGTGCGGCCTTCTGCAATCTCTTCCTGAGCGAGGACAAGGGGCTGGACGTGCATTTCCCGTCTACCGGTCTTCGCATCCCCCTGGTCCGGGGTACGGTTCTGGTCTTCGACACGGGCCAGCCCCACGCCGTCATTGCGCGTCACAGCGCCGGCTTTGATGTGGCCGACTTCCCCCCCGAACTGGATTGCACCCAGCTGTTCCTGACCTGGGAGCTTCCCATCGAACAGGCCGATGTCGCGCAGGCGCTGGGAGTCGCTTTTGACACCGACCCGGCTAGCGCATTGCAACTGGAGGAAGAACAGGTCTGGTGCCATGGTGCACGGGCCAGCGTATGCCCGGACTCGGGCCGGTGGTGCCTGGCTACCTGACGCCGGACGAAAAAAAACCGGCCAGAAGGCCGGTCTCTTGCGCTGCAGTGCAGGTCTTAGTAGCGGTTGCCGCCACCACCATAGCCACCGCCGCCGGAGCGGCCACCGCCGTAACCACCACCGCCACCGGTACGTGGCTCCATGGGACGGGCTTCATTGACCACCATGTCGCGGCCGTCAACGTTTTTGCCGTTCATGCCGCTGATAGCCGCCTGCGCTTCCGCGTCGCTGGACATTTCCACAAAGCCGAAGCCCTTGGAGCGGCCGCTGTCGCGGTCCATCATGACCTTGGCAGACGAAACGGTGCCGAAGTCAGAGAAGTTTTGATTGAGGGAATGGTCATCTACCGAGTAGGAGAGGTTGCCGACGTAAAGTTTCTTGCCCATGGAGGGATCTTTCAAAAAAGCGACCGCAGTTTCAATGAACCGCGCGACGCAGGGGGAATGACGGTCTTGGTTAAAAAACCATCTGAGGAAACGGAGTGAGAAATAGGACCGGAAGTAAAGCTCGCCGCACAGGGGAGTTTGACGACCGGAAGGGCCGAGACTATCGGCCAGGAAGGTGTGGGTGCAGCGTGGGTGATGCCGCAGAGCCTGTCAGACTACAACCACTGCAAAGGTAAGCAAATTGCAGTAGTGCGTGTATTTTACGCTCGATTGAGCAACCACGGTGGGCTGTTTGATGATGGGCTATGCTCGATTGGCTGCTTTTTCGAATTGCTTCACCGTGAACACCACTTCCACCCCGCCTTCTGCCGCCGCCATGCTGCTGGCCGCCGGCCGCGGCGAGCGCATGCGCCCGCTGACCGACACCTGCCCCAAACCCCTGCTGCAGGTGCAGGGCAAGCCGCTGATGCAATGGCCCCTGGAAGCGTTGGCCCGTGGCGGCTTTGGCCAGGTGGTGATCAACACGGCGTGGCTGGGCGAGCAGATCGAGCAGCAGCTTGGAAGCATTTTTGGCCTCCAGCCCCCGTCGAATATGCGCAACCAGCTATCAAATCAGGAGCAATCCACAGCAAGCATGCACATCCAGTACTCCCACGAAGGCCGCGATTTTGGCGGCGCGCTGGAAACCGCCGGTGGCATTGCGCGTGCGCTGCCCCAGCTGGGCGAGGTGTTCTGGGTGCTGGCAGGCGATGTGTATGCGCCCGACTTTGTGTTCGCGCAGGACGCGGTGACGCGCTTTGTGCACAGCGGCATGCTGGCCCACCTGTGGCTGGTGCCCAACCCTGAGCACAACCCGGCGGGCGACTTTGGTCTGGGCACTCCAACTGGCACACACGCGGGTCTGGCCCTGAACCTGCCCAAAGACACACACGAGCCGCGCTACACCTACAGCACCATCGGCCTGTACCGGCGCGGCCTGTTTGAAGCGCCCTGGTGCGACATCGCACCGGGCAACCCCACCGGCACCAAGGCGGCATTGGCCCCGCTCTTACGCCGGGCGATGGACCACGGTAAAGTGAGCGCCGAGCTCTACACGGACCGCTGGACCGACGTCGGCACACCGCAACGCCTGGCCCAGCTCAACGCCTAATTCTGTGCATGACGCATACCTCTCCGCTGAAGTCTTGGCCTGCACAGTACAAGGCCAGAACTATCGAGATTCATGAATCACACCGGCATCAGGTGTGGATCGCATCATTGGACGTAAAGAAGATACTGCCGTCACTGCGATCTGATTCGCAATTAGCCAAGGTCTACAGCACAGACTTTCGCAGCCTGGACAAGAGCAAGCGGGTCTTCTTCAGCGAACGGGCGTTAAAGAAAGAGCTGCAATACAACCGCAGCCAAGACGCTTTGATGTTCCTTGCATGGCTTGAAAAGAATGTGTACTACCCCGCAGCCCGAAAGCGTGGCGATGCGGATGCCCTTAAGCCCATGCCGGAGAAGTCACGGAATCACGGTGAAGAGCTAGACGACGATGATTTGCACATCCCAGCGCGGAAGCTTCCCCCTGCACCAAAGCCGCAACACCTTCAAAAGAAAGTAATCCGGCATCCTGAAGCGGCCTCTTTTGGTGCACGTTTTCTTCGAAAACCGTTCCTTGCGTTGTGGCGAGGCGAAGTCGAGATGAGCCGGACCATTCTCCTCGGTGGCTTGGCCATGGTTGCGTGGATCGTTGCCACTGAGTTACTGATTGATGTGGTTACCAGTCCAACCCACTACACCGGAGCATATGTCTGGAGGCAGTGGCTTGTATTGCTACTCCTCTTGAGCTTAGGCGTCGCGGTGGCTTGGTGGTGCGTAGGCATCATGCGCTGCGCTATCCGCCGCCAGCATGAAGGGCGCAGCTTTAGAGCGTCATTGGCCGGGTTTGTGTTTGGATTAACACTCCTGTTTTACTTACTCCCTTTTCCGCTTGCTGCGACCTCGGAATGGGTTGAGGGCTGGTGGGACACCGTTCAAGGTGAACTGCAAACTGCGGAGGTTATCCATGACAAACACCTTGGGCGGATAGTGGTCCGTGGCGAACTCGGATTCGGTACCTACAAGCGATTGGAAGCTGCCCTTAAGCAGACTCCCATGCTGACGCTCGTGGAAATTGACAGTCCTGGCGGCTATGTAGTCGAAGGTCTTGCCATGGCTAGGCTGCTTGAAAAGGCCGGGGCGGATACCGTTAGCCTTGAGGAATGCTCCAGTGCTTGCACTTACCTACTGGCTGCGGGCAAAGAGCGCTACCTTGGCCCCAAGAGTGAGATTGGCTTCCATAGAAGCTTTTCTCGCTCGCTTGGGTTTGGCAAAAGCTGGAGCAGTTGGGATCACAGAGTCGCGGATTATTACCGTTCACGGGGTACTGATGAAGCATTCGTAAAACGTGCTCTGGATACACCCGGCTATGACCTGTGGGTGCCTACCCATGCGGATATGTTCGCAGCAGGCTATGCCACAAAGCGATGGGATGAACGAAAGGCCGGCTATTGATTTTGGCGACCAGTCCCCTCCCGCACGCTAGGGTCCGATTGATCTTTTGAGTGCAGCGTTTATTCGCTTATCTGCAGCCAGTTTTTGCAACTCAACAATTGCATGTTCCAACTTAACAGTGGAAAGTCGGTCAATATTTACCCGAATGTCTGCAAGTACACGGTCGAAGAAATGATCCGGATCAAAGGTATTTCCAGAAACGTGTCTTCTTTGCTCCTGCTTGACTTTGAAGGTCCAAAACGGTGTCGCCTTCGCACCATCCAAGTCCGGTTGCTCAGGAATTTTTTTTCGTACCAAAACCTCACGATTTCGATCCCAATGAAGAACGGTGAATTTGCGCACCCACTCCAGCATTGCCACCCGGCGATTTGAATTCGGCAGCATGCCCACAATTCGAGTCAGTTTCCCGCTGTCCTTGTGCTTGTAATAATGGTCTAGTGCAATCAGCGCGTTCTGGTGGATTTCCCGATCATCCTTTGAAACAGGCACCAGTTCAGTACTGCGCATTTGCGTTTCGCGTAGCTTGAACATCACGCCCGCAGCTCCGTCAACTTCCAATAATCGCGCCTTGTAAAAGCTTGCCCCACCGATGCAGATGTCATCAACACATACGAAACCAACTTCGCAACCTTCATATTTCCTCCAATATTCCGACGTTCTTCATGGGCACAGTCCTTAGATTTGCCAACTTATGCGGCTAGAAAGAAGTAATCGCAAAACCAACTAAACATTGAGTGCCCGAGTGAGGCAAGTCAATCAAAGTAGGTAACGCTTGACCTCATATCCTTAAACGGGTCTCAGGCCTTCGGTGCGGCTTGCCAAACCATATGCACAGTCTCCTCGTGGCTGATGACATCCGGCGTTACAGAGGTTATTGAATCCATGTCGTATTGCGCAAGCGAACTCATGCGCGGCAAACCCGATCCGCTATTGCTTTTGCCGGCAACGAAAGTAATGCTCTTCACTGAAACAAGCTCAAGACCAGCCACCTCAGCCAAGTCACTCGCTGCTTCTTTCGCCTTGTTTGCTGCAGCAATCCGCGCCGCTTTCTCCATCACCTCCTTGCGCCTGATCACAAAGGTAATATCCATGCTGGGTTTGCTTGCGCTTTTCGCCAACTCGCTTACCACGTGTCCTAGCAAAACAGTATCTAGCGGAATCGTTACGGTCAATTGTTGAGCGGCCTTGTAACCCTGAAACTTCCGATTTTCTTCGTCATACTGATCACTCCAGACCTCCGATATTGCGTAGGACTTGGTAATAACTGGCTCATTGGTTCCTGCACGCGCAATCGCATCCACTATCTCTTTCACACGCCCATTCAAATGGGCAAGAGTCTGCGGATAGTCCGGCTTCTGCGAGACGACGGACAAGTCGATTTGAATGCCATCCGGCTTCGCGCTCACTTTGCCGAGCCCCGTCACATTGATTTCTGCTGCTTGGTTCATGCTATTCCTTGGTTAATCAGTGAAGTTCATTCGAGGCAGATGCAAACCATGCAGCCGCTGCATCTATCGTTGGAAGCGCGGGCTCTTGTTCGAGTGTTTCAGGATTGGTTACCAGCCCACCGGCCACGTATCTATTCCCCTCGAACAGGTCCCATCCTGTCTTCCGCACTACTGCGGGCGCGTGGGCCTTCACCGGGCAAGTGATCCGGCATTGAAAAGCTGCGGGGCGAGCGGTACACCTGCGGCCTGCAGCCTCAATGGCCACTTCTTCAACCAAATGCTTGAACTGGTAGCTTTGCTGGACTGACCTGCGGGTAACACTGGAGATCCCACGGAATGCGTTCCAGTTGGCTTGAGTTCGCTGGCATTGCGGGCAAACCGTTTCAGTGCAGAGCAACTGCAGAAGCACGGAGCGCTCAAGCCTGATCCCGTCATAGCTGTACCCGAACAGCTCTTTGCCAGTACCAAGTACACGCGCATGAATCTCAATAGTATGGCCTTTGTGCACTGCTGTAATGCAGGCCCTAGGCTTTGCGACAGTTGAGTCTGATAACTGCAGGCGTGCTTGCGCTTCCATCTGTTCGATCATGGTTACTCCAATGTTGAAACCCAAAAAGAAGATCGCACCACGTACCGCAAGCTTTTTAGGCTGCAGCACGGCGGGTGCGATCAACAGAGCCCAAGGTTCTCAGAGCGCGGGGCTAGCGTCAAGGTGACGCGTCGTCTTGGGACAACGTCGGGGGTTGTCAGGCCAGAGGGTTCATGCTAGCCAGGATTGCTCTGGGTCATTCCCTATTTATGTTGACCGCGTCCAAATCCGGGACAATGGAACGCATGAACGCTTCCATTTACCAACAACGCCGCGCCGCCCTCGCCGCCCACATCGGCCCCAAAGGCGTTGCCATCTTGCCCACGGCGCCCGAGCAGCAACGCAACCGCGACAGCGACTTCCTGTTCCGCCACGACAGCTACTTCTATTACCTCAGCGGCTTCACCGAACCCAACGCCTGGCTGGTGGTCACGGGTGATGGCAGGACCACGCTGTTTTGCCAGCCCAAGGACCTGGAGCGCGAAATCTGGGATGGCTTCCGGCTCGGCCCGGATGCGGCCCCTGCCGCACTGGGCGTGGACGCGGCCTTTTCGGTCGGTGAGCTCGACGCACGCATGCCCGGTCTGCTGGATGGCCGCGATGCGGTGTGGTTTCCGTTTGCCACCCACAAGGGGCTGGAAACGCGCGTAGACGGGTGGCTAGGCGCTCTCCGCGCCCGCGTGCGCTACGGCACGCTCACCCCCGAGCAGCAGCGCGACCTGTGCGGTCCGCTGGACGAAATGCGCCTGGTCAAGGACGCGCATGAGCAGGACGTGATGCGCCGCGCCAGCCAGATCAGCGCCAACGCCCATGTGCGCACCATGCAGAAATGCGCCGCCATGCTGCGCCAGGGCCGCGAGGTGCGCGAATACCACCTGGACGCCGAGCTGCTGCACGAATTCCGCCGCCACGGTTCGCAGTACCCGGCCTACGGCTCCATCGTGGCAGCCGGCGCCAATGCCTGCGTGCTGCACTACCGGGCCGATGCAGGTCTGGTGCGCGATGGGGAACTGGTGCTGATTGACGCCGGTTGCGAGCTCGATGGCTATGCCAGCGACATCACCCGCACCTTCCCGGCCAATGGCAAGTTCACCGGACCGCAGCGCGCGCTGTACGACCTGGTGCTGGCTTCGCAAACCGCAGCGGTGGACGCCACCAAAGCCGGCGCCCGCTTTACCGACCCGCACGATGCCACCGTCAAGGTGCTGGCCCAGGGCATGCTGGATCTGGGCCTGCTCGACAAGAACAAGGTCGGCCTGCTTTCAGACGTGATCGAGAAGCGCGCCTACTTCCAGTTCTACATGCACCGCACGGGCCATTGGCTGGGCATGGATGTGCACGACTGCGGCGCCTATACCGAGCCCAGCCAGATCGGCGAAACCAGTGAGCGCAAGGACGCGCTCAGCGGCCAGACCATCATCGACCGGCCCGCGCGCATCCTGCGTCCCGGCATGGTGCTGACGATTGAGCCCGGCATCTATGTGCGGCCGGCCGAGGGCGTGCCCGAGCAGTTCCACCACATCGGCATCCGCATCGAGGACGACGCCATCGTGACCGAGACCGGCTGCGAGCTGATCACGCGCGGTGTGCCGGTGGATGCCGATGAAATTGAAGCGCTGATGCGGGGTTGACATGGAAGCCCTGCTGATCTCCACCGGCGTCGTTGCCCTGGCCGAAATCGGCGACAAGACGCAATTGCTGGCCTTCATCCTGGCGGCGCGCTTCAAGAAACCGCTGCCCATCATCCTGGGCATCCTGTGCGCCACCGTGGTCAACCACGGGCTGGCCGGCGCCCTGGGTGCGTGGATCACCACCACACTGAGTGGTGACACGCTGCGCTGGGTGCTGGGCGCGTCTTTCATCGCCATGGCGATCTGGACCCTGATTCCCGACAAGATCGAGGAAGAGGAAACCCAGGTCGCCAAACACCTGGGCGTGTTCGGCGCCACGCTGATCACCTTCTTCCTCGCCGAGATGGGCGACAAGACCCAGATTGCCACGGTGGCCATGGCCGCCAAATTCCCCGACCCGATTCTGGTGGTTATCGGCACCACGCTGGGCATGCTGATTGCCGACGTGCCCGCCGTGTTTGTCGGCGACCGCTTTGCCGCGAAGATCCCGATGAAGCTGGTGCATTCGATTGCCGCCGGCATCTTTGCGATTCTGGGCATCGCCACGCTGCTGGGTGCGGGCAAAAGCCTGGGGTTCTAGACAACGTTCGTTTGCTATCGTTTGTATAGCTACTTGCGCAATGTAGTTGCGGGCTAGAGGCCAATTCGGCCTAAAATGACCGGCATGAAACCCTCCCAGCGCAGCGAACTCGAAGCTTTCTTTGCCCAGCATGGCATCCGGGATGTGGAGTGCCTGTTCCCCGACATGTCGGGCTACCCCCGTGGCAAGCTCATGCCCGCCCACAGCTTTGCGACCGGCACCGAGCTGCGCATTGCGCAAGCGATTCCCATGCAGTGCGTAACCGGGGACTATTCCTACGACCCGATCTTTCCCGACTCCGACCCCGATGTGCGGCTGGTGCCCGACTACAGCACGCTCAAGCGCTCACCGTGGTCCAGCGTGCCACGCGCCTTTGCCATCCACGACTGCCTGGAGCTGGACGGCCAGCCCTGTGCGTTCTCGGCCCGTTCACTACTGAAGGACGTGGTGGCGCGCTATACCGCACAAGGCCTCACGCCGGTGGTGGCACCCGAGATCGAGTTCTACCTGACCGCGCCCAACGTCGACCCGAATCAGCCACTGACCGCCCCGGTGGCGCGCAATGGCCGCGCCGAGGCGGGCCAGTCGGCTTTCAGCCTGAACATGCTCAACGAACTGGCACCGTTCTGGGATGCGTTCCGCAACGCGCTCGACGGCCTGGGCGTGCAGGCCGACACCTGGATCCATGAAGTCGGCGCCACGCAGTACGAGATCAACCTGATGCATGGCGATCCGGTGGCGGTGGCCGACCAGGCGTTTCTGTTCAAGTACGCGGCCAAGGAGATTGCCATCCAGCACGGGCTCAATGCCGTGTTCATGGCCAAGCCGATTTCAGGTGCGCAGGGCAGCTCCATGCACCTGCACCAGAGTGTGGTCGACACTTTGGGGCGCAACATCTTCAGTCTGGACGACGGCACCGAGAGCGAGGCCTTCCACCACTTCATTGGCGGGCTGCAAGCCTATGTGCCCGACCTGATGCTGATCTTTGCGCCCTTCGTCAACTCGTACCGGCGCTATGTGTCGGGCAGCCAGGCGCCGGTGAACCTGCAATGGGGCTACGACAACCGCACTACCGGCCTGCGCATTCCGGTCAGCGGCCCGGCCGCACGCCGGGTGGAAAACCGCATTGCCGGGGCCGATGCCAATCCGTACCTGGCCATTGCCGCCTCGCTGGCAGCCGGCCTGGCAGGCATGGACGAGCACCTGACACCCACCGCGCCGCTGCTGATCAGCGACAACGCGAGCACGCTGGGCTTCGGACTGCCGCGCAGCTTCCTGCCGGCGCATGAACGCATTGCAGCCAGCGCCTCGGCACGCCGCCTGCTGGGTGATGCCTTCGTCACCGGCTTCTGCGCTGCGAAGGGCGTGGAATACGACAGCTACCTGTACGAGGTCAGCGCCTGGGAACGGCGCTTTCTGCTGCCGCAGGTGTAAAGAACAACGGCGGAGCCCACGCGGGACTCTGCCGCTACACGCTGCTTACTGGGCGCGCAGGAAGTCGCCCACTTCGAGCAGGATCAGTTCGTTGTCATCTGCCTTGTTGGGCTCGCGGCTGCTGGAGAACGGCAGGTTGTTGTCGTTGCCCACAATGATGTGGGTGGCGTCCACGATCTCGACGTTTTCAATCGTGAAGAACGGAAAGGTCAACACACCGTTGGTCAGCGGCTTGCGGGCCAGCTTGTTCTGATCGGCAATCGCCATCAGGTCGATATAGCCCACCTTGCGCAGCGGTCCACCCACATTGGCTTCGGTCAGCTCCACCTTCACGACGCGCTTGTATTTGGCGAGGTCATGGAAGCAGTCGGTACGCTTCTGGCCTTCGGGGCAGGCTTTGTCCACGGTGCCTTCACCGTTGTCGCGCTCGATGATCAGGCCCATGGTGGGGCTGACCATGTTGAAGTCGCCAATGGCGTGGTGGTTGGCGTCCAGCACGTACTTCCAGTGGCGGCCGGTCCATTGCTCGGTTTTCACATCAAATTCGAGCACGCGCAGGTACTGCTTGCCGTCCAGCATCTCGGGGGCCTTGGTGGCTTCGTCCCACAAGGCGCCTTCCAGCAGGGCGTAGAGCTTGCTGCCGTCAGGCGAAGACGCCATACCCTCGTAGCCCTTGGAGCGGCGCACCTGGAACTTCACTTCACCGCCGGGCACGCCGGGCGTGGTCACCGCAGGGTGGTCGGGCGAGCGCACCACCTTGCCATCGACCAGCGTTTCAAACACGGCCTGCACGCGGCCCTTGAGGTCGGCTTTGATCAGGTACGGGCCCAGTTCATCGCCGATCCAGAGCGAGCCGCCCGCGATCTGGAAGCTTTCGGTGTCAAAGTCGGAACCGGTCAGGTAGCGTTGCTTGGTGCCTTCGTGGACGATGCGAAAAGGCACTTTTTTGTCCGGGTCGTGCAGGAAGACGGTCTGCAGTCGCTTGAGCGTGCCGGTCTTGAAGTCCACGGCGTAGCGGTTCAGGTACAGCGCAAAGTCCGGTGAGTTGGCCTTGGAGCCCGCGCCGTTGTCGGTCAGCAGCCAGTAGCTGCCATCGGCCATGCGTTTGATGCCCGAATGGCCCTGCACGGGTTGGCCTTTGAATGGCAACGAGATGCCAGTGGGCCGGCCGGCGGACAGGCCCTCCACGCTGCCGAGCTTGTCCACGCGCTTGCCGGAGGTGAACTTGCCACTGGTCTGCAGATCGGCCGGGGCATCCTTGGGAGCGGCGATCAGGCTGTTGGCGGGCAGCACGGCGTGGCCGGCCAGCGTGGCGGGATAGGCCTGTTGGGCACGCCCGGTCAGGGGCAGGGCCATTGCGGCGATGAGGGCGGTAACCAGAACGGTAGGTATATGCATGGTGGGGTTCTCCAGTTCGAAAACCCCAGTATTTCCGGCCCAGATGACATGCCTGTGAAAGGCGAATTTCCGCCATATCCATAGTGACTATCAATCGATTAGGAAATTTCGATTGGCCATATTAATAGCAAAACACTACCATTCGTTCCGTGCTGATAGAAGACCTCTACCGGCAATTGATCAACCCCAAGGAGCCGACCATGACCACGAACCAACGCCCCGAAATCAAGACCCTCGCCAACCTCGAAGCGGCATTCGCCGGTGAGTCCATGGCGCACATCAAGTACCGCTATTTCGCCAAAATTGCCCGCGAGATGGGCGACGAGGCCACCGCACGCACCTTTGAAGAAACTGCCGACCAGGAAGTGATGCACGCGTTCGGCCACCTTGACCTGCTGTACCCCAAAGCCACCATGACGCCAGCCAAGGCGCTGCAGATCGCGATTGACGGCGAAACCTACGAGTACAGCGAGATGTACCCGGGTTTCCGCGCCACCGCCGAAGCCGAAGGCCATGCCGCTGCTGTGGCTGAGATGGACGAGCAGATTGAAGAGAGCAAGGTGCACGCAGCCCAGTTCCGGGCCACGCTGGAAAAAGCCCAGAAGCGCTTTGCCGCACTGGCCCGTGTGGAAGAGCGCCACGCCAACCACTACAAGGCCCAGCTGGCGCTGATCATCACTTAAGACTGCTTTCATATTTCCGATTTAAGCTACTTTTTTGATAGCTGCCAGTGCATATCTGGTATGCGCTGGCGGCCCACAATTCACTCAAGCAAAGGACCACCATGAAAACCTACATCTGCATCGTTTGCGGCTTCATTTACGACGAGGCCGCTGGCCGCCCTGAAGACGGTATTGCCCCCGGCACGAAATGGGCCGACGTGCCCGAAACCTGGGAATGCCCGGACTGCGGCGTAGCCAAAGCCGACTTCGAAGCCGTAGAAATCTGACCCCCCTGAAAGGAGCGCACCATGGCCCGCTTTGCCCGTGACAACATGCCCACACTGAAGAAAACCGGCAGCTATTACGTGATGCACATTCTGGTTGCCGCGGTGGTGGCCTACGCGGTCACCGGCAACCTGTGGATGGCGTTCACCCTGAGCTTGCTGGAGCCCTCAGTCCAGGCCGTGGCGCTCTTCTTCCACGAGAAAGCCTGGATGCGGGCCCACGCGGCCGGCACCGTGGCTCCGGGAGTCGCAGCATGACCCACCCCATCATTGTCATTGGCGCAGGGCTGGCAGGATGGACCACAGTGCGCGAGTTCCGCAAGCTCGACACCTCCACCCCCGTGGTGGTGGTGACCGCCGACAGTGGCGATTTCTACGCCAAACCCACGCTGTCCAATGCCTACGCCCAAAAGCGCAGCCCCGAGCAGCTGGTGAGCACCCCGGCCGCCAAGATGGTGGAGACTTTGAACGTCACGCTCATGGCGCACACCCGGGCGGATGCGCTGGATGTGGCTGCACAAACCATCACGGTCACGCACGATGGCGCAGCACGCACACTGCCCTACCGCCAGCTGGTGCTGGCCACGGGCGCGCAGCCCATTCGTGTGCCGGTACAGGGCAATGCGTCAGATCAGGTGCAGTCCATCAACTCGCTGGACGACTTCACAGCATTTCATTCGGCCCTGAGCCCGCATGCAGTCAGCGCAGAGGGCTCTCAAAATGCTAGCAAAACTGTCGTCATCATGGGGGCTGGCCTGATCGGCTGCGAGTTTGCCAACGACCTGGCCGGTGCCGGGCACACGGTGCACGTGGCCGACCCTTCTGCACGGCCCCTGGCCGCATTGCTTCCGGCCGCAGCGGGCGAACAGCTGGCGCAGGCATTGGGTACCCTGGGTGTGCAATGGCACTTTGGGACCACGGTGCAGGCGGTCGATACCGTGGGCGACCAATGCACCGTCACCCTGTCGGATGGCAACACGGTCGCCGCTGATGCCGTGCTCAGTGCCATTGGGCTGCGCGCCGACACGCGTCTGGCCTCGGCAGCGGGCATCGCCTGCGAACGCGGCATCGTAGTGGACGCCCGGTTGCAGTCTTCGGCATCCGGTGTATATGCCCTGGGAGACTGTGCGCAATACGCCAGCGCAAGCCAGCGCACACTGCCCTACGTCATGCCCATCATGCATGCCGCCAAAGCGCTTGCCGCCACACTGGCCGGTACGCCCACCGAGGTGGTGTTTCCGCTGATGCCGGTGTCGATCAAGACGCCGGCACTGCCCATCGTGGTGGCAGCCGCGCATCCGGCACAACAAGGCGAATGGGTGGCCGATGCGCAGGAAGACGGCATTTGGCGCTTTATCGACACCGATGGCGCGCAACGCGGCTTTGTTCTGACAGGAAGGCACACGGCCCGGCGCATGGAGCTGGCGAAGACCACATTGGGCTGAATAAGGTCATGACTGATCTGCATGAAACTGTGGCTTTCCACAAACCCGGCCCAAGGGGTGAGGTCTACAATCCACCACCCAATCAAGAGTAGGGCGGATGCACCGTTGCACTGGCCCTCGCCTGAGGATGCACCATGCAAGATCTGCCCAGCTTCACCCCCGTCTCCAACTCTGTGGAAAAAAAGGCGCAATTGCGCCAGGCCGCCCTGGAGTACCACGAGTTCCCCACCCCCGGAAAAATTGCGGTCGCTGCCACCAAGCAGCTGATCAACCAGCACGACCTGGCGCTGGCCTACTCGCCCGGCGTGGCTGCACCGTGCGAGGAGATCGTCAAGGACCCGAACAACGCCTTCAAGTACACCAGCCGCGGTAACCTGGTTGCGGTGATCACCAACGGCACCGCGGTGCTGGGCCTGGGCGACATCGGCCCGCTGGCCGCCAAGCCGGTGATGGAAGGCAAAGGCGTGCTGTTCAAGAAGTTTGCCGGCATCGATGTGTTTGACATCGAGATCAACGAAAAGCACGACCTGGACAAACTGGTCGATATCATCGCTTCACTGGAACCGACCTTTGGCGGCATCAACCTCGAAGACATCAAGGCGCCTGATTGCTTCTATGTGGAACGCAAGCTGCGCGAGCGCATGAAGATTCCGGTGTTCCACGACGACCAGCATGGCACGGCCATTGTGGTGGGTGCAGCGATTCTGAATGGCCTGAAGGTAGTGGGCAAAGACCCCAAGAAAATCAAGCTGGTGACCTCTGGCGCGGGTGCCGCTGCGCTGGCCTGCCTGGGCCTGCTGGTGAAGCTGGGCATTCCCCGCGAAAACATCTATGTGACGGATCTGGCCGGCGTGGTGTACGAGGGCCGCACCGAGCTGATGGACGAAGACAAGATCCAGTTCGCCCAGAAGACCGATGCGCGCACGCTGCGGGAAGTGATCCAGGGCGCAGACGTGTTCCTGGGTCTGTCGGCTGGCGGCGTGCTCAAGGCCGACATGGTGACCACCATGGCCGCCAAACCACTGATCTTTGCACTGGCCAATCCCACGCCGGAAATCCTGCCGGAAGAGGTCAAGGCGGTGCGCGACGACGCCATCATGGCCACCGGCCGCACGGATTACCCCAACCAGGTCAACAACGTCCTGTGCTTCCCCTACATCTTCCGCGGCGCCCTCGACGCGGGCGCCTCCACCATCACGCTGGAAATGGAGATTGCCGCGGTGCACGCCATCGCCGAGCTGGCCCAGGCCGAGCAGAGCGAAGTGGTGGCAGCGGCCTACGTGGGGGAGCAACTGGCCTTTGGCCCCGAGTACCTGATTCCCAAGCCGTTTGATCCGCGCCTGATGATGAAGATTGCCCCGGCCGTGGCCAAGGCCGCAGCGGACAGCGGCGTAGCCTTGCGCCCGATTGCCGACATGGACGCCTACCGCGAGCGGCTGCAAAGTTTTGTGTATGCGTCTGGCACCATGATGAAGCCGATCTTCAATGCGGCCAAGAACGCACTCAAGAAACGCGTGGCCTACGCCGAGGGTGAAGACGAGCGCGTACTGCGTGCGGCCCAGATCGTGGTGGACGAACACCTGGCTTTCCCCACGTTGATTGGTCGCCCCAAGGTGATTGCCGAGCGCATCGAGAAGTTCGGCCTGCGCCTGCAGGAAGGCAAGCACTACAACGTAGTCAACGTGGAGCAGGACGACCGCTACCGCGACTTCTGGCAGACCTACCACCAGATGACGGCGCGCAAGGGCGTAACCATCCCCATGGCCAAAATTGAGATGCGCCGGCGCCTCTCGTTGATCGGCGCCATGATGCTGCACAAGGGTTACGTGGACGGTCTGATCTGCGGCACCTGGGGCAACACTGCCCTGCACCTGCAGTACATCGACCAGGTGATTGGCAAACGGCCCGGCGGCAGCCCCAGCACACCGCAGGATGTACACATTTACGCCGCGATGAACGGCCTGATGCTTCCCGGTCGCCAAGTGTTTCTGGTGGATACCCATGTTAACTACGATCCCACTGCCGAAGAGTTGTGCGAGATCACGGTCATGGCGGCTGAAGAAATGATGCGCTTCGGCTTCAAGCCCAAGGCCGCCCTGCTGAGCCACTCCAATTACGGCAGCAGCAATGAGCCCAGCGCCATCAAGATGCGCAAGACCCTGGCCCTGCTGCAGGAGCAGGCGCCGTGGCTGGAAGTCGATGGCGAGATGCACGGCGACGTGGCCCTGGACGGTGCTGCACGCCGGACGCTGATGCCGGAGAGCACCCTGATCGGCGACGCCAACCTGCTTGTCATGCCCAATATCGACGCGGCCAATATTGCCTACAACCTGCTCAAAACAGCAGCAGGCGGCAACATTGCCATTGGCCCGGTGCTTTTGGGAGCCGCCAAACCGGTGCATGTCCTTACGGCCAGCACGACAGTTCGGCGTATCGTCAATATGACCGCTCTCACAGTTGCAGATGCAAATGCCCACCGATAAGCGATAAGCCACAAGTTAACGCACACACACAAACAGTTTTACGCAAATTTACCTGCTCAATCTTTAAGCAGGGCCTTGCTTTTCCGGCCGGAATGCGCGACACTACGCACTTGATTTTTCGGGGTTTACCCGTAGTAGCGCGAGAGGTATGCAGTGCAAAAGAGCGTGATTAAGTTAGCGCTCACTGGCTTGGTTGTTCTGACTTCGCTGGCATGGAATGGCGTGGTGGCCAAAGAGATGGCAAGGCCATCGGTGAACGCCACGGTAACTGTCGACCAGCTGCCGGTTCAGGGCCGTGAGACCTACCAGCGCATCCAGCAAGGTGGACCCTTTCCGTATGAAAAGGATGGAATGGTCTTTGGCAACCGTGAACGTTTGCTGCCACCCGAAAAACGCGGCTACTACCGTGAATACACCGTAAAGACGCCCCGATCACGCGACCGGGGTGCACGGCGGATTGTGTGCGGTGGACCTGCCACAACGCCGGAAGCCTGTTACTACACGGCCGATCACTATGCGAGTTTTCGCAAGATCGTGCCCTGAATCGAGTTTTGTACTTTAAGAAAGTGAATCGGGGATGGATATGCCACTTCGAACTGTCAGGAACAATATTGTTCAGTCGATCCGCGCTTTCCGCGTACAGGATCTGCAGGAAGCTGCACAGGCATTGGGTCACCACTTCCTGTACGCCAACCTGGCCAACGCCCAGTCCAAACAGGATGTGCTCGACCTGATCGGCCAGCAGTTCATGCTGACCACCCAGGGCGGCAAAAACTTTGACGCCCTGTACGACAGCATGACCGATCCCGTCCACAAGTCGGGCCCGCAGCCCGGCTTTATCGTGGTGCTGGAGCACATTCCTGCCAACGTCAAATTCGACAAGGAGGCGCGCGAGCAACTGCTCGACATCTTCCGCGACACGGCCGACTACTGGGGGGACCGGAAGATACCGTTCCGATGCTTCTATTCTTTTCTGTAGCCCGTTCTGCATCCACCAGCCAAGCAGAACGGGCGACCGAGGCTACCAGCGAAACCGCATCCATCGAAAGCACTGCGGGCGTCGATCTGGTCACAGAGACCGGCGAGAAGATGCCTACCGACAAGTTGTTGGACGTATCACCCTTGGCGTTGCGCATGAGCAGCCCCTTTAACGCAGGGTATTGGCTCGCAGCCGCGTGAGGCTACCCGCCTTGCCCCAAAAGCCCGTCCGCCTGACGGGCTTTTTTTTGGTTCTTGGCGGATTGCCCGCTAGCTTTGCCGCGTCGTGTAGCGGGCCATGACGGCCAGCAGGTCCCTGGCGTTGAACGGCTTGGCCAGATGGTCGTCCATACCGGCTTCCAGGCAAGCCTGGCGGTCCGACTCCATGGCGTTGGCCGTCATCGCGACGATAGGCGTGCGCTGACCTGGACGTTCACTGGCCCGAATCAGGCGAGTTGCTTCCAGCCCGCCCATCACCGGCATCTGCATGTCCATCAGGACAAGATCCCAGGCCTGGCCCGGAAAGAGGTTCACCCCTTCCTGGCCATTCTTTGCAAGGACCACCGCATGGCCCCATTTTTTGAGCAGGGTTGTGGCCAGCATCTGGTTGATGGGATGGTCCTCAACCAGGAGCACCTGCAGCGATGGCCCCTGCGCGCCCGTGGGCTCGGCCACCGTGGCCACCACATCGGGAGCAGGTGCACTCACGCTCTGGACACCCACCGTAAAGTGGAACGTACTGCCGTGGCCCGGGACGCTTTCCACCCAGATACGCCCATCCATCAGCTCCACCAGACGGGCACAAATGGTCAGGCCCAGTCCGGTGCCGCCGAACTGCCGGGTGGTGGATGCATCCGCCTGGGTGAAGGCTTCAAAAATACCTTGCTGCTTGTCTGCCGGGATGCCGATGCCGGTATCACGCACCGAAAACTGCAGCTCACTGTACCCGCCATCTCCGGCGGTGCAGCGCACATCGACATACACACCGCCTTGTGCCGTGAATTTGATCGCGTTGTCGCACAGGTTGGTGAGCACCTGGCGTATGCGCACGGGATCGCCCAGTACCCGGCCGGGCAAATCTGGCGCCAGATGGCGATGCAATACCAGCCCCTTTTTGTCCGCACGGGCGACCAGGGTTTTGAGGGTCTCGGCAATCCACTCATCCAACGGAAACTCCACCGCCTCGATGTTGAGCTTGCCTGCCTCAATCTTGGAAAAGTCCAGGATATCGTTGAGGATGACCATCAGGGACTGGGCCGAGCTTTTCACGATCGACAGGTACTCGCGCTGGATGGCGTTCAGCTCAGTACCCAAGGCAAGATCGGTCATGCCGATGACCCCGTTCATCGGCGTCCTGATTTCATGGCTCATATTGGCCAGGAAATCGCTTTTGGCCTGGTTGGCTGCTTCGGCGTTGCGCTTGGCATCACGCAGGGCCTGCTCAAACCGGTTCTTCTCGGTAATATCGAGAACCGTCCCCACCAGGGCGGTGTTTTTCCCTTGCGCATCGGTCAGTGGCGCCTTCCAGTACAGGCCCTCTCGGACCTCCCCGGTGGTGAGGTTGGTAAACCCCGCCTCATACGTTTGTACCGTGCCGGTACGGAACAATTCCAGATCCTTGGCGTGGATCATCTGTGCCGCCTCGCCAGGCACCAGGTCAAACACGGTCTTGCCAATCCAGGCTCCCCGCTCAATCCCGAAGAGGTCTGCAAAGGCCTTGTTGAAACGCAGGTAGTGCCCCTGCACGTCCTTGAGGTAGATCGCGGTCGGGGTCGCTTCCAGCAGGACTTCCACAAACCGGAGTTGCTCGGCCAGCTGGGCCTCGAACGTCTTGCGCACGGTGATGTCTGTTCGGATTGCGATGTACTGCTCCGGCAAGCCATCGACTCCCAACAACGGGACCATGGTGGCATCGACCCAGTAAAGCGATCCGTTTTTCTTGCGATTGCAAATCTCGCCATGCCAGACCCGGCCGTGGGAGATCGATTCCCACAACTCCGCAAATACCTCGGGTGGATGGGTACCTGAATGGACAATGCGGTGGTTGGTCCCCAGCAATTCCGCACGCGAATAGCCGCTGATATCGCAGAAGCGTTCGTTGGCGTAGGTGATGTTGCCCTGCAGATCCGTCATGCTGACAATGGCATGCTGGTCCAGTGCAAATTTCTGGTTGTCCAGTGCCCGGCGGCTGAGCTCGCGTTCATTGATCAGGTTGACCACCCGCACGCTCAAGGCATCGAGATCGTCCGCCGCCAGCGGACCGGATGCAGCATCTGCCGGTGTCTGAAATGTATCCAGGACCCCGCGCAGGGACTCCAATGCCCGCTGGCGCATCTGCAACTCGTTGCGCAGCTGCTGGTCCAGCTGGTGCTGCTGCGTGACATCCCTGAACGCAAGCACATGCCCCGCCACCTCGTGACTGGCGGAGTAAATGGTCGACAGCGTGGTATCCAGAATGGCACGTCCGCCGTCGGGCTTCAATACTTCGAGCTTGCGTACCTTCCAGTCCGCCGGGTTGTCCTCGTCGGCGAAGGCCATCGGCAGCAGGCTCTTGGCATTCTGACCGATGATGTTCTGTCCATGCACGCCCAGCATCTGTTCAGCAGCCGGATTGCAGTACACCAGCCGATACGAAGCGTCGGTTGTCAGTACGCCGTCGGTGATCGCGTTCAGCGTGACCGATGCCTCCTCGCGCTGCGCGAGCAGACGTTCTGCCGCACGGTGAAGAATGTCAAAAGTGTGGCGGATTTCTTCCGGGGCATCGCTGTCAATCAGGGCATTGATGTTCAGTGCGCCAGACAGGATTTCGGTCTCCCGGGCCCGCACCCGGTCGAAATTGCCAAGCCAGCGTTTGAGGGGAATGCGGATGCCGACAACCCCGAGCACCAGGGCGGCCAGTGACAGTGCCATGGCGAACAGCGCCACCCGCCAGAGCTTGCCGGCAATCGCCTCGTCGGCAAACTTCAGCCGCAACACGCCGTAGTCCTTGCCACCCACCACGATGTTGTGGTTGATGTCATAGAGCTGCTCACGCACCTGGGCACGCAGCCAATCTGGCGGAACCAGTGCGTGCCGGACCGTATTGGAAGCGGTAATCACACCGCCAGTGGTGTCAATAAACTGCGCCTGTGCAAAGTTGGAACGGGCTATCGCACGCTCCAGCGTCCTGGTAATGGTGTCGTAATCCCCAATGACGGCGCTGTCGCCCACGGTCTGGGCGGCCACATTCATCATCATTTCGCCCGCCAGCAATTCGTCTTCGATCTGCTGGGTGAACTGGTAACGGTAAAAGAGCCCCAGTCCGACACCCACAAAAAGCACCAGCGAAGCGAGATACAGCGTGAACACCCTTCCCACAAGGGAATTGGGTAGCAGGCGCTGCAGCAAGGGCATCGCAGTCGGTCTTAATGCAGGGAGGCGGGCGCCGACTGGTAGAAGCGGCGGTAAGCGGCGTAATCCGCACCGGATGCAGGGATGAAGTAGGCGTCCGCAGCCAAGCCCACTTCCTGCGAAGCCTGGTGCAGGATTTCCCGACCCTTGGGATCTTTGGCCATCCCCACAAAGGCAGCGGCGACCGCCTTCATGTCTTTGTCTGGCACCTTGCCAGAGGCCATCAGTGCCAGATCCTGGAATGGCTCAGAACTCCACAACACCCGGAATTTCTTGCCCTCGCGGCGGGAGTATCCATCCACCAACTGGGAGTTGCCGCCTGCAGCTACCACCTTGCCGCTGAACAGCTGCGCAAAAGCACCATTCTGATTGCCGGCAAACACCGGTTTGACTTCAATGCCTTTGGCCAGCAAGTGGGCATAGGGCACTTTGTAAATGACAAACGCTTCAGGCCCCGCAAATGCGACCTCCTGCCCCTTGAGCTGGGCCAGGTCGGTAATGCTCGAATCGACAGGCACCACGATCTGTCCCTGCAGTGGCGGGGTGTTGCGCCGGCCGAAGACCTTCCACCCCAGTTGCTCACGTTGTGGACTGAAAAGGTGGTTGCTGAACACGAATTCCACTTCGTTGGCCAGCACATAGCTGGTCGTGTCCGCCGAGGTCCTGCCAATCTTCAGGTTGAGCTTGACCCCGCTCTTTTCTGAAACATACGCAATGATGGGATTCCAGTACGCCGCCGTGAGTTTGATATCCCACTGATTCACCGGAGAGAAGTTGTAGGTCGGCTGCTGCGCCTGCCCCACGACAGGTACCGCCCCCAACACCACTGTCACAACTGCGGCACCAGCGATCCGGAAAAATTGCCTTCTCATTGCCACGACCATTTCCCTTGTTGATAAAGCGCTTCGCGCACTCTGGATGCCATCATAGGACAGCCCTGAACCTCAGGCTTGCAGGCCCTGCGCAAGTTCCACGTACTCTGCAACCGGGACTTCCTCCGCGCGCCGCTGTACATCGAAGTGCCCGGAATACGCTCGCTGCTCCAGCCACTTTCCCAGTGTGTGCCGCAACAGTTTGCGACGCTGGCTGAAGGCCACCTGGACCAGTTCACCCAGAAAGATCGGGTTCACCTTCGGCGGTACCGCGAGTGGCACCATACGCACCACCGCACTGTCCACCCTGGGGGGTGGATCAAAACTCTCTGGTGGCACAAAGAGCACATCCTCCATGGCATAGCGCCATTGCAGCATCACGCTCAGGCGGCTGTAGTCCGAGGTTGCCGGCTTGGCCACCATGCGATCCACGACTTCCTTCTGAAGCATGAAGTGCTGGTCCTCAATGGCATCCACGTACTGCAACAGATGAAAGAGAATCGGCGTCGAAATGTTGTAGGGCAGGTTACCCACCACCCGAAGCTTGTCCGTTGTCGGCATAGCCACCGCGGTCGCTCCTGTTTCAGGAGCACTGGAAGACGGCAGGATGCTGGAAAAGTCCACTTTCAGCACATCCGACTCGATCACCGTCAGCTGCCCATGGCTGCGCAGACGCTGCGCGAGATCGCGGTCCAGCTCAATCACTGTCAGGTGCCCGAGCCGCTCTACCAGTGGCTGGGTCAGTGCAGCCAGACCCGGCCCGATTTCCACCATGTGCTGCCCCGGTTTGGGCGCAATCTCGTGCACGATGGCGTCGATGATGCCGCCATCCGACAGGAAGTGCTGGCCAAACCGTTTGCGTGCAATGTGCTTCATTGCGGAGGGTCGCGCATTTCCACATACGCGCGCTCGCGTACGTCACGCGCCCACACGACATAGGCCTCCGCGTACTTGGTTTCGCGCAACTGGTTGCCCACCATCTGGCGCAATTCCTGGGGACTCAGATCCACACGGCGGCGTTCTGCGAGCTGGATCAGGTGCACACCAAAGCGCGATACCACCGGATTGCTGATCTCGCCTTCGTTGAGCCGGTTCATGGCCTCTTCAAACTCCGGAACAAACGTACCCTGGCTGACCCACCCCAGGTCTCCGCCCTGCTGGGCACTGCCGTCCTGGGAGTATTCGCGCGCCAGCTTCTGGAAATCGGCCTTGCCGCCGAGAATGCGCTGCCTGTAATCGGCCAACCGTGCCTGGGCTTGTGCCGCCGTCAACTCGGGACCTGTACGCAAGAGAATATGCCGTGCACGGCTCTGAACCACGGTGCGTACGAGTACGGCCGGTGCACGGCGGTCCACGACCTTGAGGATGTGAAAGCCCGCCGCAGAACGCACGATGTCGGACACACCGCCCACCCCCAGCTTCTGGGTCGCCAGAACAAACGACGGTGGATATCGGTCCGCCCTGCGCAGTCCCAGTTGCCCACCGTTGTTGCGATCAGCCGCAGACAGTTCCTTGACCAGAGTGCCAAAATCTTCCCCCGCACGAATGCGGTTCAGTACCTTCTGGGCCTGCTGGTACAGCAACGCCGCCTGCTCGGAGGAAGCCTTCTCCGGCACGGCCACCAGCAACTGCGCCAGGTTGATTTCCTGGGCGAAAGGATCGGTGTTGCTGGCCTGCTGTTCCTGGAGATAGCGATCAATATCCTGATCCGTCACCCGCACACGGGACTCAATATCGCGCTCATGCAGGCGGCTGATCAGCACACGTTCCCGCAACTGCGTGCGAAACGTGGCCAGATCCGTGCCCTCTTTGACGACACGCTTGCGCAATTCCGCCACGTCAATCTGACTCTGGCTGGCGACCATCTGTTCGGCCTGGTCAACCGCAGCGTCGTCCACCCGAATGCCGGTTTCACGGGCCATCTGCAGCTGCGCGCGCTCATTGATCAGTCGCTCCAGCGCATCGCGCCGCAACTCCTCCGGTGACGGCAATTTCTGCCCTTGCTGGGTGATCTGCGCGCTCACCCGCTGCACCTGTGCACGGACTTCGCTGTTGGTGATGGGCTCGGAGTTCACCACGGCGACGATGAAGTCCGCCTGGCGGGATGCCTGCACTTGCGCCGCTGCGCCGCCAATGCCACTGATACAAGCAAGGGCCAAAGCCCACAAGCGAAGATTCATGTTTTGTTTAGTCGTAGTTGCTGAAGCGGCTGTTGCTGCCGCCTGTGTCGCGCAAATTCTGGTAACGCGAAATATTCTGTGTCAAAGTTCGGCGTGGGTCCACGCCCAGCCGGGTAAAGCCCACAAATTCCAGCTGGAACATCAGGCGCTCGGTCGCGGTGGATGTACTGGTCTGCACCCGCTCAAAAACCACGCGCCCCAGCCAGCAACCCGCATCGTACTCGACCCCCAGTACGGTGTCGACCAGGCGACCTTCGTTCAGGCTGTAGTTCATCCGGCCCACGCTGTAGTAGCGACCCGGCCCCTGGCCGCGGCCGGCACCCAGCTCCTGCCCGCGGTCCCCCCACAGGTCATTGAGAGGCCACTGCCAGCTCATGTCAATCTGTTCGCTCGCACCGCGCTGGAAACGGTAGGCCGTGTTGATGACGCGGTAGCTACCCGGGCTGTAGCGCGCTCCAACGGTGGAGCGCACGGACTGGTCGGTTTTGGCGTTGTACTGCACAGTGGAATCCAACGCCCAGCGGTCATTGACGTTGACAGCCGCGCCCAACAATACATCGCTGAAGCCCGCCAGTGAAGGCGCAGTCGCACTGTTGAGCGTCACCAGCTGGTCTTCGAAGCGCAGGCGCTGGGCGATGCCAAACCGTGCAATCTGTGCACCGGTCTGTTCATCCAGAAGACGGGTGGTCAGCCCCAGGGTGAGCAGGTTGTTGTCCGAGATCTTGTCGTGCCCTACAAAGGCATTCTCGGTATAGATGCTTGCAAAATTGAAGTCGTTCGCACCGGTGTCGTAATTGGGCAGGGCACTCTGGTTGCGGTAGGGCGTGTAGACATAAAACGCGCGGGGCTCCAGCGTCTGCACCAGGGACCGTCCCCAGAGCGTGGCGTCCCGCTCGAACACCAGACCACTGTCCAGGCTGAAGGTCGGCACCACGCTGTCTGCGGTGTTGCTCCCGTTGGCCAGCATCGTGTCAAACTGGTAGGCCGCCGCATGCAGCTGGAGCTTCGGGGTGATGAAGCCTGCGGGTGCCAGCCAGGGGCGGCTGACCTGCAACTGGGTGTAGGTGCGCTGGGTATTGGGCTGCAGGGTTTTAAACCGGTCGGCCTCGAACTGGGTGAAGTCACCGTCCACCGAGAAATCCAAGCCCTGCAGATTGGTCTGGGCATACCGCGCCGTCAGTTGTGGCACACGGTCGTACGGCGGCACGATGGGCGCCGTGGGGTCCTGCAAGGTCTGCCACTGCAGCACCCGGGCACCGACGCTGACAAAGCCACGCCCCCAGGAGGCATTCACATCGTTGGGCAGCAGCCGCTGTGTCAAGGTGGAACTGCTGCGGGTGAAATCCTTCCAGTAGTTGTCGTCACTGACGCGGTTCAGGTTGACCGCCAGCCCCACCTGACCAATGTGCTTCAGGCCGGTGTCAATACTGCCGGCGTGCAGATAGCTCATGCCCCAGCGGTCCGCACTGCGCAGCTTGTCCGCCGGCATGTAATTGGCCCGCACCGTGCCGCTGTAGGACGGCTCCAGGTAGCGAAACTCAGCACCCAGGTCCACGCCACGCAGGGTCATCAGGGTGGGGGTGATGGTGGCATCCCGGTTGGGTGCAATGTTCCAGTAGTAGGGAACGACCACTTCGGCGCCATTGACGTTGTCCACCCCGATGGTAGGCGGCAACACACCGGACTTGCGCTTGTCGCTCAACGGAAAACTGACTGCCGGCACCGGCAGAATGGGCACCCCCTTGAAGCGCAGCACCGCGCCCGTGGCAACCCCGACATCCTCATCGTTGTCCAGCGTGATGGTGGCGGCGCGCAATATCCAGTCGGGCAGCCAGCTCGGTCCCGGCAGGCGGCGGCAGGTGGTGTAGGTCGCGTTGTGGATGACGGCATGGCTTTCATCCAGAAAGTCGATACGGTCCGCCTCGCCATGGGCATCGTTCTGCAGAAACTGGTAGCGCGGCTGGTTGAAAAAACCTTCAAACCGCTCCACCTTGAGTTCGAGCTGGGGGCCTTCGTACACATTGCCGCCGCGGTTGATGCGCACGTTGCCAGTCGCCTTGGCCTGGTCGGTCGGCTGGTCATACTCGAGCCGGTCGGCGCGGATGGTGGTACCGGCCTTGCGCAAAGTGGCATCCCCCTCGATCACCGTCTCCAGGTCCGGCCGGCCGGAGATGCGATCGCCCTGCAGAAAGGTCGGCGCCTGGTCGCGCTGTTCCGCGCTGATCTTTTCCTCCAGCAGGCGGCTGGGTTGCAGCGCCAGACTCTCGGCGACGGGTTCTGCAGCGTCCTGCGCAAACGCACCCGAGCACAGCACGCTGCACACCAGCAGGGTGACTGGACGCAGCGGTTGCCGGTGGTGAAGAATCTGCAAAGCCAGAGGCTCGCTGGGAGAAAAGCGCATGAGGACGACTGGCGGGTTTGTAGAATGGATTATCCATGAGCTCCACGCCTACTTCTCCCTCCCCGTCTTCCTCCTCCGTTACATGGGCCGATGCCGCGCGACAAACCCAGTTCGAACAATGGTTTGCCAGCGTACAGACGGCGCAAGGCCTGGACCGCACCACCTTGCAGCTGGCCTCAGCAGATGCTAGCTTTCGACGCTACCTGCGCGTGGACAGCGCACAGGGCAGCCGCATCATCATGGATGCCCCGCCCGACAAGGAAAACTGCCAGCCGTTTGTGCATGTCGCACAGCTGATGGAGACCGCTGGCCTGAAGGCGCCCCAGGTTCTGGCCTGGGATGAGCCGCATGGTTTCATGCTGCTGTCTGACCTGGGCAACCAGACCATGATGCAGGTAATCGACCCCGCTGCGCCCCCACTGGCCCTGTACCTGCAGGCGGTGGACGTACTGGTGCAATGGCAACTGGCCTCCCGACCCGGTGAGCTGCCGCCTTATGACGAAGCCCTGCTGCGCCGTGAACTGGAGCTGTTTCCCCAGTGGTACCTGACCGAACACCGCAAGGTAGCCATCGACTCCGCCATGCGCAAGACACTGGATGACGCCTTTGCCTGCATCATCCAGAACAACCTGGCCTGGCCCAGCGTGTATGTGCACCGGGACTTCATGCCGCGGAACCTGATGGTTGCTCCATCCACCACCGGCGATACCTCTCTAGGCGTGCTGGACTTCCAGGACGCGGTTTACGGCCCCATCACCTATGACATTGCCAGCCTGATGCGCGACGCCTTCCTGAGCTGGGAAGAGGATTTTTGTCTGGACGTGACCATCCGCTACTGGGAAAAAGCCCGCAAGGCCGGTCTGCCCGTCGGTGATGACTTTGGTGAGTTCTACCGTGGCGTGGAATGGATGGGCCTGCAGCGCCACCTCAAAGTGGCCGGCATCTTTGCACGCCTGACACTGCGCGACGGCAAACCACACTACCTGGCCGACACGCCGCGCTTTATTGGCTATATCCGCTCCACCTGCGCCCGCTACCGGGAACTCAAACCGCTGCTGCGCCTGGTGGAATCGGTCGAAGGCATCGAACCCTCCAACATCCTGGCCTACAACAAACCTCAAGCAAAATAGGCTCCTAGTCCGCGCAGAATATGCGCAGTCAGCTATATATTTGATAGCAAACAATTCCGTTGCCATGCCCCGTTTTTTCTGCCCCGCTGCACTTGCCACCGATGACCTGCTGGACCTGCCCGCGGGCGCGGCACGCCATGTGCAGGTGCTGCGCCTGCAACCGGGCGACACCATCACCCTGTTCAACCACGGCCCGGGCTGGGGTGGCCCGTATCCCGGCGGCGAGTTCGACGCTACGGTCACCCACATGGGCCGCAGTGACGTGCAAGTCCGGGTGGCAACACACCACCCGGTGGAACGCGAGGCCCGCCGCGCGGTGCACCTGGCCGTGGGCATGCCCGCCAATGACCGCATGGACTGGCTGGTGGAAAAGGCGACCGAACTGGGCGTAGCCAGCATCCAGCCCCTGATGACCGAGCGCAGCGTGCTGCGCCTGTCGGGTGAGCGCGCTGACAAGAAAGTGGCCCACTGGCAAAGCGTGGCCATTTCTGCCTGTGAACAGTGCGGCGGTAACCGCGTGCCCATGGTGCACCCGATGCAGACACTGGCACAGTGGATCAAAGCCGGAAGCGCTGCCGGCAGGCAGGGGCTCCTGCTGTCACTGCACGAAGGCAGCATGGTCGTGCGCAGCCTGCCTGCATCTAACAGCGACACCCTACTTCTGTCTGGCCCAGAAGGCGGTTTGAGTAGCGCCGAAGAAGACCTGGTTTTGGCCCAGGGTTTCACCCCGGTGTCCCTGGGTCCGCGCGTGCTCCGCGCGGAAACCGCCGCGCTTGCCGCCTTGACGGTACTGACACAGTGAGCGCAGCCCCTGAAGCCGATGGTTCATCGGGTGGATTCACCGCAAGAAGTGGAACACCCAGGTCAATTTTGGATCGGCACCTATGCAATTAGGTGGTCAGTTTTCGGTCGGCGGCAACGGCTGCTGAACGCGGGCGAAATTTGCGCCGGTAGTCATTGGGGTTCGAGATACTTCTTGCAATACCCAGGTGGATTCTTCATGCGCAAGCAATTCTGGCGGACGATTTCAAATGCTTTGGCTTTGAGTTGTGCCATATCTGCTTCAATGGCTGGAGTCAGGGGTTCGATTTTGACTGACTCAATCAGACGATTGAACATGGCCTGGAAGGCGGCGTGTGCTTGGGGGTTTTCTAGTGACTCCACAGTGGCACCAAATTCCATCGCAAAGGTGTATCCGGTATCCCCTATGGGCAATATGCGCAGTTCATAGGCTCCCGCAACGCGGTTCATCTCGCGTGGTTTTAGTGGCAATCGGTAGACATGCCACTTGTTACCCATGACAGTATCAATACCTTGCACTGCGTCCTTGCCAAGGTATGCGCCTTTGCTCCATTTCGCCAGTGCATCTTGCCACTGATCAACAGTACGTTGATATAGAAAAATTGTCACGGCATGACTACTGCCCACCCAAGCCTCAAAGCAAATCGGCTGCAAGCCTTCTTCGTTCTCCTCGTAACGAACAATACCGCGCACGCCATTCACCGTGTCATAGACAGGCCGCTGCACTTTGACGCTGCGAACGAAGCGGTTGAAGTTCCATCCCGGATCTGCATCTCTTTGCTTTGTGCTCCTACCTTCTTCGATGATGTCAAGCACCCACTGGACTTCGCCATACGACGTCTCCCCCATTTTGTACATCGTCCTACGGCCAGCATATTTGCAAGCCGAAGTCACCGGCCATGCATGAACAATCCTGTACTTATCCAGAAATTTAAAGTGGTATTCATCAAAGTTGGTTGCAACGGGCGAGTCCAGTGCACCTGGCCTCAAGAGTTGTTCTTCCATTCGCTTGTCAGAAAGCTGCTGAGATGCGAACGAACAAGCACCAAGTACGCACACACTTGCAAGGCAAGCTATCACAGAGAAAAATTTGCGATTCATACAAAACCTCACTTATTCAGTTCTAGTGGTTTGCCACTGGCATCAAAAGGCTTACCACCGATGTACCTAATCAAGCTGCTATTTTTTTGGTTTGCGTCTTTGGGGGCGCTGGGAGTTAGTATTTCCACTTGGGCGCAACCAGCAGCCCCGGTTCCGTAGCAACTGTGCGTGCTGTTGGATGTTGTCAGAACTTTCCAAAACTCCGACAAACTAATCACTCCAGAGTTGCCGCCAGCAACTACAGGGACCGGGTCATTTTTGAAGTAGGTAAAGGTGATATTTCTCGCCGCATCAACGCCGGCAACCTTAAGTGCTGCATCAGTGTAAGTCTCCCCAGTCACCGCACCGCCCACCCCGCGCACACTCAAGTTCGGGTTGGTGAATTTCTGCTCGCCAAGAATGTTGTTGGCATTCGTTTGCACGATGGTGCCCCGACTGTGCCCCAGGCTGGTGGTCTCTAGCTGCCCCCGTGCCTGGATGGCGGCCGCATAGGCTTCATCCTGGTTGGAGTAGCCCAACGTGGGCGCAAGGCTTTTTTCATAGGCTGCGATCATGAGTTCACTCAATCCGTTGTTGGCGGGTACGTAGTGCATGAGGTAGATCGTTGTGGGCTTAGCTTCAACGCCATTTGCATCTCTAACAAGCTCCGCATTCTGCATCGCCAGTTGCCCAGCGCGCTCCAGTGGGTTGTCGATGCCGTTCACAGCCAACACAGCCCCGCTAGGTGCATTGGCCAGTTCAGTTTGGGTATCTTTGTCCACCAGTTGTACGGTTGTTTTTTCGGGATTTGTGGTGCAGTTTGTATTGGCAGGACACGTTACCTTGTAAAACTTGGGTACCTCTTTGAACATGACCCGGTAGGCTTCATCGGTCAGCGTGGTGAGTTGCTTGACCGCTTCATTCTTGATCGCTCGCTCGGCCTCCACAGTCTGTTTCATGGCCTGTACATCCTGGCGCTGCGCCACCGTGTTTGCATTTTGGGTGTCGCGATTCAGACTGGCGATGGTCTGCGCTCCGGTGTTGCCAGTCAGCTGGGTTTGCGCGGCATCATCGGTGATGCGCACAGTGCCTGCGCTGATGGCTGCTTTGGTCTGACCGCTGCTACTGCCCGATTGACTGGCGTTGTCCATGATATTGGTCAGCACACCCTTGGCAGCACCATATTTGCCTTGAGACAACATATCCGTACTTAGGCTGAAACCGCTGGTCGCAGCCGATGCGCTGGCTTCATTGTTCAAATCACTCGTAGTGAGCGTGCCGGTACTAAGGCTGTTCTTGTTGCCCGTTATCGCTTTGTCACTGCTGGCCATCACGCCGCCGTTGAGGTCGGTATTGCCCCGCACGCTGACCTGAAAGCCGCCATCACCTGCCTTGATGCCCGTTTGTTCGTTGGCGCTTTGGTAGTTGCTGTTGATGTCGGTTTTACTGGCGCTTATATTTGCGCTGCTGGTGCCGTAGCACAGGGGGGGAACGCACACGCTCACCCCCGCGCCGCTGCTGCTACTGCTTTCGCTGTAGGTGCTTTTGTCCTGCAGGGTTTCCATGGACAGATTCCCACCCACATCAGCCTTGACAGTTTGGGCGGCTACGACCGCCCCTTGAAGGGCGGTGTCGCCCCCGCTGGTGATGTTGGCTTGCCTGCCGGCGTTGATCTGGGTGTTGGTGTAGGTGATGTCTTGGCCGTTTCCACTGCCTTGGCTCTTGCCAACACTGGCATTGATGGTGATGCCACTTTTAGAGCCCGTGCTAAAGCCCACGCCCATGCTGGCGTTGGAGCCACTGTTGCTGCTGGTTTGGATGCTGGTGTTGGCTGCAGCCAGCAGCCGCACTTGGTTGTCAGCGCGCAGATTGGTAGTGTCTCCTGCCGACAATGTGCTTCCCTGCACCAGCAAGTTGGAATCTGTGCCTGCCCCCTTTGCTGTAATGTTGACGTTGCCAGCTGCAATTGTCGTACTGCCGCGTGCAGTGTCGTTGCTGATGCTGGTGCTACTCTCGCTGCTGCTGGAGCCTATGCTCACGTTGATGCTGACACCACCGGCCTTGTCTACAGTTGTGGCATCTTTGAGCGATCGTCCGTTATCGATGGCGGCGTATGCACCATAGCCGGCCAAAGCCGCATTTCCTGCAGCCAAGGCTTTCATTCGCTCGCTCTTGGTGTTATCTGCCGCCGTGGCCATTTTTTGCATGGTCTGTGCGGCGCTGACTACCGGGTTGCTCAAGGAGAGGGTGATGCCGCTTTGCTCGAACTTGGTTTTGGTCTCGGAGCTGCTGGTTTCTCTGGCTTCGACGATGTCTACCTTCTTGGCAGTGATGTCGATGTTGCCAGTGCCTGCTGTCGTGCTGGTGGCCAGCACATCGCTGCCTGTCTGGGTATACGTCTTGCCCGCCGTGATGGTGATGTTGCCGCCCGTGCTGCCTACAGTGGATGCGGCGGCGCTGGTGCGGGTGTTCATTTGGTCGGTGCTTTGGTCGCGGTTGCCGATGCTTACGTCCAGGCCACCGCTGCTCATGAGGCCGGATTCGCTCTTGGCGCTGTAGCTGGTTTGGGTTTGGGTGTTGGTGCCCGCTTCGATGGTGACGTTGCCTGCTGCGGCCAGGGTGAGGTCTTTGTCAGCCACCACGTTGGAGGCCTGGATACCAATGTCTTTTCCGCTATTGACCGTCACATTGTTGCCACCGAAGTTGCTGGCAACTGCCTGCGTTTGGCTGCTGGACTGGCGATCGGTACTCAGATTGGAAGCAAAGAAGCTGCTGCCTGCCGTGGTGCGCCCAGACGACTGCGCACTGGTTGCCACGCCTGCCTCGATAGTGACGGAGCCACCTGCCGTGGCCACGACGTTGGCATTGCTTTGAACATCTGCAGCACGCGCTTTGATGTCTTTGCCGGCTTGGAGCGTGGTGCTGCCAGCGCTTTGGATGGTGGTGCCGACTTCTGCGCTTTGGCTCTTGCGGTTGAAATTGTCCGCATTGAGGGTGGCATCCAAGGTGCTGCTGGTGTTCACCGTCTTCAGGTTCAGGTTGTCTGCAGCGGCGACGGTGACGTCGCCGTTGCTTTGAATCAGTGCGCCGATCAGGTTGGCATCCCGGCCCGCGCTGGCAAGCAGCGGTCCACCGGTTTTGCTGACATACAGGCCGGCTACGCGGCTGACTGCTTCGTTGCTGGTTTTGACACCGCCGCCACTGCCCGTGTTTGCCGTCTGTTTGGTGGTGCTCTGAACATTCACATCCCGGCCTGCCGCTGCAGTCAAACTGCTTTGCGCCGCAACGGTTCCGCCGATATTGTTGATGTCCTGACTTGCCTGTAGGTTGACTGCATCGCCCTGAACCAGGCCCGCAAGGTTGTTGACGTCCCGCGCAGTAATCTGCACCAGCTGGCGCCCCAGAATGGAGCCGCGGTTTCTCACGTCACCCGTGGTGCTGATGTTCAACGTGTTGCCAGAGAGCAGGGCGCCAGTGGTCGACAAGTCACCTTCTCGCACCATGGCGTAGACCTGAGGCACCAGGGCGCGCTGCTTGCGGCCGTCTTTGAGGGTGACTTCTTTTTCGACCAGCCAGACGATGTCGCTGGTGAGTTGGGCTACTTGCTCTGCGGTCAGGGCAATGCCGGGACGCAGGTTGAAGGTCTGGGCGTAGGTAATAGCGCCGTTCATCAGCGCCTGGTATTGGGCTTCGTCGCTGGTGTAGTTGCCCAAATATCGGCGGCCAGTGAGTTGGGCCACTTGCTCGTTAATCAGGCGTTGCTCATAGAACCCGTCGCCCAAACGTTTTTGGGTCACGCTGGGGTCTAGGACCAGGCTGGCGAGCATGTAGTCGCTGCCCAGCCAGTTGCGCATATTGGCGAAGCGTGGATTTGTCTCTACGAGATAAGCAGCACCCAGGTTGTTGTTGATGCGGTATTGCGCTGACGTTGGCAGGTTTCCTACGGTACTGGCATTGGGACTGAATGCGCTGCGTGCCGTTGGTGAGGTTGGGGGAGATTCACCGCGCTGGACCGTTTGGTTGTCGGCTACATCGTTGCTGTAGGCGCTGGCCTCCCACCATGCACGCTCTTTCCAACCCCAGTCCCAGTAACGATCGGTCCGCCGTTGGTAGGTGGTGCCTCGCTGTTCTTTGAACAGGGCGACGTCGATGCCTTGGTTGTTGACTGCTGTGCCAGTAACGTTCAAAGCACCGCCGGCCAGAATTTGACCACTGCTATTGAGCGCGTTGTTGCTTGCGTCCAGCGTGATGTTATTGGAGGCCAGAATCTTTCCAGCGCCATTCACGCCATCTACCGCCACCGCACGGTAGGTTGTTTCGTTGTAATTCGAGTAACAGTCACCGCCGCAGCTGCTGCTACCAGGCAGTGCAGAAACAGTTTCTACCCGATAGGTCAGCGATGTGTAGCTGTTGGTCAGGTTCTGGGTTTTGATGTCCATCGAGCCCAGGGATTCGATGGTGGCGCTGTTGTTGGTAATAGTGCCGGCTCGACCAGTTGCCAGATTGTTGGCATCCAGACTGCCGCCAATTGCCAGATCTCCTTGGCTATAGATGATTGCACCTTCTTGGTTGTTCAGCGCCTCCACACCCAAGTCCATACGGCCAGTCCGGGCGGCAATGACGGGAGCGCTCTGGCCAACCACTGCGGGGGCGTTGTTCAAGGTGTCTGCCTGGATGGCAACCGTATCGCCGTAGATTTGTCCTGTGCCGGTGTTGTTGACCGTGGTGGCTTTAATGAGAGCGGTTTGACCTTCGATCAAGCCTGTATTGGTCAGCATGCCGTTGGCTTGCACTACCAGGGCTCCACCATTGGCCGCAATGGACCCAGCATTGCTGACCCCCACGCCGACCTCGGTGCCTACCAGGGTGATCTTGCCGGCATACATGCCGCCCAGGGCTGCAACGTCCAGGGCCACAGTGGGGGCAGCGCCTGTTCCGGCTGTGGCTGTGGCGCTGGTGTTGGCGGGGTTGACGGTGTTGGCACCGGTAGTGACTTTGAGGTCTTTGGCCCAGATGCCTGTATTGACCTGGACTGCACGGGCGATGATGTTGCTGTAGTCCGCGTTGCTGGTGTCCAGACCGGCGCCGTCCACGCTGATGGTGCCGCGCTGCACGCGGTAGCCGTCCAGGTTGCCACCGCTGAACTGGGGGGCGCCGGTGGTGAGGGTGACGCCACTGGCGTTGATGAAGCCGCCGCCATTGACGTTGATGCCTGCGGGGTTTGCAATGACAACTTCGGCACGCTGGCCGGCTACTTCCACATAGCCCCGCAGTTGGCTGGGGCTATTGGAGTTGACCTCGTTCAAGATGATGCGCGCCGAGCCCGCAGCGAGGTTGCCGTTGCCTTGCACCCAACCGCCGAGTTGGGTTTGTGCGTTGCCCGTGGCGTTGTTGAGGATGACGCCCTGGGCGTTCACATCAAACTGGCTGTAGAGGTTGCGGCTGACGCCTGCCGCACTGGGGGTCTGGATGTTGACTTGGGTCGCGCCGCTGGCGGTGGTGAGGATTTGGGGTTTGAGGTTGCCGGCGACACTGGAGTCTGCAATGACTTGGGCCTGGATTACCAGCGGCAGGCCCAGCAAGGCCACTGCGGATACTATGGATTTGATTGCATCTTGCGCAATGGATACGGGGGCTGGAGGCCGATTTGCCCCGGAATTGTGGGTGGTGCGGGCGGCACTGGTTTCCCCACTGGCGCGCTTGCCGCTGGAGGTGGCGATTTCTGCCACCGCCATAACCTGGCCTCGGGCTGCGTTGAATACGAGGCAGTATGTGTTGTGGTTCATGGTTAGACAGTTTCCAGATCGCTAGGTTTGGTTTCGGAAGTACTGGCTGCTTAGAAGGCCACGGTCAGACTGAATCCGGCGGCTGTTTCGCCGGTGCGGACGCCTTCGGGTTTGTACAGGGGGGCGCCTGCAAAAACATCGTATTGCAGCTTCTTGTAGCTGCCGCGCAAGCCCAGTACCGCGCCGCTGAGTGTCTTGCCGGGAAGTTGCTGGGTGCTTTGGCCAGCTACTTCGCCCACGTCCACGCCCAGATACAGCTCTTGCCCGGATGTTCCCAGGGCCCAGCCGATGTCCTGGCGCAGCAACCAGCCGTTGTCTCCGGTCAAGCCGCCTTCTCCATCAAAGCCGCGCACGGTGTAGCGGCTGCCAATGCTGAACCGGTCCTGTGGTGTGAGCGGCGTTTCGTTGCCCTGTATGCGCACAGTGCCCTGGTAGCGCAGGGCTTGGGCAGCGAGTTTGAAGGGTCGGGTGACAGTGAGGTCAACTGCCCACAGGGTGAAGCGGGCGGTGCCGGTGCCGGTGGATTCCTCGGGCGCATCGGTGGCACCGAAGTCACGGGTACCGCGTTTGTAGGCCAGGTTGCCTTCCACGGTAGTGGAGCCGAGAAACTCTTTGTGACCCAGTCCGAGCTCCCAGCCACCGACGGTGCGGCGCTGGATTTGGACTTCGGTGTCATCAATGTAGTTTTCCGAGTGGCGTTCGAAGGCCTTGAGGGAGACGGTGGTCTTGCGTGTGGCGTCGCGGTACACCAGGCGCGAGAGCTTGATTTCTGCATTGCCGCTGGTGCCGCTGTAAACATAGTTTTGGGTCAGTCCGGTCACGGTCTGGTGGTAACGGTTTTCACCCAGTGTGGTGCCCAGGGTCCAGTAGCCGTAGGGAAGCGAGTAATGCAGGGTGTAGCCGCGGGTGCCGCGTGGGCCGGGATCGCCACCGCCAGCGTCGTGGCTTTGGGTGAAGTAGAACAGGTCGTTCCACCCCAGCGGGTTATCCCAGGAGACGGTGGCGCTGCTTTGGTAGCGGGCGGTGCTTTTGCTACCGCCGTCATCCAGTGACAGTGAAAGGCGCACTGGGGTGGTTCGTTGGTAGGTGATGACCAGGTCGCTATGGTCGGGCTGGTCGGCAGGGGTGATCTGTATATCTGCCTCGGCTGTGGGCACGCGCTTGAAGTTTTCCAGGGCCTGCTCGATGTCGCGTAGGTTGAGGATATCGCCCGCTTTAGCGGGTACGGCCGTGGTCACTTCGTCCCCCGTTGCACCCTGAATTCGGATGGCACGTATGCGCCCGGGCACTACCGTGAGTGCGAGGTTGCCGCCGCTCAGGTCTTGCGGCTGGGCCAGTACATGGGTGGTGACATACCCTTTGGTCACGATGGCATTCTGGGCGCGCTGCAACAGGATGCCAATGCCTTGGGTGCCAAGACATTTGTTCAGCGGGCTGTCGGTCTGCTGTGGGCCCGAGAGGCTTGCGAGCACCCAGTCAAACTGCTGTGCAGAGTCACCCCGCAGTTCGATCTGGCGGATGGGAAAGCAGGGCGATTCGGTATCCAGCAGGCGCTGTACCGGGGCGGCCGGGGCGCTGAGGCGTATGTCACGGGATCTGTCCTGCTGTTCGCGCTGCTGGGCTTCGCGTTCCTGGGTGCGGCGCTGCTCGGCCGCGTCGCGTTGCACGTCCACTCTCGCTTGGGCCTGTGCCATGGCGCTAGCGAGGGACAGCACGCAACTGAAGAGGCCGCGCGCAAGGGCTGGCCCCGGGTGGTGATTGGTTTTTTTCCTCGCCTGCATAAAAAGCGTCGGGCAGTTCGTACTGCCACTGGTTATGAAATTTCGCGAATTGCAATAGTTTGCAATTTATGCTCGAGTCAGTAAATAAAACGACGGTTTAAAACAAATGACATACCGTCAGTTTGGCTAAACCAGGGAGAAAATGCATGCTGGATCGGGATCTGCTGGAGACTTTTTCCGTCATCGTGGAGCACGGCAGCTTCGAGCGTGCGGCGCTGGTCTTGAGTCTGTCGCGGGGTGCAGTGTCCCAAAGGATCAGGACGCTGGAGGGGGCGCTCGCCATGGTGCTGCTGGTGAGGGGCAAGCCGGTCGTCCCAACCCCACAGGGAGAGATTCTGCTGCGCCACGCCAAGGCGCTCAAGTTGCTGGAGAACGACACTTTGGGTGCGCTGCAGCCAGGTCTAAATGGACGATCCCCGGTGCCCGTGGCGATTGCCGTCAACGCGGATTCGCTTGCAACCTGGTTTCGGCCCGTCATCTGGGAGTTGCTTGACACGCAGCGAATTGCCCTGGAGATCATTGCGGATGACCATAACCACACCTTTGGCCGACTGGTCAGGGGCGAAGTTATGGGATGCATTTCCAGTGAACCCCATGCGATGCAGGGCTTTGCGGCGACTCCGCTGGGGGCCATGCAGTACCGTTGCGTTGCCACGCCCGATTTTGTGCGGCGCTATTTTGGAGAGGGGCTTTCCGTCCCCGCGATATCGACCGCACCGGCCGTCCTGTTTGATCGCAAAGACTCCCTGCACGACGCGTACCTTGAAAAACTGCTGCAGCTGAAAGTCTCGCAATACCTCCGGCACTTCATTCCATCGCCCGTTTCACTGTTGGACACCATTCTTGCCAGTGCCGGTTATGGCCTGGTACCACGCCACCAGACGCATACCCTGCTGGCGTCCGGAAGACTGGTGGAAATCGCGCCGGAGTCCGACATAGACTTGCCGCTATATTGGCATCACTGGAAGCTGGAGTTGCCGCTGGCGTATGAAGTGACACGTGCAGTTACTGAACACGCGCGACGGGCTCTGCAGCAGGCTTGAGTTGTTTTTTATTCCCATTCCCCACAACCTATGAACCGTAACCTCTGGCTGCTGGCCCTGTGCCAGGGACTCTTCCTGACCAACAACGTCACTTTCATCGCGATCAACGGGCTGGTCGGACTGGCCCTGGCCCCTTACGGCTGGATGGCCACGCTGCCGGTCATGGGTTATGTCGTCGGGGGCGCCCTGAGCACGCCGCTGGTGGCCAAGACCCAGTCGCGCTTTGGACGGCGCGGCTCATTCCAGATCGGACTGGCCGTCGCAGCCGCGTCGGCACTGCTGGGCGCCTGGGCTGTCGCCGGACAGCATTTCTGGGTGCTGGTGGCGGCTACCGTCATCGCTGGTTACTACAGCGCCAACGGACAGCTCTACCGGTTTGCAGCCGCCGAACTGGCACTGCCCGCATTCCGCGAAAAGGCCGTTTCCCTGGTGCTGGCCGGTGGTTTGCTGGGCGCCATTGCGGGCCCCAACCTGGCAGCGCGCACCCGCAATTTGCTGGAGGTGCAATTTGCCGGGGCCTACGTGGTACTGGCCGCCGTTGCGCTGGTCGCCATGGTGCTGATGGCCTTCATACGCTTCCCGGACACGGCGGTACCGCAAGGCAAAGCCCATGGCGGACGCAGCCTGTGGACCATCGTGCGCCAGCCGGTGTTTGCCGTGGCCTGCATCACTGCCGCATTGGGCTACGGCGTCATGAACCTGCTGATGGCTGCCACCCCGCTGGCCATGCAGCAGTGCGGCCTGGGCTTTGACGATGCTGCACTGGTGCTGGAATGGCATGTGATCGGCATGTTCGCGCCGGGCTTTTTTACCGGGCACCTGATCAAACGCTTTGGCACCCTGCCGATCATGGGGTTGGGGGTGGTGCTCAACCTGTTGTGCATCGCCATTGCGCTGTCCGGCGTGGAGTTGCACCAGTTTGTACTGGCGCTATTCCTGCTGGGCGTGGGCTGGAATTTCCTGTTCACCGGCAGCACCACGCTGTCGATGGAAGCCTACCGGCCCGAGGAAAAGGACCAGGCGCAGGCGGCCATCAATTTTGCCGTGTTTGCGGTGATGGCCTTCAGCTCACTGGCCTCGGGCGCCCTGGTCGTCACCCAGGGCTGGACCCTGTTGAACCTGGGTTCATTGCCCCTGGTCCTGCTGGCGGGAGCCTCCTTGCTGTGGCTCGGATGGCGCCAGCGGGTCACCCGGGGCGGCTGAGCTACTGGTTATTGGCCCAGCAGAGCGTCCTTGAGCTTGAAGTCGGCGGGTGAGGAGCCTACCCAGATCTTGAGCACCATGCCGAAGTACTCGGCATCCCCTAACGGAGCACCCTGGGCCTGGCCCTGGATGTAGAACGTGGTGCCCTTGCCCGGAACGTATTCCATGGCGAACGTGTCACCTGCCGTCAGTTTGGAACGGCCCGAAAAAATTTCCACCAGGCGGTTGCTGGAAACCGTGTGCTTGCGCACCAGTTCAGGCGATGAGTTGGCGGAAAGTCCCTTGATGAACACCAGACCCAGGTCGGTCCCGGGCAAATCGCGCAAAGCCACGAAGTTCAGCCGCTTGGGCCCGGGCAATGCCAGCAACTCCTCGGGGGTGCTCACTTTGCTTTGCGTGTACAGCGCCAGGTCATACAGCCTGAAAACCACCTTGTAGCGTGTTCCGGCGCCATTGAGCTTCAAGGTGGTGCCCTGCACCACCTGCGTGGGCTCGAAGGTGCTGCTTGTGGGTGCTGCCTGCAGCACGCCACAGGCGCCCGCCAGAAGTGCCACGCCCAGTAGCGTGCGGACCCGTTGCGAAAAAGAATTCATGTTGTCGTTGTCCCTATGTTGTTTTCCATCCACTGTTCCAGTGCATCGACCGCCAGCGGTCGCGCAATCAGGAAACCCTGCAAAGTGTGGCAACCCGCATCGCGCAGGAACTGCCTCTGCTGCTCGGTCTCCACGCCTTCGGCGACCATATTAAGTCCGAGAGCTTTCGCCAGACTGATAACACCGGTGACGATGGCCCGCGAATCGCTGTCGGTATCGGCGTCACGCACAAACGAGCGGTCAATTTTGAGTTGGGTAGGACGCAGCCGCTTGAGGTAGGACAGCGAGGAATAGCCGGTTCCGAAATCATCGATCGCGATACCCACGCCCAACTCGTGCAGCCGGGCAATGATGCGCAGGCTGGTGTCGGTTTCCGCCATCAGCACGCTCTCGGTGATTTCCACTTCCAGCTCACCGGGTGACACGCCACTTTCCTGCAGAGCTGCCTGCAGACTGTCCAGAAGGCGGTGATCCCGGAACTCCAGTGCTGACACGTTGACCGCCATGGTGCCCACCTGCAGGCCGCGCGCCTTCCACAAGGCCTGCTGCCGGCAGGCTTCCCGCAGTGTCCAGACGCCCATTTCGGCAATCAACCCGGATTCTTCCGCCACCGCAATGAACTGTCCCGGGAACAGCAATCCACGCTCGGGATGCTTCCAGCGCACCAGTGCCTCCAGCCCCACCAGCACACCACTGACCGCGTCCACCTGGGGCTGGTAGTGCAGCACCAGTTCGCCACCGCGGATCGCCTGGGCCAATTGCTTTTCGAGCTCCATGTGGGCCAGCAGCTGCGCGTTGAGTTCGCTGTGAAAAAAGCTGTAACGGGCCCGGCCCAGGGATTTGGCCTGGTACATCGCGATGTCGGCACATTTGACCAGCGGCTCGAAGTCTTCGGCGTCGTCCGGAAACCGGGCAATCCCGATGCTGGCAGAAATACGTGCAGCACCGTTAGCCAGCCCGACCGGACCTTCGACCACCTGGAGTATCCGGTCAGCCACCTCACCCAGCCATTCCCAGTGCTCGACATTGCGCACCAGCACCAGAAATTCGTCGCCGCTTTGCCGGCACACCACATCCACGTCGCGCAGCACTTCGCGCAACCTGCGCGCCAGCTCCACCAGCAGTGCATCGCCCGCAGCATGGCCCATGGTGTCATTGACCGCCTTGAAACGGTCCAGATCGATGAACAGCACGGCAAACTGCTGCTGGGTGCGCCGCGCCAGCAGGATCTCGCGCTGAACCAAATCGGTAAACAGGGCCCGGTTGGGCAAACCGGTCAGGTGGTCGTACAGCGCCAGCTGCTGCAACTGTTCGTTCTTGCTTTGCAGTTGGGCAAACAACTCCCGCAACTGCGCCTGCACTTGACCCAGATGGCGCCCCAGCAACCCCAGTTCGTCGTTGCGCCGCCAGACGAAAGGCGCATGCGCCTGGGCCGGTGTGCGCTCGAGCAGGGCGCTGGCCTGTTCTTTCAGGCGTTCGATCGGCTTGAGCACCCGGCTGACCAAAAGGGGCATCAGCACCATCAGGCTGGCCAGTACCTGCAGGGCAACCAACAGCAGCATCTCGGAACGCCGTTGCAACAGCAGGTTTTGGCCATAGGCCATGTCAAACCACACGGTCACGGACCCAAGCGTCTCACCACTGCGATCCACACGCTGCTCCAGCCGGCGCAAGCGGCGGGCATCGGTTTCCTCGGCCAGCGACAGGCTGTAGCCGGCACGTCGGCGCTCCATGGAAGAGGTCCCGGCCAATGCATCGTCAACACGAACCGCGACCACCTGCGGATTGTCCAGAATGCGGTTGAGTGCTGCATCCAGCGCATTGCGGTCAATCGCCCACATGGCCTCGCCGATGGATACCCGGCTGATCGCCATGAAGGCATTTTCACTGCGCTCCAGCAGGGCATTCTGGGATTTTTCAGCCAGCCGTTGTTCAACCGCAAAGAACACCAGCCCCGGCAGAGTCACCCCCAGCACCACCACAGCAGCCATGGTGTAGCGCAACGGCAGGCCGCCGCGCCAACGCAGGCGCAACCGCCCCAGCAGGCGGTGATGCCAACTCATCCAGCGGCCTGGACGTGCTGATCCAGCCACTGTTTCAGGGCTGCAAACACAGGACGGGCATCGTATTCGTTGAATATCTCGTGGTACAGCGACTCAAAGCACACCGAAGTGACCAGGTGCCTGGGCGCAGCCGCGGCAAATGCCCGGCTCCCGTCGGCGTTGAGCAGGTGGTCATCGCCCGCATACATGAGCAGGGTGGGTACCGTCCAGTGCGGCGCATGGGCCACCGTGGCCGGCCCCGCTGTGGCGATGAACCGCGCCAGCCGCGCCGAGATGCGGTCGTGCACCAGCGGGTCGGCCTTGTAATCAATGACCACCGCGGGGTCGTGCGAGATGAACTGCGGCTTGAGACCATTGCCCACCCGCAGGTTCGGTGCAATGCGTGGCAGCACCGACACCAGGAACTTCTGGAACCCGCTGAGTCCGGGGTCCAGCGCCGGTGAGGACAGGATGAGCCCGTCCACCGGCCGGATGTTCAGCGAGACAAACCGGCTCACCACCAGCCCGCCCATGCTGTGGCCCAGCAACAGCAGGGGCATGCCTTTGGGCAGCTGTGCACGTGCAGCGTCCACCATGTCGGCCAGGTCGTCCAGCAGCCGGTTGTCTGAGGGCAAGCTGCCCGGCAGGCCGGCAGATTCACCGTGACCGCACTGGTCATAACTGCGCGCGGAAAATCCCCACTCGTTGAGCTTGGCCGCCACATGGTTGTAGCGGCCGGCATGCTCGCCCAGACCGTGCACGATGATGACCATGCCGCGCCGGGGCGTATTCGCCGGCAGGGGCCAGTCCTGCACAACCAGGTTGGAGCCATCGCTCACAATGAAAGTGGAAAGGGACGAGTTGCTGGTAGGGGTGTACATGGTCTGCTAACCGGGGAAATGTGAAATGACCTGCGCCACAGCGGCCGTGAGCTTCTTGGCGTAGGGAATGTGGAGAAATTCGTTGGGCCCGTGGGCATTGCTCTTGGGCCCCAGTACGCCGCACACCATCATCTGTGCGCGGGGAAAACCCAGGGAAAGCATGTTCATGAGCGGAATAGTGCCACCCTGTCCGATATGGCCGCAGGGTGCGCCGAAATGTGCCGCAGAGGCTGCGTCCACTGCCTGCGCAAACCAGGGCGCCGTTTCGGGCGCATTCCAGCCCGTGGCGCTGGCGGCACCCTCAAACGTCACCCGGGCCTGGTAGGGTGCGTTGTCCTCCAGCAGGGCCTTGAGCTGCTGCACCGCCACAGCAGCGTCCACCAGCGGCGGCAGGCGCAGGGACAGCTTGAAGGCGGTGTAGGGGCGCAGCACATTGCCTGCATTCTTCAGGTCCGGAAATCCATCGGCACCGGTCACGCTCAGTGTAGGTTTCCAGGTGCGGTTGAGCAGGGCTTCGAGCGGGTCCGTCGTGGTGGGCAGGGCAAACGTGGTGGAGCCGCCACAGTCGTAGTGCGCCCAGGGAAAGCGCCGGTAGAGTTCCTCCCCCAGAATGGCCGCCGTCGCGCGTGCCTCGGCCAGCCGCGCGGCTGGCACCTCGCAGTGGAAGCTGGCAGGCAACAGGCGCCCGGTGGCGCTGTCTTCCAGGCGGTCAAGCACCTGGCGCATGATGCGAAAACTCGATGGCACCAGCCCGCTGGCATCACCCGAATGCACGCCCTCGGTCAAAATTTCAACCTTGAGCACACCGCTGGCCATACCGCGCAGGCTATTGGTCAGCCACAGCTGGTCGTAGTTGCCCGCGCCCGAATCCAGGCACACCACCAGCCCCACATCGCCCATGCGCTCGCGCAATGCGTCGATGTACGGCAGGAGGTCGTAGGAGCCGCTTTCTTCGCAGGTTTCGATCAGGCCCACGATGCGGGGGTGTGGGGTGTTCTGGGTCTTGAGCGCCTGGACAGCGGCGATGGCGGCGTACGCTGCATAGCCGTCATCTGCGCCACCGCGGCCGTACAGCTTGCCCTCCTCGATCTTCGGGGTCCACGGGCCCAGATCATTGCGCCAGCCCGAGAACTCGGGCTGCTTGTCCAGGTGGCCGTACATCAACACGGTCTGGCTTGAGGCGGCCTGGGTTGCGGCGATCTCGAAGAACAGCACCGGGGTGCGCCCCTCCAGCCGCACCACTTCCAGTGTGAGCCCGGCCACCTTCTGCGCTTCGATCCACGCAGCGGTGTTGCGCACCACTGTATCAATGTAGCCGTGGGACGCCCAATCTGCATCGAACATCGGCGATTTGGCCGGGACACGTATGTAGTCCTGCAACTGGGGGACGATGGAGGCGTCCCATGCCCCGCTGACCTCGGTGAGGACTTGGGTGGTGTTCAGGGCACGGGTGGGGATGCGAGCATTCATGGTGGGTCTGGTCTGCCGAAAGCTGTCCGTAGCCTGACATCATGCCACGGGCAGGCCACCTTTTGGCAGCCAACCCAGGCCCGCGCGGGTGGCGCCCGGAGCCTGCCCGCCACGGGGCCGGTACTCACAACCGATCCAGCCCGCGTAACCAGCCGCATCGATGACCGCAAACAGGTATGGGTAGTTCAACTCACCCGTATCCGGCTCGTGGCGCTCGGGCACGCCGGCGATCTGGATATGCCCCACCGCGCCGCCGGGCAGGTACTGGCGCAACTTCGTCGCCACATCCCCTTCCATGATCTGGCAGTGGTACAGGTCCATCTGCACCTTGAGGTTGGCCGCACCGACGGCCTGCACCACGGCATGGGCCTGCGCCTGGTGCGTGAGAAAGTAGTCCGGCATGTCCCGGGTGTTGATGGGTTCGATCAGCACGTCCACCGCGACGGTGCCTGCCAGTGAGGCCGCCCATGCAAGGTTGTCCAGATAGGTGTCGTAGGCCTGCTCCACCGGGACATCGTGCGATGGACACCCGGCCATCAGGTGCACGCGCGGGCACTGCAGTGCCTGTGCATAGTGCAGCGCCTGCTCGACCCCCGCACGGAACTCCGCTTCACGCCCGGGCAGGCAGGCCGTTCCGCGCGCCCCCCGGTCCCAGGCACTGGCCATCTCCGCCAGCGTGGCACCGGCGGGCGGCGCATTGAACAGCACCTGCTGCAGGCCGTGGTCTGCCAGACGCGCCGCCAGCTCCTGCGCTGTCCAGGCGTAGGGAAACAGGTACTCCACACCCTTGACTCCATCGCCGGCCGCCGCCGCAAAACGGTCCGGAAACGGCAGCTCGGTGTACATCAGGCTCAGGTTGGCGGCAAAACGGGGCATGGCAATCTTCAGACAAAGAGGCTGGCCAGCCAGCCCATAACAGCACAGGCAGCAATGACCGGAATAATGCCCACTTTATAACGCAGCAAGGCGACTGCGGCCACGGCCGCCAACGTCAGCGCTTTGGCATCAAATGGGCCTGTAGCCCCCGTGGGTAGTGCGAGATGCACTATAAAAAACAGAGCAAGACTGGCAATGACCCCAACCACCGCTGCACTGATGGCGGCCAGCGGAGCCGTAAATTGCAACTTGCCGTGGGTGGATTCCACCAGCGGCCCGCCTGCGAGAATGAAGATGAACGAGGGCAGGAAGGTGAACCAGGTCACGACGGTGGCCGCCAGCGCGCCACTCCAGAACAGGGCTTCGGGACCGAGCACCGGCTGGCCCCAGCCCCCGACAAAACCCACAAAAGCCACCACCATGATGAGCGGCCCTGGCGTGGTTTCCCCGAGCGCCAGACCGTCCATCATCTGCGCCGCAGTCAGCCAACCAAAGTGCTCCACCGCGCCCTGATACACATAGGGCAGCACGGCATAGGCACCGCCGAAAGTCAGCAGAGCGGCCTTGGTAAAGAACCAGCCCATCTGCGCCAGCGTGCCTTGCCAGCCCTGCCAGGCCACCAGCGCCGCCATGGGCAGCAGCCACAGAAGCGCGCCCACCCCCACCAGCAACGCGAGCCGGGACGGTTTGAAACGGGCATGCGCGGGGGTTGGTGTGTCGTCATCAATCCACGCCGGAGCGTGGTCTGCCGTGGCCTTGCCAGCACCATGGCCGCCACCCGCGGCAAACTGGCCTGGCAACCAGCGCTGCCCCATCCAGCCGCACAGCGCTGCCACCAGAACCACCCAGGGGAACGGCACGGAGAACACTGCAATTGCTATGAAACTTATAGCTGCCAGAGCAGGCAGCACGGGGGCTTTGAGCGGATTTTTCAATGTTTTACTGGCCATGCGGTGCAGCGCCTGCAGCACGATGGCGGCCACCGCCGGCTTGATGCCCCACAGGATGGCGGCCACCACCGGCACCGTACCAAAGGCCATGTACAGCCCGCTCAACGCCACCAGCAGCAGGAGCGACGGCAACACAAACAGCGCGCCAGCCACCACCCCGCCCCAAGTGCGGTGCATCAGCCAGCCGATGTAGGTGGCCAGCTGCTGGGCCTCGGGGCCAGGCAACAGCATGCAGTAGTTCAGCGCGTGCAGAAAACGCTGCTCGGAAATCCAGCGCCTCTGCTCCACCAGCTCGCGGTGCATGATGGCAATCTGTCCGGCCGGTCCGCCAAAACTGATCAGACCCAACTTCAGCCAGAATTTCAGTGCTTCGCCAAAGCTGACACCTTGGGATTGCTGCGCGCTCATGCCTGTGTTCCAGTCATGGTCTCGGGTTTCCAGTTATGTGGTTCGTCCTGCGCGATCACACGGTCACGACACCAGGCATACAGCGCGTCATACAGAGGCATGGCGGCGTCGAGCATGGCCTGGTCGTCTTTGTTGTGCAGACGAGAAAGACCCAGCGACATGGCCAGCAGACCCGCGGCCTGTGGCGCCAGGTCGAGCCGGTCCGTATCCGCTGCGCGCACGATGGTGGCCAGCAAATCGAGGGCGGCATCCTTCAAATCGAAGCCTTGCAGCAAGGCATCAAAACTGCAACGTTCGCCTGCATGGGATACCGGTGCACCAGGGATGTCGTAGGCCACCGCCTGCAGGCGTGCCGCCTCGGCAAACACCTGCGCTGTGGGCACATAGATGAACTCGGCGCGCGGGTCAATGAAGCGGCGGATCAGCCAGGGGCAGGCGATGCGGTCAACCTTGGGGCGCTCCCGTGTAATCCAGCGCGAGGCCCGCTCTCCCGTCACGCCCCAGTCCGGGCGTTTGACACAGCTGATCGGGGGGCATGCACGCCACTGCGCAATGGCATCAGCTGCATCCACGCCGTCTTGTCCGCCCTCGAAACCACCGGCAAGACTACGGGCATTCCAGCCTGCACGGCACAGTGCGGCCACCGCGTCTTCGCTGACGTTATGGCCATAGACGCAATACACAGCCGCATCACGCGGCTTTGATGCAGCGATCAAGGACGCCACATCTTCCGGAGCACAACGTACGGCGCCGGCCAACAGGCGTGGGCTTTCCGCAAAACGCGCTTCGCGACGCACATCCAGCACCAGGGGCGCATCGGCACGGCCCAGTCGGGCATTGAACTCCAGGGGAGAAATGGAAAAAACAGATGGTTTTTGGGTGTCCATGGAATGCTCCTTTGCGTTGCCAGCATTTGGATGGGACACCATCTTGGAGCCTTAGAGGCCCGACACCGGGGAGCTGAAACCCCGATGGGAGCAATCTACCACAACAGCGGCTCAGCGCGCCAGTTTGTACACCGAAGTTCCGGCGCGCAGGTTGGGGGCAAACCGCACGGTGCGCCCCTCCTGCAGACCAAAGCTGTCGAGCACGCGCAGGCCCGTGCGCTGGGCCAGCTCGGCCAGGTCGGCATGCGTTCCCACCCGGATGTTGGGCGTGTCGTACCACTGGTAAGGCAGGCGGCGGGTGACCGGCATGCGGCCCCGCAGGATGCTCAGGCGGTTGGGCCAGTGCGCAAAATTGGGGAAGGCTACGATGCCCACCTTGCCGACGCGCGCGGTCTCGCGCAGCATGACCTCTGCATTGCGCAGGTGCTGCAAGGTGTCGATCTGCAGTACCACATCAAACGAGGCGTCGCCAAACATGGCCAGTCCTTCGTCCAGGTTGAGCTGGATGACGTTGACGCCGCGCTTGACGCAGGCCAGCACGTTGGCATCATCGATTTCCACGCCGTAACCGGTACAACCGCGGGTGCGCTGCAGGTGGTCGAGCATGGCGCCGTCGCCACAGCCCAGGTCAAGCACGCGTGCGCCTTCGGGCACCAGTTGGGCAATGGCATGCTGGATGGTTGCGTCGCTCATGGCTGCAACTCCTTTGCAATGCTATCAAAATAAGAGCTGACTACGCCCATGTAACGGGGGTCATCGAGCAAAAAGGCATCATGACCGTGCGGTGCGTCGATTTCGGCGTAACTCACATCGCGTTTGTTGTCGAGCAGCGCCTTGACGATCTCGCGGCTGCGCTTGGGGCTGAACCGCCAGTCGGTGGTGAAGCTCACCAGCAGGAACTTGCAGCTGGCATGGGCCAGCGCCTGGCTCAGATCACCGCCGAACTTGCGCGCCGGGTCGAAGTAATCCAGCGCCCGGGTAATCAGCAAGTAGGTGTTGGCATCGAAGTACTCGGCGAACTTGTCACCCTGGTAACGCAGATAGCTCTCGATCTGGAACTCCACGTCCTGCGTGGAGTACTTGTAGTCACCAAAGGTTCTGCCATTGCCAGCGGTCTCCGCAAGTTCTTGCGCCACGGCGTCGCGCAACCTGCGGCCAAATTTCTCATTCATCACATCATCGCTGAGGTAGGTGATGTGCCCAATCATGCGGGCAATGCGCAAGCCGCGCTTGGGGATGACGCCGTGCTGGTAGAAGTGTCCGCCGTGGAAATCCGGGTCGGTCACGATCGCGCGGCGTGCCACTTCGTTGAACGCAATGTTCTCGGCTGTCAGGTTGGGCGCACTGGCCACCACCACCGCATGCGCGACCCGTTCGGGATATTGCAGGGTCCAGGACAGTGCCTGCATGCCACCGAGGCTACCGCCCATCACGGCGGCCAGTTTCTGGATACCCAGTTGGTTGAGCAGGCGGGCCTGGGCGTTTACCCAGTCTTCTACCGTCACCACGGGGAAGTCGGCGCCATACACCTGACCCGACGGTGAATCCGGATTCACATGCATCGGGCCGGTCGAGCCGAAGCAGGAGCCCAGGTTGTTCACCCCGATCACGAAAAACCGGTTGGTGTCCACCGCCTTGCCGGGGCCGATCATGTTGTCCCACCAGCCTTCGCTCCTATCCTGTCCTGTGTAAACGCCCGCCACATGGTGCGAGGCGTTCAGGGCGTGACAGATCAGCACCGCATTGGACTTGTCGGCATTGAGCGTGCCATAGGTCTCGAAACTGAGCGCGTATTGGCGGATCGACGCCCCACTCTGCAAGGGCAGAGGTGCGTCGAACTGCATGTTTTGCGCGGTGGCGATCAGACTCATTGCTTACCCGTATTCCCAATAAAAAACCCGGCGTCGCAAAAAACGAGGCCGGGCTTTATGTCGGTCCGTCTTTAGCTGCATTTATTAAGCGCCCGCAAGCTGGAGCAAATTGGCGCTGGGAGAATTGTAGCAATGCTGGCCGCACTACGCCGGAGCGGTTGCCACCTCTGCCATCCATCGGTCCAGATTCTGTTCATTGGCCGGCTCCACGATATGGCGCACCGCTACGGCGACGGCGGCATCTTCAAACGCCTGCTCCCAGACAACCCGGGTGCCTGCCCCGACTGGCGACAGTGTGATGGTCAGCCGGAACTGCGGCGCGTTCTCATGCTGGATGACCAGCCTCTGCGGTGGCTCCACAACAACGAACGTGGCAACGTTGGGGTAGTCCGCACCGTCCGGGCCGTGCATCGTGAAACGCCAGGCGCCTCCCGTTTTCACTTCGCAGGTATCAAACGTATTGCGAAATCCTGCAGGTCCCCACCACCTGGCCAGGCG
>Ga0209277_10000012_pt1 | contig 169376 bp, 165 predicted proteins | sample JI81AbrownDNA_FD_187503 | JGI IMG/M metagenome (GOLD analysis project Ga0209277, IMG submission 187503) | Wastewater effluent complex algal communities from Wisconsin, to seasonally profile nutrient transformation and Carbon sequestration -... | ecosystem: Engineered > WWTP > Effluent > Algae... | reverse complement strand
TGACCGCCACGCACAACATCGCATCGGCGCGTACCTCCAGCCCTATCGATTTCTGCAGGGCGCATTTCGCCTGGCTCTTGCCGGGCATCTTTCGGGCATCGAAGTGGGAGTCGATCAGCGGGTCGGTAGAGGGATCCCAGACGGCGTAATCCACGCCATTCAGAATGCCCGTGACATGGTCGGCGCGGTAACGCAGCACGCCGTCCAGGCCACAACCCTGCTCCGGGGTCATGATCTCGTGGGCATAGCGGGGGCTGACGGTCGTGATGGCATCGGCGAATTGCAGACCGGCCTTCATGAACGAGAGCTGGCCATAAAACTCGATGCCATCCAGGGTGAACAGCGACTCTGGCAGGCCGAGTGCGGGTAGCACGCTAGCCGGGAACACGCCCTGGTAGGCCAGGTTGTGGACAGTGAAGACACAGGCCGGCGTGATCCTGCTCCCGGCCCGCAACTGCAGGTAGACCGGTGTGAGACCGGTATGCCAGTCATGGGCGTGGATGACGTCGGGTTGCCATTCCGGATCTTCCCCGAGTCCCAGCCCGGCGGCCGCCCAGCAGAGCAGCGCAAAGCGAACTGCGTTGTCGGTCCATTCGCGTCCTTGAGCGTCGAGGTAGGGGCCGCCTTCGCGCTGGTACAGCGCCGGGGCATCGAGCAGGTAGACGGGCTGTCCGGTCGCTTCCACGCGGCCCGGCAGCAACTGTGGCGCCGGTTGCAGTGTGCGCAGGATGTCAGGTCCGCCCTCGGTACCCAGTGGCAGGGCTGGCCCCTCAATCCGGACACCTTGGGCAATGCCAGGGAACGCCGGCAACAACAGACGGACCTCACACCCCAGGGAACGCAAGGCCGCTGGCAAGGCAGCGCCTACATCGGCGAGTCCCCCTGTTTTGAGCAGTGGGAAGAGCTCGGTGCAGACATACAGAATTTTCATGCGCGGGACTTTCCTGTCGCTGCAGTGGCGGGCAGCTTCTCCAGCATCTCGCGCGTAACAAGAACAATGCCACGCTCGGTACGAAAGAAGCGGCGCGCGTCTTCTGTAGCATCAAAGCCAATCGACATGCCTGCCGGAATCTGGCAACCGGTGTCAATGACGACCTTGCGCAAGTGGCAGTTGCGCCCAACGTCCACTTCCGGCAGCAGCACTGCTTCTTCCACCGTGCTGTAGGAATGCAGCCGCACCTTGGAAAAAAGTACCGAACGGCGCGCTGATGCACCGGAGATGATGCACCCGCCCGACACCAGCGAGTCCACGACCATGCCGCGTCGTCCATCGTCGTCAAACACGAATTTGGCGGGGGGCAGTTGTTCCTGGTAGGTCCAGATGGGCCAATCGCGGTCGTACATGTCCAGTTCGGGAATGGTGTTCGTCAGGTCCAGGTTGGCCGCCCAGTAGGCGTCAATCGTGCCTACGTCACGCCAGTAGGCAGGAGCCTGGGGGCTACTCTTGATGCAGGACTGGCCGAAGGGATGGGCCACCGCTTCGCCGCGTGCCACGATGGCGGGGATCAGGTCTTTGCCAAAATCCCGGCTCGAACTGGTGGACTGGGCATCGGCCTTCAGTGCCGCGTACAGGTAGTCGGCGTCAAATACATACACGCCCATGCTGGCCAGTGCCATATCAGGTCGACCTGGCATGGGGGTGGGCTGGGACGGTTTTTCGTCAAAGCGCACGATGCGCCGCTGTGCGTCGGTGGACATGACCCCGAATACCTTGGCCTCATTGATCGGAACTTCGATGCAGGCCACAGTGCATCGGGCGCCCTGGGCCACATGGTCGGCAATCATGTTGGCGTAGTCCATCTTGTAGATATGGTCACCCGCCAGAATCAGGATGTACTCCGGCTTGTGGGCGCGCAGGATGTCGAGGTTCTGAAACACCGCATCGGCGGTTCCCTGGTACCAGGACGATTCATCGAGACGTTGCTGGGCGGGCAGCAGATCGATAAATTCATTGAACTCGTTGCGCAGGAAAGACCAGCCGCGCTGCAGATGCCGCAACAGGCTGTGGGACTTGTACTGGGTGACCACGCCGATGCGGCGTACGCCGGAGTTCATGCAATTGGACAGCGCGAAATCGACGATACGAAACTTTCCACCGAAATACACCGCGGGTTTGGCGCGCCGGTCGGTGAGTGCATGCAGTCGGGAACCCCGGCCACCTGCAAGCACCAGGGCAATGGTGCGGCGTGCGAGTTGATGGGGTGCATTCTTGTCCATGGGTTCTCTCCGTGGTCGTCAAGGGTGGTGTGGGTAAGCAGAAGCAGATGGCATTACGTGCGCCCATGTGCCCGGGACATGGCGGCCAGGCGCGCTGCGGGCAGATCGTTCACTTCGGACCAGTGGAATCGCCAGGTCCAGCATCCTTGCGGATGCCCCGGTGTATTCATCCGGTGCCGACCATCCAGACCCAGCACATCCTGGAATGGAATCACCAGGGTGCGGGCGACGGATTGTGACAAGGACTGGATCATGGCCCAGTGGATTTCCTGGTCGGTTTGCGGTCCCAGGTACTGGCGTGCGGCGTGCCGCTCGGACTCCATGGCCTGTTGCCACCAGCCGATGGTGGTGTCGTTATCGTGGGTTCCGGTATAGGCCACAGTGCCGGGTTCGAAATTGTGCGGCAGGTAGGGATTGTGGGCCGTGTCGCCAAAAGCGAATTGCATGACCCGCATGCCCGGAAAGCCGCAGTCCAGGCGCAATCGGGACACCGCTTCGGTGATGAGGCCCAGGTCCTCCGCAATGATGGGCAAGGCACCCAGCTCTTTGCGCAAGGCGGCAAAGAAGGCGTTGCCAGGACCGTTGCGCCACTGGCCGCCCTGGGCCGTGGATTCTGTGGCCGGAATTTCCCAGTAGGTTTCGAATCCGCGAAAGTGGTCGAGCCTGGCCACGTCCACCTGGCTGAACAGATGAGACATCCGCTGTTTCCACCAGTGGTAGCCGTTGCGGGCCATGGTATCCCAGTGGTACAGGGGGTTGCCCCAGCGCTGGCCGGTGGCACTGAAGTAGTCCGGTGGCACACCGGCCACGACGAGGGGATCACCGTGCCCATCCAGCAGGAACTGGTCGGCGTGCGCCCAGACATCGGCACTGTGGTGGGCCACGAAAATCGGCACGTCACCGACGATGTGAATGCCTCGGGCATGGGCATCGCGGCGCAGACGCTGCCACTGCACATCAAAACGCCACTGGACAAAGTGCCAGAAGCCAATCGCGTGCGCTTCTTCCTTTTGCAGCAAATGCAGTGCTTCTGGGGCGCGCTTCGCCAGTGCTGCAGGCCATTGGGTCCACGGCGCGCCATGGCGGTCTTCCAGCACCATGAACAGGGCGTAGTCGTCCAGCCATGCAGCGTGTAGTCGGGTGAACTCGGCCAGTGCAGTCCTGTCTGCTTCAGAGGACTTTTCCAAAAAACCATTCCAGGCGGTCTTGAGGGCTGCAAGACGATAAGGAATGACACGCTCGAATTCGCAGTGGTGATCGTCGAAATCCGGATCTTCGAGCGGAGGCAGCCAGCCGCAGGCCACCAGATCGTCCAGATCCACCATCCAGGGGTTGCCGGCAAATGCAGACGGACTCTGGTAGGGCGAGTGGCCTGCCCCTGGGGGCGTCAGCGGCAATATTTGCCACAGGGTCTGACCTGCCAGGGCCAGCCAGTCCAGAAAATGCCGGGCCGATGCTCCCAGATCGCCCGATCCATGGCGACCTGGCAGGCTGGTGATGTGCAGTAGCACACCGCTGGCGCGACGTGCCAGCAATGGGTGAATCTGGGCGATGGCAGGATCCCTCATGGAGTGGTTACGGGGTGGGTTTGCAGGGGCTGGACCAAGACCAGCATCGTTGGCGGTTCCACCAGCAAGGACGATGCCAATGTCGTTGGCGGGGTGTTGTCGCCGACCCAGCCACGGGCACTGTCCATCAACAGATCCCACTCGCCGTCGGGCAGACTGACCTCGATTGACCGTTCTCCGGCCAGCAGGATCAGCATGAGCCGTTCCAGGGGCGGCTTGCCCGGCTCGCCCACGGTGATGACGTAGGTCAGCAGGCGCCCATCGGGTAGTTCCCACGCCGCAATATCGGGGGGGGTACCGTCGGCGGTGCGCCATTCCATATCCGGTTTACTGCTTCCACCCAGGAGCTTGCCGTGAAACCAGGTGGGGTGGCGCAGACCGGCATATCGTTGGCGCAACCGCACCAGCCCCGCGACAAAGGATGTGAGCTGGGCGTCTGCTGCACTCCAGTCCAGCCAGGTGATGGGATTGTCCTGGCAGTACGCGTTGTTGTTTCCTCGCTGGCTGTGGCCTAACTCGTCTCCGGCCAGCAGTTGCGGCGTCCCCTGGGCGCAGAACAGGGTGGCCAGCAGTGCCCGACGCCACTGCTCGCGCAGGGTCAGTATGGCGGGTTCATTGCTCGGACCCTCATGCCCTGCGTTGGCGCTCAGGTTGTGGCCGTGGCCGTCGCGGTTTTCTTCGCCGTTGGCTTCGTTGTGCTTGTGCTGGTAGCTGGTCAGGTCCGCCAGGGTGAACCCATCGTGGGCAGTGATCAGATTGACTCCGGTCAATGGGCTGCGCCCAGAGGCTTCGAACAGGTCATTGGACCCGGCCAGCCTGCGTGCGATCTGTCCGCGCGTGCACGCATGACCCAACCACCAGGCACGGACCGTGTCGCGGAACTGGTCATTCCACTCGTGCCAGCGCGGGCCGAACCGACCTGCCTGGTAGCCGTCGTGCCCGATGTCCCAGGGCTCGGCGATCAGCTTGACGCCGGCCAGCACCGGGTCCTGTGCCAGTGCAGCGAACAGTGCGCCGCCGGGTTGGAATCGGTTGCCCCATGCCGGGTCCCGGCCCAGTGCCACGGCGAGGTCAAAGCGAAAACCGTCCACGCCATAGGCTTGTACCCACCAGCGCAGGCTGTCCATGATGAGTTGAATCACACGGTCTTCACCCATGTTGAGCGTATTGCCGCAGCCACTGGGGTTGACGTGCTGCGCCTGCGCATCGAGTGCATACCAGCTCGCGTTGTCCAGTCCACGCCACGACAGGGTGGGTCCAGAGGCATCACCTTCGGCGGTGTGGTTGTAGACAACATCCAGGATGACTTCGATGCCGTTCCGATGCAGGGTGTCCACCATCTGGCGGAACTCCGTACGCACGCCGGCGTCATCGTCGCCCGTGCCGCGCGCAGCATCGGTGGCGTACCGCGGGTCAGGCACAAAGAATGCCAGGGTGTTGTAACCCCAATGGTTGGTCAGGCCCAGTTCAAGCAGATGCCGCTCGTCCACATGCAGTTGCACGGGCAACAGACACAGTGTGGTCAGCCCCAGGTGCTGGTAGTGCTTGAGCATGGCAGGGCTTGCCAACCCCGCGTAGGTGCCACGTTGCAAAGGGGGAACCTCCGGGTGCAAGGCCGTGAGGGCCTTGGCGTGGGCCTCATACAGAATCGTGCGCGCCATGGGGGTTTGGGGTCCCGCCGTGATGGCAGCGCCAGCACGCAGTTCCGCGGTCATGTCGACGACCCGTGCCTTGGGGATGCGGTCGGCATTGTCTTGAGGGTTGGGCAGATCCGGTGCGTCCAGCTGATGCCCGATTTCGAGCGCCAGTGCGGACAAAGGTCCCGACAGGGAGTGGGCCCAGGGATCGATCAGCAGGCGTGCAGGATTGAAGCGATGTCCGGAAGCCGGATCCCAGGGGCCGTGCGCGCGCAGACCATAACGCTGTCCGGGCGTCGGGCCAGGAATAAACCCGTGCCAAATGCCCCCCGTGCACGCAGGTAACCGGACACGGGCCGTTTCCTCTTCTCCCGTTTCATCGTAGAGGCAAACTTCCACAGCGGTGGCATGGCGTGCGTAGACGGCCACGTTCAGGCCAGTCTGGCCGTCCACGGTGCAGGGAACCACACCCATGGGCCATGGGCGCCCGGTGTCACATTCGGTCCATGGCGCAAGCGCATGCATGGTGTTCATGCCACGCCTTTTGCTTCAAGCCAGATCACGCTCAGCGGGGGCAGGTGCAGGCTCAGTGATCTTGGGTACCCGTGCATCGGAATGGGCTCAGCCTGTACGCGGCCCTGGTTGCCCGCGTTGGTGCCGCCGTAGTGGGCAGAATCTGTGTTCAGACATTCCCGCCAGGCACCTCCGTGTGCCACGCCAATACGGTAGCCATCGCGTGGAACCGGGGTCAGGTTGCAAACGACGGCCAATGGCACGTGATCCTTGTGGCCCAGACGCATAAAGCTGAAGACCGAGTTGTCACAGTCGTCGGCGCTGATCCACTGGAAGCCACCGGGATCGCTGTCCCGGCTATGCAGGCACGGGTGGGCGCGGTACGCGTGGTTGAGGTCCCGGACCAGGCGCTGCACGCCAGCGTGGTCGGGGTGGTTCAGCAGGCTCCAGTCCAGTTCGCTGTCATGGTTCCATTCGGTGGGGGTCGCCAGCTCGCACCCCATGAACATCAGTTTCTTGCCGGGAAAGGCGTACATCAGGGCGTACAGCGCGCGCAGGTTGGCGCGCTTCTGCCATGGGTCGCCCGCCATCTTGCCCAGCAGAGATCCCTTGCCATGAACCACTTCGTCATGCGAGAGCGGAAGCACGAAATGCTCGCTGTAGGCGTACATCATGGCAAAGGTGATGCGGTCATGGTGCCAGCGGCGGTACATCGGGTCGAGCGCGAAGTAGGCCAGTGTGTCGTTCATCCAGCCCATGTTCCACTTGTAGTCAAAGCCCAATCCGTTTTGTGCGGTGGCGCCTGTGACCTGTGGGAAGGCCGTGGACTCCTCAGCCAGGGTCAGGGCGCCGGGGGCCTCGCGGTGCAGGATGTCATTGGTCTCGCGCAGGAAGGCGATAGCCTCGTAGTTCTCGCGTCCACCGTCCCGGTTGGGAATCCACTCGCCGGCTGGCCGGCTGTAATCCCGGTAGAGCATGGACGCGACCGCGTCGACCCGCAGACCATCCACGCCGTACTGCTCAATCCAGAACAGTGCATTGCCCACCAGAAAGTTGCGAACTTCATTGCGGCCGAAGTTGTAGATCAGCGTTTCCCAGTCACGGTGCCGTCCTTCCCGTGGGTCGGCATGTTCGTACAGCGCGGTACCGTCGAAGCGGGCCAGTGCATGGGCGTCGGATGGGAAGTGGCCGGGGACCCAGTCCAGAATGACTTTCAAACCCGCAGCGTGGACAGCACCGACAAAACGGTGCAGCGCTTCCGGGGTTCCATAGCGTGCCGTGGGTGCATACAGACCCGTGGGCTGGTAGCCCCAGGAACCATAAAAAGGGTGCTCACTGATGGGGAGCAGTTCGATGTGGGTGAAACCCATGTCCACCACGTACGGCACCAGGGTGTCCGCCAGATAGTCCCAGTCCGGCATCTGGCCATCCGGGCGCCTCCAGGAGCCCACGTGTACTTCGTAAATCGCCATGGGCGCTGCGATGCTTTCGTGGTGGGTGCCCTCTGGTTCCGCGGTGTCCACCGGTTGTGCTGCTACTGGCGAATCGCACACCCACGCTGCGTTGCCAGGTGGCCCTTCGCTGCGGCGTGCATAGGGGTCCGCCTTGAGCGTGCACTGGCCTGCCGCGTCCAGTACCTCAAATTTGTACAGGGCACCCGTACGCACGCCCGGAAGGAAAATTTCCCATACCCCGCATTCCACACGCCAACGCATGGGGTGAAGCCGGCCATCCCAGCCATTGAAATCACCGACCACCGACACCCGCTGTGCATGGGGTGCCCATACAGCAAAGACTGTTCCCTGCACCCCTTCCAGGGTCACCGGGTGTGCGCCCAGCTTTTGCCAGGGGCGCAAGTGCTTTCCTTCCGCCAGCAGCCAGACGTCGACATCTCCGAGCCATGGCGCGAAGCGGTAAGGGTCCTCTTGCACCAGGTGGTGCCCGGGATAATCCACCGCCAGCCGGTAATCGCCCGCGGAGCCAGGGGGCAGATGGCCTACGAACAAGCCGCCATCGCCGCTGGCAAGCAGAGCAGCCAGAACCTCGCCAGTTCCGCGGTCAACGGCTGAAACACCACGCGCCCCCGGCAGGTACACCCGCAACGTGATGCCATCAGAATCCGATTTCCGGTGGGGTCCCAGGTGGCTGAAGGGATCGCGGCAGCGACCTTGCTGCAACTGCTGGGTGAGCGCGTGTTCCTGATGGGAAAAAGGCATGGAGTGAGACGGGGGCATCGAGAGTGGTGTCAACCTATTTTGTCACCAATGCCCCTCGGTACGGTTACCAGTGGACGGTTTGGGTTCCAGGTGGGATTTGAGCAGGCGCCGCGCACCTGTCACAGGGCGCGGGGTCTCGCAGGCATAGCGGTAGGCCTGCAGCGTGCGCTGCGCGCGCCCCAATACCGTGTCAGGTGGATAGTCCGCACCAACCAGAGCGCCGAAGGGCACGCCGGTGAGCAACTCCATGCCTTCGCTGGCCAGCTCGGCTCCGTAAATGTGGAAGCGGCCTTGGGCCACGGCCTCCACCACACGCGGGTCGAGCATCAGGTGGCGCCGGTTGCGTGCCGGTATCAGCACGCCCTGCTGGCCGTCCAGTCCCAGCAGTTCGCAGCTGCGGAAGTAGCCTTCGATCTTTTCATTGATGCCACCCACCGGCAGCATCTCGCCGTGCTGGTTGACCGCGCCAGTGACCGCAATACCCTGCTGGATGGGAAGGCCTGACAGGCTCGACAGCAGCGCGTAGAACTCCGCACACGATGCCGAGTCACCCTCCACGCCGCTGTATTCCTGCTCAAACACTACGGCAGCGTTGAGTGCCAGTGGCGCAATGTGTGCAAACAGGGCCGACAGGTAGCTGTGCAGTATCAGCACGCCCTTGTCGTGGATCGGGCCGGAGAGCTTGACCTCGCGTTCGATGTTGAGCAGGCCTTCTTCTCCTGCATAGGTGCGCCCTGTCACCCGCACCGGGAAGCCAAACTGGTAGTCACCCAGGTCCACCACGGTCAGGCCATTGAGCTGGGCCACCCGCTCGCCACGGACTTCCAGCAACCGTTCGCCGTCGACGATGGTGTCCTGCAGGCGTTCTTCCGGGTAGCTGTGGCGGTGCATCCGGGCCTGCATGGCGGCGCGCACGTCCTGCGCTTCCACCAGGTTGGCACCCCGGCTGCGCGCCATGGCACTGCTTTCCATCACGAGGGCTTCGGAGTGGGCAAAGATGGCGCTTTGCCGCATCTGGTCTTCGGCTTCGCGGTGGGTCACTTCGATCAGTACGGCCACTGCCGCAGCGGTGAAATGGGCCAGACCCAGGTGGCGGCAGGTGTGGGCCACAAAGATGGCTGTGGCACTGCACGACTCGGGCGTGGCCTTGAAGCTCTCTGCAAAGTCCACCTTGCAACGGAAACGCCGCGCAAACTCGGGGTCGCCTTCCTGCACCGCGTAGTAGTCATCGACGGAGGCGATCAGCACGATCTTCACATCCACGTCGATGGGCTCGGGCTGCAGCGACACGGCGGCGATGGGCGCGTACATCATGCCGGGCTCCTCGATCTGCAGGCGACCACTGCGCAGAAAGCGGCGCAGCTTTTCCCACACCGGCTCGTCGGCCAGCAGGTCGCGCAGGTGCAGCATCAAAAAGCCGCCATGGGCCTTGACCAGGCTGCCCGCGCGGATGCGCGAGAAATCGGTGACCAGTATGTCGTCGTCGGCTTCGTACTCGATGCTGCCAAACAGCCTGCGAAAAAGCGGGTTGTCTTCCAGGATGACCGGTGCACCTTCCAGACCGTGGTTGTCCACCGCCACATTCACGCGGAAATGCGATACCACTTCAATCAATGCCTGCAGGCGGATTTCCTCGTCCTCACCGGGCTGGAACACCTCGATGTTTTCCATCACCTCATGGTGCACCTGGTCCAGGTAGCTGCCCAGCTTCACGGTGTCCTTGATCTGTTTGCGCAGCCCATTGCGGATCAGTTGCATGGCGTGGTCGAGCATGGGCTTGATCGTCTGGCGTCGCAGGGCTGCCATGGATTCGTTGAGTGTGTGCTCCATGGCTCGGCTCTTGTCCAGGAAGCGGCTGATCTCGTTGCGCAAGGTCGCCTCGGCGCCGTCTATCTCCGCGCGCTCCTCGCGGGTCAGTGCCATGGCCTTGCCCGCAGTCAGTGGTTCGCCCTTGGTGTCGCGCAGGGTGAACACCATATTGCCCTGCTCGCGCATCAGAACGAAGTTGTGTGCATCGGCAAAGGCACTGAGTTCCACGTAGGCGCGCTCTTCTTCGGCCTTGTTGATATTGGCCAGGCGCTCGCTTTCCGCCTTGAAGTCGGGCTCGGACAGTCGCTTGGGAATATCGGATTGCAGGTTCTTTGCAAACTGCCCCATCAACTGGCGCAGCAGGCGGCCTTCGCCCGCGGGCAGGCGCAGTGCCCGCGGGTGTTCGGGTTCGTCAAAATTGTGCAGGTAGCACAGGTCCGGTGGCACCGGGCGTTTGGCCGCCTCGTCGCGCATCATCTGGCCCATCAGCGTGGAGCGCCCGCTGCCGACCTCGCCCAGCACAAACAGGTTGTAGCCGGGTTGGTCCATCGTCAGGCCAAAGCGCGCGGCCTGTTCGGCGCGCTCCTGGCCAATCCAGGGCAGGGGATGGTGCAGCAGTTCGGACGTGTCGGAAAAACCCAGGGACGCGGGGTCCACGGTGCGGCGCAGTTCGGAGGCAGGAAGTATCAAGGCAGTCATGGGGTCAATGCTACGATCATTCCGACCCTTCCCGCCATGTCACTCTTGCATCTCTAAGCCACTGGGTGCTAGAAATCCACCGCCGGGCGTACCTGCGAAGCCCTGACGAAACGCCAGCGTCCCACATAGCTGGCGCACAGCAGCGAGAGGACTCCACCCAGCGTGACGATCAGCAGGGGATGGCCCCAGGCGCCACCATAGGCGCCAAACATGCTGGCCTTGACGGCGCGCACCACCCAGGTCAGCGGCAGCCAGGGGCTGATATTGGCAAACACGCCACCACTGAGTTCCACCGGCAATACACCGCCCGACGACGACAGCTGCACCGCCAGGAAGATCATGGCCAGTGCCTTGCCAGCATCGCCGAAGGCGCGTGTGAGGGCAAATACGATGGCCAGGAAGGTCAGGGCCGTTGCACCGAGCGTCAGACTGAATGCGACCGGATGGACGATCGGAATTTTCAGGATCAGCATTACCGTGGCCAGCAGGATGGTGGCCTGCGACAGCACGATCGCCGCAGGGATCGCCAGCTTGCCCAGGGTCTGCGCCGGGCGGGAGAAAAACTGTGCGTGCCGTGGCAGCACCCGCACGTGGATCAGGAAGGCGGCAATGCCAGCGCCCAGCCACAGCGCGGCAGGCAGTACATTGGGCGCAAACCCGCTGCCGCTGTTCGACACCGGAGCTTCCACCTCCAGCACCGGCTTGACCGAGTTTGCCAGGCCCTGCGCGCTGCCATCGGGGCCATCCACGCTGGACGGCAGGGAGTCTGCCAGCAGGTCCAGACCAGTCGTGAGGCGGTCCACGCCTGCCTTGATTTTCTGGGTGCCGTCGGCCAGCACTGCAGTGCCTGACGCCACGGCACTGGCACCGGTATCCAGCTCGTCGAGCTGCCGGTCCTGTGGCAGCTTGACCACCATGGTGCGCACGCCGCTGTTCATGGCCAGCATGCCGCTGGTGAGAGTGTCCACACCCGCGCTCAACTGGCTGGCTCCGGCCGCCATGCGGTGCTGGGCATTGACCGAGGCGAGCAGGCCGCTGTCGAGTTGCGTGGTGCCATCGAGCACCTGGTCGAGCCCGTCCACCACGCTGGAGGGCACCAGCAGGCTGGACTTGGCTTCGCTGCGGAAGGTCTGGACTCCTTCCCGCAGCTGGCCGCTGCCACTCTTGAGTTCGGCCAGCCCCTTGCCCAGTTCCACGTGGGCGGCGGCCAGTTCGTCAGCGCCGGTCTTGAGACGGGTGAGTTCTGATGCGGAGGGATGCCTGGCGTCCATGGTGCGCAGGCCGGAAGCCAGCTGCTTGACGCCTCCGGTGAGCTGTGTCACGCCGTCGTAGAGCCGGTCGGAGCCCGTGGCTGCGGCGTACGCCCCCTTGGCTGCCTGCTTGGCACCGCCGCTGAGTTCATGTGCACCAGAGCGCAACTCGTCCACCCCCGCCCGCAGGCGGTCGACGCTGCGCTGCGAACCCGCTGCATTGGACAGCACCAGCCGCCAGCGCCGCTCATTGAGGGTTGCGTTGACTTCGTGGCCGAGCTCCTGGGCAAACACCCTGGCAATGCGCGCGGTTTCGAAGTTGTTGCCTTCCGAGGTGAACACCACCAGCCTGCCGCCTCCGGCTTCCCAGCCGGGAATGGCGTTGGAGCTGAAGTCCTTGGGGATGATGAGGGCAAAGGCGACGGCACCTTCGCGTACCAGCCGACGGGCTTCCTGCGGGTCTGCTATATCCTGGAAGCCAAAGGTTTTTTTCCTGCGCAGACTGGCCGCGACGTCCCAGCCAGCGTTGAAAACATGCTCGCGGTATTCCACACCCTCGTCCAGGTTGACCAGGGCCACAGGCAGGGCGCCGGCGTGCGCTGCCGGGTCCCACACGCTGGAGAGGTAGATCACGGCGTACACCGACGGCATCACCGCCACCGCAAGGGTGGCCAGCAGCAGCTTCGGGAAGCGCACAAAAAACCGTCCCTCTGCACGGGCGATAAACGCGATCTGGCGGAGCAGTCTCACAGGGGTGTCCAAGTTTGGGATACTTGTGCATTCTCTCCTACCTTCTGGCACCATGAACTCCACCGCCCCCCAATCTCCCACCGCACCCGCCGAGCCCCGGCTGACATCCCTGTCGCATGGCGGCGGCTGCGGCTGCAAGATAGCACCGGGCGTGCTGTCGGACATTCTCAAAACCACCACCGCCATGCCGCTGCCGCCGGAGTTGCTGGTGGGCATCGAGACGGCCGATGACGCCGCTGTCTACCAGCTCAACGACACGCAGGCGCTGATTGCCACCACCGACTTCTTCATGCCCATCGTCGACGATGCGTTCGACTTTGGCCGCATCGCCGCCACCAACGCCATCTCCGATGTGTACGCCATGGGCGGCACCCCCATCATGGCGCTGGCGCTGGTGGGCATGCCTATCAACGTGCTCTCCACCGAAACCATTGGCCAGATCCTGGCTGGCGGTGCGGCGGTTTGCAAGGCGGCGGGTATCCCCATTGCCGGCGGCCACACCATCGATTCGGTGGAGCCCATCTATGGCCTGGTGGCCCTGGGCCTGGTGCACCCCAAGCGCGTCAAGCGCAACGCCGATGCCCGCGTGGGGGACCGGCTGATCCTGGGCAAGCCGCTGGGCGTAGGCATTCTGTCCGCCGCGCTCAAGAAGGAAAAACTCGGCGCCGAGGGCTACGCCCGCATGATTGCGGTGACCACCCAGCTCAACACGCCCGGCCCCGATCTGGCCGCGCTGGACGGTGTCCACGCCATCACCGATGTCACCGGTTTTGGTCTGGCGGGCCATGGACTGGAAGTGGCCCGTGGTGCCAATTGCACCGTCCATATCGACTGGGCACGCGTGCCGCTGATCGAAGGCGTGGCCGACCTGGCCGCGCAAGGCATGGTCACCGGCGCCAGCGGCCGCAACTGGGCGGCGTATGGCAGCCAGGTGGCGCTGGCGCCCGAACTGTCACCGGTGGACCGCGCACTGCTGAGCGACCCGCAAACCAGCGGTGGCCTGCTGGTGAGCTGTGCACCCGAAGCGGTTGCGCAGGTGCTGGAAATTTTCAGTCGCCATGGTTTTGCACACGCCACAGAGATTGGCAGCGTGTCAGAAGCCGACGCCGACCCTGCGGGCCCGCGCATGCGGGTGCGCTGAGCGTCAAGCTTCCTTGCGAAAGCGGGCGATAAAGCGCCGGTCGATCCAGTCCTTGATCCACCATACCCAGCGCCCCTGGGCGCTGAAGTTGCCCCAGGATGCCACGGCATAGCGGTCGCCGCAGGCAATCAGATTGAGCGTTCTGGCGGGAGGCTGGTGCTCCTTGAGCGGCTGGCCTGCTACGGCGGCCGCCAGGTTGGTGGCCAGTGCAGGCCCTGCGCGCACGGCATACACGCCGCTGCGGGCCAGTGGTCGGTCCATGCGGGTGCTGATGTCGCCCACTGCAAACACCTGGGGGTGGCTGGTGGAACGCTGGCAGGCATCCACTGCGATGAATCCCTGCGCGTCCACGGCCAGGCCACTGCCCGCCAGCCACGGCGCCGGTTGTGCGCCCGTGGCAATGATGGGCACGTCACAGGCGAGGCCCGCGCCGCAGCCCAGTTGCACTTCATGGCCATTGAGCCCCAACGCAACATCCTGCAGCACCGTGATCTGGCGTGCCTTGAGTGCCGCCAGCACCCGCGCTTGCACGGCGGGCGTGTAATTGGCGCCAACCGGCACCGGGCCCGCCAGCAGGGTGACGGCTGCGTTGGGCAGGCGGTGGCGCACGGCCATCGCCAGTTCAATACCCGCAGCGCCAGCGCCGATGACGGCAATGCGCAGGGCCTTCTGCTGCCCCATCTCCGCCACCTTGGGCCACAGGGCGCCAAAGGTTTCAATGGGCCGTACAAACAGCCCGTGTTCGCGGGCACCGGGCAGGTCGCGTTCCATCAGCGAGCGGTTCTGCACCGGCCCGGTGTTGACCGAGAGCCAGTCGTACTGCAGGGTGCTGCCATCGTCGAGCAGCACATTGCGGCTTTCGGCATCGAGCGCCTTGACGCTGCGGTGCAGCCAGCGGATGCCAGCGCGGCGCACCAGCGGCTCCAGTGGAATCACGCAGTCTTCCAGGGTGTAGTGCCCGGCCACAAAGCCCGGCACCATGCCGGAGTACAGCTGGCGCGGGTGCGGCGCCACCAGCGTGATGCGGGCGCCCACCAGCGGGTGGTCCGCCAGGGTGGTCAGCACCTGCACATGGCCGTGGCCGGCACCCAGCAGCACCAGCTGGCGTGGTTGGTAGCCTTGGGTGTCTCTGAGGGGCTGCGGTTCAGTTTCCGTCATGGCACTATTGTTTCACGAGCGCAAGCGCGTCCACATAGGCCAGGCTGGTGCCCTGCGTATTGTCGGTATCGGCCCCCACCACGATGGCCAGCAGCGGCGGCACGGTATCGGCCTCCGCACCGAACAGGCGCACAAAGTCGGCAGCCAGGTCGCGGCTGTGGGTGGCCCACTGGCCCAGCGGGGTGTCGGCGGAGTTCAGCACCATGAAGCGCACCCGGCCCGTGTAGGCGTTGTGCAGCACCGTGCCGGCGGGCAGCCCCTGGTCCCACACATAACAGACCGTCGCCGCAGGCAGGTATTCGCCGCTGGTTCTGCGCGCCAGGCGCATCAGGTTGCGGTCGACAAACCCCAGCTTGTCCAGTGGAAGATCAAACATGGCGCACACCTTGACGGCTGCGTCATCCCCTCGCTTGGTGCGCAGGTCAGCCTGGGCCACTGCGGTGTCGACACGCCATCGCCATTGCAGCGTGGTGGCCGGGGTGTTGGGCGGCAAGGCGTGGCTGGCAGTGCCGTACGATTTGTCGGACCGCAGGCGCAGCACGCGGTGGCCATCCAGCTCCACCCGGTCGATCTGTGCCAGCGGTACCTTGTTGCCCGGCAACCCCACCACACGCCAGGGTGCAGGCAGCGCATCTCCGGTGCCCGCCGCCAACGGCTGCAGCGCCTGTGCACCCGCTGTCACCGCCAATAATGCATAAAAAGTGCCTATAGCCCCCGTCCATAGTTTGCGAGTAGCTATCAATAGCATAGCAATCAGCTTCTGCGCCAGTCGTGGAACCGGCGCACCCATTGCAGCAGCTGGTGGGGCTGGTGGGCGCGCTTCCATTCGCCGGCGGCGTACTTGTTGGCCTCGGCCAGCGTGGGGTAGGTGTGGATGGTGCCCAGAATTTTGTTGAGCCCCAGGCCGTGTTTCATGGCCAGTACGTACTCGGCCAGCAGGTCACCTGCGTGGGTACCGACGATGGTCACGCCCAATATTTTGTCCTTGCCCGGGACGGTCAGCACCTTCACAAAGCCGTGCGCCTCGCTGTCTGCAATCGCGCGGTCCAGGTCGTCGATGCCGTACTTCGTGACCTCGTAGGCAAGACCTTGCTCCTTGGCGTCCTGCTCGTTCAGGCCCACGCGCGCCACCTCGGGGTCGATGAAGGTGGCCCAGGGGATCACCGAGTAATCGGCCTTGAACTTCTTGAAGTCGCCAAACAGCGCATTCACCGCGGCATACCAGGCTTGGTGCGCGGCCGTGTGGGTGAACTGGTAGGGGCCGGCCACATCGCCCGCGGCGTAGATGTTGGGGTAAATGGTTTGCAGGTACTCGTTGGTCTGTACCGTTTTGGCAGTGGGAATGCCCAGCTCTTCGAGCCCGTAACCGGTCAAGCGCGCGCTGCGGCCCACGGCGCACAGCAGCTGGTCGAACGCAATGCGCTTTTCCACGCCCGCGTGCTCAACGATGAGCACACCCCCTCCCGTTCGCGCTGAGCTTGTCGAAGCGCCGGGGCCGCCTTCGACTGGCTCAGGCTGCACGGCCTGGGCTGGGTGTTTTTCTACTCGCAAGGCCTTGTGGCTGGTGAGCAGGTCCACGCCATCGGCACGCAGAGCGGCGGCAGCCAGTTCGGAGACTTCTGCGTCCTCCCGCGCCATGATGCGCGGTGCCATCTCTACCTGCGTGACCTGCGAGCCCAGCCGCGCAAAGCTCTGCGCCAGCTCGCAGCCAATCGGGCCACCACCCAGCACCACCAGACGTTTTGGAACCTCATCCAGTTGGGCGAATGCATCCCACAGCGTATCGCTGGTGACATAACCCACCTCCTGCGCGGCAGCGGTGGCAAGAAAAGGGGGAATTGTGGGCCGCGCGCCAGCGGCGATGACGATGCTGCGGGTGGTCAGCGTGAGCACTTTGGGCTCGCCTTGCGGCTCGTTGCCACCATCGTTCAGCGCAATCTCCACCGTCCACGGGTTGACGATCCTGGCGTAACCTTGCAGCACTTCCACACCGAGTCCGGTGTAGCGTTCGACGCTGTCATGCGGCTCAATGGCAGCAATCACATCGTGGATGCGCTGCATCACGGTTTTGAATGAAAACAGTGCCTGGCCCCCGTCCTCGGTGCGCAAGCTGCTATGTAAACCATAGCGCTCTGCATGCTGCATCTGGTGCGCCAGCTTGGCGCTCTTGATCAGTGCCTTGCTGGGTACGCAGCCGTAGTTCAGGCAGTCGCCGCCCATTTTGTGCGCTTCTACCAAGGTGACTTTGGCTTTGACGGCGGCGGCAATGTAGGCCGACACCAGCCCGCCCGCGCCACCACCGATGACGATCAGGTTGCGGTCGAAGGTCTTGGGACGCACTGCATTCCAGCGGGCATACACCTTGCGCTTGGCAATGAAGTTCATGATGGCTTTTGCCACCAGCGGAAAGAGACCGAGCAGCACGAATGCGCCCAGCAGTCCGGGGCTGGCCACGTCGCGCAGCGAGCTGATGCTGGCGAGCTGCGTGCCCGCATTCACATACACGGCGGTGCCCGCCAGCATGCCGAGCTGGCTGACCCAGTAAAAGGTCCAGGTGCGCAATGTGGTCAGGCCCATGGCCAGGTTGATGACGAAGAACGGCACCACCGGAATCAGGCGCAGGCTGAACAGGTACAGCGCGCCATCGCGCTCCATGCCGCGGTCGATGTCGGCCAGGCGCGCGCCAAAACGGGCGTGCACCACATCGCGCAGCACGTAGCGCGCCACCAGAAACGACACCGTGGCGCCGATGCTCGACGCAAACGACACCAGCAGCAGCCCCCAGCCAAAACCCAGCACGCCGCCTCCGGCCAGCGTCAAAATGGCCGCCCCAGGTAAGGAGAGCGAGGCCACCGCCACATACGCCGCAAAGTACAGCGTCCTGGCCGTCCAGGGGTTGGCGGCGTAGGCGCTGGCCAGCGCATCCTGGCTTTCCTTCAGGGTGGCCAGGTTCAGGTAGCGGTCCAGCCGCAGCGCAAAGAAGGCCGCCACCAGAGCCGCAAATGCCAGCAACAACAGAACCTGCGAGCGCTTCATTGAAAAGTCCTCCAGCCCCACCAGAGGCGCGTGGCAATCGTGATGGTGCACATCAGTGCAAACGCATAGGCCAGCATCGCAAAGTGCTCGGGCCACACGCACATGGCCACAAAGAACAGCAGTGTCTCGGTGGCTTCGGTCAGGCCACCGAGAAAGTAGAACGACTTGTCCGGAAAGTCCAGGTTGGGGAGGTTGCGCTTGGCGGCCAGCACCGCAAACGCCAGAAAGCTGCTGCCCGTGCCGATGAACGCGGCCAGCAGTACCGCCGCCGGCAGCGCGTGGCCCAGCGGATCAGCCAGGGCAAAGGCCAGCGGAATGCTGGCGTAAAACAAAAAGTCCAGCGCAATGTCCAGAAAGCCACCGGCATCGGTGGGTGTGGTCAGGCGCGCGACCGCGCCGTCGAGTCCATCGAACAGTCTGGATACCAATATGGCCGCAGCCCCCGCGATATATGCCTCATTAGCTATCAAAAATGCAGCAAACATGCCGATGGAAAAACCCACCAGCGTGACGGTGTTGGCGCCCATACCTACGCGTACCAGACCCCGCGCCAGCGTGGAGATGGGCGGACGGAGCAGGGCAATCGCAAAGCGGTCGAGCATGGGGCTATTGTCTGCGCTGCTGTAAATGCGTGCACAGCGCAGGGTCGGCCACGTCAGCAGCATCGTGCGTCACCAGCAGCGCAGGGATGTTCCGCGCCCGGACCATGCCAAACACCAGCGCGCGCATGCGTGCGCGCAGCGCGGCATCCAGCCTGGAAAACGGTTCATCCAGCAGCAGCGCCAGTGGCTGGGCCAGCAGGGCACGCGCCAGTGCCACGCGGGCGCGCTGGCCGCCCGAGAGCGTGGCCGGGTTGGCATGCAGAGAGTCCACCATTTCCACATCGGCCAGAGCCTGTTGTACCTGCGCTTCGCGCCCGGCCTGGGGCCCTTTGGGCACCGCGAACAGCAGGTTCTCGCGCACTGTCATGTGGGCGAACAGCAGGTCCTCCTGAAACAGCAGGCCCACGCGGCGCGCCTGCGTGGGCAGGGTGTCGATGCGGGCACCGTCGAGCAGTACTTCGCCTTCAAAGGCCAGCGCACCGTCCAGCGTGCCACAGATGGCTGCGAGCACGCTGGACTTGCCCGAGCCGCTATCGCCCATCAGCGTGTGCACCGTGCCCGGGGCAATCGTGATGCCCAGGTTGCTCACCAGTGTGGTGTCGGGCGTGGCCAGCCGGGTGATATGGATTTGCAGGCTCATGGTGTGTCCGCCAGCGCAATGCGGATGTGCCCGCTGGTATCCACGGTGACGGGAATCGGCAGCAGCGATTCACCCTCGCAATCGCCCCGGTCGCAGACGCCATCTGCCCAGCGGTAGCGTGCGTAGTGCACATTGCAGCTGATGCTCACATGCGGCTCAAACTTCAGGTGCTCTTGCCGCGCTGCCAGCGGCACGCCAAAGTGCGCACAGCGGTTCACAAACGCAGTGACAACTTCGCCACTGCGCAGCAGCAGGTAGCGAAACGGTTGTTCGGCGCCACCGCCGGTGTCGAGCTGCAGCATCTGCGGGATGCCGTCCGGCAATGCATCGCGCTGGCCCAGCGGTGTGCCCGGCGCGGGGGCATGGGGCAGGGCGGACCAAATGCGGGGCGCGATGTCACGGGGTTCGGTGGGGGTGGTCATGTCAGCGCGGGTTGGCAGGGTCGGTGAATTGTGCCCGGCCCAGGTGCGCGGCGAGTGCAAACACCAGCACCGGCAGCAACCACTGCAGCCAGGCGAATGCGGCGGTGAGCGAGCGTTGTCCGCCGGCAGCCAGCGTGACCGCTTCGGTGGTAATGGTATTGAAGCGGCCCGCGCCCACATACAGCGTGGGCAGGTATTGCGCCACGCTCACCGCAAAGCCGATGGCAAAGCTGGCCGCCAGTGCTGCGCGCAAAAGTGGCCACTTCACCTGCAGCAGAAACGTCCATGGGCCGTGGCCCAGCGTGGCCGCCACCTGGCGCAGCCGCGCATCGAAACCGGTGTACGGCCCCTGCAGTGCCAGCAGCACATAGGGCAGGCAGGCCAGTGTGTGTGCCAGCCACAGGCCCCAGGCGGTGGTGTCGAGCTGCCAGTCCAGCGCCAGCCGGTGCAACCCCACCACCCACAGCACGGCGGGCAGCACCAGCGGCAGGGTCAGCAGGGGCTGGGCGCGCAACTGCCAGCGCGGTGGTGCCCACTCCAGCCAGGCCACCGCCCACACGAGTGCCACGGCCGCACTGGCCAGCGCCAGTCCCACGGTGGTCCACACCGTGCTGCCACTGCCCAGCACCGAATGCCAGGCGGCCCAGGTCCAGGTGTCGGGCAGCCACTGCGGAAACGGCCAGTGGCCCGTCACGCTGCCCACCAGCAGCGCCAGCAGTACCGCGAGGTACACGCTTGCCAGCAGGGCCAGTGTGTCGGGCAGAGACACGGCGCTATGGCGTTGGTTTGGCTTATTGGGTTCGGCACCGCGCGTCCAGCGCAGCCGCCACAGTGGCGCGCGGGATGCGGACCAAGTCAGCGCAGCGCACAGCACCAGCATGCCCGCGAGCAGCCATGCAGCCGCAGCGCCCTGCGCGTTCATGGCCGGGTCGGCGTCCTGCAGCCACTGCCAGGCCAGCACGGCCAATGTGGGCGGTGTGGTGGGACCGATGACCAGCGCCACATCCACCACCGTCAGGCCGTAGGCCAGCACCGCCAGCAGCGGCGCGGTCAGGCGCGGCAAGAGTTGCGGCCAGCCCACGCGCCACCAGGCGGCGTGGGCGCTGTAACCCAGGGTGTGGGCCAGGCGCAGTTCCTGCTGCAGGCGGCGCGCCACATCGGGCCGTTGCACGTGGGCCAGCGCGGCCCAGAGCAAAAAAGGCATTTCCTTGCACACCAGCACCGCCACCAGGCCCAGGCCCCAAGGATCTTGCGTGGTGGTCCACGGCGGTGGCGCATCCAGTCCGGTGGCCCAGGGTGACAGGGCACGCACGATCCAGCCGCTGGGCGCCAGCAGTGCCACCAGCCCGATGGCAAACGCGGCATGCGGCACCGCCAGCATCGGGGCCAGCCAGCGCGCGAGCCGGTGGGTTTGCGTTGCCGAGCGTCCCACGGTGGTGGACAGCACCCAAGCCGCCAGCAGCGTGGCCAGTGCGGTGGACAGCAGGCCAGTCCAGACACTCAGGCCCAGTGCGCGCACGGTTTGTGGGTCCTGCAGCAGCCCAGACCAGGCCGGGGCGTTGAGCCCAGCGGCGAAGGCGCCCCACAGACTCCAGACCAGCGGTACCGCCACAGCCGCCAGCAGCGCGGATGCGGCGAGCGGGCTATGCGGAGAGGTGGGATGACCGGTCATGGGGGAGATAGTAGCCAAATTGGCCTTCAGCCCCCGGACGGTATGCGCAGATAGCTATAAAAAATATAGCAATTCGGGTGGAGTCTCAGAATCAGAGCGTGAGCCCGCCACTGACCTCGATCACCGCACCGTTGACGTAGCTGGCTTCGTCGCTGGCCAGGAAGGCGTAGACGTTGGCAATCTCGTCGGCCTGCCCCAGGCGCTTGAGTGGCACCTTGGCGGCCAGGTCGTCGAGCACCTTGGTCGGAATGGTCGCCATCATGGACGTGGCAATAAAACCCGGCGCCACCGCATTGACGCGCACGCCCTTGGGGCCCAGCTCGCGGCTCCAGGTCTTGGTGAAGCCGATCACGCCGAACTTGCTGGCGGCGTAGTTGGTCTGGCCAAAATTGCCGTACACGCCCACCACGCTCGACGCGTTGAGGATCACGCCGTTGCCCTGCGCCACCATCTGGTCGGCCACCGCCTGCGCGCAATGGAACACGCCGCGCAGATCGATGTCGATCACGCGGTCGAACTGCTCCAGCGTCATCTTCTGCAAGCGGGCATCCTGCGTGATACCGGCGTTGTTCACCAGCACATCGATGCGGCCAAAGCGCGCCTTCACATCGGCCACGATGGCGTCGATCTGCGGGCGGTTGGTCACGTCCATCACATAGCCCGCGGCCTGCGCACCTTCGGCCTGGCACTTGGCCACCACCGCATCCACGGCCGCCTGCTGCAGGTCGCAGACGATAACGATCGCGCCTTCGCGGGCGAACTTGAGCGCCGTGGCCTCGCCAATGCCCTGGGCAGCGCCAGTAATCAGGCTGACTTTTCCTTCGAGTTTTTTCATGCAATCCATCGTGAGTGAGTAAAACGCATACTTTAACCAGCCGGTGTGACAGGCGGCGCCTGGTAAAGCAGCACCTTGAGGGCGCGCTCGGGTGACACGTCGGCAAACGTGGCCGGGTTGGGCAGGCGCTGCACAAAGCGCAGCTCAGGCGCCTGTTCCTGCATGTGGTTGTGTAAGAAGGTGGTGTCCAGTTCCGGCGCATTCAGGCACAACAGTGCGTAGCCTTCAGGTGCCAGCAGTTCGGGCAGGCGGCGCAGGATGCGGGCGTAGTCCTTGGTGGCGACAAAGCTGCCTTTCTGGTAGCTCGGCGGGTCCAGGATGATGAGGTCATACGGGCCGCCGCGCGTGATCTTGCCCCAGGTCTTGAAGATGTCGTGCGCCAGAAAGCTGGCTCCGGTGTCGAAGCCATTGAGCCGGTGGTTCTGCTGGCCAATGGCCAGTGCGCTCTGGCTCATGTCCACGTTCACGACGTGCCTGGCACCCGCTTGCATGGCGACCACCGAGAACGCGCAGGTGTAGGCAAACAGGTTGAGCACCCTGAAGGCAAAAGTCTTGGGATGCGCAGCCACGTGCTGGCGCACCCAGCGCCGGCCCTCGGCCATGTCCAGAAACAGGCCATGGTTTTGACCGCGCAGCACATGCACCTTGTACTGGGTGCCATCCTCTGTTACGACATGCGGGTCGGGCACCGCGCCGGCCATCAGCCGCGTATCGGCATGGCCTTCGGCACGGCACTGGAACACCCAGTTCAACGGTTGGTCCGGCGCAATCTGCGCCCAGCGTTGCTGCAGCGCCGTGCCCACGGTGGCGAGATCGTCATCGCTGACGGGCTGGAAACTGGTGAGCACCAGCGCAGGTGGATAGGCGTCCAGCGCCAGGTGTTCGCAGCCGGGGTGCAGGCCCCCGCGCCCATGGAAGATGCGCTGAGCGTCGGTAGGGAAATCCATCGTGGTGATGGCGGTGAGCAGGGCTTGCAAGGTGGTGGGGTTTTTGTTGGAGTGAGCCTGAGTGTATTGGGCACTGCGTTCTGCAACGAAATCGCTATGGCGCGCATTGGCTAAACCAATTGGAGAGTAATCAGCCATAGGTCTACACTGACTTTCACTTTCAATAACCCGCCACCACAGGAGACCCGCATGTCCACCGAAGCCAAGTGCCCCTTCCCCCACGCAGCCCGCAAAAACACCACCGCCGCTGCACCGTCGAACGCCGACTGGTGGCCCAACCAATTGAAGTTGGGCATCCTGCACCAGCACTCCGCCGAGTCCAACCCCATGGGGGCCGACTTTGACTACGCGGCGGAATTCAAAACGCTGGACCTCGACGCGGTGGTGAAAGACCTCACCGCGTTGATGACCGACTCACAGGACTGGTGGCCGGCCGACTGGGGCCACTACGGCGGCCTGATGGTCCGCATGGCATGGCACTCTGCCGGCACCTACCGGGTGGCCGATGGTCGCGGCGGCGCGGGCTCTGGTAACCAGCGCTTTGCCCCGCTGAACAGCTGGCCCGACAACGGCAACCTGGACAAGGCGCGCCGCCTGCTGTGGCCCATCAAGCAGAGGTACGGCCGCAAGATTTCCTGGGCTGACTTGATCATTCTTGCCGGCAATGTGGCCCTGGAGTCCATGGGCTTCAAGACCTTCGGCTTCGCCGGTGGCCGCGTGGATATCTGGGAGCCCGAGCAGGACGTCTACTGGGGCGCTGAAAAAGCCTGGCTCGCCACCAGCGACAAGGAAAACAGCCGCTACAGCGGCGAGCGTAAGCTCGACAACCCGCTGGCTGCGGTGCAGATGGGCCTGATTTATGTGAACCCCGAGGGCCCTGACGGCAAGCCCGACCCCGTGGCCTCGGGCCGCGATGTGCGCGAAACCTTTGCCCGCATGGCCATGAACGACGAAGAAACGGTGGCGCTGGTCGCAGGGGGCCACACCTTTGGCAAGGCGCACGGTGCGGGCGATGCAGCGCTGGTCGGCCCCGAGCCGGAAGCTGCCGGCATTGAAGAGCAGGGCTTCGGCTGGATGAACAAGTTCGGCAGCGGCAAAGGCGTGCACACCACCACCAGCGGTATTGAAGGCGCCTGGAAGCCCAACCCGACAACATGGGACAACGGCTACTTTGACATGCTGTTCGGCTACGAATGGGCCCTGACCAAGAGCCCCGCTGGCGCACACCAGTGGCAGGCGCAGAACGTGAAGCCGGAGCACATGATTCCGGACGCACACGACCCGTCCAAAAAGCATGCACCCATGATGACCACGGCGGATATGTCGCTGCGCATGGACCCGGCCTACGAGAAAATTTCCCGCCGCTTCCACCAGAACCCGGCCGAGTTTGCGGACGCTTTCGCCCGTGCCTGGTTCAAGCTGACCCACCGCGACATGGGGCCACGCGCCCGTTACCTCGGCAAGCTGGTGCCCCAGGAGGTGCTGGGCTGGCAGGACCCGATCCCTGCGGTGGACCACACGCTGGTGGATGCGCAGGATGTGGCGGCCCTCAAAGCCAAGGTGCTGGCGTCTGGCCTGTCGATTGCGCAACTGGTGGGCACCGCGTGGGCTTCTGCCTCCACCTTCCGCGGCAGCGACAAGCGCGGCGGCGCCAATGGGGCCCGCATCCGCCTGGCGCCTGCCAAAGACTGGGCGGCCAACCAGCCTGCACAGCTGGCGCAAGTCTTGGGCAAGCTCGAAGCGATTCAGCAGGCATTCAATGCCAGCCAGTCCGGAGGCAAGAAAATTTCGCTGGCAGACCTGATCGTGCTGGCAGGCAGCGCCGCGGTAGAGGCCGCCGCCAAAAAGGCAGGGCAGGATGTGACCGTGCCTTTTGCCCCCGGCCGCATGGACGCCAGTCAGGCGCAGACCGATGTGGAGTCGTACCAGGTGCTGGAGCCGGTGGCCGATGGCTTCAGAAACTACACGCAAAAGGGTCTGGAAGGCGTGGCCGCAGAGCTGCTGCTCGACAAGGCGCAGTTGCTCACCCTGAGTGCGCCGGAGATGACGGTGCTGGTCGGTGGACTGCGCGCGCTGAATGCCAATGTGGGCCAGGCGCAGCATGGTGTGTTCACCACGCGCCCTGAAACACTGAGCAACGACTTCTTCGTCAACCTGCTGGATATGCGCACCAAGTGGAGCAAGGCATCAGAAGACGGTGTGCTCGAAGGCCGTGACCGCAGCACCGGCGCCCTCAAATGGACCGGCACCGTGGTGGATCTGGTGTTTGGATCGAACTCGCAGCTGCGCGCGTTGGCCGAGGTCTATGCCGCCAGCGATGCACAGCAGAAGTTTGTGCAGGACTTTGTGGCCGCGTGGGTCAAGGTGATGAACCTGGACCGCTTCGATCTGGTCTGACTGGTCAGCCTTCGCTTGTGCAGAGGTGATGCCCCGCCGCGCCACCACGGAGTGGAGCGGCGGGGTTTTTTATGTAAAAAGTGCCTTTAGCCCGCGTGCAATATGCGCAGTCAGCTCCTAAATCAGGAGCAATTTAACGCAGAACCAATGGATCAGTGGAACTCGTTTGATGAGCATATGCGGTCATACGGCACTGCAATTTGACTGCTTGCACCAGACTGGATGCGGGCTTCGATAAAACAGGCGCAACTGTCAAAAATCGACCCACTGCGGACGTAGCGACTGCTGAAATGATCGCCTGACAGCAGTCATTCAAGCGCACGCGATTCCAAGTTTAGAATTTCCGTTTCAGAGAAGCTCAAACTGAATGCTGGACTTCGCGTGATGACCACTAGCCGTCGGCGATGAACGGCAGATATCGAATAACGTCTATCGAACGCCAAAGAGATGCTGCCCAAGACCTCTGTCGCAGGTTTCAGTTTTTCAAAGTTGGACTGGACGACCGGCTCAAGTGATAGTGAAAAAAAGGGTTGAAGATTCGATTTGAATGATGGCTGGTCTATCACACCGGCTTGGTGTTTTGTCTGCCTGCTGTGAACGCTACGGAATCACTCTCGATTGAAACTTGCAACGCAATCTACTGCAGAATTCACCACTGCAAGGATCAACCAGAGGTTTTGATGCGAGCGTAACTCTTAACGCTAAAGCTAAAGCTACTACAATGTTGAGATGCGTTTTTGGTTGATCGTTTTTTTAGCAATATTGATGCCGTTGCAGCTCTCGTGGGCGGCAGCTGGGCGCTATTGTCAGCACGAAAGCGATGTTTCCAGTAAGCACGTTGGCCATCACACACACCAACATCAAACCACTGAACGCACGGAGTCCGGTGGCGATTTTGCGAAGTCGATGACAGTCGATATGGATTGCGGCACCTGCCATGCTGGTTGTTCAATGGCTGTCCAAGAATCCAGTGTCGTCAAAAACGTTGTGCTGACTTTGATTTTCTCGTCAGGGCTCAGCGTGCAGTCAAGCCCTGGCCTCGAAGATCGTCCAGAACGGCCTCAGTGGGTTGCCCTGATCTAACCAGGGCATCGATCTACGCATAAGCTTTAAAGGCTTCGAGAAATCGATCCCTGTAATCGTGTCAGCACTTGATGCTGATTTGATCAACAGTTTTCGGGATTTCTCTTCATGTTTCTTTCCCAATGGCGACAACGCCCGCGCCTGTTCTGGGTCATTTTGGTCGGAGCCCTTATTGGCGTGGATCAATTGACCAAGGCCTATTTTGCCAACACGATTGCACTGAGTGAAGCAGTTGTTGTAACGGATTGGTTCAATTTCGTTCACACCTTAAACAGAGGTGCTGCCTTTTCCTTTCTTGCGAGTGCTGATGGCTGGCAACGACCATTGTTGATTGGCATAAGCATCCTCGTAATAGTTCCTATAACGCTGGTCTGTATGTACCAAAATATGGACCCAGTCGAGCGGTGGGTGGGTGGCTTGGTCGTGGCTGGTGGCGCAAGCAATCTGATTGATCGCATTCAAACTGGTGCGGTAGTTGACTTCCTTGACATTCATTGGCGTGGAATGCACTGGCCAGCATTCAATTTGGCTGACAGTTACATAGTCTGCGCTGTGCTGGTGTGGATTTTGTTGTTTAGAAATTCTGTATCTGCGCAAGAACAGTCAACAACAGCCAAGGTTCAAGCATGAAGCGCAGCTGGAATCTCCTTGCCCTCGCTTGGGTGATTGCAACAGCAGCTGCAGCCAGCGCCCTTTTTATTGGCGAGGTCATGGGCATGACACCCTGTGTGTTGTGCTGGTACCAGCGAATTTTCATGTTCCCTTTGGTCATCGTGCTGGGTATGGCCTGTTACAGCGATGACCGACGCGGTGCAATTTACGGACTCCCCCTGGCATTGGGTGGAGTCCTTCTGGCTGGCTATCACACTTTATTGATTGCCGGGCTTGTGCCCAAAGCCTGGATTCCCTGCGGTTCTGGCGTTTCCTGTGCCGAACAAAAGCTGGAAATTCTCAATGGATTGCAGATCCCATGGCTTTCACTGATCGCATTCATCGCCATATCTCTACTTCTCATTCTTTACCTGCGAAAGTCCTCGAAATGAATTCCAAAAAAATGACCGTCATCATCGTTCTCGGAGTTGTCCTTGCATTCTTTGCATTTGGTATGTACAGCTACCAAAAGCGTGTGCAGAACTCGCAAGAGCAAAAGGTCAATCAACAAACCCAACGTATGGTCCGCATGCACTCGCCCGTGCTTGGTCCTCAGAGTGCCCCTGTGACGATTGTCGAATTCTTCGATCCCGCCTGTGAGACGTGCCGTGCCTTCTACCCCATCGTGAAGGACTTGATGAAGCAGTATCCCAATGATGTTCGGCTGGTATTGAGATATGCCCCTTTTCACCAAGGATCAGACAAGGTAGTCAAGTTGCTGGAAGCATCCAAACGTCAAGACAAATATTGGCCTTTGCTTGAAGCCATTCTGGCGGCGCAGCCGACTTGGGCAGACCACGGCAATCCAAATCTGGATGCGGTCTACAAAGTAGCTGAACAAGTTGGATTGGACATGCAGAAGGCAATGAATGACGCATCAGGCCCCGGTCCAGATGCCGCTCTTAAACAAGATGTCGAAGACCTCACCGCACTGGAAGTTACGAAGACCCCGACGTTTTTTGTCAATGGACGGGGGCTACCCAGCTTCGGGCCAGATCAATTGGCAGCTCTGGTAGCAGAAGAAGTAACCAAGTCGAAGAAGCAGTGAAGGCAAAAAAACCATGATGCCATCAACTCAGCCAGATGACCAGATTATTTCCCGCCGGTCGCTTATCGCCGCCGCCGTGGGCGGTGCGTTCACTCCAATCATTTTGGCGGGATGTTCTCCCAAGTCAGCGGACTTCAACAGCATCGATCTGACCGGGGCAGCGTACGCCAAGGATTTTCGCTTGAAGGATCACTTCGGAAACATCAGAACCCTGGCTGATTTCCGCGATAAAGTCACAGTCCTCTTTTTCGGCTTCACGCAATGCCCGGATGTTTGTCCAACTTCCATGAGCACCATGGCTGAGGTCAAGCGGCTGTTGGGCAAACAAGGTTCACTGCTGCAAGTGCTTTTTGTGACCGTTGATCCCGAACGGGACACCTTGCCACTGCTCAAAGAATACATGCTGAATTTTGATGCTACGTTCTTGGCGCTACGGCCAGAGCCAGATCAACTCAAGGAACTCTCTGAAAGTTTCAAGATGTACTACAAAAAAGTGGAGGGCAAGACACCCACCTCTTACAGCCTGGATCACTCTGCAGGCAAATACATTTTTGACGCAAAAGGCAGCATTCGTTTGTTCTCCAAATATGGGGCGGAACCTCAAGCGATTGCCCAGGATATACAAAATCTACTGTGAGTTGTTCATGTCGCCAAACCTGACAGACCCTCGGTTGAATCTTTTACGTAATCAAAATAAAGTTGTCCCTAATATTCTGTATGGGTATCCATTGAGAAAGTGGACAAGGCTTGCAGTTGTACCTTCGCTGCTCGTGGTTTTAATGGGTCTGTACGCTGGGTCTTCCCTGGGTGCAGTTCAAAAACCAAGTGCTCAAGGGAAAGCAAATCCCCGTGCACCACATCAACGCGATGGGGTCGCAGAAGCGCGATTGATTGAAATCCTTAGGCTCATCGGCATGGCAGATACCCGCAATGCTCTTAGCAAAGCAGAGAAGTTGGTATCCGATTTTCCAAATTTTCAGCTGGCGCAACTTGTATATGGGGACTTGCTTGCTACACGATCAAGGTCAATTCAAGGTATCGGTGATGTCCCGCCAGAAATTGCAGAGAGTGCAAAGCAAAACTTGCTGGCGTTGAGGAGTGAATCAGCGCTACGCATTGCGGCAATCAAGCAACGGCCACCAATCAATTCCATTCCCACGCAATTCGTCGCACTTTCAAAGCGGAATAAGCATGCCATTGCAGTGGACACTGCCAAGGCTCGTTTGTATCTTTTTGAAAACAATGGATCGGAAATGAAGCTATTGGCTGACTACTACATTTCAGTGGGTAAGCAAGGTGTGGGGAAGAATGTCGAAGGGGATCAGCGCACTCCATTGGGAGTTTATTTTGTCACCAGTAATCTGGACCCGAAGAGTCTTAAGGATTTGTATGGCTCAGGTGCGCTGCCGGTCAACTATCCCAACATTTTGGACTTGCGGCGCGGCAAGACGGGTAGTGGCATCTGGTTGCACGGAACTCCATCGAACCAATTTACCAGGGCACCGCAGGCCACAGATGGGTGTGTAGCCGTAGCGAATCCTGATTTGGAAAGAATCATCAATACAGTGGAAATTCGCACCACTCCCGTTGTTATTGGACAAAACCTGAATTGGGTTCTTCCGTCTAATCTGACGAATCAAAAGCAGGTTTTCGCCGACATGTTGCAAACGTGGGCGAGTTCCAAACGACGTGGACGTGAAAGTGAATTCTTGCGCTTTTACGCAACTGATTTTGGTGTTGCTGATATGGATCTGAATAAGTTCAGCGAATCCTTGAAAGCTGATCTAAATAGGTCAGACAACAGACCCGTAACACTCAAAGACATCTCACTTATCCGATGGACCGACGAAGCAGACACTATGGTTGCAACCTTCGGCGAAGTCAGAGATGGTGAAGCAGTAGGACGCACGATTCGTCAATATTGGCAGCGGCGTTCCAGTGGTTGGAAAATTGTTTACGAAGGCGTCGTCGGATAGCGGGTCCTCGAATGTCTCAGCTCGTTGAATTCAAACTTGGAGTACCTTAAATGAAAAATAATCAAACAATCGTGGCACTGCTATTTGCGTGTGGCGCAGTTGCCGCATCAACCAGTCTGGCACAAGTATCAGTGACTAATGCCTGGGTTCGCGCTACGGTACCTAATCAACAAGCGACCGGTGCCTTCATGCAACTGGTATCAAAGAAGGATACGACGCTCGTCTCCGCGCGTTCCGACATCGCTGGCGTCGTGGAAGTCCATGAAATGAAAATGGAAAACGATGTCATGCGAATGCGCGCAGTTGACGGGCTGAAACTGCCTGCAAATCAGCCAGTCGAGCTCAAGTCTGGCGGATACCACCTAATGATGATGGACCTCAAGAAACAATTGAAGGTCGGTACAGAAGCTCAAATCACATTGACTTTCAAAAATGCCAAAGGCGAAAGTGAGACGACGTATGTTCACGCACCTGTCGCATTGTCTCAACCGAAGTGAGAGTCAAGCGTGGGATTTTCGCGTCCTGACACCCGCATGCGCACCATGCACATGACCAGTCATGTCGGATGAAATCGACTGCTTTTGTGACATGACATTGAGTTCATTGAGAATTCCACAGTGCTCCGCGTCTTGTGCACTACGGCACAACTCGCGAAGACCCTTAAGCTGCTTTTCCAATTGCCGCAGTTCTTTGACTCGGTGAGCAACGTGGTCAATGTGTTCGTCCAAAAGCGCGTTGACTTCACCGCAATTTTCGGTGGGAGCATCGCGAAAGCGAAGCAAAACTCGAATTTCATCCAAGGTCATATCCAGGCTACGACAGTGACGAATGAACGACAGGCGCTGCCCATGCGTTTCGTCGTAGACGCGGTAATTACCTTCAGACCGCCTGGTGTGTGGCAACAAACCCTCGCGTTCATAGTGCCGAATGGTCTCTACCTGCACTCCAGTCAGGTTGGCTAGTTCACCGATTTTCATGACTTCAATCATAACCGCTTGACTCTTTAGTGGCTACAGGGTTTCCAATTCAATCTCAATCAGGAAATGTCCATGAACAACACACCTTCAAAGCCAGCAACAACGGGTCCGACATGCGAGTGTTCAAGTGCTTGTGCATCTTCAAAATCGGATTCATCTCAGGCATTGCCGCAAAGTGCAAAAGCAGGCGTTCCTGTTTTCCGAATCCCAACCATGGATTGCGCCTCTGAGGAGGGGGAAATTCGCCATGCAGTGGCGAACATTCCTGGTGTGCGCAGCCTTCAGTTCCAACTTGCGGCAAGGACGCTTTCGATTGATGCCGAAGCGGACTCCTTGCCACTCGTCTTGGCTGCAATTCGCAAGGCAGGATTCAAGCCTACGCCACTAAGCAGCAATGCATCTGAGACGGGTCCACATGGCCAGGGACAGGACCACGCACACGACGGACATGATCATGACCACAACGATGCCAGCTTTCCAAGCGGAATTCAAAAATATGCGCTGGCCCTAGCACTTGCGGTCGGTGCAGAGTCCATTGCATTCTTTGCACCAGATACACGCATTTTCCAAGGACTGGGGATGGTGCTTTCTGTGGGTGCAATTGCACTTGCTGGTTTCTCCACTTACGTCAAAGGCTTGGCCGCCCTGCGAAATTTTCGACTCAATATCAATGCATTGATGACAGTCGCAGTTACCGGTGCATTTCTGATCGGTCAGTGGCCTGAGGCTGCAATGGTCATGGCGCTGTATGCCATCGCTGAATTGATTGAAGCTCGTGCAGTGGACCGGGCCAGAGGTGCTATCAAGAGCCTGTTGGACCTGACCCCTGAGACTGCGGAGATTCGTCAGTCCGACGGATCATGGCAAATTGTTCCGGTTAGTAGTGTTGTGCTGGACGCCATAGTGCGCATCAAACCTGGTGCGCGTATTCCTGTTGATGCGGCCATCGTCATTGGTAGCACTTCTGTCGATCAGGCCTCGGTGACGGGTGAGAGCATTCCAGTAGACAAGGCTCCAGGCGATGCTGTATTTGCCGGGACCATCAACGCCACAGCCACCATTGAAGTGCGGGTCACCGCCTTACCCAGCAATTCGGTGCTTTCCCGCATCATCCACGCGGTAGAACAAGCGCAAGGTTCCCGAGCCCCCACTCAGCAGTTTGTTGATAAATTTGCCGCCGTCTACACACCCACTGTGTTCGTACTGGCTCTGGGAGTAGCATTGCTGACGCCCTGGCTTATGGATTGGACTTGGGCTCAAGCTATCTACAAGGCGTTGGTTCTGCTGGTGATCGCATGCCCATGTGCTTTGGTGATTTCTACGCCGGTTACGGTGGTAAGTGGTCTGGCAGCTGCTGCAAGGCGTGGCATTTTGATTAAGGGTGGTGTTTACCTGGAGGGTGCACGAAAGATCAAAGTAGTTGCTCTGGACAAGACAGGAACAATCACCGAGGGCAAGCCTGTCTTGGTGGATACCGAATTTGTTAAGTCAGAAGTACCTGAGTGGCAGGTCTTGCGATGGGCCGCCGACCTTGCTGCTCATTCTGATCACCCGGTCTCCAAGGCCATCGCTAATAGTCTTGATCCTGGAAATAGTGTTCTTCAGGATTTCAAGGTGGTTGCCGGAAGGGGTGTAGAGGCCCTTGTGGATGGGCAGATGTTGTTACTCGGTAATCACCGCTTGATTGAAGATCGGAATCTATGTAGCAGCGGTATCGAAGCGCGATTGGCAAAGCATGAAGCACTAGGGCGAACCGTCACCATGCTGGCATCGCAAACCCAGGTGTTAGCCATTTTTGCAGTGGCCGACACCATTAAAGAAACGTCACGAGAAGCGTTGGCTCAATTGCACGCATTGGGTGTTACTTCCGTCATGTTGACGGGTGACAACGAGGCAACCGCGAAGACCATTGCCAAGCAAGCTGGCATTGATGATGCGCGTGGAAACTTGCTGCCAGAAGACAAACTGACGGCCATCGAAGAGCTTCAAAAGCGATACGGTTTGACTGCAATGACCGGCGACGGCATTAATGATGCGCCAGCATTGGCGCGTTCTGACATTGGTTTTGCCATGGGTGTTGCGGGCACGGATACCGCCATGGAGGCCGCCGATGTGGTCATCATGAACGATGACTTGCGGCGTATCCCAGAGACCATTGTGTTGTCACGAAAAACGCAAACCATTCTTTGGCAGAACATTACCTTGGCTCTTGGTATCAAGGCGGTTTTTCTGGTGCTGGCATTGTTCAATGGCGCATCCATGTGGATGGCTGTGTTTGCGGATATGGGGGCAAGTCTATTGGTCGTTTTCAATGGGCTGCGTTTGTTGGGTGTTAAGTCAAGCGAGAAAGCAGTATGAGACTACAAACTTCCCAGGCTGCAGGTGATCGTGCACTTCTGACGGAACTGACCGAACCAACCGAGTTACTGGACTTCAAGAGTCCCCAAATACAACCGTTGATCTTCGAGCGCAGATGGCAAGCGTTGCCAGAGTTTGAGCGCATAGGTGCGATTTACGATTTCGTTCGCAATGAGATCAAGTTTGGCTACAACCAATCCGACAGCCTACCGGCTTCTCAAGTCTTGGCGGATGGATTTGGGCAGTGCAATACCAAGGGAATCTTGCTTATGGCCCTGCTTCGGGCAAATCAAATTGCCTGTCGATTTCATGGGTTCACGATAGATAAGCGGCTACAAAAAGGCGCGATCACTGGATGGGCCTATGTTTTGGCTCCCGCATCGATCATTCATAGTTGGGTTGAAATTTGGTTTGACGGTCGGTGGGTGAATCTTGAAGGGTTCATTCTTGATGAGAGTTATCTCATTGCACTGCAAAAAACGTTTCCTGCGGCGAAAGAGTTCTGTGGGTTCGGCGCGGCCGTTACCGATTTGCGCGATCCGCCTGTTCAATGGAAGGGGACTGACACCTACATTCAAAAAGAAGGGATCAATGCTGATTTTGGTATTTTCAACTCACCTGATGATTTTTATCGCAAGCACGGCACCAACTTGTCGGGCTTAAAGAAATGGGTATTTGAATCCGTGGTACGTGCCCAGATGAACCGCAATGTTGAGCGGATTAGATTATCAAAAGTGAAACGTTGAATGGATATATCGCCGATCCCCTGATGCAAGCAAGTTAGACCAATCACTGATGAAGCACTGCGCGACGAATAAATCCCTTTACGACGAGAATTGCAAAAATGAAATGTCCCCAATGTACCGAAACCACGCTAGTCATGACTGAGCGCCAGGGTATCGAGATTGACTACTGTCCATCATGCCGAGGGGTCTGGCTGGATCGTGGTGAACTAGACAAGCTAATTGAGCGCAGCGCTCAAGCCATGCCAACACAACCTCCCGCATCACCTCAGCCGGTGCAGTCGCAATACGAGTCAACGACACGCCGCCCGGACTTTGTGGACTCGGACTATAAACACCACTCTGGCCACGGCGGATATCGCAAGCGCAAGTCGTGGTTAAGTGACCTTTTTGACTAAATTTTCTTGAGACGATCTTTAAGTCTTTTTTCGTCAGCATTGAGTGACGACCCGCATCATCGTCGCCTGACGATAAGGCTGGCAGTATTGCTTATGGCATCCCATAGATTCAAGCGATCTTCAGTTGCCCTGCGAATTACCGGTTATCGTCCTCGCAAATGCAACATCCACTGACTCCTGTGGGCACGGTGTCGAATTCCATGAACGACTGCTACAAGATCCTCAGCTTTCCAATGTTGACCGCTACATCTGGATCTGCTCATCCAATTGGATAGGGAGCAAAGAACTCAAGCGGCAACAGCTTCTCCCCAGTAATGGAAAGACAGTATCTTTGGCCCAGGAAGGTATCGTGACTGAACGTCCGACGCAAATCCAGCTTCTTTGAGTAATGACGGTATATCCCGATCAAGCATGCATCCGCCTGCAACCAACTTCCAATAGGGTTGGATGCGCGTTTGCCACTTCTCGACATTTTCCTGTGGTGCCTTGCCGTGTTCGGAAAACAGCAGCTTTCCGCCAGGCTTCAACGCCCTCCTCATCTCCTTGAGCGCCAAGAGGGGATCCGGAATAGTACAGAGCGTGTAGGTGCAGACAACACTATCAAAACTTGCATCTTCCACTGGGATGCGCTCCGCAGAGATGCCAATCAGTTTTACATCCAGGCCGGCCTGCAGACTGCGCTTGAGTGCAAGCTTATGCATGCGCAATCCAGGGTCGACGCCTACGATCAACTTGACACGCGATCGGTCATAGAAGGGCATATTCAAACCCGTTCCAATTCCAATTTCAAGCACGTTGCCTTCAGCTTGTGGAATCACTTTCATGCGCTGCTTGCGTATGGGAGAGACACTACATGCAAGATCAAGCAAGTAAGGCAGAAGGTGGCGCTCGTACCAAGTTTCGGACATTGGCGCTCAATGAGGTTTCAGGCAGTGGCAGTAGACGAAGTGCTGCACTGAACCCCAAGGGGTCTTATGTTCTTCGCTGGCATGTTCAAGAAGCTCAAACGCAGGGCCGAACTCCCCATGCAATTGGTCTGGTGCATAGCGTGCCACCGGCAACCCACTGCACTGTTCTGGGCCATCCGGTGCAAAGGTTGCAACAATCACATGGCCACCGGGTTTGACAGACTTCATTACCTGTTGAACATACGCAGCACGGTCAGCAGGCTCTGTCAGAAAATGGAAAACGGCCCTGTCATGCCAGATATCGTACGACTGCTCCAGTAGAGTTACTTCCCGGATGTCACCGGCAACCCAGGTAACAGATTTACCTAAAGTGCCTAAGCGGTTGCGCGCAACCTCAAGCGCACTCGCGGACAAGTCCAGTACGGTCAGATTCTCGAACCCGTTGGTCAACAGATCATCCACCAGCGTCGAAGCACCACCGCCGACGTCAATGATGCGTGCTTCCGAAGTCGCACCCACGGAGCGAATGATTTCCATTGAGCGGGTTGCATGCTCCTGAAACCAGCTGACCGCATGGGCCTGCTTGGTTAGATAGACCTTCTCCCAATGCTCTTTGGCGCTCTGCATAATTTGCCCCTTAGTTGTCAATTGGTACCGTCTGCGATATTGCGAATGTTCAAAGCTTAGGACATTTACTCAAAGCCAAGAAGTGTCGATGCCCTATTTAGTGCGTGTGCAAGTGATGCGCATCGGGCACATGGGCATGAATGTGGCGAATGGGTTCATGGCTATGTTTGTGGCTATGTTTTCTAACTGGTTTGCCTTCATGGCTGTGCAAATGGTGGCCATCGTCGTGAGAGTGGGCATGTTCATGTTCGACCGCTTCATGAATATGCTCATGGCCATGCGATTCCATCAAATGCAGGAAGACACCAACCAGCATCAGGACTCCACCAACGACGAGCATCCAGCTGCCTGTGCGGTTGCCCATCGCAAATGCGCCTAATGCACCAATGAACGGTGCGAATGCGAATACAGACCCTGTGCGTCCAGCACCGAATTCTCTTTGTGCGAGCAAATACAGGCGCAAGCTCAACCCGTATCCGGTAGCGCCAATAGCAAGCAAAGCCGCTGCAGCAGATGGGCTGGGAATTGGTTCGGCCAAGATATAGGCAAGGAAGACAGTGGCGATGACACCTAAAGATGACTTCACCAGTACCACCTGGCCAGGGTCACGTTCGGCAACTCCTCGGGACAACGTGTTATCCACTCCCCATGCGACGGTGGCAAACATCACTGCTAGCAAACCCAAGAGTTGGGTGTCTCCCGCGAGTCCTTGCTCGAATACCAGTGCCACTCCGCCAGCCAGAAGGAACATCATGGCGGCCACCACGCGTTTGTCCATGGTTTCCCCATACAAACGCCATGCCAGGACTGCTGTGAAGAGCGCTTCCAGCGTCAACATGAGCGAAGCACTTGAGCCACTGGTGCGCTGCAAACCCCATGCAAGCGCTACAGGACCCAATACTGCACCAAAGCCGGCCATCGCAACCATCCTTGGTAAGTCTGAACGACGAAGACTGGCCTCCCTATCTGGCGAGTGGCACATCAGAAGTGCAACCAGTGCCGCACCGGCATACAGCAATGCTGCGGTTGTAAAAGCTCCGAGACCATGGCCAAAAAATTGAACCAACGGAGTGCTGAGACCAAAAAGGGCTGCAGCGCATAGGGCAAGGAGTCCGCCTCGTAGCGCGGGGACATTGATGGGAGTGCTCAAGGGTACGGGCATGTTCGTAGGTGCAATGCTACTGAATTTAGCACTCTAGGTGACGCTCGCAATATCCTGTCACCCGAGAATTGAGCCAACTGGAGAATCGAGAGTCAGGCTGCTTGAGAGCTTTGACCCATCTTCTTGCCATTTTGAATTATCGCTTCGCCCACCCTCGACTGACCGGTTTGGGCACGGACATGCCGAAGATCAATGTCCTCTGTCCGGCTTTTTCAAAGTGCCACGTGTTGACTATTTACGCAACCGGTTCACAGTTGTTCTCCCTTCAACTTCAAGGAGATCATTGTGGACAATGTAGCGGAGTCAACTGCCAGAATTCCGTGGAACAAGGGAAAGATCGTGGGCCAGAAAGCCCCACTGAAACTCAAAGACATTTGGGCCATCCGCATACGACTTCAACTTGGCAATCGCACGCGGGAGCTTGCTCTTTTTGACCTTGGGCTGGACAGCAAACTTAGGGCATGTGATTTGGTGCGTTTACGAGTACGTGATATTTGCCACGGCGATCGCGTTTCAACACGGGCGATTGTCATGCAGCAAAAGACCTCTCAGCCTGTTCAGTTTGAAATCACACCGCCAACAAGGGATGCCGTCACGGAATGGATAAGAGAGGCTGAGTTGGCAAACGATGACTTCTTGTTTCCCAGCAGGGTTCATGACTCACCGCACTTAGGAACTAGGCAGTACGCGCGAATATTGGACTCGTGGATCAAGGAAATCGGGCTTGATCCAACAGCCTACGGCACCCACACAATGCGGCGGACAAAAGCATCGTTGATCTATCGCCGAACCAAGAACATTCGTGCTGTGCAATTGCTCTTAGGGCACACCAAATTAGAGAGCACTGTTCGGTACCTTGGCATTGAGGTCGAAGATGCATTGGAACTTTCGGAGCAGACGGAAATTTAAACTCCCTCAAACCGGAATGTGAAGCCGAATTGGCGGCCAGATAGCAGTCACTCGCCAGTGACTGCACCTGGCCCATCACAGTCAAAGAAACAGGTGATCTGAAAGGTTGCAACCGCTGCGAAAGTGTCAGACATCTGGCGCGATGTTGGTGAAGTTTTGCTCCGCTTCGCCAAATATTTGTATGAAAAGTGCCTGCAACCCCCGTGCAGTATGCACAACAAGCTATGAAAAGCGTAGCAACTTAAAACCGCTGCACCGCCCCGGCCCAGGCCAACCCCGCGGCCACGCCACCAAAGCGGTTGCCTTCCACCAGCGTGGCCTGCGGCATGGCTTGGCGCAGTGCTTCTATCAGCGTGCGCAGCGCGGAAGAACCGCCGGTGAGGTACACCGCATCCACGCCTTGTAGACCCGCAGCGGCCACGCACTCTTGTGCGCATTGCACCACCTGATGGATGGAATCATGCAGGGCCTGTTCCATGCTTTGTGCATCAATGGTGGGGTGCAGCGTGCGGTCCAGGAAGTCCAGGTTCACCACCGCGCTGTCACCGCTGATGGAGCAGGCAATCTTGGCGGCCTCCACACTGGCCAGCATGCGGTGGCCGTGCTGTTCTTCCAGCGCGTCCATCAGGCGGCGGTGCAGGGCCTGGTCGGTGTAGTCGGTCCACAGCTCCTTGGCAAAGTGCATCGCCTTGCGCGTGTAGGCCTGGTGGATCAGGTGCCAGCTGCTCAGGTCAAAAAATACACTGCTGGGAACAATGCGCCCGCCGGTGCCCACGTGCTTGTAACCCAGATAGGGCATCACGGTGGACAGGTCCAGCAGGCGGTCAAAGTCGGTGCCGCCAATATGCACGCCTGTGGTGGCCAGAATGTCGGCGCTGCGGTCGCTCAGCGTGCTGCGCGCGGGGTTCAGGCGGATGACAGTGAAGTCGGACGTGCCACCACCAATGTCCACTACCAGCGCAATGGTTTCCTTGTCCACGCGCTGCTCGTAGTCCAGCGCGGCAGCAATGGGTTCCAACTGGTAGGCAATGTGGGTGAAGCCCGCTTCCATGGCGGCACGGCCCAGGGTCTCTTGCGCCAGTGCGTCGCGCTCCGGACTGTCGTCCACAAAGTGCACCGGGCGGCCCAGTACGGCGTGCGTCAGCGGCTGGCCCACATGTGCCTCGCAGCGGCGCTTGAGTTCCTTGAAGAACAGCACCACGATGTCAAAGAAGCGGATGCTTTTGTCGCCCACCGCGGTGTATTCGTCCATCAGGCGGCTGCCCAGCAGGCTTTTGAGCGAGCGCAGCAGGCGGCCCTCGGTGCCGTTCAGGTAGGCCTGCATGGCTTCGCTGCCATACAGCACAGTGTGGGTTTCGCTGGCAAAAAACAGGGCGGTGGGCATTTCGGCCCGATCGCCATCCAGCGGGATGACCTGCAATTGCCCCTGTGCGTCTACTAGTGCGGCGGCAGAGTTGGAGGTGCCAAAGTCGATGCCGAGGACCAGGGGACTCACGCGGCCTTGCCCAATACGCGGGTGAGGAACAGCGCGATGTCGGCAATCTCGCGCGGGTGCACGCTGTGTTGCATGGGGTAGGTGTGCCACTCCACCGGGTGGCCCAGTTTGGCCAGGGCGTCGCGCGAATCTTCGCCGCGCTGGAGCACAACGACCGGGTCCTGCGTGCCGTGCGCCATGAAGATGGGCGTGGTGGCGTTGGCGGCGTGGCGTTCGCTGGGAAAGCGGTCGGCCAGCGGCAGGTAGCCCGACAGGGCCATGATGCCCGCAAGCCGGTGCGGCAGGCGCAGGCCGGTGTGCAGGGCCATGGCGCAGCCCTGGCTGAAGCCGGCCAGCACGATGCGCTCATGCGGGATGCCACGGTCCACCTCATGCTGGATCAGTGCCTGGATCGCCCATTCGGATTTCTGGATGCCCTTGTCGTCCTGGCGGTCCACCAGGTTGACGCCCAGGATGTCGTACCAGGCGGGCATCACATAGCCGCCATTGATGGTGACGGGAATGGCCGGCGCATGCGGAAAGACAAAGCGGATGGGGGGGCAGCCGCCCAGGTCCAGCTCGGGGACGATGGGCGCAAAGTCATTGCCATCGGCGCCCAGGCCGTGCAACCAGATGACGGCGGCGGTAGGGTTGGGGGCGGATTCGAGTTCGATGCGGGGAAGCAGGGTGGTCATGGCGTGGCCTTGGGCGGTGGGGTCAACCGGGGGGCTCTATTGTCCACGAAGCTCCGTACGCTGACGCGAGGGGCTTGGCAGCTGTGCAAAGCCACGCCTACAATGTTTTTGAAACGCATCCGAACATGACTGGCACCCCCACCCCGCTCCAGATAGTCCACCGGTTGTGGTATGGCCCGGATCTGGTGCATGTTCAGGCGCGCCGCGAGCGGCGCGCTCTGATGCTGGGCAGTCTCTCCATGACGGTGATGGGCATGGTCTGGGCCGGCCTCTTCATCACCTTTGGCAACTGGCCGATGGTGTTTCTGGACGCGGTGATGGTTTTGGGTGGACTGGGCACCGGTATCCTGGTCTGGCGCAAGAAGGCGCATGCGGCTGCGGTGGTGCTGTTTTCCACGCTGTTCATCGTGATCTGCGTGATCGCGTCGGTGTTTGACATCTCCACGCCGCAAGCCCCCCGAACCACCCATCTGTATCTGCTGCCATTGGGGGTGGCCGCCCTGATGGCGTTTCGCACCGCGAGTCCCTGGCTGCGCCACGGCATTGCGGTAGCCTGTCTTGCGGGCGTGGCCGTGTTGTCGGTGACCTACGGTTCCATACCGCCTGAATATGCGCTGCCGCCCCACATCCGGGCGCCTGGGGCGTGGGTGACAAGCATTGCTGCGCTGACCATTCTGTACGGCATGCTGCACGTCATGCAAAACGATGCCGTGATGCGCTCCATTCTGGAGAACGATCTGCAGCTGGCGCTTGCGCAGGACCAGTTCGAATTGCACTACCAGCCACAACACGATCTTCAAGGCAATGTCATCGGGGCCGAAGCGTTGATCCGATGGAGGCATCCCAGTCGCGGTCTGGTCATGCCGGGTCAGTTCATCGAAGTGGCCGAGCAGACGGGGCAGATTCTCCAGATCGGGCAGTGGGTGACCAGGCAGGCCTGCGAGCAGTTGGCGCGCTGGGCGCAGCAGCCGGAATGCCGCCATCTGCGGGTGGCCGTCAACATCAGTCAGCTGCAGTTCCGCCAGCCAGACTTCGTGGCCCGGATTCTGGACACCATCGATACCTTTGGCATCGATGCACACAAGCTCGAACTTGAGTTGACCGAGTCCATGCTGGCCGAGGACCTGCAGGACATCATTGAAAAGATGTCGACCATCCGGAGCCGCGGGGTCACGTTCTCACTGGACGATTTCGGTACGGGGTATTCGTCCTTGAACTACCTCAAGCGACTGCCCCTGCACCAGCTCAAGATTGACCAGTCCTTTGTGCGCGACGTACTGGCCGACCCGAACGATGCGTCGATTGTGCGTACCGTGATCGCACTGGGACATAACCTGGGGCTGACGGTGATTGCAGAAGGCGTGGAAACCGAGGCGCAGCGGCTGTTTCTGGCGGAGTCCGGGTGCGAGTTGTTCCAGGGCTATCTGTTCAGTCCGGCCATGCCGATTGGCGCCTTCAACGCCTATGTGCAGACGACCGCCTTGGCGGCTTCTGCATCAGGGAAAACACCAACCCAAGTAGTAACGCGCTAATACCCGCAAACACATCATCTTCCTAGACTGCAGTTTCCAACTTTTAACGGAGACTGCAATGACCAAGAAGATCCTGATGCTGTGCGGTGACTATGGCGAAGACTACGAAACCATGGTGCCATTCCAGACCCTGCTGTCCATCGGCTACACCGTGCATGCGGTGTGCCCGGACAAGAAGGCAGGCGACTACGTAATGACGGCCATCCACGACTTTGAAGGTGCCCAGACCTACAGCGAGAAGCCGGGCCACCGCTTCACGCTCAACGCCAATTTTGCCGACGTCAACACCGCGCAGTACGACGGCTTGCTGATCCCCGGCGGACGCGGCCCCGAGTACCTGCGGCTCAATGCCCGCGTGCTCGCCATCACCAAGGAGTTTGCCGATGCCGGCAAACCCATTGCCGCGGTGTGTCACGGCGCGCAACTGCTGGCCGCGGTGCCCGGCATCATCAAGGGCAAGACCATCAGTGCCTACCCAGCCTGCCGCCCCGAAGTGGAGCTGGCGGGTGCCAAATTTGCCGACATTGCCATCGATGCCGCAGTGACCGATGGCCAATACGTCACCGCACCGGCCTGGCCCGCCCATCCGGCGTGGCTGGCACAGTTCATCCAGTTGCTGGGTACAAAAATCTCGTACTAAACAGAGCCCCCACGCTCCGCCGCTGCGCGGGTCGCTGCCCCCCAAGGGGGCTAACTCGCCTTGGGGCGGCCCGGCGGCGAGTTTCTGCGGCCGGACGCAGCGTTGCAGCGTCACAGGGCGTATGCTCTGGGGCCGGGTGTCGCAGCCATTGAAGGGGAGCCGTCCATGTGCCAGATTTTTGTGCGCGCCAATGCGCAAAGCTATGAAGCCACCACGCGCAGCATCCGGCTGCATGGGGTGGTGACCAGTGTGCGGCTGGAAAACCTGTTCTGGGACACGCTGGAAGAAATCGCCCAGCGCGATGCCATGCATGTGCCCCAATTGCTGTCCAAGCTGTACGACGAGTTGCTGGAGCACCGGGGCGACATCCCCAATTTCTCCAGCTTTCTGCGCGTGTGTTGCCTGCGCTACCTGGCCCTGCAGGTGGATGAGCGCATTCCGCGCGACATCGGCATACCGATTGGCTCGCTCAACGCCCACGCCGTGCTGCGGGGCCTGCGCCCCAACCTGGTGGACGCGAACGCAGCCTGAGAGCTAGTCCTTTTTGAGCCAGCCCATGCCGTGCGCGTGCAGGCTCTGCACATACAGGCGGTCCTTGGTTTCGGTGATCGCGGTGGTCTCGGGGTAGGTGCCGCTGGGGTCCTGCAGGTCGACCACCACCTTGCCGTCTTCGGTGAACGCCATCACGTGGCCGTAGGCTTTGGGAATCGGCCACAGGGCGCGCGGCAGCCGCAGGGTCAGGCTGCGCATCCAGGGCTTCTGTGCCAGCTTGTCGATGGTCGGGTTGCGCGGTTTGGCCAGACCCAGCCAGATCTTTCCGTCCAGCCCGCGCATCAGGTTGTCGGGGTAGCCGGGCAGGTTGTCCAGCAGCACGCTGGCCTGCGCGCCAGGTTGCGCCACGTCCAGGTTGTTGGCGGCCACCGCAATTTTCCACACACGGTACTTGCCGGTTTCGTTCACAAACAGGGTCTGCTCGTCCTGACTCAGCGCCACGCCGTTGGCAAAACTGATGCCTTTGGCTACGACACGGGTGGTCCTGGTGGCGGGGTCAAATTCGAGGATGCGGCCCGTGCTGGCCTGCTCCAGGATGTCCAGCACGCTGGCCTCAAAGGTGCCGCCCCAGTCCTTGGGCGCAAAGCGGGCCGAGGCATCGCTCAGGTACATCTTGCCGTTTTTGGCCACCACCACGGCGTCTGCGTAACGGATGGGGTCGCCATTGACGCTGTCGGTCAGCACTGTGACCTGTTTGTCCGGCGCGATGGCCAGCAGGCCTTTGACTGCATCGGCGGCTATGAGGTTGCCTTTGGCGTCAAAGTCAAAACCAAGTACGCGCCCGCCCGTGTTGGCAAACACTTCCTGGGCTGTGCCATCGGGGTTCATGCGCAGAATGTTGCCGCTGGCCACCGTGGTGTAGAGCTTGCCGTTGGGGCCGATGACGATGTGCTCGGGGCCGATCTCACCCTTGAGATCGATCATCTGCAGGTTGGCGAGTTTGGTGTTGGCTGCGTGCGGCCCGGTGTAGCCCGGCGCTGCCGGCGCGTCCCAGGCTACTGGCTGGATGGGCACCGGCCAGAGTGCCAGGTAGGCCACCACTGCAACAACCAGAATGCCGACTACTTGCAAAAGCTTTTTCATGATGGGTCTCCAGACTAAATTCCGTAGCGCTTGATCCATTCCTTTTCCAGCGCATCCACCCAGCTGCCATGCGGCTCGGGAATGGCCGGGGCAGACTTCTCCACCTGGCCGGGCAGGGGCTTGGCGGCAAAGGCGGCACGCTCCTGGCTGCTGAGCTTGTCCAGCGCCAGCACGGTGGGGTCGCCCCACACGGCTATGTCGGCCTTGCGCGCCTGGGCCTCGGCGCTGAGCAGGAAGTTGGCAAAAACCTGTGCACCCTCCTTGGCGGAGGCGTTCACCGGGATCGCCACAAAGTGCGTGTTGCCAATGGTCCCGCTACTGAATTGGTAGCTGATGACGCTGGCAGGGAGCCGCTTGGCAGCGATTTCGTTGGCCGCGTCGTTGGGGTTGAAGGTCAGTGCCAGCTGCAGCTCGCCATCGGCCAGCATCTGGCGCAAGGCCTCGGCATTTTGCGGGAACTGTTTGCCAGCGCGCCACAGGTGCGGGTGCAGCTGGTCCAGCGTGGACCACAGGGGGGCAGTCGCTTTGGCAAATGCTTCGGGCGTGACTGGCTTGTAGAGCGCGCTGCGGTTGGCGTTCAGGTCCACCAGCAGCTGCTTCACAAACGTAGTGCCATGGAAGTTGGGCGGACGCGGGTAGGTCACGCGGCCTGGGTTGGCCTTGGCAAAGGTCAACAGCTCGGTCAGGTTCCGGGGGGGCTTGGGCGTGCGCTTGCTGTCGGCCATGAAGGTGAGCTGGGCCATGCCCCAGGGTGCTTCCATGCCCTCGGTGGGCTCGGCAAAGTCCAGTCGTGTGGTGGGCTTGCCCTGCGTGTCCACCTTGGCATACGACGGCAGGCTTTCGGCAAACGGGCCAAACAGCAGGCCTTCGCGCTTCATGGTCAGGAAGTTTTCGCCGTTGATCCACACCAGGTCCACGCTGCCCTGGGTTTTGCCGGCAGCTTTCTCATTGCGCACGCGTTTGACCATGTCGGCTGCGTCAGTGATCTTCACGTGCTGCACCGTCACGCCATAGCGCTTTTGCACCTCGGCCGCGGCCCACTGGATGTAGGCGTTGATGGTCTCGGCACCGCCCCAGGCGTTGAAGTACACCGTCTGACCTTTTGCTCTGTTTTCTATAGCTGTCCACGCAGGTTCCGCGAGGGCTAAAGGCATAAAAGGCATTGAAAGCATGGCAGGCGCACCGATCCGGGTGAGCCACTGGCGGCGGTTGAGTGTCATGGACATGGGGTGTTCTCAGGTGTCAGGCCAAAAGCGCCTGCGCAAATTCACGCGCATTGAAGGTTTCGAGTTCGTCGAGCTTTTCGCCCACGCCGATGAAATACACCGGTATGGGCCGCTCGCGGGCAATCGCTGCCAGCACACCGCCCTTGGCGGTGCCGTCGAGCTTGGTGACGATCAGGCCGGTCAGGCCCAGTGCATCGTCAAAGGCCTTGACCTGGGCCACGGCGTTCTGACCGGTGTTGCCGTCAATCACCAGCAGCACTTCATGCGGCGCGGTGCCCTCCGCTTTTTGAATCACGCGCTTGATCTTCTTGAGCTCTTCCATCAGGTGCAGCTGGGTCGGCAGGCGGCCGGCGGTGTCGATCAGCACCACGTCTTTCTTGCGCGCCTTGCCGGCGGTCACGGCATCAAAGCTCACGGCTGCGGGGTCGCCGCCTTCCTGGCTGATGATCTCTACCGTGTTGCGGTCAGCCCAGACGGTGAGCTGCTCGCGGGCCGCAGCACGGAAGGTATCGGCAGCGGCCAGCAGCACGCTGGCGCCATGGTCGGCCAGGTGTTTGGTGAGCTTGCCAATGCTGGTGGTCTTGCCGGCACCGTTGACGCCCGCCACCATGACGACGGTGGGCTGGTGCTGGCCAATGATCAGCGGCTTTTGCAGCGGCTGCAGCAACTCGGACAGCGACGTAATCAACGCATTCTTCAGTGCGGTGGGGTGCGTGATGCCGCTGGTCTTGGCCTTCTGGCGCAGGTCCGCGATCAGTGTCTCGGTGGCGGCCACGCCCGCGTCGGCCATCAGCAGAGCACCTTCCAGATTCTCGTACAGATCTTCGTCGATCTGGCTGCCGCCAAACACGCCGGAAATACTGGACGCGGTCTTGCCCAGGCCCGCCTTGAGCTTGTCGAGCCACTTCTGCCGCTCCGGTGGTGTGGCAGGGGCGACGGGGATCTCGATGGGCGCCAGCAGTGCGCTGCCAATCAGCGAGCCCGTTTGCGGCAGGGGGGCGGGGGCTGCTGGCGGCGTGGCAGGGGCGGCCGATGGCGTGCCTGCTACTGGCTCTGGCGCAGTAGCCGCAGGGGGGGGAGGTGATTTTTTCTTGAAAAAGCTGAACATGTGGGGCGTTCTTAGAATCACAGCATTCTATGAAACACCTTGTCCCCCGGCTGAAGCGCGCTATTTGGGCCGCAACCCTCCTCTGTTCTTCCCTGATGTCAACGGCTGCCAGCAGAGCGCAGGACGCGGGTGTGCAGCAGTTCACATTAAAGAACGGCATGTCCCTCATCGTGAAACCCGACCACCGCGCACCGACGGCGGTGCACATGGTGTGGGTGCGCGTGGGCTCCATGGACGAGGTGGACGGCACCAGTGGCGTGGCCCATGTGCTGGAGCACATGATGTTCAAGGGCACACCGACCGTGAAGGCGGGCGACTTCTCCCGCAAGGTGGCGGCGCTGGGTGGACGCGAGAACGCCTTCACCAGCAAGGACTACACCGGCTATTTTCAGCAGATTCCGGCGGCCAAACTCGAAGACGTGATGCGACTGGAGGCAGACCGGTTTGCCTACAACCAGTGGAGCGATGAAGACTTCCGCAAGGAGCTGGAGGTCGTCAAGGAAGAGCGCCGCATGCGGACCGAAGACAATCCCCATGCCCGCCTGCACGAGGCCATGGACGCCACCATCTACCAGGCCGCACCGTACCGTCGCCCCATCGTGGGCTGGATGAGCGACCTCGAAGCCATGACGCCCGACGACGCCCGCGCTTTTTACAAGCGCTGGTACACCCCCACCAATGCCACTGTGGTGGTGGCTGGCGATGTGCAGGTGCCGCAGGTGCGTGCCTGGGCCGAAAAGTACTACGGCCGTCTGCCTGCGCACGCTGTGCCCGACCGCAAGCCACGGGAGGAGCCGACCCAGAGTGGCCTGCGCCGCATCGACTTCAAGGCACCTGCCGAGCAGTCCTACGTGGCGCTGGCTTTCAAGGTGCCCGGTTTTGCGCCCGCCGCACTGGACCCGGCCAAAGCCGATGCCGCCAGCGACGATGCACTCGCTTTGACCGTGCTATCCGCGGTGCTCGCGGGCTACGACAACGCGCGGCTGGAGCGGGCGCTCACCCAGGGTGATGATCCGGTGGCCGACAGTGCCGGCGCGTACTGCGGCATGGCCGCGCGCGGGCCGCAGTTGTGTACCTTGTACGGTGTTCCCGCCACGGGCAAGACGGCGGCCCAGGTGGAGCAGGCCCTGCGTGCCCAGGTGGCGCGGATTGCGGCCGATGGCGTGTCGGAAGCCGAACTGCAGCGTGTCAAAAACCAGTGGGTGGCAGGCGAGGTCTACAAGCAGGACAGCGTCTTCAACCAGGCCCGCATTCTGGGTGTGCACTGGATCAACGGTTTTCCGCTGGACGCCGACGAACGCCTGATTGCCCGGCTGCGCGCGATCACCGCGGCGCAAGTGCAGTCTGTGGCCGGCCGCTACTTTGGCGACGACGCGCTCACGGTGGCCACATTGCTGCCGCAGCCCGTGGACAAGAAGCGCAAACCCCGCACGCCGGCCGCCGGTGCGCGCCACTGATTCACGCCACCGAGCCGCCAGAAAGACACCATGTTTGCTATCAAAAAAAGAGCTGTTCGCGCACTATTGACGGGGGCTACAGCCCTGTTTTTCATAAATTCTGCCGGTGCTGGCATTCCCATCGTGCACTGGACGCAGCCGTCGGGTGCACAGGTGTTTCTGGTGGAAAGCCCGGGCATCGCCATGGTGGATGTGCGCCTGGAGTTCGATGCCGGAAGCCGCCGCGATCCGACCGACAAACCGGGTCTGGCCAGCCTGATGGCCTCGTCCACGGCCTATGGCGTGCGGGCAACGCCCGAGAGTCCTGCACTCGATGAGAACAGCTTGAGCGATGCCTGGGCCGATCTGGGGGCCGCGTTTGGTGGCAACGCCAGTTCCGACCGTCTGGGTTTTTCGCTGCGCTCGCTGACCTACCCGGACATCCTGCCAAAGGCCGTCGCGCTGGCGGCGCGGCAACTGGCAGAACCGGCGTACCCCGAGAGCCTGTGGCTGCGCGACCGTCCCAAGCTGATTGCCTCGCTCAAGGAAGCCGACACCCGTCCGGCCACGCTGGCCGCGCGGGCCTTCAACCGCGCGGTGTATGGCAACCACCCCTATGGCTTTGAGACCACTGCCGATGCGGTCAACCGCATCACGGTGGCGGACATGCGTGCCCTGCATGCACGCGCCCTACGCGCCTGTGACGCGAAGGTGAGCATCGTAGGGGCGCTCAACCGTGCGCAGGCCGATGCCCTGGTGACGCAGCTGCTGTCGCGTCTGCCCCCGGTTCCCTGCGCGCCACAGCCTGTGGTGCCAGAGATCCAGCCTTTGCAGGCCGCCAGTGAACAGCGCATCGAGTTTGCGTCTGCACAGGCCCATGTGCTGCTGGGCCAGCCAGGCTTTCGCCGCAATGACCCGGACTTCTTTGCGCTGACCGTGGGCAACCACATTCTGGGCGGGGGCGGCTTTACCGCGCGGCTGACCGAGGAGGTGCGCGAGAAGCGTGGTCTGACCTACAGCGTGTACAGCTACTTTGCGCCGGGCATGCACGCGGGCGCGTTCACGATCGGCTTGCAGACCCGGCCAGACCAGGCCCAGCAGGCACTGGATCTGGTGCGCGAAGTGCTGGGCAAGTTCGTGGCCGAGGGGCCCACCGAGAAAGAACTGCAGGCCGCCAAGGACAACCTCATCGGTGGCTTTGCCCTGCGGATCGACAGCAACCGCAAGCTGCTCGACAACGTGGCCAATATCGCCTGGAATGGTCTGCCGCTGGATTACCTGGACACTTGGACGGCACAGGTGGAAAAGCTGACGGTGAAGGATGTGCGCAATGCGTTTGCGCGTGTGGTGCAGCCGCAGAGGATGGCTGCCGTGGTGCTTGGGGTGCCCTGAGCACCGTGCGTGCCGCAGGGGCTTAGTGCAGCTCCATCAGCCCGGAGATCTTGCAGTCGTACATGCCCTTGTCGGCGACGTGCAGCAGGTCGTTGATATCGGTGCCATGGTGGGGGTACAGCGCAAAGCCCACGCTGGCACCCACATTGACGACCTCGCCCGCCGGCAATGCAATGCCTTCCGAGATGGCGTCTATCAGCTTGCGCCCGATGGGGAGCAGTTCATCCGGGTGGTTAAACGATTCGACGATCAGCACAAATTCATCACCCCCCAGTCGGGCCACGGTGTCGGAGGCGCGTACTGCTGCCACCAGGCGTCTGCCAACGGTTTTGAGTACGTGGTCGCCTGCGGCATGGCCCAGCGTGTCGTTGATGACCTTGAAGCTGTTCAGGTCCACCATCAGCACGGCAAATTCGGTGCGGTTGCGCTTGTTGCGCTCGGCTGTCTGCCGGAACCGGTCGGTGAGCAGCAGGCGGTTGGCCAGGCCCGTGAGCGGATCGGTGTATGCCTGACTCTTGAGGCGCTGCTCGTTGCGCACCAGCGTGGCAATCTCCCGCTGCAGAGACCCTTGCTGGCGCTGCAGGCGCAGGATTTTGGCGGCCAGGCTGGCGACAACCACCACCAGCAATGCGACGCCGGCATAGGCGTTGAGGACAGCAGCCAGCAGGGCCACCGCACTGGCAGCCAGTTCAAACCACAGGAAAACCGCCAGACCGCGCATGGAACCCTTTGTTGCAGATAGCGAATCATGGTTGCAGGTGCTTGGTGTGTCCATCCCCCAATCGGGTGAATTTGTTACGAGATATGCACCCTGTCCTTGGGTTAAGCTGTACCCATGAAAGCCAAAGTTTCTCCCTCCGGCGCTGCCGGCAAACGTCCCGTACGCCCGCGCGGCATCCAGTCCCACGAAATCCGCATCATCGGCGGCCAATGGAAACGCACCAAACTCAAGGTGGCTGACAAGCCCGGTCTGCGGCCTACGCCGGACCGGGTGCGCGAGACGCTGTTCAACTGGCTGGGGCAGGACCTCAGCGGCCAGCGTTGCCTGGATGTCTTTGCTGGCACGGGGGCGCTGGGTTTTGAGGCCGCTTCACGCGGCGCCGCCGAAGTGGTGCTGGTCGAGCAGGATGCCGCGCTGGTAGCCCAGTTGCAGCAGGTGCGCACCCAGCTGCTGGCACTGCAGCCGCTGGAGCCGGTAGCGCCACCGGTTCTGCTGGTGCAGCGCGGTGAAGGTGTTTCTGCCCTCCGGCAGGCAGCACCAGCCAGCCGCGATCTGATCTTTCTGGACCCACCATTCGATGCGCCGCTGTTTGAGCCGGCACTGGCAGCCTGTGCGCGGGCCCTGACGCCGCGGGGGCTGGTGTACCTAGAAGCGCCGGTGCAATGGACCGATGCGCAGCTTGCCCCCCTGGGGCTGGCGGTGCAGCGCCACCTCAAGGCCGGTGCGGTGCATGCCCATTTGCTGCGCCTGGCCGTCGCATAATTTGTAACACTTCTTTCCGCCGGAGCCTGGTATGTCCAACCCCACCATCGCCGTGTTTCCTGGCACGTTTGACCCCATCACCCTGGGGCACCAGGATCTGATCCGCCGCAGTGCCAGCCTGTTTGGCACCGTCATCGTCGCGGTGGCGGTGGCGCACCACAAGAAGACGATGTTCACACTGGATGAGCGGCTGGCGATGGTGCGCGAAGTCTTTCGTGCGCTGCCCAATGTGCAGGTTGAAAGCTTCACCGGACTGGTGCGGGATTTTGCGGTCAACCACGGTGCCCAGGTGATGGTGCGCGGTGTGCGCTCTGTGACGGATTTCGATTACGAAGCGCAGCTGGCCGGCATGAACCGTGCGCTGGCCCCGGATGTGGACACCGTTTTCCTCACGCCCGATGCGCGCTACCAGTACATCTCGAGTACCCTGGTGCGCGAGATTGCAACGCTCAAGGGCGATGTAGCGCAATTCGTGGCGCCCGGAGTGCATGCGCAGCTGATGGTCAAATTGCGGAGCTGAACCCAGGAGAACACCATGAAAATTTTATTGCCGGTCGATGGTTCGGAACTGTCTCTGGAGGCGGTGCGCTTTGCCGTGCGCCTGCTCAAAAATGGTCTGCAAGGCACGGTGGTGCTGGCCAATGTGCAGGAGCCCGCCACACTGTATGAGCTGATCGTGGCCCACGATCCCGAGGTCATCGACCGGGTGAGTGCAGAAGCGGGCTTGCATACGCTGGCAAGCGCGCAGGCCCTGCTTGACGCTGCCGCGGTGGGCTACGAGTGTGAAGTGGCAAAGGGGGATCCGGCGCACACCATCATTGACATTGCAGAGCGCTTTGCGTGCGACATGGTGGTGATGGGGGCCCGCGGTACCAGCGCCCTGCGCAGCGCGATGATGGGCTCGGTTTCCAATGAAGTGCTGCACGCCAGCAGCGTGCCGGTGGTCATCGTCAAGGCCGCGGAAGAAGCCAGCAGCAGTGACTGAAACCCTGCGTATGCCAATAGAGACTGTGTGACTCAGGACGACGCTGGCATTCAGCGTAGCGGCATAAAGGAGGAGCGAAGCGGGGGACAGCCGCGGAGCTGAGTGCTGCGCCGCCCTGAGTCCCGAAGTGTCTTCATGCATTCGGCGGCTCAGGCCATGGCCGCTGTGCATCGCGCAGCAACTCAAAGGCGCGGCTGATCCGCAGCACGCCCAGATCGTCAAACCGGCGCCCGGCAATTTGCAGGCCGATGGGCAGGCCAGCTTCCGTGTAACCGCAGTTGATGCTGGCCGCAGGCTGTTCCGACATGTTGAAGGGCACGGTGAACGCAATGTGCTCCAGCGGGCGCAGCGGATCGTTGGTGGGCGAGGGCAGTTCGGCCGCGAATGCCACGTTCGGTGCTGTGGGCGAGATCACGAAGTCATAGGGGTTGCACGCCCTGACCGTGGCCACGCGTGTGGCGTGGAACTGGCTCATGGCGACAAAGGCTGCGGTGCCTGACATGTCTTTCACACTGTCGGCCCAGGTGCGGATGTAGGGCAGCACCGTGTCGCGCCGGTGCGCGGGCAAGGCCGCCAGGTCGAGGTGCGAACGCATGCGCCAGGCGTGGTCCATGCCGTCGAGCATCTGGCGTGTGAAGAAGGGCTCCATGGGTTCGACGATCGCGCCTGCGTCGTCGAGCAGCGTGGCCGCATGCAGCACGGCGTCGCGTACTTCCGGGTCCACGGCCAGGCCGCAGCCCGCGTCGATCAGCAAGCCAATGCGCAGGCCCCGCAGGTGGTCGATGGCGCCTTCCCAGTCGTCCCAGGCCACCTGCGCCGGTGGCAGGCTCATGCTGTCGCGGGCATCGGGGCGGCTTAGCACCTGCATCATCAGCGCAGCATCGGCCACGCGGCGGGTCATGGGGCCGGCAGCACGTCCGGTATAGGGTGGGTCGATGGGCACACGGCCCAGACTGGGTTTGAGGCTGTAGATGCCGCACCAGCTGGCTGGCAGGCGCAGGGAGCCGCCAATGTCGGTGCCCATGTGCAGTGGGCCGTACCCGGCTGCAGCTGCTGCGCCGCCACCGGCACTGGAGCCGCCCGGAGTTTTGCTAAGGTCCCACGGGTTGCGGGTCAGCGGGTGGAAGGTGGAGACGCCTGAGGACAGCATGCCGTAATCCGGCATGGTGGTCTTGCACACCATCACTGCACCCGCTTCGCGCAGCCGCGCTGCTGGCGGCGCATCGGCTGCCGCCGGCGTGGTGTCGGTGGCCAGCGTGCCCAGCGGTGTGGGGTCGCCCCGGGTGGCGATGTTTTCCTTGATGGTGACGGGCACGCCATCAAGTGCGCCGCTGGGTTCGCCAGCGAACCAGCGGGCCTCGGAGGAACGCGCCTGTTCCAGTGCCTTCTCCGGGCGCAGGAGGTAGCTGGCACACAGGTGCGGCTCCCACTGTGCGATGTGGTCCAGGACGGCTTGCGTCACTTGGACCGGGGACAGGCTGCGGTTGCGGTACGCGGCCAGCAAGGCGCTGGCGCCCCACGCGTGCAGGGGCAAAGAGGGATCGTGGGGTGTAGGCATGGCAGCAGGTAGGGTTTGTCGGCGGGGGCAAACCATTATGGCGCTGGCGGCGATAATCGCGACATGGAGAAAACGCTGTGGCGCTGATCATTACCGACGAATGCATCAACTGTGATGTGTGCGAGCCCGAGTGCCCGAACGAGGCGATATTTCTGGGGCTGGAGATCTACGAGATTGACCCCACCAAATGCACCGAGTGCGTAGGCCATTTCGATGAGCCCCAGTGTGTGCAGGTGTGCCCGGTGGCCTGCATTCCGGTGAACCCCCAGTTTGTTGAAGACAAGGAAACGCTGTGGCAGAAATACCGGCGTCTGCAGGTGCTGGCCAAACCCGCGTCTGCTGCCTGACGCGGGTGGTGCGCTAGTCTTTTTTCTTGCTGTCCGGTGCGGACTTGGCGGTGAAGAATTCGGGTTCCTTTTTCTTGTGCCTTGACTTCTTCTTGTCGCCTTCGTCGGGTTCGGACTTAGGTTTGGCTGCGTCTTTGGTTGCCGTTTTGCTGGCAGCTTTGCCTTGGGCAAGAGCCTCTTTTTCCTCTTTCAGCCGCACCTTTTCCATGTCTTTGGCGCGTTGCATGTCGCGCTGGGTGGCTTTGTCTGCCTCCAGTTTGTCTGTTTTGCTGCGTGCATCGTCCGCATTCACAGGGACGGCGCCGTCGCACGGTGTCTGGCTGTAGGTTGTGCCGCAGCGGTATACGGTTTTCTGGGCTATAGCCCCCGTGGATATTGCGCAGATAGCTATAAAAAATGTAGCAAATTTGAACAGGTTTCTCATGGTTCAGTCCTCTCGGGTTCGGCTGGGAGTGCGGGTTTCTCGGGCTTGGGCGGCTTGGGGCGCGGGGGCTTGCTGGTATGGATCAGCATGGTGGCCTTGTCCATGTCCCCGGCCATCAGGTGCGGCAGCGCTTTGAGCGTGCGGTCGATGCACTGGTCAATGGCGATGCGGTGGTCCAGCATGGGTTTCTTGAGCACCCAGTTCACCACTTCGGACTTCACGCCGGGGTGGCCCACGCCGATGCGCAGGCGCCAGTAGTCGTCGGTACCCATTTGCGCATGGATGTCACGCAGGCCATTGTGTCCGGCATGGCTGCCGCCCAGTTTGAGCTTGGCCTCGCCGGGGGCGATATCCAGCTCGTCATGCACCACCAGCATTTCCTGCGGTGCAATCTTGAAAAACCTGGCAAGGGCGGCCACCGATTTGCCCGAGAGATTCATGAAAGTCTGTGGCTCCAGCAACCAGACGGTCTGGCCATTGATCACGGTGCGCGCCACCAGTCCGTAGTAACTCCGGTCCATCGCCATCGAAACCTTGAGCTGGCGCGCCAGTGCGTCGATCCACCAGAACCCGGCGTTGTGGCAGGTGGCTTCGTATTCAGGGCCGGGATTGCCCAGGCCAACAAAGAGCTTGATCATGTGGATCGAAATGGTAGAGCAAAAATGGGCAGCACCAAGAAAAACGGCCCACCGAAGTGGGCCGTAGCAATAAAAGGCGTGAGCCGATTATTTCTTGGCGGCGGGAGCCTTGGCAGCCGGAGCAGCCTTGCCACCCTTGGCAGGGGCTGCAGCGGCGGCGGCATCGGCAGCAGGAGCCGCTTCTACCGCGCCAGCAACCGCCACAACCGAGACGATCACGGGGTTGTTCTTGCCGTGGGTCACAGCGGTCACGCCCTTGGGCAGAACGATGTCAGCCAGGTGCAGGGACTTGCCCTTCTTCAGACCGCTGAGGTCCACTGCCACGAACTCGGGCAGGTCCTTGGGCAGGCACAGCACGTCGATTTCGGTCACAACGTGGTTGGCGATGCAACCATCGGTCTTGACTGCGGGGGACAGTTCGTCACCGCTGAAGTGCAATGGCACCTTCATGTGCAGCTTGGTGTTTTCGTCCACGCGCTGGAAGTCGATGTGCAGAACCAGTTGTTTGAAGGGGTGCATTTGCACATCACGCAACAGAACCTTGTGTTCCTTGCCGCCCAGTTCCATGTCCAGCACGGAAGCGTGGAAAGCCTCTTTCTTCAGGGCGTGCCACAGGGCGTTGTGATCGAGTTCGATCAGGGTGGTGTCGGTGTTGCCACCGTACACGATGCCGGGCGTACGGCCGGTGACGCGGAGACGGCGGCTCGCACCCGTGCCCTGCTTGGCGCGCTCAAAAGCGACAAATTTCATAACTTACTCCAATAGGAAGTCCACCGCGACCAGTGTGACTCCGGTTTAATAAAGGCGCCTTGGTGCTGCACTATGCAGTGGCGCCCGCTTTTCGTCCCAGATCAGAACTGCTTCTGCAGAAACCTCAAAAGAGGTTTTCCTGATCCGAGAACAAACTCATCACCGACTCGCCCTTGGCAATGCGCATGATTGTTTCGGCAATCAGCGGTGCCACGGAGAGCTGGCGAATTTTCTGGCACTGCGCAGCGGCAGCGCTGAGGGGAATGGTGTTGGTTACAACGACCTCATCGAGGGCATCGCCCTGGGAGATGCGCTCGATGGCCGGACCCGAAAAAATGGGGTGCGTGCAATAGGCGTAGACCTTCTTGGCGCCGCGGGCCTTCAGCACTTCGGCGGCTTTCACCAGGGTGCCGGCGGTGTCGATCATGTCGTCCATGATGACGCAGTTGCGGCCATCGATTTCACCGATGACGTGCATCACTTCGGACACATTGGCCTTGGGGCGACGCTTGTCAATGATGGCCAGATCGCAATTGAGCTGCTTGGCCAGGGCACGGGCACGCACCACGCCGCCGACGTCCGGAGACACGACGATCAAGTCTTCGTAATTCTTCTGGCGCAGGTCGCCCAGCAAGACGGGGGATGCATAAATATTGTCTACCGGGATATCGAAGAAACCCTGGATCTGGTCTGCGTGCAGGTCCATGGTCAGCACGCGGGCCACGCCCACAGCCTGCAGCATGTTGGCGACCACTTTGGCAGTAATCGGCACGCGACTGGAGCGGGGACGGCGGTCCTGGCGGGCGTAGCCGAAATAGGGGATGACGGCGCTGATGCGTTCGGCCGATGCACGCTTGAGCGCATCGACCATGATCAGCAATTCCATCAGGTTCTCGTTGGTGGGCGCGCAGGTACTCTGCACCACGAACACGTCACGGGCACGCACGTTCTGGTTGATTTCAACGGTGACTTCACCATCCGAGAAGCGGCCTACAGTGGCCGACCCCAGGGAAATGCCGAGATGGCGGGCAATTTCCGCAGCCATGCCAGGATTGGCATTGCCGGTGAAAACCATGAAATCCGGGGGGGTAGGTGCCTGCATGCGGGTTCCAGCGAAGAAATTGGGTTTATGTCGTCACAATGCGCGCAGTGTTGCCGGACCAGCCCGAACAACAATTTGGCAGGGGAGGAAGGATTCGAACCTTCGCATGCTGGAATCAAAATCCAGTGCCTTAACCAACTTGGCGACTCCCCTACACAGGTTGACAGCTAAAAGCTGCCCACCGCTAAACCGTTTAGCTAAACCATTTATTTAGCCGTCGCTGTGTGCCCACCCCACCAGAGGATGAGCATCCAAACTGCTGCATTGCTTGACCTGGAATGACTCGGATAGGTTGGCCGAATCCCAGAGCACACCATGCGGCAAGTGCGCAAACACCGCACTTCCAGAGCCTGTCATCCGTCCATTCAGTCCCTGGCTTTCAAGCCACGTAAGTGCTTGATTGACACCGGGACAAAGTCTCTGGGCAACGGCTTGCAAGTCATTTCGGCCATACTCAAAAATGTTTCTGAATGTATTTCCGAAAGCGTTCGCAGCGAAGCCTGAGATTATAGCAGGCTCTGAGTCGCGTTTCAACGTCGGGTCAGAGAAAATCATCCGGGTGTCCAATCCGGCGTCTGGTTTGACCACCAGAAGGTCGGCTTTGGGAAGTGCCATGGGAGTGATTTTTTCCCCGATGCCTTCCACCCACGCGTGGTGGCCACACAGGAAGAAAGGGACGTCTGCGCCCAATGACAGTCCAATGCGCTGCAGGGCTTCAAGGGACAAATTGCAGTTCCACAACCGGTTGAGCGCCAGCAGCGTGGATGCTGCATCCGATGAGCCGCCACCCATGCCGGCCTGTGCCGGGACCGATTTGGCCACGCCGATATGCGCGCCTTCTGCGCAGCCTGTGGCCTGCTGCAGGGCGCGTGCTGCGCGTGTGCACAGGTCTTCTGGCGGGAGGGGTGTGGTCAGGTCTTCGCGGCTGATCTGGCCGTCGGTGCGTCGCTCAAAATGCAGCGTATCGCTCCAATCGATCAGCATGAAGACCGATTGCAGCAAATGGTAGCCGTCATCGCGCCGCCCGGTGATGTGCAGGAACAGGTTCAGCTTGGCCGGGGCAGGAATGTCGTAAAGCGACTGCATGGCAAGATTATCGGGTGCGCAGGTGGTTGCCGTTTACTGGTCGAGGATGATCTTGAGCTCTGCCGCATTGGTGGCCGACAGGCGCCGGGCGTTGAGCCGGCCATGGGGGATTTCCGAAAGATCGGCTTCCCATTCCTGCGCGACTGCCGGCTGGCCTTGCAGCCAGGCGAACAGACTGGTCACGGGGAGGTCTGTACCCGTGGCATGGCGGACCAATGCAGAGAGGGATTCAAATTGCTGCACGCCCCCATTGCTGGATTGCCGTGTGGCGGAAGTAGCATCCCATTGCATACGCGCCAGTGTGCTGCCCAGTACGGTCGTCAGCACCAGACTGCCCGCCTGGGCACTGCCCTGGAGTTCGAAATTGGCCGTCATGGCCTGTACCGGTGTGCTGTAGACCTTGAGGGCCAACCGGCCTTGCCAATGGGCGGTTTCGGAGTCATTTGGGGCTCTGGCCCCCGGAACGCTTGCGCAACCAGCTATAAAAACAATAGCAAGCAGCAGCAAGAGCTGCAGCCATGTGCGCTGAACCCGAGTCATCACGGCTTGGTCAGCCGGCGCATGGTTTCCAGCAGGGTTTCATTGTCGGGGTTCAATGCCTTGCCTTCGGCCCAGAGGCTGGTTGCGTCATCGCGGCGGTTCAGGTTCCAGAGCACCTCACCCAGATGGGCCGCAATTTCTGCATCGGGGCGCGCCTTGTAGGCGTCATTAAGGATGCGCAGAGCTTCCTGAAGATTGCCGCTGCGGAACTCCAGCCAGCCCAGGCTGTCCATGATGTAGGGGTCTTGGGGTGCCAATTCCAGCGCCTTGCCGATCAGTGCACGTGCCTCCGTCAGTCGCGTATTGCGATCCGCCAGCGAATACCCCAGTGCGTTGTAGGCATGGTGGTAGTCCGGCTTGGTGGCAATCACCTGGCGCAGCAGGCTTTCCATTTCGGCTGGTTTGCCAATCTTTTCTGCAGCCATGGCCTGTTCGTACATCAGCTCCACATCCTCGGGCGAGCGTTTTGCCGCTTCGACCAGCACGGCGTAGGCCTCGTTGTGCTGTTTGTAGTCTCTCAGCAATTGCACCTCGGCCATCACCTTGGTCCGTGCGTCTTCGGGTTGTTTTTCCGGCATATCGCGCAGCAGTGCCCGCGCTTCTGCCATCTTGCCCTGGCGTGCCAGGAGCGATGCTTTGCGACCCTGGATGCGCACTGCTTCCGCCGGGCTGTCAATGTTTTGCAGGTAGGCCAGTGCCTCGTCAAAGCGCTGCCCCTGTTCTGCCATCTGGGACAGCAGCAGATAGGCCTGAACTACGCCGCGCTCTGTGCCTTGTGCCGCTTCTGCGGGGGAAGACCTGCGCAATTCCACATATTTTTTGAGAGAGGTGGTTGCTGCGTCGAATTGCCGATTCTGGAACTCCAGCGACCCCAGTACCAGCCAGCCGTCTGCGAGGCCGGGCAATTCACGTGTGACCTGCTGGGTCTGGCTGTAGGCTTCCGGCACACGCTTGGCAACTGCGAGGCGTCGTGCGTACTCCAGACGCAACTCGGGCTGTGCCTTGCCCTGCATGTACTTTTGCACCATGTCTTCGGCTGCGGGAGCCTTGGCATCCCACAGATTCAGGGCCAGTGTGGCGATTTCATCGGACTGCGCATTGAAAGTGGTGCCCCGGCGTGCGGCATTGAGCGCGCCGTCGGTGTTGCCCGCAAGAAGGCGCATGGTGCCTACTGCGGCCCATGCGGCAGCCCCGGTGGTCTTGTTGCTCAGATCCGGTGTAAGCGCCCGCTCGATGGCGCTGGCAGCCTGTGCCCTGTCGGTGGCGCGGGCCAGATAGCGCGGCAGCAGGCTGATGGTGGCAATCCGCGCAGGCCCCTGCGTGTTGGCCAGCTCTTTCCTGAGCGGGTCTACCGTATCGGAAATCCGGTTCAGTCCAATCAGAATCTGCAGCACATACCGGTTGGCCTGCTGGGAGGCCGGAAAAGCCTGTGACCAGGCCTGCGCTGCTGTCAGTGCCGATTCCCCGCTGCGCGCCCCCAATGCCAGTGCTACGGCGCGCTCATACAGCTGCTCCGAGTTGGCCTTGCGTGCGGCGTCCAGCATCAGGGCGTAGGCGGACGAAGCATCGCCGCGCTGCGCGCTGATCTCTCCCACCAACAATTGGTAAAACAGCTCACTGCCCAGGACCGAGTTCGAGACGGGCGTTGCCTGCTCTTCAGCGCCAGCGCTGCTGCAGACCAAGGGGAAGAGGAGTGCCAGAGTGGCGAGACGCTTGAATCGTGACATCGGACCATAATAATCCAACCCCGCTCCCCCTGTTTGCCACCGGAAATGCCATGCCCGAATTGCCCGAGGTAGAAGTAACCCGCCTGAGCTTTGCCGATCGCATTGCCGGTGCACGCATTGAATCGCTGCGCATGGGCAAGCCCCTGCGGTGGCCGCTGGGGGTGGAACCTGAACGTCTGGTGGGCCAGCAAGTGCTGGGTGTGCGCCGACGGGGCAAATACCTCTTGATCGATTTGAGTGACGGGCTGCTACTGCTGCACTTGGGCATGTCAGGCAGTCTGTCCTTCGGTCAGAACCCGGGCCCGCCGGGCGTGCATGACCACTGCGATTTGCGCACCAGCCAGGGCGTGCTGCGACTCAACGACCCGCGCCGATTCGGCGCCGTGGTGTTTGCGGATGGGGAGAATGCTCCGGTCGCCCAGAAGCTGCTGGGCAGGCTGGGCGTGGAGCCTCTGGGTGTAGCGTTTGATTTGCAACAGTTTGTAACCGCACTCAAGGGGCGCAAGGCACCCATCAAGCAGGTGTTGCTGGCCGGCGATGTGGTGGTGGGCGTGGGCAATATCTACGCCTCCGAGGCCCTGTTTCTTGCCGGTATCCGGCCCACTACACGGGCCTGCAGGATCAGCCGTGTGCGCGTTGCCGGTCTGAGAGAGGCCATTCAGAACGTGCTGGCGCGCGCAGTGGAGAAGGGCGGGAGCACGTTGCGCGACTTCTCCAATGCCCAGGGCGAATCGGGCTATTTCCAGCTGGAGGCCATGGTGTATGGCCGTGAGGGGGCGCCCTGCAGGGTTTGCGGGACGCCCATCAAGGCCATCCGCCAGGGGCAGCGATCCACGTTTTTCTGCCCGGTGTGCCAGAAAAGCTGAGCACAGCCGGGCACCAGAGTGCTATATTTGATCGCTTCTAGGGGAGACTCTTGGTTACTTCATTCAACGATCAATTTGACCAGCATGGTGTGTGGCGACGTGAATTTGCGCTGCGCCTGAAGTTGCTGGCTGAATGGTTGAAGGACCATGACCTGCTCGACGCAGCAGTGGAAGAGCGTTTGCGGCGTCTGGAGACCCAGGTACGTTCCGACAAGGTGATGGTGGCATTTGTTGCGGAATTTTCCCGCGGCAAGTCCGAGATGATCAACGCCATCTTCTTTGCGGGTTACGGGCGTCGCATCATGCCCGCCAGCGCAGGCCGCACCACCATGTGCCCCACCGAAATGGGCTACGACTCTGATGTGCCTCCCTGCCTTCGCCTGTTGCCCATTGAAACCCGGTTGCAGCCGCAGGCACTGATGGAGTGGCGCATGGCGCCCGAGAAGTGGACGCGCATCGACCTCGACGTCAACAATCCCCAGCAACTGGCACTGGCACTGGAAAAAGTGGCAGAGACGCGCCTGGTCACCCAGGACGACGCCCGGGCGCTGGGCTTCTGGAACAGCCAGTCGCCCGAAGACAACCCGCTGGTGGACGCACAGGGCATGGTCGAAGTGCCCAAGTGGCGCCATGCACTGATCAACATTGCCCATCCCTTGCTCAAGCAGGGGCTGGTGATTCTGGACACGCCCGGCCTCAATGCCATTGGTGCCGAACCCGAACTCACCGTCAGCCTGATTCCGCAGGCCCAGGCCGTGGTGTTTATCCTGGGGGCCGATACCGGCGTTACCAAGTCCGACCTGTCCATCTGGCGGGAACATCTGGTCAATGAATCCGGTGGTGACGACAACCGCCTGGTGGTGCTCAACAAGATCGATACCCTGTGGGACGAGCTGAGTTCCCCCGGGCAGATCAAGGCGCAGATCGAGCGCCAAAAGCGCAGCACCGCGGAAATTCTGGGCGTCTCGCCCGAGCGGGTGATTGCGGTTTCTGCCCAGAAGGGCCTGGTCGCCAAGGTCACCAGTGACGCAGCCTTGCTGGAGCAAAGCTGCCTGCGCCAACTCGAAGACGTGCTGGGTCAGGGGGTGCTGGGCCGCCGGCAGAAAATTCTCGGCGCGGCCATGGCACAGGGCATCTCCGATTTGCGTGCGGAAACCGGGCGGGTCATCAACATTCGCAAGCGCGACCTCACCGAACAGACCATGGAGCTCAAAGGGTTGCAGGGAAAAAATGCCTCTGTGATCCGCCACATGCGTACGCGCATTTCGCAGGAGCAGGCCGAGTTTGACCAGGGTGGCGCGAAGATCCATGCGGTGCGTTCTGTGCACCTGAAGTTGCTGCGCGAAGTGTTTGCCATTCTGGGCCCGAAAGTGCTCAAGGCGGAAATGGCCCAGCTGACCGATTCGCTGATGCAAAAGGGTCTCAAGTTGGGTGTCAAACGCTCGTATGGCGAAACCTTTGACCGCCTGCGCGCCAACCTGAACCGGGTGCAGGGCCTGACGGGCGAAATCCAGAACATGCTGGCCGCCACCTTCCGCCAGCTCAATGCGGAGTATGGTTTTTCGCTGCAGGCGCCTGCCGAACCCCAGATGGAAGCCTACTTGAAGGATCTGGACATGGTTGAGCGTAGCCACCTCCAGTACCTGGGCATTGGCAATGCATTCAAACTGGCGCAACCGGAGTTTGCCGACCGGCTGGTGCGTGCACTGTCCACGCGTTTGCGCGCGGTGCACGAGACAGCGCTCGGTGAAGTGGAACTCTGGAGCAAGTCAGCCGCTGCGCAACTCGACGCACAGTTGCGCGAGCGCCGCCGCAATTTCTCGCGTCGCATCGAGGCGATTGACCGCATCCAGCAGGCCGCAGGCGGGCTGGAAGAGCGCATCCGCGAAATCGATGTGCAGGAAGCCACACTCGACCAGCTCGACATCAAGCTGGTGGAGCTGACCGACTACCTGATCTCGTCGAACGACACGCACGCACTGTCCACGGAACTGGAGTTCGCCTGAGCGGTACTTCGCCGCAAGGCGATTTTGCAGCGCAGGTCGTCCAGTGGCAAAAGGTCCACGGACGCAATAGCCTGCCCTGGCAGAACACGCAGGATCCCTACCGGGTCTGGCTGTCCGAAATCATGCTGCAGCAAACGCAGGTGGTGACAGTCAAATCCTACTTTGCGCGCTTCATCGAACGCTTTCCCGATGTGCAATCTCTGGCCCATGCCACGCTGGACGATGTGCTGGGCCTCTGGAGTGGCCTGGGCTACTACAGCCGGGCGCGCAACCTGCACCGCTGCGCCCAGCAGGTCGTGGCTGAGCACGGCGGCGCATTTCCCCGCGATGCACTGACACTGGCCACGCTATCGGGCATTGGTCGCTCCACTGCCGCCGCCATTGCGTCCCTGTGTTTCGGCGAGCCGGTGGCCATTCTGGATGCCAACGTCAAACGCGTGGTGACGCGTGTGCTGGGTTTTGATGCCGATCTGGCTCTGGCAGCGAATGAGCGTGCGCTGTGGGATGCGGCGACGGAGTTGTTGCCTCGTGGCAAACATGCGCTGGTGCAGATGCCAGGTTACACCCAGGGCATGATGGATCTGGGCGCAACGGTGTGCCTGCCCAGAAAACCCGACTGTGCCCAGTGCCCGGTGCAAGCGCGCTGTGCTGCTTTCGCCGCAGGTGACCCGACCCGCTACCCGGTACGCACCCGCAAACTCAAGCGCAGCAGCCAGTCGCTGTGGCTGCTGTGGGCGCAACGCGAGGATTGCGCTGTGTGGCTAGCGAAGCGACCCACGCCGGGCGTATGGGCGGGGCTGCAGTGCTTCCCGCTGTTTGACGATGAAGCGGCATTGCTGTCCGCGCTGCCGCAGCGTTGGAGAAGTGCCGTGCAACTGCTACCCACGGTCACCCATGTGCTGACACATAAAGACCTTTTTCTGCACCCAGTCCGCGTGGATATTGCGCAAGAAGCTATCAATTTAGGAGCGGGTGACTGGTTCGATCCTGCCCGCTGGGTGGCGGCCGGCCTGCCCGCACCGATCCGCAAGCTGCTCGAAAACGGCTGAGCGACGAGGCTACAGCGCGTCCATCTCGCGGTGGCGCTTGAGCGTGGTCCAGTCCGCACTGAAGCGCTGGGCCAAGCGTTCCACCAGGTACACCGAGCGGTGCTGTCCGCCGGTGCAGCCAATGGCCACCGTCACATAGCTGCGGTGGTCGCGCGCCAGGGCGTCCAGCCAGTTGTCCAGAAAGTGGGTGATGTGCTGCAGCATCAGGTCCACTTCGGGTTGCTGTTCCAGATAGTCGATCACCGGCTGGTCGCGTCCCGTCAGGTGCTTGAGGCCTGGCTCATAGTGCGGGTTGGGCAGCATGCGCACGTCAAACATGTAGTCGGCATCGGTCGGCACGCCGCGCTTGAAGGCGAAAGACTCAAACACCAGCGTCAATTGCCCGCCGGGTGAGGACACCAGGGTTTTGACATAGCCCTGCAACTGCGACGGGCGGATGATGCTGGAGTCAATCACATGGGCCTGCTCCCGCAGGGCGGCCAGCAGTTCGCGCTCCAGCTCGATGGCATCTACCAGCGCACGGTTTTCGTCGCGCTCTGCATGGCCCGATTCACCTTGGGACAGCGGATGCTTGCGTCGGGTTTCCGAATACCGGCGCACCAGCGTGTCGGTGGTGGCATCCAGAAACAGCGGCTTGACGATGATGCCCTGCTCGCGCAGGGTGTCCAGCTGTTGGGGCACCAGGGGCAGGGAGGTCGCGCTGCGCACATCCATCGCAATGGCCAGCCGGGTTGCCTGGTGTTTCTTTTCCAGCTCCACAAAAGGCAACAGCAGCTCGGGTGGCAGGTTGTCCACGCAGTAGAAGCCTACATCTTCCAGCGCATTGAGCGCCACGGATTTTCCGGAACCCGACATGCCGGTGATCAGCACAATTTCCATTACGTACCTGCCTGCAACATTTCCTTGGCGTGGGCCAGGGTGGTACTGGAAAGCTTTTCGCCGCCCAGCATGCGCGCGATTTCGGCCACGCGTCCTTCACCCTGCACCGCGCCTACCGTGCTGAGTGTGGCATGGCCCTGCAGCTGCTTGGCCACCACCAGATGGTGGTCTGCGCAGGCAGCTACTTGTGGCAGGTGGGTCACGGCCAGCACCTGGCGGTCAGTGCCCAGCTGCTTCATCAGGCGGCCCACGGTTTCGGCCACTGCGCCGCCCACGCCCGAGTCCACCTCGTCAAATATCAGTGTCTGCGCGGTACCCAGCTGGCTGGTGGTGACCGCAATCGCCAGCGCCATGCGGGACAGCTCGCCACCCGATGCCACCTTGCCCACCGGCCGCGGGGTACTGCCCGCGTGCCCGGCCACCAGAAATGCCACGTCTTCCAGGCCACTTTGCTGCGGCTGGGCGCTGGGCTCCAGCGTCACCTGGAACTTGCCGCCCTGCATGCCCAGGCCTTGCATGGCCAGCGTGATGGCCTGCGCCAGCAGGGGGGCGGCCTTGGTGCGCGCCTTGGTGAGGGTTTTGGCCTCGGTCATGTAAGCGGCTTGCGCCTTTTTCTCCTGGGATTGCAGGCCTTCCAGGTCGGCTGCTGCATCCAGCTGGGCCAGCTCGGTTTTCCAGGATGCCAGCAGCGCCGGCAGTTCTTCCGGCGGGCGGCGGTAGCGGCGTGCCAAGCCCATCCACAGCGTCATGCGCTCGTCCAGTTCGGCCAGGCGCTCCGGGTCCAGCTCGGTGCGCCGTGCGTAGGTGCGCAGCGTGTGTACTGCGTCTTCAATCTGTGCAACGGCCGAGCCCAGAACCTCCGCCGTATTCTGGAAGTCGGGCTCCAGATGCATCTGCGCCTGCAACTGTGCCAGCGCAGCATTGAGCGGACGCAGGGCGTTGGCCTCGTCTTCTTCGAGCAAGGCCACCGCAGCCTGCGCGGCGTCCAGCAGCGCCTGGCCATGGGCCAGGCGGCTGTGGTTGGTGTTGAGCTCTTCCCATTCGTCGTCCTGGGGCGCGAGCTTGTCGAGTTCGCCAATCTGCCAGGCCAGGCGTTCGCGCTCGCGTTGCAGTGAGTCCTGCGCCTGCATGGCGGTGGTCAGCGCCGTCTGCGCTGCACGCCATTGGCTCCACAGGGTGGTGAGGGTGCGGGTGTCCACCTGGGCGTAGGCATCGAGCAGGCCGCGCACCGCGTCTGGTCGCGTCAGGCTTTGCCAGGCATGCTGGCCATGGATGTCGAGCAGTTGCTCGCCAATGGTGCGCAGTTGCTGGGCCGTGGCCGGACTGCCATTGACCCACGCGCGGCTCTTGCCCTGGGTATCAACCGTGCGGCGTAGCAGCAAGGTGTCGCCGGCCTCAAACCCGGCTTCGTCGAGCAGGGGGCGCAGGGCCGGCGCTGCGTCAAACTCGGCACTCACTTCGGTGCGGGCGGCGCCTTCACGGATCACGCCGGTGTCGGCGCGCGCGCCAGTGACCAGCTGCAATGCATCGATCAGGATGGATTTGCCTGCGCCGGTTTCACCGGTCAGCACGGTGAAGCCCGACTGCAGGTCCAGCTCCAGTTCGCTGACAATGACAAAGTCGCGCAGGACGATTCGCTTCAACGCCACGGTTAGGCCACTCCTTCATTCCAGTGCATCTTTTCCCGCAGCGTGTCGAAATACGACCAACCCTTGGGGTGCAGAAACCGCACCTGGTGCTGCGAGCGCGTCACCACAATGCGGTCGCCGTGCATCAGCGAGGCCAGGGACTGCATATCAAAGTTGGCGCTGGCATCTCGGCCTGCTACTATTTCGATAGCTATCTCCGCAGCATTGGCGAGGACAATCGGCCGATTTGACAATGTATGCGGGGCGATGGGCACCATCACCCAGCCCGGAATGGACGGGTGCAGCAGCGGCCCACCCGCCGACAGCGAATAGGCCGTCGACCCCGTGGGGCTGGAAATAATCAGACCGTCGGCGCGCTGATTGGCCACAAAGTGCCCATCCACTTCCACACGCAACTCCACCATGCCCGACGTGGCGCCGCGGTTCACCACCACATCGTTCATGGCCTGTGCCGAGAAAACGCAGTGCCCGTCGCGCATCACATGGGCCTGCATCAGACTGCGGTCGTCCACCTCGTACTGGCCTGCAAGCATGGGACCCAGCGTGGTCTTGTACTGGTCAAACGGAATGTCGGTGATAAAGCCCAGGCGCCCAGCGTTGATGCCGATCAGCGGCACCTTGTACTTGGCAAGCTGCCGTCCTATGCCCAGCATGGTGCCGTCGCCCCCCACCACCAGACACAGGTCGCAGTGGGCGCCGATGCCGGCTACATCCATGGTCGTGTAGTCGGTCAGGCCGATGTTGGTGGCGGTGTCCACTTCCAGCACCACCTCGCAGCCCTGGTCCATCAGGAAATGCGCAATCTCGTCGAGGTACTTGCGCGTGGAAGCACCGGCAACACCCGAGCTCGTTGCATGGTATTTGCCGATGAGGGCCACGTGCCGGAAATTGGATTTCATGCGCAAATTACAACACTAAATTAGCTCACTAGAATGCGTGGATGCTCGATGATCGTTCCAAGTTGTTGTTGAAAGCCCTGGTAGAGCGCTACATCGCCGAAGGGCAGCCCATCGGCAGCCGCACGCTGTCCAGGGCGTCGGGTCTGGAGCTGTCGCCCGCGACCATCCGCAACGTGATGGCCGACCTGGAAGAACTGGGCCTGATCGTCAGCCCCCACACCTCGGCCGGGCGCATCCCCACCGCGCGCGGCTACCGCATGTTTGTGGACACCATGCTCACGGTGCAGCCCGGACAGTATTCCGCGGCCAGCCTCGCGCCTGACCAGCCGCAGAAGGTTATTTCCAACGCGGCCAACCTGCTGTCCAACCTGTCGCAGTTTGTGGGCGTGGTCATTGCGCCGCGCCGCACGTCGTCGTTCAGGCACATCGAGTTTCTGCGCCTGTCCGAGAAGCGCCTGCTGGTCATCATCGTGTCGCCAGACGGCGATGTGCAAAACCGCGTCATCTTCACCGAGGTGGACTACACCCAGGCCCAATTGATCGAGGCCGCCAACTTCCTCAACAGCAACTACGTGGGGCTGGAGATCGAGCAGGTGCGCGAGCGCCTGCAGCACGAAGTGGAATCGCTGCGCGGCGAGATTGCTGCGCTGATGCAGGCCGCGGTCAACGTCAGCTCCGAGGCCATTACCGAGACGCAGGACGAGGTGGTGATTTCGGGCGAACGCAATCTGCTGTCGGTGTCGGACTTTTCCAGTGACATGGGCCACCTGCGCCGCGCGTTCGAACTGTTTGAGCAAAAGGCCCAGCTCATGCGTCTGATGGACATCGCCGGGCAGGCCGAAGGTGTGCGCATCTTTATCGGAGGCGAGAGCCAGGTGGTGCCGTTTGAGGACCTGTCCATCGTCAGCAGCCCTTACGAGGTGGACGGCAAGGTGGTCGGCACCCTGGGTGTCATCGGCCCGACCCGCATGGCCTACGACCGCATGATCCAGATCGTGGATATCACCTCCAAGCTGGTGAGTAACGCACTGAGCCACAACAAATAGCCCTGCACGCCCGGTACAATCACCGGTTGGGTTGGGGAGTTAGCTCAGTTGGTTAGAGCAGATGACTCCTTTGAATTTGTTGCAGTTGCAAAAACTCCACTGAGGTGGACATTGCAACCGTATTGCAACCAGCAGTGGGTGATCGGCAAGGAATTGCAGTGATTTCCGATGCGCAGTGCTGGTAAAAGTTTTGGGCCGTTAGCTCAGTTGGTTAGAGCAGAGGACTTAACGTGAAGAAGCCTAAACGCGTAAGCGCATGGTTTTTTCAAAATGGGTTGCACTGGGTAAGTTAACTCTGCCTGGATGTAGAACTTCTCAAATTCGGTGAAAGCTTAGGTGTCAAAAGCGCCATGCCAATACCGAGCGAAGCTCCGAAAGGAGAACGTGTAGAGACTCGACGGGAAGGCCGAAAGGCAAGATAGAGTCCAGACCACAAACCGGAAACGGGCGGCGAAAGTCGAAGTGGTACGCATAATCCTTTGGTCGACAGTTCAAGTCTGTCACGGCCTACCAAAACTGGAAAAATGCCACCTTCACGGTGGCATTTTTCTTTGTCTGTTTGTCACAAAGCCTATCGCGAAAGCTTGCTCCAGTCTTTGGCAAGCTCGTAAACGTCCGGCATCCAGCTTTCCACGTTGGAGAAAGTGATGACCATCCGATGGTTGTTCGGGTCTGTATTCCAGCCGATGCGCTGACCACCCCAGCCAGAAGCCCATGCCGTATTGGGTACGATGCTGTTCTCTGTCCAAGTGAAGTAGCCATAGCCACCAAACAGCTTGCCCATCTTGCGGGTACTGGGGTTACTTCCGTTGGAAATCTGAGTGCTGGTGGCTGCACGCACGTAGTCACCAAAACAACCCTGCTCTTTTGAACTGCGCTTGACCCACAAGGCGAACCGCATCCAGTCCTCTAAACGCATCCGTAGACCGCTGTCGGCAAGTCCATTTTGTTGACGGTCTTGAACGTACAGACCCGGTTTGGCCGCACCCATTGGGTTCAAAATTTGCTCCTGAATCCACTGGCTCCACACCGTATCCGTGGCGCGGCTGACCATGATGCCCAGCACGTAGGGGTCTGTACTCTTATATGTGGACACTTCACCCGGTTTGTAATCTGAGAACACGCCCTTGGCGGCTTTGGCAATACGATCCTCCGTCACCAAGTTAACCAGATTCAGATTGCCACGTCCCCACTCTTTGAACTGCTCAGGTGTCCAGACTGAACTGTCTGGGTTGGGATCAGCCGCACCGGATGCCATGCGCAGCAGATCGCGCACGGTGGCGTTGCCCAATGCCTTGCCATTGAGTTCCGGCATGATGTCACTGGCCTTGGTTTCCAGCTTGAGCTTTCCCGCGCATATGGCCTGACCAACGGCCATAGCTGTGACCGTCTTGCCCATGGAGAAGCCAAAGAATACGGAATCAGCGTCTGCAGGCACTTTTGTCTCCGAGTACAGCACCGTGTCACCGTCCATCAAAACAAACGCTTTGGCGGGTCGATTTGCCACCAATGCGCGTGCTCGATCAATGATGACTTGCTCCGCTGCCGTGGGCGTGCGCTTTTGAAGTTGAACTGGCGTGGGACTTGGCTTGGTTTCATACCACCACGGATTGCCTTTTTTGACCAACAACCATTCGTCAGGCGCGGCGGCATTGCCATCAGCATAGGGGTTGCTGGATTGGGCAAAAGAAGTACAGCAAACCGTAAGTGCGACAACACTCAGCATGGTTGATAGGTTTGGTTTCATTGATGGGTTCTCCTTGATTGCGTTATAAAAATAATGTGCTGCGGACGACACATTTGCAAATGTACGGTGTCATTTAAGACGTTTCCCTGAAAAGCATACTGCTCCAACCTTGGGGGATGAAAACTTCAGCTCCGAAAGGCAGCCAGGGTGCTAACAGGTCGACCAGTCCATTGTCAAATCCGGTGACGCTTGCACTATTGATTCAGAAGAGAAAAAGGGGCAAGAGTGACTTGTGATGACACTCGTGAAAAATGGATCATTTCGACCCACAATCCTTTGGTCGAGTGTTCAAGTCACTAACAGCCTACCAATTCATTATCAAAGAATGCTATACAAAAGATAGCATACTTATCTTATTTGACAGGGGTTGGTGCCATATTTGAATGTATATCCTCTGTTTTAGGCATTCCTTCGCCATCCCGATTCCGGGTGCCACATTGCTGTCGCCGGGCTGTTGGTGGCGGCAACTTGAGTAGGTGGCCACAGCAGCAGGTCTAGCAGTGCAACCGTGGCGCTCAAACTGGCAGCGGCGATGCGGTTCTTGTTCAGGAAGGCCTGCCATTGGCGTAGCTTGGCAGAGTCTTCACTAAACTGGCTGGTGAGCGCAAGCGGGCGCTCGTGTGGCAGCGGAGTCTTCCGTCTGGCAAAGGTGGCGGCAATCGCTGCGGCCAGGGTGGCACCGTCCAGTTGGGTGCGCTGTGCGATCACTGCCAGATCGTAGAAGTCTTTCATGCGGCTGTTGGCTTGGCCCAGCATCACCATAGCCTGGTATTTTTCGGCAATCACGTTGTAGACCGGATAGACCCGCAACGTTGGGGCCTGGAAATTTCTTAGCAAGGTGGGATAAGCAACGGTCTGCGGCTCTGGCGTCACCGCATCACCAAAGCCCACATCGATCTGCAAGGCGCAGCGTGCGGACCCTATGCGTGCCACCAGCGTGATCCGGGTGCCGCCGTAGGTGCTGTCTTCGCGGATGGCATCAGCTTTGACTGACTCAGGGTCGAACGCGATGCCGTCATCCAAGTCCATGGTCGCGATGTCGCGGAAGGTGGCAATCAGATTCGCTTCGTCGTCGGGGCCAAAGCCCAGCAGATCGGCGTCCCGCGTCGGACGGTGCGGTTCGTCATACCAAAGTGTGAAGAGCAGGGCGCCTTTGAGCAGGAAGCGGTTGGCATGCGGTGAGGTGCTGATGCGCAGCAGCAGGCGCTCCAGCGCAAAGCGGTTAAGCAGCAGGCTGTAGTCGTCGCCCCGCTGCTTGGCCAGCGTCAGCAGCCGCGCGAGGATGGAAGCAGATAGTTTGCCGCTCATGCTGCCATCGCCTCAAGGTAGGGCTGCATGACACGTTCCACCCGGTTGATCTTGGCGAAGCGGTTCAGCTCGGCCATGGTGACCTTGCGGCTGTGCCAGGATTCTTTGAGCGCTTCCAGCGCCACGTCGAGGCCGATCTTGTTGCGGAACTTGAAGCAGTCGGTCACCGTCTTGGCGACGCCGTAGACGCGAATCGGTACGCCATGCTCTGTTACGGTCTGGATGCCTTCGGAATAGGCATCACCCCTCAGCCGCGCGATGCGCAGTGTGGGGTAGTCCAGCGCCGGGGTCTGCGTGGCCTCCGGCAGCGCAACCCAGACCTCATGGGGCATCTGCGTGCCTATGCCGTGATATTGCAGTGCGGTCAGCAGGCACAGCACGGCTTTTGGCACACGCTGGCACACCTCGATCAGCGTCTGATATTCGGTAATCTCAGCATCCGGCAGGCTGTACAGGCCCCGGGTCACCCGTTGCAGCTTGCCGGCTTGGTGCAGGCTGAGCAGCAGTTGGGGTGACCAGCCGTGCGCCAGCACATCTGCCGCGCGCAACACGCGCTGGTGCCGGGCAAGATCAAGGATATGGTCGGATTGGTTCATTTGCGTTGAGTTTAATATCCGCATGACTTATTTTCAAGTAATGCGATTTTTAAATTCTTGAGTGTCAGTCCTTGGACTTGATGTCGTAATAGTGGTGGGCTGAGCAGACGGTTGATCAAGTCGATACACTGCGCAACATCCCTTCTCCGAGCATCTACACCATGGCTTTCCTGACCTCAACACTGCGCATTTCCGGACTGATCGCTGCCTTGTGTGCAAGTGCCATGCTTCACGCCGCGCCTGACACTCCTGCTCCGGCCACACAGCCAGCAGCCGCTGCCTGCCCGGCCATCCTGAAACACAGCTTCAACCGCTTGCAGGATGACGCTCCGCAGAATCTCTGTCAGTACGCTGGCAAGGTGATTCTGGTGGTCAACACCGCCAGTTACTGCGGATTTACCGGGCAGTACGAAGGGCTGGAGGCGCTGTACGCCAAATACAAGGACAAAGGACTGGTGGTGCTGGGCTTTCCGTCCAACGACTTTGGCCAGCAGGAGCCCGGCAATGACAAGGAGATTGCCGACTTCTGCTTCAACACCTATGCGGTCAAGTTCCCGATGTTTTCCAAAACCGTGGTGTCGGGCGCCAGGCGCAATGCGCTGTATGCGCAGCTGGCCAAGGAGTCCGGTACTGCGCCCAAATGGAACTTCTACAAATACCTGATTGATCGTAATGGCCGGGTGGTGGACAGCTACAACAGCATGACGGCGCCACTGAGCAAAAGCCTGGTGGGCGATATCGAAAAACTGCTTTAACGCCGGGCCGACACGATGTGCTGGTGCAGGCTCTCGGCCCACACGGCATAGCCCACCGGGCCGGGATGGAAGCCATCGCTGGCCAGGCCTTCGGAAGGCCGGTCCATCTGGGGACTGTGGAGCACGCGGTAGGCGTGCTTTTTAACGTCTGCGGCCAATTGCCGGTTCATCTCGCGCGCCCAGCGCCCCAGGTACCAGCGCAGTGGTTGCGGTAGTGCGGTGAAGGCGTGCATGGGCGGAACGGCGTTGTGCACGATCAGGTCCGGGTGAAAGCGCGCACGGATCAGCTCCGCCAACTTGCGTTGCCACGCAATCCATGCGCGCGGCGAACGCAAGGCGGTGACGTCATTGACCCCGATGGATAGCACCACCACGTCAAAGGCTTGCGCGGGCAGTTCCTCCAGTAGCGCATACAGGGCAGGCGAGTCGTGCCCTGTGACGGCGGCCAGTTGCCAGCTGACGGTGAAATGCTGGGCCAGCCGCTCCACGAGTTGCCCGCTCAGGGCCTGCGCCTGTGAATCCGCGCCCACGCCCGCTGCGGCCGAGTCGCCGGCGATCAGCAGGCGCAGTTGCGGGCCTTGTCCGCAGCTGCCTGAGCGCGGGCCGGGTGGCTCGGGCAGGCGGGGCGTGACGCGGCGCACGTATTGGCCCTGCATCCACAAGGCGGGGCCCAACAGGCCGAGAAGCAGGTTGCGCTGGAGGTTGTTCATTCAAAAAATGTGAACCATGGCATCAAGCCGTTTGAAACTGTTTGCACTATCGGCCTCCTAAACTTGCGGCCATGAACAGCACTTCTACTACCCGATACAGCCCTGTGGCAATGGCGCTGCACTGGATTCTGGCCATTGCACTGATCGCGATTTTCTCCGTGGGCGTGTACATGGCCGATCTGCCATTCTCGCCGCAACGGCTCAAGCTGTACAACTGGCACAAGTGGGCCGGTGTCACGATTCTGGCGTTGTCGGTCGTGCGGCTGGCCTGGCGCCTGACGCATACGCCCCCGGCATTGCCCGGCAAGGTGCTGGCGGCCATGCCCGGCTGGCAAACCGCGGCCTACCACGCGACCCATGTGGCGCTGTACGCCCTGTTTTTCATCGTGCCGCTGGTGGGCTGGGCCTACAGCTCGGCGGCCGGCTTCCCGATTGTGCTGTTTGGCGTGCTGCCGCTGCCCGATTTGGTGTCCGCCGACAAGGCGCTGGCCGAGCTGATCAAGCCCTGGCATGAGATCACTGCCTTTGCCCTGGCAGGCCTGGTGGTGTTGCATGTGGCCGCCGCCGTCAAACACCAGCTGGTGGACCGCGACGGTCTGATGCAGCGCATGTTGCCCGGCAAGCAGTGATCTTCCCCACTAGTGCCAAGCCATCCACTTATTAATAGGTAACACCATGACGATTTCCAAAACATTGACGCTGGGCCTGCTGGGCGGCAGCCTGTTGTTGGCCAATGCGGCCCAGGCCGAGCAGAAGCTGCTGCCTGCGCAGAGCGAGATTGGCTTTGTCAGCAAGCAGATGGGCGTGCCGGTGGAAGGGCGCTTCAAGAAGTTCGACGCGCAGATTGCGTTCGACCCCAAGAAGCCCGAAGCCAGCAAGATCGCCTTCACCATTGACACCGGCAGCGCCACAGTCGGCGCCCCCGAAAGCGATGCCGAGCTGCCCAAGGCGGCGTGGTTCAACGTGCCCAAGTTTCCACAGGCCACGTTCCAGTCCAGTGCGGTCAAAGGCCTGGGCGCTGGCAAGTTCGAAGTGGCTGGCAAACTCAGCATCAAGGGCAATGTGCGCGACGTGGTCGTGCCTGTCACCCTGACGCAAAATGGTGCTACAACGACCGCAACCGGCGCCTTCGCCATCAAGCGCCTGGTGTTCAAGATCGGTGACGGCGAGTGGGCGGATACGTCCATGGTGGCCGACGATGTGCAGGTGAAATTCAAGCTGGCGCTCTCGGGCGTGGCCAAGTTTTAGTCAAGTTCTGATTTTTTTGTTCCCCCCCCCCTTCCTAACTGGAGACCTTGAAAATGCGTAAATCCCTTGTTGCTTTGGCTGCTGTAGCCACCCTGGCTGCTGGTGCCGTTCAGGCCGAATCGGCCACCTACATGGTGGAACCCACCCACACGTTTGCAACCTTTGAAATCAGCCACTTCGGTGCTTCTGTCAACCGTGCGCGCTTCGACAAGAAGACCGGCACCGTTCAGCTGGACAAGGCTGCCAAGACTGGCAAGGTGGAAGTCACCATCGACACTACGTCCGTGAACTCCGGCACCGCTGCGTTCGACAAGCACCTGCAAAGCCCCGACCTGTTTGACGCTGCCAAGTACCCCACGATGAAGTTCGTGTCCGACAAGTTTGTGTTCAACGGCGACAAGGTGTCTGAAGTCATCGGCAGCCTGACCCTGTTGGGCAAGACACAGCCCGTCACGCTCAAGGCCAACCAGTTCAACTGCTACGTAAGCCCCATGCTCAAGCGCGAAGTGTGCGGCGGCGATTTCGAAGCCACCATCGACCGTACTGCCTTTGGCATGAACTACGGCGTGGATTGGGGCTTCCCCAAGAACGTGCGCCTGGTGATCCAGGTGGAAGCTGTCAAGCAGTAATTGCTGCCAGGCAGATGCCGGGTCCCGCTGCCCCTAGGGCTGCGGGGCCTTTTTTTATGCACCACCTGCCAACGCCCGGCGTGCGCTTAATTTGACTTTGCTCAATACAGCGGCTGGTCAGAGTTTTAAGCTTGACTCGTCTTCATTCAATAGGAATCCAATTCATGTCCCATTTTCACGCAGTTGTCTGGCTCGATCACTCTGAAGCCCACGTGATGCACATCGCTCCTGACGATGTCGAGAAGTCCGTTGTGCATCCTTCCAAGCCACACCAGCACCTGCATTCCAAGAGCGGAGCGCCCGGCTCTGGCAAGGCAGCCGAAGACAAGCAGTACTACCACGCTGTGGTGGAAGCACTCAAGGGTGCGCAGGAAATTCTGGTGGTGGGCCCGGCCCAGGCCAAGCTGCAGCTGATCAAGCACATGCATGCGCACGACCAGGCCGTGGCTGACAAGGTGGTGGGTGTGGAGACGATCGACCACCCGACCGACGGCCAGCTGGTGGCCTATGCCCGCAAGTATTTTGCGGCCAAGGACAAGATGCTGGGTACGGCTTAAATGAAAAACGCTATCATTTAGATAGCGTTCTGTGCAATAAACACGCGGGCTTGAGCCAGAAATGGTTCAAGCCTTTTCTTTTTCAGCCTGTTTTTCGAGTTTTTGGCGGCAAGTGGAATTGATGATGCGCAGCTCTGCCAGCGTTTCATCAATGCTTGCGCGCTTTTTCTCCAGGGCGGCAATTTCCTGGTCGGTGCGGTCAATCACGAAGTTGAGCTGCTGCGCGCGCCCCTCGCCCTGGTCGCCGTAGAGGTCCAGGTAGCGCTTGATCTCTGACAGCTGCGAACCAATGGCCTTGGCGCGCAGGATCAGTGACAGGCGGGCCCGGTCACGCCGGGTGTACACCCGCGCGCCATTGACGCGCCGGGGCGAGAGCAGTCCCTTGTCCTCGTAGAAGCGCAAAGCCCGCAGCGAGATGCCGAACTCGCGGCACAACTCCGTGATGCCGAAGAGCTCCGATGCCCCTTCGTCGCGGTGCGAATCTACGAACGCCTGCGCTTCAGTCAGTGGCATCAGATCACTCGTTGCAGGCGCATGGCCACGCTCATGTCGCCGGACACCTTCAGCTTGCCAGCCATGAAGCCGGTAGCGGGGTCCAGGTTGCCGTCGAGCATGGCCTGCAGGTTGTCCATGGAGATACCCACGGTGCACTCGGTGTCGATGTTGTCGTTGGACACGGTGTTGGGGGTGGACTTGCCGTCGATCACGATGACGCCGTCAGCGCCCATGTCGAACTTGAGGGTGGCGCCCAGGCCGCTGTCAGCGCCCACTTTGGTACGGATGGCTTGGGTTGCGGATTCGAGAGACATGTAATTTCCTTTGCTGGTAATTGAAGGTGAGGTTGCTAACGGCACGAATCGTAGCAGTTACGTGTGACGTTAAGCATAGTATAAATACCTATACGATATGATGTTGACGTATACGTCATGTGTGTGTCTAATACGGCAAGTTTCCAAAAAGGACTGAAACGAATGCCCGCACTACGTTCAAAAATCAACGCACGCTCAGACGCGTTTGCGGCCAATGCCAAGCGCATGGCCGATCTCCTGGCTGAAGTCCAGCGCCTCGAAGGCCTGGTCATCGCTGAATCCGAATCCAAGCGCGACAAGTTCGAAAAGCGCAAGCAGCTGCTGCCCCGTGAGCGCGTCGCCCGTCTGCTCGACCGTGGCACGCCGTTCCTGGAGATCAGCCGTCTGGCCGGTCTGAACATGCATGACGACGACGGCAAAAAGGCCGTGTTGGGCGGTGGCTCCATCGTCGGTATCGGCGTGGTTTCCGGCAAGCGCTGCCTGATTTCGGTGAACGACAGTGCCGTCAAGGGCGGCACGGTCGCCCCCATGGGCCTGAAAAAAGGCCTGCGCGGTCAGCAGATTGCCCAGGAAAACAAGCTGCCCATCATTTCCCTGGTGGAGAGCGGCGGCGCCAATCTGATGTATCAGAGCGAGATCTTCATTGAAGGCGGTCGCAGCTTTGCCAACCAGGCGCGTATCTCGGCCATGGGCATTCCGCAGATTTCTGTGGTGCATGGCTCCAGCACCGCCGGTGGCGCCTACCTGCCCGGTCTGTCGGACTATGTGATTCTGGTGCGCGGCCGCTCCAGCATTTACCTGGCGGGCCCCCCGCTGGTGAAGGCCGCGATTGGCGAGGATTGCACCGACGACGAGTTGGGCGGCGCCGAGACGCATGCGCAGGTTACCGGTTTGGGCGAATACCTGACCGAAGACGATGCCCATGCCATTGCCATGGCCCGCGAGGTCATGGACAAGCTCAAGTGGGATGCCGCGCCTGAATCTGCGCCGTTCGCCGAGCCGCTGTTTGATGAGCAGGAGTTGATGGGCATTGTCCCCGCTGACGAGCGCGAACCCTACGACGTGCGCGAAGTGATCGCCCGTCTGGTGGATGGCTCGGACTTCCTGGAGTTCAAGGCTTCCTATGCGCCCGAGATGATGTGCGGCCACGCCCGCATCCAGGGCCAGCTGGTGGGCATTCTGGGCAACAACGGCCCCATCCAGCCCACGGGTTCGACCAAAGCCGCCCAGTTCATCCAGCTGTGCGACCAGAGCGGAACGCCCCTGGTGTTCCTGCAGAACACCACCGGCTACATGGTGGGTTCGGCGGCCGAACGCGGCGGCGCCATCAAGCATGGCTCCAAGATGATCCAGGCCGTGGCCAATGCGCGCGTGCCAAAATTCACCGTGGTGATTGGCGGCTCCTACGGCGCAGGCAACTACGGCATGTGCGGCCGCGGGTTCGATCCGCGTTTCATCTTCTCCTGGCCTACTGCCCGTACTGCCGTGATGGGTGGAGCGCAGGCGGCCAAGGTGATGGACATCGTGAACCGCGCCAAGATCGAGCGCATGGGCATGGAAGCCAACGACGAGGCCCTCAAAGCCATGTCCGACGGACTGCGTCTGCGCCTGGACAAGGAATCCGCTGTCCTGTTCGGTACGGCCCGCCTGTGGGACGACGGCATCATCGACCCGCGCGATACCCGCCGCATTCTGGGTCTGTGCCTGGCCCTGGCGCTGGAAGCCGAGCAGCGCACCCTGCGCCCCAACACCTTTGGTGTGGCCCGCATGTAAGCCACCCTGATTCGTAACCCTTTCAACTCCACGAGTACCCACCATGAAATTCACACCTGAACACGAACAGATCGCCGACACCGTCCGCAAGTTTGTTGCCAACGAAATCAACCCGCACCTGCCCGAGTGGGAAAAGGCCGGCATGTTCCCCGCGCACGAAGTCTTCAAGAAGATGGGCGACCTGGGTCTGCTGGGCGTCAAGTACCCCACCGAATTCGGTGGCCTGGGTCTGGATTTCAGCTACTCCATGGTGGTGGCCGAAGCCCTGGGCGAATGCAATGCCGGCGGCGTGCCCATGGCGATTGGCGTGCAGACCGACATGTGTACGCCCGCCCTGGCGCGCTTTGGTTCGGACGAGCTTCGCCACCAGTTCCTGGCACCGGCGATTGCCGGTGACATGGTGGGCTGCGTGGGCGTGAGCGAGGTCGGTGGTGGCTCCGATGTGGCTGCACTCAAGACTACGGCCACCAAGGATGGCGGCGACTACGTCATCAACGGCTCCAAGATGTGGATCACCAACGGCATGCAGGCCGACTGGTGCTGCCTGCTGGCCAACACCAGCGAAGGCCCGGTGCACAAGAACAAGTCGCTCATCATGGTGCCCATGGATGCCGCAGGCATCACACGCCAGAAAATCGAAAAAATCGGCATGCACTCCAGCGACACCGCCCAGCTGTTCTTCGACAACGTGCGCGTGCCCCAGAAAAACCTGATCGGCCAGGAAGGCATGGGCTTCATGCTGCAGATGCTGCAGTTCCAGGAAGAGCGCCTGTACGGTGCCGCCGGTGCCCTGCGTTCGCTGGACCGCCTGATCGACCAGACCATTGACTACACCCGCCAACGCAAGACCTTTGGCCAGCCCATCCTGAACAACCAGGTGGTGCATTTCCGCCTGGCCGAACTGCGCACCGAAGTGGAAGCCCTGCGGGCGCTGACCTACAGCGCAGTGGAATCCTATGTGAGCGGCAAGGACGTGACCCGCCTGGCTTCCATGGCCAAGCTCAAGGCCGGACGCCTGTCGCGCGAAGTGGCCGACAGCTGCCTGCAGTACTGGGGTGGTATGGGCTTCACGGCCGACAACCCCATTTCCCAGTCGTTCCGTGACGGCCGCCTGATCTCCATCGGCGGTGGCGCCGACGAAATCATGCTGGGCATCATCTGCAAGTACGAAGGTACCTTGCCCGGCAAGGCTTGAGCGGGAGCATGACCATGGTTCTCGCTGTAGATGCTATGAATTTAGGAGCTGTTCGCGCAGAGCAGACGGGGGCTACGCTTCAAATTACCTTGAATCGCCCGGAGTCGCGCAACGCCATGTCCCTGCAGATGGTGGCCGAGTTGCGCCAGGTGCTGGAGGCTGCTGAGGCTACCGCCGGGCAAGCTGACGCGGTGCGTGTGGTGGTGTTGCGCGGGGCGGGGGGGCACTTCTGTGCAGGGGCTGACCTGAAAGATATGGCGGGTGCACGCATGGCGGCCATGCAAAAAAGCGATGCCGAGGCACCGGACCCGATTGCGGGTGTCAACGCGACCTTCGGTGCGTTGTGTGTGGCTTATGCACAGACGCCATTGGCCGTGGTGGCTGTGCTGGAGGGCACCGTCATGGGTGGTGGCTTTGGCCTGGCCTGCGTGGCCGATGTGGCCATTGCCAGCGACACCGCCACGTTTCGCCTGCCAGAGACTTCTCTGGGTGTCGTGCCGGCGCAGATCGCTCCGTTTCTGGTGGAACGTCTGGGCTACTCGCAGGCCAAGCGTCTGGCCGTCACCGGCGGGCGCCTGGATGCTGCCGCCGCACTGCACATGGGGCTGGTACACGAGGTCACCGGAACACCCATGCTGCAGGCAGCCATCGACCGCGCGCTTGCCGACATTCTGGCGTGCGCGCCGGGGGCCCTGGCTGCCACCAAGGCACTGATGGAGCGGGCACGCTTTGCTCCGGCGCATTCGCTGGTCCACGAAGCGGCCGCTGTTTTCTCAAGCGCAGCCCAAGGGCCCGAAGGCCTGGAAGGCATGACTGCATTCATCCAAAAACGCAAACCAAACTGGGCGTTGCAATGACATTCTCCAAAATCCTGATTGCCAACCGTGGTGAGATCGCCTGCCGGGTGATTCGCACCGCAAGAAACCTGGGCTACCAAACCGTAGCTGTTTACAGCGATGCCGACCGCGACACACCGCACGTGCAGCTGGCTGACGAGGCCGTGCACATTGGCGGTTCGCCTGCCGCCGAGTCGTACCTCAAGTTCGACGCGTTGCTCGATGCCGCGCGCAAGACCGGCGCGGACGCGCTGCACCCAGGCTACGGTTTTTTGAGTGAAAACGCGGCCTTTGCGCAGGCCTGTGTGGACGCCAATGTGGTCTTCATTGGGCCACCGCCCAGCGCGATTGAAGCCATGGGCGACAAAGCACTGGCCAAGCGCCGCATGCTCGACGCCGGTGTGCCGTGTGCACCGGGCTACCTGGGTGCGGATCAGAGCGATGCAGTGCTGATTGCCGAAGCCGAGAAGCTGGGCTTCCCGCTGCTGGTCAAAGCGGTGGCCGGTGGCGGTGGCCGTGGCATGCGGCTGGTGCGCCATTTTGCTGAGTTGCAGCAGGGCATTGAAGGCGCACGCCGTGAGGCCACCAGCGCCTTTGGCGACGGCACGCTGATGTTGGAGCGCCTGATCGACAACGGCCGCCACATCGAAATCCAGGTGTTTGCCGATGCGCACGGCAACGCCGTGTACCTGGGCGAACGCGATTGCACGGCCCAGCGCCGTCGCCAGAAAGTCATTGAAGAAGCGCCGTCCCCGGTGGTGTCCCCCGCCATGCGCGCAGCCATGGGCAAGGACGCTGTGGCTGCGGCGCTGGCCGTGGGTTACCGCGGCGCCGGTACCGTGGAATTCATTGTGGATGACAAGCTCAACCACTATTTCCTGGAGATGAACACCCGTCTGCAGGTCGAGCACCCGGTCACCGAATGCATCACCGGCTATGACCTGGTGGAGTGGCAGTTGCAGGTGGCTGCGGGCGACCCACTGCCAGCCCAACAGGAAGACATCACATTGACCGGCCACGCCATTGAGGCGCGTCTGTATGTGGAAGATCCGTACACCGCCTTTGCGCCGCAGACCGGAAAAATCGTGTGGTGGCAGCCTGAGCGTGCCTTGCACGCTGGTGTGCGCATCGACGACGGCATCCGCCAGGGCAGTGTGGTGTCGCCGTTCTATGACCCGATGGTGGCCAAGATCATTGTCCATGGCCGTGACCGCGATGATGCCATCCGCCGCCTGCGCGCAGCGCTGGCCAATGTGCCGCTGCTGGGTCTGAAGAACAATGGCCGTTTCCTGAGCGATCTGGTGGACCATCCGGCTTTCCGCAAAGCCGAGATGACCACTACCTTGATTGACCAGTGGCTGGACCAGGGCGAATCGCTGCTGCAGGCTCCAACGATCAGCGATGACGCGTGGCGTGTTGCGGCAGTGGCTATTGCCATGCAGCAGGGCAACAGCTGGCGCGCAGACAGTGTGGCGGCGTACGGCTTCAAGCTGCAATACGCCGATACCACGCGCGCTGTGCGGGTGCGACCCGACCGTGCCGGTGGCGTGGCTGTCACGCTGGAAGACACCACGGTACAAGCCCGTGTGGTGGCATTCGACCAGGGTGTATTGCGCTTTGAACTCGGTGGCGTGGCACAAACCGCGATTGCGGTGATCGCCGGCTCCGATGTGCACCTGGCCTGGGCGGGACAGAACTATGTGTTCACGGAAGTGTCGGCATTCCCCAATGCCGATGCGCTCAAGGACGCCAGCAAGGCACGCTCTCCCGTGGCCGGCAAGGTGACCCAGGTGCTGGTGGCTCCCGGTGCAACCGTGGAAAACGGCCAGCAACTGGTGTGCGTGGAAGCCATGAAGATGGAAATGTGGCTGTGTGCCGAGAGCGCGGGCACAGTCAAGGCAGTCCATGCCAAGGTAGGTGACCAGGTGGAATCAGGAGCTTTGCTGGTCGAGCTCGAACTGGAATCAACCCAAAAGGAAGCATGATGGAAAAAGCAATTCTGACCTGCGCGCTGACCGGCGTGCTGACCAATCCCAAGCAGCACCCCGTGCCGGTGACCCCGGCCCAAATGGCGGCCGAGGCGCGCGATGCATTCAACGCTGGCGCGTCCATCATGCATGTGCATGTGCGCAACCAGGAAGAAGGCATGGGCCACATGCCCTCGTGGGACCCGGAAGTGATGGCTTCGGTGGTGGACGCGATTCGTGCTGCCTGCCCCGGCGTCATCATCAACCTGACCACCGGTGTGGTGGGCAAGGACGTTTCTGGCCCCCTGGCCTGCATCCGCCGCGTCAAGCCCGAGATTGCCGCCTGCAATGCCGGTAGCCTGAACTACCTGAAGATCAAGGAAGACGGCAACTGGGCCTGGCCGCCCATGGTGTTCGACAATCCCGTGTCCAAGGTGCAGCAGTTTCTGGACGTGATGGCCGAGTGCGGTACCCACCCCGAGTTTGAGTGCTTCGATGTGGGCATCGTGCGCGCCGTGGGCATGTTCGTGAAGAACGGCATGCTCAAGCCCGAGATGGGCCGCCCCGAATACAACCTGGTGATGGGCGTGGCCTCGGGCATGCCATGCGATGCTGACCTGCTGGCACTGTTGCCGCAGTGGATGGTGCCCAACAGCGTGTGGCAAGCCACGCTGATTGGCCGCCAGGAAATCTGGCCCGTGCACCAGAAAACCGCCGACCTGGGCGGCATGTTGCGCACCGGTCTCGAAGACACGTTCTATCTGCCCAATGGCGAGCGCGCCAAGGGCAATGGGGAACTCATCACCGAACTGGCCGCCTGCGCCGCCAGGGCAGGGCGTTCGATCGCCAGCCCGCAGGAAGCCCGGGCTTTGCTCGGTCTGCACAGTTGAACCAGGACTGAGCCATGGCAGCAACCGCCCCCCCGCAGGAGTTCGATTGGGACGTCATCGTGGTGGGGAGCGGATTCGGTGGATCCGTCAGCGCCTTGCGCATGGCAGAGAAGGGATACCGGGTCCTGGTGGTGGAACAGGGGCGGCATATCACGCCCGCCGACATGGACGCTGCGGCGTCGGATGCCAAACACTTGCTGCGCATGCCCGCGCTGGGTTTGCGCAAAGGCTTCTTTGCGCAGGAGGTCTACCGGCATATCAGCCTGGTGCGCGGTATTGCCGTAGGTGGCGGCAGCGTGGTGTGGGCCGCAGTGATGCTGGAGCCCAAACAGGGTTTCTACAACGACCCCGCCTGGAAGCGTTTGCCCCAGCGCGACTGGCGTGCCGAATTGGCGCCCCACTACCAGACGGCCAGCCGTATGCTGGGCTTGGTGGCCAACCCCCACCAGTCGTTGCAGGACCAGTGGTTGCAGGAAACGGCCACCCGGCTGAACGCCAGGGACAGCTATGGGCCGGTGACGCAGGCCATCTATTTCGGTCCGGGCACGACGGAGAATCCCGATCCATTTTTCAACGGTGCGGGCCCCAGCCGCAAGGGCTGTATTCACTGCTCCAAATGCGCCACCGGCTGTGCCCATGGTGCCAAGAATTCGCTGGATAAAAACTACCTGCATCTGGCGCAGGGCTTGGGGGCACAGATTCGGGCTGAGCGCAAGGTAGAACGCCTGGAGCCGTTGTCAGGTGCTAGTGGTGGCTACCGCGTGGTGCTGGTGCACCCCTGGGACAAGAGCGTTGTCAACGAAGTGCTGACGGCACGCAAAGTCATTGTGTCTGCCGGTGTGGTGGGCACACTGGAGTTGCTGATGGCCTGCAAAGACCGCTATCGCACGCTGCCCAAGCTCTCTGCGGTGTTGGGACTGCATGTGCGTACCAACAGCGAGAGCATCGTGCCTGTCACGTCGCGTGATGCGGCGACCGATGTCAGCGATGGCGCTACCATTTCCTCGCATTTCTTCCTGGGCGAAACCCACATCACCCAGAACCGCTTTTCCCCGTCGCACCGGGTGCTGCGCTGGCAAACCGGGCCGCTGGTCAGCGATGCGGTGCCGTGGCGTCGCGCGCTGCGCACGCTCTGGGCCTTTGTTGCCCATCCACTGGACGCGACCCTTGGCATGCGGGCGGGCAGGAAGTGGTCGATCAGGACGTCGCTGCTGACGGTAATGCAGACGGCCGACAACCAGCTGGCGTTTGACTATGGACGCAGCCCCTTGCGCGGCATGCGCTGGAGCCTGCGCTCCCGCATCCCAGCGGGCGAAGTGCGTGCGCCTGCATATCTGCCGGAAGCCAACCGCGTGGCCCAGACCTTTGCGGAGGTGAGTGGTGGCGTGCCGGGCAATGCCTTGCTGGAGACGCTGGGCAATGCATCGATGACCGCGCACGTACTGGGCGGATGCGTCATGGGCGGGTCGGCTGCCGACGGGGCGATCGACGAGCAGCACGAAGTGTTTGGGTATCCTGGCCTCTACGTGGTGGACGCTTCGGCCATTCCAGCCAACGTGGGAGTCAACCCGAGTTTGACCATCACGGCCATGGCGGAGCGCGCCATGGCCCACATGCCAGCGGCCGCATAACCCGACCGCATGGCAAGGTCGGCATCAGTTTTTGCAAAAACCTGTGCTAGAATACAAAGCTTAGCGGCTGTAGCTCAGTTGGATAGAGTACTTGGCTACGAACCAAGGGGTCGTGGGTTCAATTCCTGCCAGCCGCACCAAACCGAGAGCCCTGAAACAGCGATGTTTCAGGGCTTTTTCGTTTTTCCTGGCAACTATGCGGACGCTCCCGGGCGCGCGGCGTGGATTCGGTCAACTTCTGTGGTGGCATAAAGCAGATGAGCAAGGCATTTACCAAGGAAACCGACGCAGACGACGAAGAGCTGCAATTGCCGTCGCTGCCAGCCGGGGGAAAGAACTACATCACCCCCCAGGGCTACGCGACCCTGCGCGACGAGTTGCTGGACCTGATCGACAACGAGCGCCCCAAAGTGGTGGAAGTCGTGCACTGGGCCGCCAGCAACGGTGATCGGTCCGAAAACGGCGACTACCTCTACGGCAAAAAGCGCTTGCGCGAGATTGACCGCCGGATCCGGTTTCTGACCAAACGCCTGGAGATTGCAGAAGTGACTGACCCTTCGGTTCACTTTGGTAACGCGCAGATTTTCTTTGGTGCCACGGTCACCTATACGGACGATACGGGCGTGGAGCGGACGGTCACGATCAAAGGTATCGACGAGGCCAACAGCGCCCAGGGCGAAGTGAGCTGGATATCTCCCATTGCCCGCACCTTGCTCAAGGCCCGCGAAGGCGACGAACTCAAACTGGTGATGCCGGATCGGGTGGGCGATATCGAGGTACTGAAGGTCAGTTACCCGGCACCCCGGCAGCCCTAAGCCGAAGACTTGTTGCGCTCGGCGCGCAGCACCGATTGGGTTCTGCGCAGGTTGCGCAAGGCAATTTCCAGGTGTGCGGTGTCGCGTACGGCCAAAAGAAAACGCAGGTCGGAAGCTTCCTGTGCAGCATCCTGGCCCATGTCGATGTGGATGATGTCCGCCTCGGCAGTTGCCAGTGCCGCGGCCACTTTGGCCAATACACCTTTGCCGTTGGTGACGGTGACGACAATGCCGGTCTCAAAGGGCCGTACGGGCTCATCGGCCCAATCGACGCCGATGAAACGTTCGCTGTCCTTGAGTTGCAGCTTTTTTGCGATCTGGCAATCGCTGGCATGCACTACCAGACCTTCTCCGCGCCCAAGGTAGCCCACAATCGCATCCCCGGGAATGGGGCGACAGCACTGCGCAAACTGCACGGACGCGTTCTCGCTTCCGTCCAGCGTAATCAGGCCCATGGAAGGCGATTCATGGGCTGTGAACCGCTCCCGCGTCAGCAGGAGGGCATCGGGTCGCTCGCCGGACTCGACCAGAAGGTGCAGCAGCCGTTTGGCGACGATGTTGGCGATCCGCTTGCCCAGGCCAATATCTGTGAGCAACTCGTGTCGGGTCTTGTTGCCGGTAAACCGCAACAGCTTGTCCCACAGCGGGGCGTACTGCGGATCTCCGTCGGGGAAGTGCTCAATGCCCTCCGAACGCAGCGCCTGGTGGAGCAGGCGCTCGCCCAGGCTTTCGGATTCGGTCTGCGCCATCGTTTTGAGATGGTGGCGAATTTTGGATCGGGCACGTCCGGTGCGCACAAAACTCAGCCAGGCCGGGTTGGGGGTGGATACCGGAGCCGTGATCACTTCCACCACATCGCCATTCTTCAGCTCGGTGCGCAAGGGCACCTGTTCGCCGTTGATGCGTGCGGCCATGGTTCGGTCGCCCACGTTGCTGTGGATGGCATACGCAAAATCCACCACGGTGGCGCCGCGCGGCAACGCCATGATCTGGCTCTTGGGCGTGAACACGTAGACCGCATCCGGGAACAGATCGACCTTGACGTGGTCCCAAAACTCGGCGGCGTCCCGCGTTTCGTCCTGGATGTCCAGCAGGGATTGCAGCCACTTGGTACCCAGACGTTCACTGGAGGTGTCGTCGGGATGGTTGACCTTGTAGAGCCAGTGGGCGGCAACGCCCGACTCTGCAACAACATGCATGGCCTCGGTCCGCATCTGGAATTCGATGTTGATTCCCGAGGGGCCTACCAGTGTGGTGTGCAGGGACTGGTAGCCATTGAGTTTGGCAATTGCAATATGGTCCTTGAACTTGCCGGGAACCGGCTTGTACAACTGGTGCAGCAGACCCAGCGCGGTGTAGCAGTCAATGACCGTGGGCACCAGCACCCTGAACCCATAGATGTCGGTCACCTGGGCAAAGCTCAGGTGCTTGTTGGTCATTTTCTGGTAAATCGAATAGAGCGTTTTTTCCCGTCCGGCGATGCGCACGGGAATGTCGGCCTCGGAAAAAACCGCCTCGACTTCCTTCTGCACTTTTTGAATCAGGTCGCGCCTGCGGCTACGAGCCTTGGTCACGGCCTTTTTCAGAATGTTGTAGCGCCAGGGCTTGAGGTGCTGGAAAGACAGGTCCTGCAACTCACGGTAGGTCTGGTTCAAACCCAGGCGGTGCGCAATAGGCGCGTAGATTTCAAGAGTCTCGGACGCGATGCGGTTCCATTTGGAACGGGGTACGTCGGACAGCGTGCGCATATTGTGCGAACGGTCGGCCAGTTTGATCAGGATGACGCGAACATCGCGCGCCATGGCCAGCAGCATCTTGCGGAAGGACTCGGCCTGGTTCTCTTCGCGGGTGTTGAACTGCAGCTTGTCGAGCTTGGTCAGGCCATCGACCAGTTCCGCTACCGGAGACCCGAAGCGTTCAATCAGTTCGATTTTGGTAACGCCGCAGTCTTCCAGCGCATCATGCAGGAGCGCTGCCATGAGGGCTTGCGCATCAAGCTTCCACTCGGCGCACTGTGCCGCGACCGCAATGGGGTGCGTGATGTAGGGCTCACCGTTGTTGCGCAACTGGCCCAGGTGCGCTTCATCCGCAAAACGGTAGGCCAGGCGAACCTGCTCGATATCCTGCGCCGAGAGATAGTCCAGCTTCGCCGTCAGGCCGGCAAAGCTGGCCGCCGCTGCGTTCGCGGCGGAATCTACCGGCTTGATTGGAAGTGCGCTACCCATGCCGTAAATGTAGCGCCAGCAAGGCAAACCAGGGTTGCATCAGGGCAAAAAAAAGCACCGCGTACGGTGCTTTTCGGGAGTGAAAGTGGCTCAGAGAGGCACTTTTTTCAGCATTTCAATGCCGACTTTGCCCGCAGCAATTTCGCGCAGGGCAGTGACGCCGGGCTTGTTCTTGCTTTCGATCTTGGGCGTGTGTCCCTGGCTCAGCATGCGAGCGCGGTACGTAGCCGCCAGCACCAACTGAAAGCGATTGGGGATTTTTTCGAGGCAGTCTTCGACAGTGATACGGGCCATGGTGTTTCTCCAAAAGGCTAGGGGATGTTCAACGCTTTGAATGTTTCGGCCCGGGCGCGTCGCTGCGCCGAGAATTTGAGCCGCTGGGAATGAACTATGGCCTTCAGATCGAAAAGCGCACGGTCAAACAACTCGTTGATTATAACGAAGTCGAATTTATCCACATGGGCGACCTCCGCCTGGGCGTTCTTCATGCGCAGGTCAATGATGTCGGGCGCGTCTTCACCGCGGCGCTCCAGGCGGGAGCGCAACTCTTCCCAGCTGGGTGGGAGGATGAAGATGCAGATGGCATTGGAAAAGATATTCTTGATCTGAATAGCTCCCTGGAAGTCGATTTCCAGGATCACATCGGCGCCCAGCGCCATGCGCTCTTCAATGGCTTTCTTGGAGGTACCGTAGCGCTGGCTGTGCACATGCGCCCATTCCACGAAGGCGTCGGCCGCCACCATGGCGTCAAACTCCTGCTGCGAGACAAAGAAGTACTCGCGGCCGTGTTTTTCCTGCCCCCGGGGCGGGCGGGTGGTGTGGGAGACAGAGGGCTGGACCCTGGAGTCCAGTTCCAGCAGGGCCTTGACCAGGCTGGATTTGCCCGCCCCGCTGGGGGCGGCGACAACAAAGAGGTTTCCAGGATAGTCCATGGCAAAAGCCCTTATTCTATGTTCTGTACCTGTTCGCGCATCTGCTCGATGAGCACCTTCATATCGACCGAGATGTGGGTCAGTTCGAGTGCCGAGGACTTCGATCCCATGGTGTTGGCTTCCCGATGCAGCTCCTGGATCAGGAAGTCCAGCCGTTTTCCAACTTCTCCGCCTTTTTTGAGCAGGCGTTCAATTTCATCCAGGTGGGAGTTCAGGCGGGTGACTTCCTCGGCCACATCGATGCGGATGGCAAACGCGGTCGCTTCGGTCAGGGCGCGGTCCTGGGCTGCTTCTGGGAGCGTGGAGCCGTCTGCCAGTGACATGGCTTCTTTCCAGCGGTCCAGAAAGCGCTGGCGCTGCTGTGCCACCAGTTGCGGCACCAGTGGCACGGCTTGTTGGGCCAGGGCGCGCAGCTGTTCCAGCCGTTCGGTCAGCATGGCGGAGAGACGGGCGCCTTCGCGCTGGCGTGCGCTCAGGAGTTCCTTGAGGGATTTTTCGGCCAGCGGCATGACGCTGGCACTCCAGTCGCGCGTACCCGATTGTTCTGTGGCTGCGATGCGCAGTACATCGGCAACGCTCAGCGCACCAGCCTGCGGCAGCCAGGATTTCACGGTGTCCTGGGCGGCGTTGAGGCGCTGGAGCAGTTTGGGTGTGGGCTCGGGAACACCCGTGGCGCCAGCGGTTTCAATGGAAGCCCTGACTTCCACTTTGCCGCGTTTGAGCTTGCCGACGATCAGATCGCGCAGCGCGGGCTCAAACTGACGCAGGTCCTCCGGCAAACGGAATGAAAGGTCCAGAAAGCGGCTGTTAACCGACCGGATCTCCAGCCCCAACTGGGTTGCGGGAATGTTTTTCCCCTCGTTTTCGGGAGGGGTATTGGCTGTGCTGTGCTGTGCACTGGCATAGCCAGTCATGCTGTAAACTGGCATCGCAAGTTCTCGGGTCGAAAGAATGGCCCAGAGAATAACCCGGTTCCGCCGCTTCAGACGAGTCCTTTAGTTCGAATCTATGTCAAAGGTAAAACCAGCTCCCCTTCCCCCCGATACGATGATCGGAGGCTACCGCATCATCCGCAAAGTGGCGGCTGGCGGTTTCGGACTGGTGTATCTGGCAGTGGATGCGGATGGCCAGCAGGTCGCCGTGAAAGAGTATTTGCCCTCGTCGCTGGCGTCACGGGCGCCGGGAGAGTTGTTGCCGCAGGTTCAGCCGGAAAAGCTCTCGCTGTATCGCCTGGGCCTCAAGAGCTTTTTTGAAGAAGGCCGTTCGCTGGCGCAGATTTCGCACCCTTCCGTGGTGAGCGTGCTGAATTTCTTCCGCGAAAATGAAACCGTCTACATGGTGATGAACTACCTGGAGGGCGCGGCCCTGCAGGATTTCATCGTGACCGCGCGTGACCTCAAGCAGAGCAAGGTATTTCGCGAGTCCACCATCCGGTCGCTGTTCGATGAAATTTTGCGTGGACTGCGCATCGTGCACCAGCACAAGATGTTGCACCTGGACATCAAGCCGGCCAACATCTTTATTACCGACGACAACAAGTCGGTGCTGATCGACTTTGGTGCGGCCCGCGAGGTGCTGAGTAAAGAGGGCAATTTCATCCGCCCCATGTACACCCCCGGCTTTGCCGCGCCGGAGATGTACCGTCGCGATGCGTCCATGGGTCCTTGGACCGACATTTACGCCATTGGTGCCTGTATCTATGCTTGCATGCAGGGATATCCACCCAATGAAGCGCCCCAGCGACTGGAAAAAGACCGCATTGCCATTGCCCTGGCGCGCCTGCGTGGTGTGTATTCCGATAACCTGATTGAGGTGGTGGAATGGTGCATGTCACTGGACCCGCTGTCCCGTCCGCAATCGGTATTCGCATTGCAGAAGGAATTGAGCCGCGAAGGCGAACGCAAGTACACCAAACTCAGCGTGACCGAGAAGGTGCGCATGCAGTTTGACACCATGGTCGCCGACACCAAGAAAACCGTTCAGGGTGCAGCACCCGGAACCAAGACCAAATGAAATTCTCCGTTTTTCAGATCAGCCGGAAAGGCGGTCGCGAGAAAAACGAAGACCGCATGGGGTACTGCTATACCCGCACCTCGGGCCTGTTCCTGCTGGCCGACGGCATGGGCGGGCACCCCCAAGGCGAGGTGGCGGCGCAGATTGCACTGCAGGTGATCTCGGCGATGTACCAGAAGCAGGCGCAGCCGGAAATTGTGGATGTGCCGGCCTTCTTCACCGGAGCGGTGATGGCCGCCCACCACCAGATCCTGCGCTATGCGGTGGAAAAGGGACTGCTGGACACCCCGCGTACCACGCTGGTGGCCGCCATTGTCCAGAACGGTGTAGCCCACTGGGTGCATTGCGGTGATTCGCGTCTGTATTTCGTGCGCCAGGGCGAGTTGCTGGCGCGCACGCGCGACCACTCCTATCTGGCACAGCGCCACGACAGTTCCAGGGTGGGCGGGCCGCAGGCGGATATCAGCCGCAACGTGCTGTACACCTGCCTGGGTTCTCCGACCAAGCCGGTATACGACCAGACCGGGCCGGTAGCGCTGCAGCAGGGTGATCGCATGATGCTGTGCTCCGACGGCCTGTGGGGCACGCTGGAAGACATCGACATCGTGTTCTATCTGAGCCAGAAGTCCATTGTGGTGGCAGCCCCGGAGCTGGTGGAGCGGGCGTTGCTCAAAGGTGGTCCCCACTGCGACAACGTCACCCTGGTGGCGATGGAGTGGGAGACTCCGGACGCGTTTGTGTCGACCCGCGGCAGCATCTCCACCGATGACATTGAAGACGGTGTTTTCGCATCCACGGTGCAGGCTGGCGGCCTCGATGTGGGCGAAGACGACCTTGACGATGCCGCGATTGAGCGCTCCATTGCAGAAATCAACGAGGCCATCCGGCGCTCGGCAGCCCGCAGATCCTGAAAATCCATGCAAGTTTTTGTCCGTAGCAGCAACCGCGCTGCAAACCAGTTGCGCCCGGTGCGTTTGACCCGCGGCTACACCGTCCACGCCGAAGGCTCGGTGCTGATCGAATTTGGTGGTACCAAAGTGCTGTGCACGGCCTCGGTGCAGGAGAAAGTGCCACCGCACAAAAAGGGCAGTGGTGAGGGGTGGGTGACGGCGGAGTACGGCATGCTGCCGCGCGCGACCCATACCCGCAGTGACCGCGAGGCGGCCAAAGGCAAGCAAAGCGGGCGCACCCAGGAAATCCAGCGCCTGATTGGCCGTTCCATGCGCGCAGTGTTTGACCTCAAGAAGCTGGGCGAGCGCACCATTGCCCTGGATTGCGATGTGCTGCAGGCCGATGGAGGCACCCGCACCGCGGCGATCACCGGTGCCTTTGTGGCGGCGCAGGATGCCGTCAACGGCCTGCTGGCCGCAGGCAAGATCACCGAGTCCCCGATCACCGCGCAGGTGGCTGCCATCTCCGTGGGCATCGTGCAGGGCACGCCTCTGCTGGACCTGGAATACACCGAAGACTCCGCCTGTGACACCGACATGAATGTGGTGATGACTGGCGCCGGGCACTTTGTCGAAGTGCAGGGCACGGCCGAAGGCGCGGCATTCACCCGCGCCGAAATGGACGCCCTGCTGGGGTTGGCCGAAAGCGGGATTTCCGAGCTGATGGAACTGCAGCGTCAATCGCTATCAAAATGATAGCTGTCTGCGCAATCTGTGTGCGGGCTAGAGGCCAATTTCTATGAAAATCGTCCTGGCGTCCAATAACAAGGGCAAGCTGGCGGAGCTGCAGGCGCTGTTCAGCCCGCTGGGCTGTACGCTCATCGCGCAAAGCGACCTCGGCGTGCCCGAGGCCCCGGAGCCGCACCGCACCTTTGTCGAAAACGCACTGGCCAAGGCGCGCAATGCGTCGCTGCATACCGGGCTGCCCGCACTGGCCGACGATGCGGGCCTGTGTGTGGATGCGTTTGGCGGCTTGCCGGGTGTGGACACCGCGTACTACGCGACGCAGTTTGGCTATCCCAAAGGAGATGACAACAACGTGCGGGCGTTGCTCGAACAGATGCAGAACATCGACAACCGCCGCGCTGCGCTGGTCAGCACGCTGGTGGCGGTGCGTTCGCCGCAGGACCCGGAGCCACTGATTGCCATGGGCCGCGCGCAGGGACTCATCACGCGCGAGCCGGTCGGCAGCAATGGCTTTGGTTTTGATCCAGTCATGTGGCTCCCCGAGTTTGGCCAGACCTTTTCGCAGCTGCCGGTGGAAGTCAAAAATGCCAACAGCCACCGCGGCCGCGCCGCCCAAGCCATGGTGGCCCAGATGCGGGAGCGCTGGCTGTGATACCGGTGGTGCCCGCTGTTGAGACGGCGGTGGTGCACGACGTGCAGCATTACATGCGGCCCGGCACGCTGCAGCTGGCGGCGTTGCCACCGCTGTCGCTGTACGTGCACTTGCCGTGGTGCATCCGCAAGTGCCCCTACTGCGATTTCAACTCCCATGAAATGCGCCGCGACGTGCTGCCGGAGGACGACTATGTCCGGGCCGTGGTAGCCGACCTCGAATCCGCGCTGCCGCTGATCTGGGGGCGCAGCGTGCACAGCATTTTCATCGGCGGCGGAACGCCCAGCCTGTTCTCGCCTGCTGCCATTGACCGCTTGCTGGGCGATATCCGGGCCCGGCTGCGGCTGGAGCCCGATTGCGAAATTTCCATGGAAGCCAATCCCGGCACCTTTGAGAAAGACCGGTTTCGGGCCTACCGCAGCGCGGGCGTGACCCGGTTGTCGATTGGGGTGCAGAGCTTCAACGATGCGCACCTGCAGGCCCTGGGCCGCGTGCACGACCGGGCGCAGGCATTGGCGGCGGTGGAAGAAGCGGCCAGCGCTTTCGATACCTTCAACCTGGACATGATGTATGCCCTGCCCGGGCAAAGCATGGCGCAGGTGGAGGATGATATGCGCACCGCGCTGCAGTTTGCGCCGCCCCATATTTCGATCTACCACCTGACGATCGAGCCCAACACCTATTTCGCCAAGTACCCGCCCAGCATTCCGGAAGACGATACGGCCTATGCCATGCTGGACCACATTACCGAGCTCACAGCGGCTGCGGGTCTGGACCGATACGAAGTGTCGGGCTATGCACGCGCAGGGCACCGGTGTCGCCACAACCTCAATTACTGGCAGTTTGGAGACTATCTGGGGCTGGGTGCGGGTGCCCACAGCAAGCTCAGCTTTGCGCATCGGGTGGTTCGGCAGGTGCGCCTGCGTGACCCTCAGCGCTATCTGGAGCGCGCACTCCAGGGCAATGCGGTGGCACAGGATGAAGAAGTCAGCCGCGCGGACTTGCCTTTTGAGTTCATGCTCAATGCATTGCGGCTGCGCCATGGTTTTGGGCTGCGCGAGTTCACCGAGCGCACGGGGCTACCGGTCACCGCCATCCAGCGCGCCCTCGAAGAAGCCGAGACCAAGGGGCTGATCGAGCGGGACTTTGCCCGTGTGCGGCCCACGCAACGCGGCTTTGACTTTCTCAGTGACTTGCAGGCGCTTTTCCTGTCCAATGCGGACTAGCGTGTGCTGGGTTGCAGTCAGGAGCGAATGAAATGTTCTCGGTCTATGGCAGGGCAGGACGTCTGTTTCGGGGATCCATGGAGGACTTGCACAAAGTCGGTGCCATGTCGGCATTGGCGCGGTCCCGTCGTGTCGCCCCCATAGGGCAGGACGCGCAGGACCAGACCACACCCCTTCCCGAAGCACACCACGCTGCACCCATGGACGTAGCCCATCGCAGTGCCATGGCTGCCTACGCCCAGACGACCAAACCAGAGATCCATCGCCACCCGTTGACCCATGTGGAGGACATCGTGACGCGTTCGGTGGTGACCATTGCGGACACTGCCACGATCGGCGATGCGTGGGCGATGCTGGCTGAGCGTGGCATCGGCCAGGTGCCCGTGGTGGGGGCCGACGGTGTGCTGGTGGGGCTGCTGACGCGGGCCGACCTGACGCGCCCGGATCGCTTGCCAGGGCCGGAAATGCATGCCCTGGTCTGGCGTGCGCTGCTCGCGCAAAGAGTGGTGGACATGATGTGGTCGCCCGTGCCCAGCGTGGCCATGGACACCGATATCCGCCGTGTGGCGCGGGTGCTTCTGGATACCGGCCTGCCGGGGTTGCCTGTGGTGGATGATGCGGGCCGGGTGACCGGTTTTGTCTCCCGCACCGATATCCTGCGTGCGGTGGTGGCCGATCCCCCGCTGGATCTCTGGACTTGACGTGCTGCACACGGGCAGGTAGCCGGGGCCATCGTTGCCAGCGTGCTGGATGATGGCGATGGACTTCACTGGCAATGCGGGGAGGGAATGGGAGTGGCGGAAGCTGTGAGATTCGAACTCACGGAGGACTCACATCCTCGCCGGTTTTCAAGACCGGTGCCTTAAACCGCTCGGCCAAGCTTCCAATACGCGGTATTCTAGCCTGCACGAAAAGGCGTTCTCTTTCCTGAGACAATGCAACAGATTTCGTGGACCCATGAACGCAGTAATTTCTGATTTGCGCAGGTTGCTCGCCCGCTGGCGGGTCGAGCATGGCAGTGTGGCCGGGGACGCGTACGCCAGTAATCTGGAGCGTTTGCGCTGGGTCTGTCCGCTGATCGCGGGGATCAATGCCATCCATATGGTTGTCTTTCTGGTGCAGCTCTTCTCGGCCCAGCCGGACAGTGCGGTGTACCGGTGGACGCTCTGGCTGTGTGTGTTGCATGCCTTGATGGGCGCCACCATGCTGGGTTGTACGTTGGCGGTGCACAAGCTTCGCCACACGGCCAGTACCCGCTGGGCGCAAATGCTCTCACTGCTGGTGGTGGTCGCTGGCCTGGCCTTTGCCGTAGCCATTGTGGCGGTGGACCAGTGGGTGACGCCCAACATCACGCCCTACCTGGTTGGCTGTGTGCTGTGTGCCCTGGTGTTCTATATCCGTCCCGTTCCGTCCGCCTGGTTTTACGCCCTGTCCTATCTGGTGTTCTTCTATGCCTTGGGGGAAACGCAGGACAGTGCGCCGCAACTGCTTTCGAACCGGCTCAATGGGCTGGCGATTTGCATCATAGGCTGGGTGATGTCGGTCATGCTATGGCGCAAGTTCACGACCATTTCCCTGCAGCAGAACCTGTTGACCCGTGCCAACACCGAGTTGCAGAACAAGCAGCGTGACCTGGAGCGCCTGACCCGACAGGATGGCCTGACCGGCCTGTTCAACCGCAATACCTTTGTCGAGCTGGCCAAGCAGGAGCTGGACCGGGCCCAGCGCCAGGGCAGTGCTACCTCCATCCTGCTGCTGGACCTGGACCATTTCAAGCTGGTCAATGACACCTGGGGCCACCCTGCCGGCGACGCCGTGTTGCGCAATGTGGCACTGGTGGCCAGTGCCACGGTGCGCAGCACCGACCTGGTCGGGCGTCTGGGCGGTGAAGAGTTTGTGGTCCTGCTTCCGGGAACCACCACTGAGGCCGCGCGCAAGCTGGCAGAAAAGCTGCGCCAGCGTCTGCAGGCCAGCCCCACGCCGTGGGAGTCGGGCTCGATCACGGCCACTGCCAGCATTGGCCTGGCCGGTACCACGGCAGCCGAGAAGCGGCCGTTTGACGCCCTGTACCACGATGCCGACAAGGCGCTCTACCTCGCCAAGCTGCGCGGACGCAACCGCGTGGAACCTTAAGCCGTAGCGGTCCCCAGCAAATCCAGCAGTGCGCGCGCGATGACCTTGGTGGCACGGCGCAGGTCCTGCAGGTCCAGACGTTCATCGGCGCGCTTGGCATGCGACTCCAGCACGGTGCGTGGCCCGGCGCCGTAGATCACCCCAGGAATGCCGGCTTCGCAGAAGATGCGCACATCGGTGTACAAGGGTGTGCCCAGTGCGGGAATGGGTTCGCCGAATACGGTGCTGGCGTGCTTTTGCAGTGCGTCCACCAGCGGCTTGTTGCCAGGAAGGGGCCGCAGCGCGTTGGCCAGCAAAATGCGTTTGACCTCCACCATGATGCCCGGGAATGACGCTGCCGCCTCGGCAATCACCTGGCGCAAAGTGGCTTCCACTTCGACCGGGTTTTCTTCCGGGATCATGCGGCGGTCAAGCTTGAAGGATACGCGGCCGGGAATCACATTGGTATTGGTACCACCTTCGATCATGCCGACGTTCAGATAGGGGTGGGTGATGCCCTCAACCTTGGAGCACACCTGTTTGTACAAGGTGTTCTGTGCATACAGCGCGTTGAGAATCTTCACCGTACCCTGCAGGGCGTCGATGCCGGAGTCGGGAATGGCGGCATGCGCCATCTTGCCGTGCACGGTGACTTCCATCTGCAGGCAGCCGTTGTGCGCGGTCACCACCTGGTAGGAAAAGCCAGCGGCGATCATCAGGTCGGGTTTTGTGAGCTTGTTCTGCAGCAGCCAGGCCGGGCCGACTTCGCCACCAAACTCTTCGTCGTAGGTGAACAGCAGGTCCACACCGCCGTGCAGCGGTATGCCCAGCGATTCGAGCGCGCGCACCGCAAACGAAAAGGTGGAGAAGTCGCACTTGCTCACCGCGGCAGCGCGGCCATAGATCTTCCCGCTTTCGATCTCGCCACCGTAGGGGTCGTGCGTCCAGCCTTCGCCGGGCGGTACTACGTCGCCATGGGCGTTGAGCGCAATCGTGGGGCCTTTGCCGTACGGACGGTGCACTACCAAGTTGGTGATGGTTTGCAGGCCCGCGGCATGCACCAGTGCTGCGGGTACCGGGTGTTTTTCGGTCTTCAGACCCATGGCATCGAGCAGCTCGGCTGCGCGTTCCGCATGCGGTGCGTTGTTGCCCGGTGGCGTGTCGGTGGGGACGCGGATGAGTTCCTGCAAGAAGCCCACCTGCTCGTCGAAGTGTGCGTCGATCCAGGCGTCCAGTTGTTCGTAGGGGGTCATGGTGGTGTGGTTTCAGGTGGGGCGAGCGAGATCGTCAACCAGTTGTAGAAAAGCTTCGACGGCCAGTTGCATGTCGTCGCTGGTGGTGGATTCCAGCGGGTTGTGGCTGATGCCGGAGTTCTGGCCACGCACAAACAGCATGGCCTGCGGCAGGAGGGTGTGCAGCTTCATCGCATCGTGCCCGGCGCCGCTGGGCAGCCGGTAGAGCGGGACACCCAGAGCGGAGACTGCATCTTCCCAGCGTTGCTGCCACTTGGGCGCGCTGGGGGCTGCGCTGGCGCGCATGGTCTCGGTCAGCGTGTGGTGCACTCCACGGCGTTCGCAAATGGTTTGCAACTGGGCCAGTACATCGCGGGCCAGTGCATCACGTTGCGCATCGCTGGGCGCTCGCAGGTCCAGCGAAAACTGGCAGCGCCCCGGAACCACGTTGATGGAACCGTTGGGCACTTGCAGGATGCCCACGGTCCCTACCGAATCGCCATCGGCCAGCGCGCGTTGTTCCACATACAGCTGCAACTCCGCCACTGCCGCGGCGGCGTCGCGTCTGCGGTCCATGGGCGTGGTGCCAGCGTGGCTGGCCATGCCGATGACTTCGCCGGTGTAACGTACGCTGGCGTTGATGGAAGTCACGATTCCCAGCGGCAGGTCAAGCTCGTTGAGCACCGGGCCCTGCTCGATGTGTACCTCGACAAAACCCTGGTAGTCGTCTGGGTTGCGCTGGAGCTTGGAAATGTCGTCGATGCACAGGCCTGCGTGCTGCATGGCCTGGCGCATGGAGATGCCATCGGCATCGAGCTGGTCCAGCCACTCGCTCTGAAAGTCACCTGTCAGTGCGCCCGAGCCCAGAAAGGTGGCCTTGTAGCGCTGGCCTTCTTCCTCGGCAAAGGCGACGATCTCCAGATCAAACGGCAGGCGGCGCTTCTGTGCGGCCAGCGTCTGCACCACGGCCAGCGGCACATAAATGCCCAGACGCCCGTCGTACTTGCCGCCGTTGCGCACCGTGTCATAGTGGCTGCCGGTGAGCAGGATTTTATGCGTTTTAGGCTTCCAGCCCCCGTCGGATATGCGCGATGCGCTATCTTTTTTGTAGTAACCAACCACATTGCCGACAGCGTCGATGTGCACGCTGTCGCAACCGGCGCTGCGCATGTCCATGCTGATGCGCTGCGCACAGGCGCGGTGGGCATCGGTCAGGTAGGTCACGGTGAGTTCGCCGCGTTCGGCATAGCCCGCGTCGCTGTGCTGGGCCAGCGTTTCCTGCCAGTCCCACACGGTGTTGCCCAGGGTGGGCTCGAAGCCAAATTTGTCGTTGAGCCGAATCTCGGCAATGCGGTGCACATTGCGCAGGCACTCGGCCAGTTCAAAGTCCGGGTGGTTGTGCACGCGTCGCTCAAAGGTGGCGATGATTTCGGCCTTGGTCAAACCCACACCGCGCGGGCCGCGCACCGCCAGGATGAACGGAAAGCCAAAGCGTGCGTTGTAGTCAGCATTGAGCTGCTGGATGTGCGCAAACTCCGCCGGCGTGCACTGCGTCAGGCCTGCCTTGTTCTGCTCGTTGGTGGACTCGGCGGTCAGCGTCTTGCTGACCATGGCTTTGCCCGCGAGTTCGGGGTGGGCGCGCAGCAGGGCCAGCTGGGGCTCGCGTCCGGCGTCGGTCACGGTGCGTGCCATGGCGTGCTTGAGTTGCGCCAGCGACTGGAAGGGCCGCTGTGCCAAAGCCTGGCGAACAATCCATGGGGAGTGTTCGTACAGGCCGGCGAGCCACTGGACCGCATCGTCCAGGCTGGCGGCGTTGAGTTGGGCAAGTGTCAATGCCATGTCGATTACTTGGCCTGGTAAGGGTGGGTGGCTTTCCAGTGCCGGGCGATGTCCACGCGGCGGCACACCCACACGCGGTCGTGTTGCGCGATGTGGTCCAGAAAACGCTGTAAGGCGGTGATGCGACCCGGGCGGCCCAGCAGGCGGCAGTGCATGCCAATGCTCATCATGGAGGGCTGGTTCAGACCATCGGGATCGCCCTCGGCATACAGCGTGTCAAATGTGTCCTTGAGGTACTGGAAGAACGGGTCGGCGTGCGAATAGCCCTGGGGCAGCGCAAAGCGCATGTCGTTGCAGTCCAGCGTGTACGGCACGATGAGCTGGGGCACCACGCTGCCGTCGGTTTTCTTCACGTCCATCCAGAACGGCAGGTCGTCGCCGTAGTAGTCGCTATCGTATTCAAAGCCACCGTAGTCGGCCACCAGACGGCGGGTATTGGGGCTGTCGCGCCCGGTGTACCAACCCAGCGGGCGCTCACCGGTCATACGGGTGATGGCGTCCATGCCTAAGCGCATGTGTTCTCGCTCGGTGGCTTCGTCGGTGGCCTGATAGTGGATCCAGCGCCAGCCGTGGCAGGCAATTTCGTGGCCCAGTTCCACGAACGCTGCGGTCAGTTCGGGGTGGCGCTCCAGCGCCATGCCGACGCCAAACACGGTCAGCGGCAGGCCACGCTGTTCAAACTCGCGCAGGATGCGCCAGACACCGGCACGTGAGCCGTATTCGTAAATGCCTTCCATGCTGATATGGCGGTCCGGGTAGCTGGCGGGGTTGAACATTTCCGAGAGGAATTGTTCGGAGCCTGCGTCACCATGGAGCACGCTGTTCTCGCCACCTTCCTCGTAGTTCAGCACGAACTGCACCGCTACCCGGGCCTGACCCGGCCACTGCGCATGCGGAACGTCTTTGCCGTAGCCGACCAGGTCACGGGGGTAGGGCAGGGTGCTGTTGTAGTGGGTCATCGTGCATCCACGGGGGTATGGAAGGTCAGAGCCTGCTCCACATGCAGCAGGTGTTCGTCCATCCGCTGCAGTGCCAGCGCCTCGTTGCCGGCCTCAATGGCCTGAACGATGGCGGTGTGTTCGTCGTGCGAGTGCTCGGCCTCAATGGACGACTGGTACATCAGGGTGATCAGGGCGCACCGCGAGATCAGGTCGCCCAGCAGCGCAGCCAGTACATCGTTGCCCATGAGGTGCGCCATGCGCACATGGAAGTCGCCCAGCAGCGCCGTGCGTGCGGCCACGTCGCCACGCTGGATGGCGGCAGTTTCCTGTGCGATGTGGGCCTTGAGCGCCTTGATGTGTGCGGGCTTGACCTGCTGCATGAAGGCGCGGGTCATGCCTGCTTCGAGGATGCGGCGTACCGCAAGCACCTGCTGGGCTTCGGCCACGGAAGGGGACGCCACGAAGGCGCCACGTGCCGGTTCCATGCGGATCAGGCGGTTCTGCGAGAGCTTGAAGAGCGCCTGGCGGATCAGCGTGCGGGAGACGCCAAACTGGTCCGCAAGCTTCTGCTCCACCAGCTTGGCGCCAGGTTGCAGGCGATGCTCGACAATGGAGCGCGTGAGGGAATCAACGATGAAGCCGGTGGTCGTGGAATTCATCGTTCCATGATAGCTGCAAAGACCAAAAGTGTATACACTTTGGCGCATTCACAGCAAGGACAAACCATGGGATTGAGCACGCACGTTCTGGACACCATGCATGGCACGCCGGCCGCCGGCATGGACGTGGCGTTGTACACCACGCAAGGGGAACGGTCTACGCTGGTCAAGCGGTTCCAGCTGAACCAGGACGGACGCAACCCCGATGGATTACTGTACGACAACGCCAGTCTGCGTGCGGGCACCTACCGGCTGGTGTTCGATGTGGGCAGCTATTTCAAGGCGCGTGGCGTGGAATTGCCAGAGCCCAATTTCCTGAACCGCGTGAGCCTCGATTTTGGCGTGGCCAAGGTCGACGAGCACTACCACGTGCCCCTGCTGGTCAGCCCCTGGAGCTACTCCACCTACCGAGGTTCGTGAACGCAGCGGCGGGGCGTGGGGGCCATGTTTCGCCGCCGGGCCGCCCCAAGGCGAAACGCGCCCCCTTGGGGGGGCAGCGACCCGCGCAGCGGCGGAGCGTGGGGGTTCCTTTTACATCTGTCCTTCGGTCAGCGTATCCAACTGGAAGCGGCCACTCTTGTGCCACAGCCAGGTATCGGTGTAGGTCACGCGGCCCATCTTGGTGGGTGCCGGGAAGGGCGCAGCCTGGCGCACGGACCGCTCGATTTCTGCCACCACTTCAGGCGCATGGCTGGGCTTGCGCATCCAGCTGATGTTGAGAACATTGCCCCGGCCGTCGATCTCCACCTGGAGCACGCCCACGGCATACAGCAGGGGCGGCATCTTGCCGGAATAAATGCGCTTTCCATTGTGTGCATACAGGTGCGATGCCGCGTCCTGGCGGTAGGCGCGCGGTGTCGTCGCGTTGGAAATTTTGTCGGGCGCGGTTAGCGGCGCTACATAGGGAGCCGGTGCGGGGGCTGCCGCCACAGGTGCCGGGGGCGCTTCGGGCGGACGGGTTGCACATCCGGCAACGAGGGCGGCAATGCTGGCGCAAAGGGTCGTCCATTGCACAACGCTTTTGCGGGCTGGCTGGGATGTCTGACGGTGCATGGTCTGTCTCCTGGGCTGTTTTTTGCATGCTGGAAGGCATACTGTGCCCGAACTTCGGGGCGCCGTGCCAGCCTGGCTTTTGATAAAGGTATCCAATTGTGAATGTGAAATCGCAGTTTTTGCAACGTTTGGGTTCGGAAAGTGCCGTTTTGGTCACCGTGCAAGCCTTTCGCGGCTCGGTACCGCGCGAGACAGGTGCCTGGATGGCTGTGCTGGCCGATGCCACCCTGGGAACGGTGGGGGGTGGCCATCTGGAACTGGATGCCATTGCCCATGCGCGCACCTTGCTGGCATCCGGTGCTGGTGATGAGGTGGTGCGCTACGCGCTGGGTCCGAGCCTGGGCCAATGTTGCGGTGGCGAAGTGCATTTGCGTTACAAATGGGTACAGGCACAGGACCCTGCCGCACTGAAAACCAGCCTGGACAGCGCCACGCGGCCAGTGGCGCTGTTTGGTGGCGGGCATGTGGGGCGTGCGCTGGTGCAGGTGCTGGGCAACCTGCCGTTCACCGTGCGCTGGGTGGACAGCCGGGATGAGATATTCCCCGTGGACGTGCCCGACAACGTCCAGTGCGAGCATTCTGATCCGGTGCAGGCGGCAGTAGCCGATCTGGTACCAGGCTCGCGCGTCGTGGTCATGAGCTTCAGCCATGCGGAAGACCTGGACGTGGTGGCCGCATGCTTGGCGCGCCAGCGGTTGCGGGGGGACCTGCCCTATGTGGGATTGATCGGGAGCCAGACCAAGTGGGCCGCATTTCGCCACCGGCTGGAAGCCCGTGGCTTCAGCGGCGCAGAGATCGCCCATGTGACCTGCCCGATTGGTGTGCCGGGCATCCGCGACAAACGGCCGGAAGTGATTGCCGTAGGGGTAGCGGCACAACTCTTGCAGGTTCCGGTTGAATGAGAAGTGTATACACTTTGATCCTTCGCTAGGAGAACACACCGTATGGAAAGCTACCTTCTGGACTGGGCCAATCTGCTGCTGCGCTGGGTCCATGTCATCACGGCCATTGCCTGGGTGGGTTCTTCGTTCTATTTTGTCTTTCTGGACAGCAGCCTCACGCCGCCGGTGGATGAAGACCTGAAGAAGCAGGGCGTCAGCGGTGAACTGTGGGCCTTGCACGGCGGTGGTTTCTACCACCCGGTCAAGTTTGCCGGCGCGCCGCCGCAGTTGCCGGGCCATCTGCACTGGTTTTACTGGGAAAGCTATAGCACCTGGCTGACCGGGTTCTCGCTGTTCACCGTGTCCTACCTGTGGAGCGCTGGCACTTACCTGATCGACAAGTCCGTCATGGCCTGGACGCCTGCGGCGGCCGTGGCCGTGGCGCTGTCGTTCCTGGTGGTGTTCTGGCTGGCCTACGATGCCATTTGCCGCATCTTTGGCCAGCGCAAGCATGGCGACGCCATCGTCGGTGCGCTGGTTTTGGTGCTGGTGTGTGTGGCCTCGTACCTCGCTTGCCACTGGTTTGCCGGGCGCGCCGCCTTCCTGCTGGTCGGCGCGATGATCGCCACGGCCATGAGCGCCAATGTGTTTTTCTGGATCATTCCCGGCCAGAAGACTGTGGTGGCCGACATCAAGGCGGGCCGGCCGGTGGACCCCATCCACGGCAAGCGCGGCAAGCAGCGCAGCGTGCACAACACCTACTTCACGCTGCCAGTGCTGTTTGCCATGCTGAGCAACCACTACAGCTTCACCTACAGCCACTCGCAGAACTGGCTGGTGCTGATCCTCATGATGTTGGCCGGCGCGGCGATTCGCCAGTTCTTCGTGTTGCGCCACGGCTTCAAGCTCGGGCGCAATCCGCATCCCTGGCCCTATGCGGCGGTGGGTGTGGTGGTTATCCTGGCCACCATCGTCTGGCTCAAACCGAAAATTGCTATCAATTCAGTAGCGGATAGCGCAGGTAATACGGGGGCTGGCGGCCCAATCGACTATAAAGCCCTGCAGCCGGTGCTGGCCCAGCGCTGCTACCTGTGCCACGGTGCCGAAGTGCAGATGAAAAACGTGCGTCTGGACTCGCCACAGGGCGTGGCCACCCATGCGCAGGCGATCTACCAGCAGGTGGTGGTCAGCAAGATCATGCCCCTGAACAACGCCACCCAGATCACCGATGCCGAGCGTGCGCTGATCCGGCGCTGGTTCGAAAGTGGTGCCGCGGTGAACTGACCGATGGCTGGCCGCGTGCTAAGGTAGTGCGGTGCCCCAATCTTTTCGCTACACCCTGCTCTCGCTGCGTGACCTGGTCGCCTCTGCCGGTCCGTTTTTTGCACTGGCCATCGCTTTGCTGGTGCTGGCCTACTGGTGGCTGGACCCGAATCCACCGCAACGCGTGACGCTGGCCACCGGCCCTGCGCAAAGTGCCTACGAAGAATTCGGCAAGCGCTATGCCAGTGCACTGGCCAAGAATGGCATCGAGGTCGTGCTGTTGCCCTCCGAGGGCTCGGCCGCCAACCTGCAGCTGCTGCGCGAGGGCAAGGCCGACCTGGGCTTTGTGCAAGGCGGCAGCCAGGAGGCCGGAGCACAGAGCGGCACGTCGGACAGCGCTCCGCTGCAGTCGCTGGGCAGCCTGTTTCTGGAGCCGGTCTGGCTGTTCTACCGCGAGTCGGTATCACCGCGCACGCCGCTGACGTCTCTCACGCAACTCAAGGGCCTGCGTGTCAACATCGGTACGCCGGGCAGTGGTGTACCCAGCCTGATGGGCAAGCTCTTCGAGAGCAACCGCGTGGACATCACGGCACTGAAGATTTCCCAATTGGAGCAAACGCCAGCCACCGTGGCTTTCCTTGGCGGGGAACTCGATGCCATGGTGCTGGTCTCGGCGCCTGAATCGCTGATGGTGCAGATGCTGCTGCAAACACCGGGCGTGAAGCTGATGAACTTTGCGCAGAGCGAGGCCTATTCACGGCGGTTTGCGTTCCTGAGCCCGGCGGTGCTGCCGCAAGGCGTGGTGGACCTGGCGGGCAACATCCCGCCGCAGGAGGTGCATCTGGTGGCACCGACCACCACCCTGCTCACGCGCACCGCCACCCACCCGGCGCTGCTGCAGCTGTTTTCGCTGGCAGGCAACGACATCCATGGCAACGCGGGCTGGTTCCAGCATGCCCGTGAATACCCGTCGGCAAACCACAACGAGTTCCCCTTGCACCCCGAGGCCGAACGCAGCATGCAGCGCAATGCGCCGCTGCTGCAGCGTTACCTGCCGTTCTGGGTGGCCAATCTGGTCGAGCGCATGTGGCTGGTCATGGGCATCATCATCGCGATTTTGCTGCCGCTGTCCCGTGTGGTGCCGCCGCTGTATGAATTCCGCATCCGTTCGCGCATCTTTCGCTGGTATGCCCAGCTACGCGATATCGAGCAGCGTGCGGCGGGTGCGGGTCCGGTGGATGGCCTGCTGGAGGAGTTGGGCCAGATGGACCGGCGTGCCGAACTGATCGTGGTGCCGCTGTCCTATGCCGACGAGCTGTACGCCCTGCGTGCCAACATCCAGTTGGTGCGCAACCGGTTGCAGGGGCGTTGAGGCTATTGTTTTTGTAGCGAATGCTATCGGGGCGAATTCTGGGCGAGCTGCACCGCCAGTGCGTTGTGTTTCTCCAGCAGCGGCCCGAGATCGATGGTGGCGAGCTGACCCTGGCGCACCACCACGCGGCCGTTGACCACGGTGGTGTCGGCCTGCGGGCTGGCGCACAACAGCAGGCTGCCCACCGGGTCATGCACCGCGCCACCGGCAAAGCCCAGCGTGTTCAGGTCAAACAGCACCAGGTCGGCGCACATACCCACGGCCAGATGGCCGATGTCACTGCGCCCCAGCACCTGTGCGCCGCCGCGCGTGGCCATGCGCAGCACGTCGCGGGGCGTCATCTCGGCCGGCCCCAGGTCGCAGCCAAAAAAGGTTTTGCGCTCGCCGCTGGGCAGGGTGCGTTCCTCAGGCGGCTGCATGGCGCGGCCCACGCGGGCCAGCAGCAGAGCCTGGCGCGCTTCATTGACCATATGCGCGGCGTCATTGCTGGCGCTGCCGTCCACCCCCAGACCGACCGGCACGCCGGCATTGAGCATCTTGCGGATCGGTGCAATGCCGCTGGCCAGGCGCATATTGCTGCAGGGGCAGTGCGCGACGCCGGTGCGCGTGGCGGCAAACAGGCTGATGCCTTCCTCGTCGAGTTTCACGCAGTGGGCGTGCCAGACATCGTGCCCCAGCCAGCCCAGGTCCTGCGCGTACTGCGTGGGCGTGCAGCCGAACTTCTCGCGCGAGTAGGCCAGGTCGTGGTCGTTTTCGGCCAGATGGGTGTGCAGGCGCACGCCGCTGCCTTTGTAGCTGCGGGCCAGCAGGGCGGATTCGCGCATCAGGTCGCGGCTGACGCTGAACGGGGAGCAGGGCGCCACCGCCACGTTGAGCATGGAGCCGTGCGCAGCGTCGTGGTACTGCTCGATCAGGCGCTGCGTGTCCTTGAGGATGAAGTCTTCGCTTTCCACTACGCGGTCGGGTGGCAGGCCGCCTTGGCTTTGCCCCACGCTCATGCTGCCACGCGTGGCCACAAACCGCATGCCGATCTCGCGCGCGGCGTCGATGCTGTCGTCCAGGCGCACACCGTTGGGGTAGATGTAGAGGTGGTCGCTGCTGGTGGTGCAGCCGCTCATCAGCAGCTCGGCCATGGCCACCTGGGTGCTGACCTGCACCATCTCGGGCGTGAGCCCGGCCCACAGCGGGTAGAGCCCGCGCAGCCAGCCAAACAGCTCGGCGTTCTGCACCGCAGGGATCGCCCGCGTGAGCGACTGGTACATGTGGTGGTGCGTATTGACCAGGCCGGGGGTGACCAGATGGTGGCTGGCGTCCATCACTTCATCGGCCTGTAGCGCCTCAGGCGGCAGTTGGTCTGCCGGGCCGATGGCCTCAATGCGGTGGCCGCGGATGAGGATCGACGCATCGCGCAGCTCGCGGGACGCGTCGTCCTGCGTGGCAATGGTGTGGGCGTTGTGGATCAGCAGAGTGCGCATGGGGCCCATTGTGCACAATGCAGGTACCTATGAATCCCACCCAAAACCCGCTGGGTTTTCTCCAGCACCTGTACGACGTGGCCGTGCGCCGCGCGCTGCCCCTGCACAACACCGCCGCCTTTTTGCCGCTGCCGCCCAAGGGGCGCACGCTGGTGCTGGGCGCGGGCAAGGCCGGTGGTGCCATGGCGCAGGCGGTGGAAGCTTTGTGGCCTGCCGATGCACCCCTCTCGGGTCTGGTGGTGACCCGCTACGGCCACATTCCCGATCGCCCGGCGGGTCTGGTGCAGCGCATTGAAGTCGTGGAGGCAGCGCATCCGGTGCCTGACGCGGCCGGTCTGGCTGCGGCTGAACGCATCATGGCCCTGACACACGGACTGACCGAAGACGATCTGGTGCTGTGCCTGATCTCGGGGGGTGGTTCGTCGCTGTTGACGCTGCCGGCTCAATGGGCGGGTGGGGGCATCACGCTGGCCGACAAGCAGCGCATCAACAAGGCGCTACTGGAGAGCGGCGCCAACATTGCGGAGATGAATTGCGTGCGCAAGCACCTCTCGCGCATCAAGGGCGGGCGGCTGGCCGCGGCCTGTGCGCCAGCGCAGGTGGTGACGCTGCTGATCAGCGATGTGCCGGGGGACGATGCCAGCGTGATTGCCAGCGGCCCCACCGTGCCCGACCCCACCACCTGCGCTGATGCGCTATCAATTTTGAAGCGCATTGCGCAGGATGCACGGGGGCTGGAGGCCGATTTCATACTTCAAGCACTGCAGGACGGCCATCTGGAGACGCCCAAGCCCGGTGATGCCGCCTTTGCACGCAGCAGCGTGCACCTGATCGCCACGCCCCAGCAATCGCTGGAAGCGGCGGCCGGGGCGGCGCGCGCGGCGGGGCTGGCAGCCTACGTGCTCAGTGATGAAATGGAAGGCGAGTCGCGCGAGGTCGGCAAGGTCCACGCAGCGCTGGCCCGCGCCGTGGTGCGGCACGGTCAGCCGTTTGCGCGCCCCTGCGTGATTTTGAGTGGTGGCGAAACTACCGTCACCGTGCGGCACCAGCCCGCCGGCACCCCGCGCGGGCGCGGCGGGCGGGCGGGTGAGTTCTGCATGGGGCTGGCGCAGGCGTTGCAGGGGCAACCCGGCGTGTTTGCCCTGGCAGCCGATACCGACGGCATTGACGGCGTGGAGAACAACGCCGGCGCGTGGGTCACGCCGCAGACACTGGCGCTGGGGCTGCAGAAGGGTCTGAAACTGGCCGACTTTCTGGACCGCAACGATGCCTATGGTTACTTTGACGCGGTCGGTGGACTGTTCGTAACGGGCCCCACCCATACCAATGTGAACGACTTTCGCGCCATTCTGGTGCTCTGAGATTCATTTAGCGAAGTTTGATTTTCCTCAAGGTGTGGCTTGCAGCCTCACGGCAAAGTGGCACCCATGCTTGCGAACCCCTCTACGCTTTTCCAGTCCCATGCCCCGGAAACCTCCGCGGCGGGTACGGTGCTGTTACGGCGCTCTGTGGCGTCGGACGCAGCCATCTTCATCGAGTCTGGCCGGGTCGCGCTGGGCATTGCCAGTGCTGGCGCGCAGGCTGCCGGTGCACCGTCCGGCAACGGGCTGGAGCACCAGTTGGGTGTGGTGGAAGGGCCAGCCTGGCTGGAGGCCAACGCCGCCGTGCTGGACCTGCCCAATGCCATGGATGCCGTGGCAGAAACCACCGTGGTCCTGCGCCGCGTGCCCCTGGAAGAATTTCGCAATGCGCTGACTGGCGGGTCGCCTGAGTTGCATGCCGTGCTGTCCGATGTGGCCCGCGCGCACCGGCAGCAGACCGAACTGGCCGTGAGCCGCCTGGCCAAAGACGCCGAGGCGCGTTGTGCCGAGTGGCTGTTGCGCCACGCCGAAAACAGCGACAAGGGTGTGTGTTCGGTCCAATTGCAGCAGCGCAAGCGCCTGATTGCGGCGCAACTGGGTATTGCCCCGGAGACCCTGTCCCGCGTGCTGCGCCATTTGCGTGAGCGCAGCCTCATCAGCGGCTCGGGCCGCACCGTCAATCTGGTGGACCCGTCCGGCCTGCGCTCGCTCGCAGGCGTCTGAAACGGCCGCTTACTGCTCCGGCCGTCCCGGGCCCTGCGTGCCGTTGCTGCGCGCGGAAAGATACGCGTACAGATCGGCAATATGGGCGTTGACGCGGGGTTCACCTTGCCACTGCGGCATGGCAACGGCGCCGTCCTTGCGCAGCATCACGCTGTCAATCAGGGCCTCGCGTGCCGCGCCTGAGCTGTTGGCCTGCGCAGCGGGCAGTCCCAGTCGTAGCGGGTCAGCACCAGACCGGTAAAGCGGCGTGCGCCCATGCCGCCCACCAGCGGCAGCAGGTCGGGACCACTGCCCCCGCTTGCCGCGGCTCCATGGCAGCGCGCACATTTCTCCTGAAACACGCGCCAGCCCATGTAGACCGAGCCGGGCGGCTTGGACGCCTGCGCCAGCTCCTGGGCGGCCTGCCGGTTCTGTACCTCCACGGTGCATCCGGTCAGTGCGGCGGTGACGGCGAACCCGGCACCCAGAAGCAGGGCCGTGTGTGGAAACCTGGAAAGTTTGGGCATGGCGATGACCTCATGTGCGCAGGCTTCGGATTGAAGCCTTCAGATGAAATTGTCGCGCGCGGCGATGGCGCCGGCTTGTCGCAAGTCAATAACTGCCGCGGTATTGGCCGGGCTCAGCCCGTCCGGTATCCCATGGTCTGCGGCAGCCACAGCACGATCTGCGGAAAGAAGGTCATCGCCAGCAGCAGCGCCAGCAGCATGACCAGGAACGGCCAGCCTTCTTTCATCATCTCGCCAATGGGAATGCCGGTGAGCGCTTTTATCACAAACAGCAGCATGCCAAACGGCGGGTGAATCAGGCCGATCATCATGTTCAGCACCACCAGCACCCCAAAGTGCACCATGTCCACGCCCAGCAGGCGCGCCGCCGGCAACAGCATGGGCACGAACACCAGCAGCAGCACCGACACATCCAGAAAACAGCCCAGCACCAGGAACATCACGTTCACTAACAGCAGAAACTTGATCTGACTGAGTTGCATGCTGTCCACCCATTGCGCCATGGCCTGGGGTACTCCCTCGGCAGTGAACGCGTAGTTCAGCATGAACGAACCGGCCAGAATCAGCGTGATGACCGCACTGCCGCGGGTGGACTCCATCACCACACCCCAGAAACTGCGCCAGGTCAGTGCCCGGAACACCACTGCCGCCAGAATCAGCGAATGCAGCGCCGCCACCGCAGCCGCCTCGGTGGGCGTGAACGCGCCCGAGTAAATGCCGCCCAGCAGCACGAGGGGCATGGACAGCGGCAGGGCACCACGAAAGATCAGCCCCGCCCACTCGGAGCGGGGCACCGGTTCGTCGCGCGGCATGTTGCGCTTGACGGCGATGATGTGCACCACCAGCATCATCAGCGCGGCCATCAGCAGGCCCGGCAGCACGCCGCCCAGGAACAGCGCACCCACCGATGTACCCGACACCAGCGCATAGATCACCATCGGAATGCTCGGCGGAATGATGGGCCCCAGCGTGGCGCTGGCCACCACCACCGCGCCGGCAAAGCCACGCGTGTACTCCGGCTTCTTGAGCATCTGCTTGATGGTGACCAGGCCCGGGCCGGCGGCGTCGGCAATGGCGCTGCCGCTCATGCCCGAGAAGATGACACTGACCAGAATGTCCACCTGCGCCAGACCGCCGCGCATGCGCCCCACCAGAATGCGACAGAAATCAAAAATGCGCTCGCTCACCGTGCCCGCATTCATGATGTTGGCGGCAAACACAAACAGCGGCACCGCCAGCAGCACATAGCTGTTGTACAGGCCGTTGCTCACCTGCTCGGCTACCAGACCGAGGTCCTGCCGTTTGACCAGCAGGTAGCCCACGCCCGAGGCCAGCATCGAAAAACCAATCGGCATGCGCAGCAGCATGCCTGCTACCAATACGCCCACCAGGGTCCAGAGTGCGAGGCTCATTGCAGGTGCAGCTCCGCTTCCAGGCCACGCCCCCGCGCGGCGTCCCAGATGGCCCAGGCGCTGCGCACCACCAGCGCCGCCATCAGGATCACAAAGGGCAGGTACACCCACATCAGCGGCATGTTCAGCACCGGCGTGCCTTCGCGCTGCATGAAGTGCACATAGTCCCAGCTGGCCGGCAGCGCCACGGCACACAAGCCGCCAATCAGCAGATTGCCGGCAATGCGCATGGCCTGGCGCGTGCGGCGGCCTGCGCTGTTCCACACCAGGTCAAACACCACATGCTCGCGCTCGGGCACCACCACGGCGGCCGCCCACAGGATGACCCAGATGTAGAGAATCACCGCCGCCTCATCCGTCCACGGCAATGGCTTGTTGAAGCCAAAGCGCGCCGTGATCTGGATGATGAAGACGATAAACAGCGTCAGGAACAAGCCGCCACCAACCAGGTTGGCAGCGCGCTGCAGCCAGCGGGCCATTTACTTGGTGGCGTTGATGCGGTCCAGCAGGCCCTTGGGCCAGACCTTGGCGTAGTCCGAGGCCATGTAGGTAGCCTGCACCGATTTGTGGAAGGCATCCACATTGGGCACTGTGACCTGCAGGCCTTCCTTCTTGAAGAACTCCACCAGCTGGGCTTCTTCCTTGAGGCGGTTCTCGTTGTTGTAGGCCGCTGCGGCCTGGGCGGCGGCGAGTACCTTGGCTTTTTGCGCGGCATTGAGCGCGTTCATGCTCTTGTTGGAGATGGCAATGAACAGTCCGTCCACCAGGTGGCTGGTCATCACGATCTGTTTGGTGACCTCGTAGAACTTGGCCGCACGCACCGTGGGCAGGGGGTTGTCCTGGCCGTCGATGGTGCCGGTTTTCAGGCCCAGGTACACCTCGCCAAAGGCCAGCGGCGTGGCGGTGGCGCCCAGCGCCTCGCCCAGAAACAGCCAGTCCTTGGAGCCGGGCATGCGCAGCTTCACGCCCTTGAGGTCGGCGGGAGTCTTGACGTTGCGCACTTCGCGTAGGTTGACCTGGCGCGTGCCCAGGTAGCAGGTGGACAGGGGGGTGATGTCCATCTTTTCGGCCACCGTCTTGAACAGCTCGGCGCCAATGGGGCCATTGAAAATCTTTTGCTGTTGCGCCGGGTCGCGCACCACATAGCCCGCGGTGAAGATGGAAAACTCCGGCACCAGCTTGGCAATGTCCGACGCCGACACCGTGGTCAGCTCCAGATTGCCGCGCGCCATGGCGGCCGGCTCGGTGCCCTGTTTGAACAGCGAGGCGTTGAGGTTGATCTGCACATCAAACTCGCCCGGTGCGCTTTTTTCCAGCGTGTCCTTGAACACGGTCCACATCTTGGCGTGCCAGTCGTCGGGCACGGCGGGGGTGGAGATGCGCAGCACGGTCTTGCTCTGGGCCAGGGAGGGCAGGGCGACGGAGCCCAGGGCAGCGGCGCCCGCCAGCAGGGTGCGGCGGCGGATGGTGTTTTCTTTCATGGTTGTCTTCCTCTTGTTGCGCTTGCAGCGGTGCGGGGATGTTAAGCCAAGTGCGCCCAGGCCTCCGCCATGTTGCAGAGCACGTGGTCTTTCAAGCCGACAGTTCCACCAACGATTCGAGTGGGCTTTGGGTCCCTCCTGCGGCCACTTTCAATGCATGGGTATAAGTCCGTTCTATATTAAGGGCTGAGCTAGGCACCCGGCCATGCTCGGTTATAAATCAAGGACTTACAAATCCGGGGAGCGAAACCATGACCAGAATCGACTTTGTTCATAAGACAGGTTTCACTCATATATCAAGTTAGGTGTTGTCGTGCATCAATCCACGTGCGTGCAATGCGGGCAAAACATCGGTACTGAAGAACTACGCACCTCCGAAACCGCAGCATGCCCAAACTGGGGCGGTAAGACTTTCACAATGGCCTTCTTCGGCCACGTGCACCTGCGCGAACACGGTGCCATGACCATCAAGCAACGCGATCGAGATAAAGGAGGCAATCCGACCACGGGGTATGGCAAGCCGGAGCGCGAGCAAGTCATCGGCCCCGAGATGTCAGCTAACGGACGCATGGTCATTAAGGAGCGGCATTGGGACAAGGTTAGCAATTGCTATTTCGAGCGGATCACAGACATCGAGACCGGCGAAGTCATTCACGAATGCGAAGAACCCCTTACTGAGCATCGCGGGCACGGCAGCGCGAAGAAGGCTGATGGAAACACCTAACAAATCGTCAACACGGACGCCTTGCGGTGTCGGCGCGCTTCTCGGCCTTCTGTCGCAAGCAGCCGGTTACCTTAAGAAACCATTTCTGGCGTTTTTCTTCCAGCATTGACAATATGTAGTCTATTGGCTACAGTTTGTTCCATGCTTCAAATCCGCAAAACCGATGTCTACGCGGCTTGGATTGATGATCTTCGTGACATCCAAGGGCGTGCTCGTATCTTGGTCAGGATTGAGCGGCTGGCCAGCGGAAACCCCGGCGATGTGAAACCCGTTGGCGAGGGTGTCTCTGAGTTGCGTATCGACTTTGGCCCCGGCTACCGGGTGTACTTCACCAAGCGTGGTCAGGAGGTTGTGATTCTCCTGGCCGGTGGCGAAAAATCAACACAAGCCGCAGACATCAAAACGGCATTGCGGTTGGCGCGAAACCTGAAGGAATGAAAAATGGCTAAAACAGAAACTACCCGTTACGACGTCGCAGAGCATCTTCGTACCCCTGAAGAAATGGCTGCGTACCTTGAAGCGAGCATCGAAGAAGCAGACGGCGATGCAACTTTCATTGCCAAGGCGCTTGGCGATATCGCTCGCGCCAAAGGTATGACGCAGGTTGCACGGGATGCTGGGCTCTCGCGTGAAAGTCTCTACAAGGCGTTGTCCGGTGATCGCGCCCCCAGCTTCGACACCATTCTGAAAGTCATGGCTGCACTTGGACTGAAGTTGCACGCAGAAGCCGTCCAGCATTAACCGGACGTCCCTCAATCCCCCAGCGCCTTCAACACATTTTCCGCCGTAGCCGGCGCAGTCAACTGCACCGCACTACCATCCCCGCGGGCCCGCGCCACGGCATCGCGTAGCGCCTCGTACACGCTGATGCCGAGCATGAACGGGGGTTCGCCCACGGCCTTGCTGCCGAACACGTTGTCCTCGCGATTGGGTTCGGGCCAGAGGTCGATCTTGAAGTGCTCCGGCACATCGCCTGCTGTGGGAATCTTGTAGGTGCTAGGCGCGTGGGTGGCGAGGGTGCCCTTGTCGTTCCACACCAGCTGCTCGGTGGTGAGCCAGCCCATGCCCTGCACAAAGCCGCCTTCAATCTGGCCGATGTCGATGGCCGGGTTGATGCTGCGGCCCACGTCGTGCAGGATGTCGACCTTGAGCACCTTGCTCTCGCCGGTCAGGGTGTCGATGGCCACCTCGGTGCAGGCGGCGCCGTAGGCAAAGTAGTAGAAGGGCCGTCCGGTCAGCGTGGTCTTGTCGTAGTGGATTTTGGGCGTGCGGTAGAAGCCGTCGCTCCAGAGCTGGATGCGGTTGGCGTAGGCCATGCCCACCACGTCTTCAAACTTGCGGCTGGTCTTGGGGGTGATGACCTGGCCGCCTTCAAAGCGCACCGCACCGGCACCCACACCATCGAGCCCACAGACAAACGCGGCCAGGTTGTCGCGCACATGGCGGGCGGCGAACTGGGCCGCGCGGCCATTGAGGTCGGTGCCAGCCGATGCGGCGGTGGCGGAGGCGTTAGGCACCTTGCTGGTGTCGCTGGCGGTGGCCAGCACCTTGGCAAACGGAATGCCCAGCTCGTCCGCCACGATCTGTGAAATTTTGGTGTGCAGGCCCTGGCCCATTTCGGTGCCGCCGTGGTTCACCTGCACGCTGCCATCGGTGTACACATGCACCAGCGCGCCGGCCTGGTTGAACAGCGTGGCGGTGAAGCTGATGCCGAACTTGACCGGCGTGATGGCGATGCCGCGCTTGAGCACGGGGCTCGTCGCATTCCATGCAGAAATGGCCTCTACCCGGCGTCGGTATTGCGCAGATAGCTCCAGTTTTGATAGCAGAGGCTGGAGGATGTTGTCCTCCACCTTCATCTGGTAGTGGGTGGTGTCGCGCCTCAAATTCGTGCCAGGGATGGCTTCGTCGCTGTAGAGGTTGCGCATGCGCACATCCAGTGGGTCGAGCTGCAGCGCGCGGGCGATGTCGCCCATGATGGCTTCGATCAGGATCACGCCTTGCGGTCCGCCAAACCCGCGAAACGCGGTGTGGCTCTGCATGTTCGTCTTGCACCGGTAGGAGGCAATGTCCACATGCTCCAGGTAGTAGGCGTTGTCGGTGTGGAACACGGCGCGGTCGGCCACCGGACCGGACAGGTCGGCGCTGAAGCCGCAGTTGGCCATCATGTCCACCTGCAGCGCGGTGAGGCGGCCGGTGTCGTCAAAGCCCGCGCTGTAGCTGTAGGCAAACGGATGGCGTTTGCCGGTGACCATGAAGTCGTCGTCACGGTCCAGGCGCAGCTTGACGGCCTGGCCTGTCTTGACGGCGGCCACGGCGGCCCACACCGCCAGGTGCCCGGCTTGCGTTTCCTTGCCGCCAAAACCACCGCCCATGCGCCGGCACTCGACGCGCACGGCGTGGTTGTCGATGCCCAGCGCATGCGCCACCCAGTGCTGCACTTCGCCGGGGTGCTGGGTGCTGCTGTGCACCACCCACTGGTTTTGCTCCTGCGGCAGCACGTAGGCGATCTGCCCTTCCAGGTAGAAGTGCTCCTGGCCACCCACTTCCAGCGTGCCGCTGAGGGTGTGCTGGGCGGCCTGCAAGGCGGCCTGCGCATCGCCGCGGCGCACATGCACTGGCGGCAGCACAAAGCTTTGCGCCGCCATGGCCTGCTGCACCGTCAGGATGGCGGGCAGGGGGCTGATGTGGAGCTGCACCTTGCGTGCGGCGCGGCGCGCCTGCATGACCGTGGTGGCCACCACCACGCCCACCACCTGGCCGACAAACTGCACGGTGTCCATGGCGAACACCGGCTCGTCGCCCGCAAAGGCGGCCAGCATGGGGTCGCCGGGAATGTCCTTGGCCAGGATCACGTCCACCACGCCGGGCACGGCCAGCGCGGCGGTGGCGTCCACGCCGAGCAGCTTGCCGTGCGCTTGCGTTGACAGGATGGGCGCTGCGTGCAGGGTGCCGCGCACCTCGGGCAGGTCGTCGATGTAATGCACCGCGCCGGCCACTTGGGCCACCGCACTTTCGTGCGGTACCGATGTCCCGCTCTCATGGAACTGGCTGACGCCGGCTGCAGGGCCTGCGTCCTTGTTGGGCTTGCTGGATTTGGCGCTCATGCTGCCACTCCTTCCAGGCTCAGATGCTCCAGGCTGACCACCTGCAGGCCCTGGCTCTCCAGCCAGTACCGTTCCAGCAGATTGCCCAGCACCTGGGTACGGTAGGCGGCGGAGGCGCGCATGTCCGAGATGGGGTTGAACTCCTCGCGCAGGGTGGCCATAGCGGCCATGACAGTGTCGGCCGACCAGGCCTGGCCGGTGAGTGCGGCCTCGGTCTGACGGGCGCGCACCGGTGTGGCGGCCACGCCACCCGCGCCGATGGAGGCTTTGCGGACTACGCCGTCCTCGATGTGCAGGTTGATGGCCAGGCACACGGCAGAGATGTCGTCTTCAAAGCGCTTGGAGATCTTGTACACGCGGCTGAATTCGGCCCCCACGCTTGCCACTGCGTGTGCTGCGCTGCCCCCCAAGGGGGTGCTCGCTTGCTTGGGGCGGCCCGGCGCGGCGCTCGGCTTCTGCGGCACAGCCTTGGGCACCTTGATCCACGCCAGCACTTCGTCCGGGGTCATCACGTTGGTGCGGTAGCCGGTGTACAGGGCTTCGAGCGGCATCTCGCGGTGGGCCACTTTGCCTTTGTGCCAGCGCATCAGCACGATATGGGCGCCCAGCGCAATCAGCAGCGGCATGGAGTCGCCAATGGGCGAGCCGTTGGCCACGTTGCCGCCGAGCGTGCCGGAGTTGCGCACTGGCAGGCCGGCAAAGCGGTGGGCAAAGCTCTTGAGCTGCGGGCGGTCCGCCACCAGGGCGGCAAAGGCATCGGTCAGCGTCACGGCGGCGCCGATGGCGATGTGGTGCGGGTACTGTTCCACGCGGCGCAGTTCTTTCACCTGCGTGACATCCAGCACGCTGGGAAACTCCTTGTGCATCTTGGTGACCCACAGGCCCACGTCGGTGCAGCCGGCCACCAGTTGGGCTTGCGGGTGCTGGGCGCGCAGTTGCAGCAGTTCGGGCAGCGTGCGCGGGGATTTATAAGCCAAATTGGCCTCCAGCCCGCGTGGAGATTGCGCAAGCAGCTCCATTTTTGATAGCAGATCAGATTCGTTGACGGCCACCGGTGGCAGTGCCTGCATGGCCTGGGCGGCATCCAGAATGGGCCGGTAGCCGGTGCAGCGGCACAGGTTGCCCGACAGCGCGCCCTGGGCGTCGGCGCGCGTGATGGGTTGGGCACCGTGGTTCTGGTACAGGGCAAACAGGCTCATGACGAAGCCGGGGGTGCAGAAGCCGCACTGCGATCCGTGGCAGTCCACCATCGCCTGCTGCGCAGGGTGCAGGGCGCCTTTCTCGTCAGCAATGTCTTCCGCGGTCCAGACCGCCATGCCATCGACCGAGTGGGCCAGGCGGATGCAGCTGTTGATGGCGCTGACTTTCAGCTGGCCATCCTGCTTCTCGCCGATGACGACGGTGCAGGCGCCGCAGTCACCCTCGCCGCAGCCCTCCTTGGTGCCAGTGCAATGCAGGTCTTCGCGCAGCACTTCGAGCAGGGTGCGGGTGGGCGTCACGTCGTTGATCGTGACCACTTTGCCGCGGCGGATGAATCGCAGGGGTTGAGACATAGGCATGGATATTGCTGTCGGGAGTAAGTGATACGATTTTGACCGGACTTACGCGTTAGCATAGCCAAAGCGGTTGCCACATACCAGTCCACCTATTGCAAGCTCCATGCCTACACCCAGACTTCAATTGACCGGAATCACCAAAGCCTACCCTGGCGTGGTGGCCAACAGCGACGTGTCGCTCACGGTCATGCCCGGCGAAACCCATGCGGTGCTGGGCGAAAACGGCGCGGGCAAATCCACGCTGATGAAGATCATCTACGGATCGGTCAAGCCCGACGCCGGCGAGATCCGGCTCAACGGCCAGGTGATGCAGATCCGCAACCCCAAGGAAGCGCGGGCCAACGGCATCAGCATGGTGTTCCAGCACTTCAACCTGTTTGACACCATGACTGTGGCCGAGAACGTCTGGCTGGGGCTGACCCGCAATTCGCTCGACCAGGTGACGGCCAGCATCATCGCCAAGGCCACCGAATACGGGCTCGATATCGATCCCACCCGTCCGGTGCACACCCTGAGCGTGGGCGAGATGCAGCGGGTGGAAATCATCCGCGCGCTGCTGACCCGCCCGGAGCTGCTGATCCTGGACGAGCCTACCTCGGTGCTGACGCCGCAGGCGGTCGAAAAACTGTTTGTGGTGCTGAAGAAGCTGGCCAGCGAGGGCTGCAGCATTTTGTATATCTCGCACAAACTGCACGAAATCCGCGAGCTGTGCACCGCGTGCACGGTGCTGCGCGGTGGCAAAGTCACTGGCGTGTGCAACCCGCAGGAAGAATCCAATGCCTCGCTGTCGCGCCTGATGATTGGCGCCGAGCCGCCGCTGCTGGAGCGCAATGCGCGCACCGCGGGCGCTGCGGCCATGCATGTCAAAGGGCTGAACCTGGAGCGCGAAGACCAGTTTGGTGTGGACCTGCAGGACATTCACCTGCATGTGCGCTCGGGCGAGGTGGTGGGCATTGCCGGTGTCTCCGGCAACGGCCAGAAAGAGCTGCTGTACGCGCTGTCGGGCGAAGACTGCCGGGCGCCGCGCGGCAGTATCCACATGGGTGAAACCGATGTTTCGCGCCTGCATCCGGGCGAGCGGCGCAAGTTGGGCCTGCACTTTGTGCCGGAAGAACGGCTGGGCCGCGGTGCAGTGCCGACGCTGAGTCTGGCGCACAACATGCTGCTCACGCGCACCGAGTCGATTGCGTACCCGAAGTTTGCCGGCGGCTGGATTCGCGTCAAGCCGCTGGAGGACCATGCCGCGCGCATCATCCAGGCGTTCAACGTGAAGGCCGGTGGGCCGCAGGCCGTGGCCAAGTCGCTATCGGGCGGCAACCTGCAGAAGTTCATCGTCGGCCGCGAGATTGACGCCAAGCCCACGCTGTTCATCGTCTCGCAGCCGACCTGGGGTGTGGACGTGGGCGCGGCGGCACAGATTCGCGGCGAGATTCTGGCCTTGCGTGATGCGGGTTGCGCGGTGCTGGTGGTCAGCGAAGAGCTGGACGAGTTGTTCGAAGTGTGCGATCGCCTGCATGTGATTGCGCGCGGAAAACTGTCGCCCTCGGTGCCGATGGCCGAGGCCACGGTGGAAAAGATTGGAGAGTGGATGAGTGGACTCTGGGAAACCGCTGCGGCCACGCACGGAGCGGAGGCGCAGCATGCTTAAGGTAAAGCTTGAAGCGCGCCAGCAACCCTCGAAGTTCTGGAGCTACGGTTCCCCCGTGCTGGCACTGCTGTGCACGGTGGTCATCGGGGTCATCCTGTTTGCGGTGCTGGGCAAGGACCCGGTGCGCGGCCTGCAGATGTTTTTCTGGGAGCCCATCAAGAGCGGCTATGCGCTAGGCGAGCTGGTCGTCAAGGCCACGCCACTGCTGCTGATTGCGCTGGGGTTGGCAGTGAGCTTTCGCTCCAATGTCTGGAACATCGGCGCCGAGGGGCAGTACATCATCGGTGCTGTCGCGGCCAGCGGCATTGCGCTGATGGCCGAGAAGACCACTGGCGGCTGGATCGTGGTGCCCATCATCCTGGCGGGCATGCTGGGCGGCATGGTGTGGGCGGGCCTGACCGCATTCCTGCGCGACAAGTTCAACGCCAATGAAATTCTGGTCAGCCTGATGCTGGTGTACGTAGCCGTGCAGGTGCTGGGCTACATGGTCTATGGCCCCTGGAAAGACCCGGCCGGCTACAACTTTCCGCAGACCAAGAATTTCGATCTGGTCACGCGCATCCCACGCCTGTTTGAGGGCTCGCGCCTGTCCATCGGCGTGCTGTTTGCCCTGGTGGGTGTATTTGGCATGTGGATCTTTCTGTTCCGCACCCGAGCCGGTTTTGCCCAGCAGGTGGGTGGCCTGGCCCCTGCGGCTTCGCGCTACGCCGGGTTCTCCTCGCGCAAGGCGCTGTGGACCGCGCTGCTGATTTCGGGCGGCATGGCCGGTCTGGCGGGCGCGCTGGAGGTGGCCGGACCTATTGGCCAGCTCACGCCGTACGTGCCCGCGGGCTACGGGTTTGCGGCCATCATCGTGGCCTACGTGGGGCGCCTGCACCCGGTGGGCATGGTGTTCTCGGCCGTGCTGATGAGCATGTTCTACATCGGCGGTGAACTGGCCCAGTCGCGCATGGGCCTGCCCAAGTCGCTCACCGGCGTGTTCCAGGGGCTGCTGCTGTTTACCCTGCTGGCCTGTGACACGCTGGTCAACTACCGCCTGAAACGGGTGGCACGTGGAGGAAAGAACTGATGGAATCCTATGCACTGCTCATCGCCGCCACGCTCAATGCGGGTACGGTGCTGGCCATCGCCTCGCTGGGTCTGCTGATCAACGAAAAAGCCGGCATCGTGAACCTGGGTGCCGAGGGCATGATGCTCTGCGCGGCCATTGCCGGCTTTGCCGCAGTCGTCGCTACCGGCAGCGACACCCTGGGCTTTGCCGCCGGCATGGCCGCTGGTGCCGTGATGGCCGCCATTTTTGGCGCCCTGGTCATCTGGCTCAACACCAACCAGTACGCCACCGGGCTGGCACTGAGCCTGTTTGGTGCGGGGTTTTCGGCCTTTGCCGGCATTGCTTATGTGCAGGAAAAGATTCCCGAGCGGCCGTCGTTTGAAATTCCGTTTCTGGCGGACATACCCTTCGTGGGCCCTGCACTGTTCAAACAGCATCCCATGGTCTATCTGACAGTCATTTTTGCTGCAGCGCTGGTCTGGTTTTTGTACCGCACCCGTTCGGGCCTGATCCTGCGCAGCGTGGGCGAGAGCCCCGAGTCGGCCCATGGTCTGGGTTACCCGGTGCGCCTGATCCGGCTGGCTGCGGTGGTGGTGGGCGGTGCGCTGTGCGGGCTGGCCGGCGCCTATATTTCCATCATCTACACCCCGCTGTGGGTGGAGGGCATGGTGGCCGGCAAAGGCTGGATTGCGCTGGCGCTGACGACCTTCGCCACCTGGCGTCCGGCACGCGTCTTGCTGGGTGCTTACCTGTTTGGTGGTGTGACCATGCTGCAGTTTCATTTGCAGGGCATTGGCGTGGAAGTGCCCAGCCAATTCCTGAGCATGCTGCCCTATGTGGCCACCATTCTGGTGCTGGCACTGATCTCGCGCAACCCGCGCTGGATTCGTATTAACATGCCAGCTGCCATTGGAAAACCGTTTTATCCAGGCTCCTGAAGCCTCTGTTTTTTTGCGTACCCTCGTTTAATAAAAGGAACTGACATGACAGATTTGCAAAAGCGCTCCCTCCTCAAAATTGCAGCGCTGACCGCCGTAGCCAGCGCAACGCTGGTGGGTTGCGGCAAGAAGGAAGAACCGGCTCCCGCGCCAGCGCCTGCTCCCGCAGCGTCGGCTCCGGCACCCAAGCCCGAACCCCTGAAGATCGCGTTTGCCTACATCGGCCCGGTCGGCGATGGCGGCTGGACCTTTGCCCACGACAACGGTCGCAAGGCACTGGAAAAGGAATTCGGCGACAAGATCAAGACCACCTTCGTGGAAAACGTGCCCGAGTCGGCTGACGCCGAGCGCGTGATCCGCGACATGGCCGGCCAGGGCAACAAGCTGATTTTCGGTACCACCTTTGGCTACATGGAACCCATGCTCAAGGTCGCTGCGGACGTGAAAGATGTGAAATTCGAACACGCCACCGGCTACAAGACCGCCGAGAACATGCGCACCTACGACAGCCGCACCTACGAAGGCGCCTACATGGCCGGTGTGATCGCTGGCAAGATGACCAAGTCCAACACCCTGGGTGTCGTGGCTTCGGTGCCAATTCCTGAAGTGATCCGCAACATCAACAGCTTCACCCTGGGTGCCCAGAGCAGCAACCCCAAGGTCAAGACCAAGGTGGTGTGGGTGAACGAATGGTTCAACCCACCGAAAGAAACCGAAGCGGCAACCAGCCTGATCAATGGCGGTGCGGACGTGCTGTTCCAGAACACCGACTCCCCTGCCGTGCTGAAGACGGCACAGGACAAGGGCAAGCGCGCCTTCGGCTGGGACTCTGACATGACCGCCTATGGTCCCAAGGCCCACCTGGCTTCCGCCGTCATCAACTGGGGCCCGTACTACATCAAGGCCACCCAGGACGCACTGGATGGCAAGTGGAGCACTGGTCAGAGCTGGTGGGGCGTGAAGGAAGGCGCGATCGACATCGTGTCCATCGCTGAAGACGTGCCTGCTGAAACCAAGGCCAAGGTCGAGGAAGTGAAAGCCGGTCTGAAAGAAGGCACCTTCGTGATCTGGAAGGGCCCGATTGTGGACAACACCGGCAAGGAGCAGCTCAAGAAGGACGAAGTCGCTGACGACAAGTTCCTGGGCGGCCTGGGCTTCTACGTCAAGGGCGTGGAAGGCAAGATCCCTGGTGGCAAGTAATTTGCCCTGAACGCAGAAAAGCCGCCTTCGGGCGGCTTTTCTGTTTTGGCGGCTACTTGGGTGGGGTTGGCTCCGGCGTCACTGCATCGGGCTGGTAGTCGTGCCCCCAATCGCGCCAGTGTTCGCCGAATAATTCCGAGGGGTGCTGCGTCCGGTCGGAACCATTGCCACACAGCATGGCGTCGGCCGCGCAGTATTTGTCGCAGCCCCAGCACAGCCGCTCCGGGTTGGCGGGAAGCACCGGGAATTTCTTCTTCGGCTGCGCAGTCATGGCTTCACCCGGGGATGCCCAGCAGGGCAAACCCCTTTTTCGAGGAGGGCATGGTGACGGTGCTACGGGTAGGGGTGACCAGTTCTTCCAGCGTCACGGCGTCCAGCACGGCCAGGTAGCTCGCTGTGGCGTTCTGCAACAGCCCTTTGAGCTTGCAGCTGGGGTTCAGGCCGCACTGGTTGGTGGACGGGTCAAAACACTCCACCATGGTGAAGTCCGACTCGGTCTCGCGAACGATGGCACCAATGTTGATGTCCCTGGCGGGTTTGCGCAGGCGCAGGCCACCGCCGCGTCCCCGGGTGGTTTCCAGCAGCCCCTGCGCACCGAGTTGCTGCACGATTTTGGTCAGGTGGCTGCGCGAAATGCCGTGGCTGTCGGCGATCTCGGTGATGGTGACGGGCAATTCCCGCTCCTGCGAGGCTGCACAGTACATCAGCACACGCAGGGTGTAGTCCGTCCATTGGGTCAGGCGCATGGGGGGGTGAAAACTTCCGAAAATTAAAGATTCATTTTGTATGAATTTTATTCGATACAATACATTCATTTAATATGAATCTTTAAAAGGATGTTGCCATGAATGCCCGTTTGCAAACCACTGAGCCCGCAGATTTTGTTCTGAATGCCGATCAGGCGATTGGCCAGATTGCGGTGAACCTTCCCGGTTCTACGGCCGTATTCCGGCGTCTGAAGCTGGACTTTTGCTGTGGAGGACAGATCAGCCTGAAACAGGCCGCTGCGGACAAGGGGCTGGATGTGCAGTCGGTGCTGCAAGAGCTGGCTGGCCTGCAGCGAACGCAAGAGACGGCGGAAATGACCGATCCGGCCGCGCTGGTCTATCACATCCTCTCCCGCTACCACGAAGTCCACCGCCAGCAGCTTCCGGAGCTGATCCGCATGGCCCGCCGTGTGGAGGCAGTCCACCGCGACCATCCACTGGTGCCCCAGGGATTGGCCGAGCTACTGGAAGCGATGGAAGAAGAATTGCTATCGCACATGGAAAAGGAAGAAACCATTCTGTTTCCCATGCTGACCGCTGGTGGCAGCCCGTTTGTGACGGCGCCCATCGACATGATGCGCAGCGAACATACCGACCACGGTGCCATGCTCGGTGCGGTGCTGGAACTCACCCAGGATGCGACTCCGCCAGACGGTGCCTGCAACACCTGGCGGGCGCTCTACGCGGGCATTGCCCAGCTCAACGATGATTTGATCAACCACATCCACCTGGAAAACAACGTCCTGTTTCCGCAGTTCGAAGCCGCGGTGGCTGAGCAGGGATGTGGTTCGGGCTGTGGCTGCGCGGGTTAGCAGTTTGCCGGTGCGGATGACGTGCCCGACAGCTGCTCGACCCGTGTCAGAAAGGCTGTCGGAATCGGCGTGACCTTGCGGTTTTCGGGCCGGATGAAAACGATCCCGATTTTTCCCAGCGCCACGTCGCGACTGGTGGCTTTTTCGCTCATGCGGAACTGAAGATCAAAGCCGTACTTATTGAAGTCTGCGGCGGCCATTTCCACGCGCATGGTCTCGCCGTGGTAGCCCTCGGACTTGTACTGCGCCACGATGTCGCCCACGACGATGAGCGTGCCTTCCACACCCGCCTCAAAGTAGCCCAGTGACTTGAAAAAGCGCACGCGCGCCTCCGAGACCAGGGTCAGCAGTTGCGCATTGTCGAGGTGCCCGCCCTGGTTGACGTGGCTGATGTAGATCTGGATTTCCGTAACGAAGGGGTAGTGTTCGGCGGGGGTAAGCTGGATGCGGGGCATGGGTTCAGGCCTGTACGATGCGTTGTGTCTGGGTTCCCAGGCCGTCAATGCCCAGGTGCATGGTTTGTCCTGCGCGCAGGAACACCGGGGGCTTGTGCCCCATGCCCACGCCGGGCGGGGTGCCGGTGGAAATGACATCGCCTGGCTGCAGGCTCATGAAGCGGCTCAGGTAGCTGATCAGAAAAGGCACCTGGTAGACCATGGTGGCGGTCGAGCCGTTCTGGTAGCGCTTGCCGTCCACCTCCAGCCACATGTGCAGGGCCTGCGGGTCCGGTATCTCATCGGCGGTCACCAGCCAGGGGCCGGTCGGGCCAAAGGTGTCGCAGCCCTTGCCCTTGTCCCAGGTGCCTGCGCGTTCGAGCTGGTATTCGCGCTCGGACACATCGTTGACCACGCAGTAGCCTGCCACATGGGCCATGGCATCGGCTTCAGCAATGTAGCGCCCGCCCTGGCCAATGACCACGCCGAGTTCCACCTCCCAGTCGGTTTTGACCGAGCCGCGAGGAATCTCCACCGCATCGTCCGGGCCCACCACGGCGCTGGTCCATTTGTTGAAGACCACAGGTTCTGGCGGTACCTGCATGCCGGCCTCTGCCGCATGGTCGGAATAGTTCAGGCCGATACAGATGAACTTGCCAATGTTTCCTACGCAGGGCCCCAGGCGCAGGTCCTTTTGCGGCGTGCCGGGAACAATCGGCAGTGTGTCGATGGCAAGGGCCTGCAGCCGGGCCAGACTGGCGGGCAGCAGTGCATTGCCAGCCAGGTCGGGGATCACGCCCGACAGATCGCGAACCTGGCCCTGCGCATCGAGTACGCCGGGTTTTTCCTGGCCCGCAGGGCCGTAGCGCAGTAGTTTCATGGCATCTCCTTCTTTCAGGTCAGTCTAGCGCTTAGCTGGCCTTCACATTGCATTCGCGCCGGAGCAGGCTCAGCGCGTCGTTGAGCGCGTAGTCGCGGTCGCTCTCCAGCGTGGCTTGCGCCTCATCGACAAAGTGTTGCCACAGTTGCAAGTAGTCGTTGCGTTGGGCATCGGGTGCATGCTGGGTGATGAACGCCGTTGCCAGCTCGGGGTGCAATCCACTCTTGCGGATTTTTCGAACCAGGGTGGCAGCCGTCTTTTCTGTGAGCAAAGTTTTCTGGGTAGCGCCTGCGGCCAGCGTCAGGAACAGGGTGAGCAGCGTGCTGTCGTCGTGGCGGCCGCCAGTGGCTTTTTCCCAGGTGGCTGACACCTGGCGGTGGTAGTGGTCCACTTCGGCCAGCCCATCTTCCAGCCAGAAATAGCGTCCCATGAATGCCGGCGTCTGGTCAAAAAGCTTGCGCGCGGGGACGGTGCTGTCGGCAATTTTTGGCAGGTCATCCCATACCGATTGCCGCATAGTTTCCACCGTCGGTAGCAGCTCCGGTGGAACCCCTTTGGGCAGCGGGATAACCGCGCTGGCTGGCGCAGTGGCAATCTTCTTGGATGCGCTGGCGATCAGTTTGGCAAAGTCCACCCAATCCGGCATTTCGGTTCTCTTTGCTGCCAGCGCAATCAGTGCCGTGCGTATGACCGCCTCGGCGTCGGCATTGGACTCCTGCAGCGCCTCTTCATCCATACCCAGTTGCTCCGCCATCCAGAGCGCGGCGTCCACCAGCTGTTGCACGGCGTTGCGCTTGGCCAGTTCGGCCTGGTACTGGGGCAATGATTGCAGTGCCCATTTGGCCAGCACAGGAATGTGCGTGTCCTGAAAACCGCCGGGCTCGTGCATGCCAAAGTGGCTGTTCTGCGGCATGGCGATCAAGGCCTTGAGCATGTCGGAGCCCGCTTTGGAGCGCGACAGCAGGCTGTTATCCCGCAGCAACTCCGCTGCCTGTTGCAGGTCGCCATGGGTGGTGGCTTCCAGATGCAGGCTGATCAAATTGACCATGCGGTCTTTGGCGCGTTCCAGTTCCGGGCGCAAAAACTCAGTGCCGAAATACCGCGCAATCTGCACCATGCCCTTGGGTGCCTCCTGGCACATGGCGTCGAGCTTTTGCGGTGTCAACAGGCCGTGCTGCACGCCATAGGCCAGCGCTTTTTCAAAGAACGGCCGTCCGTCAAACAGGGATATCGCTTGCATGGGTTTCAGATGGCGGATTCTTCGTCCGCCTCCAGCGCGGCGGGCGTGGCCTGGCCGCGGTCGGTGTTGGCGGTTTCCACCTTGCCGTCGTCTTCTTCGGCTGCTGCTGTGGCGTCCTCTTCCTCTTCGCCCAGGTCGTGCGCGCGTGCCTTGGCGCGCAGCACCAGCACGGTCTCAATAAAGAGGTCCGGGTTTTCATAGCGCAGCAGGTAGGCCAGTTCCATCCAGTCCTGGTCCGCAACTTCATCGTGTTCCAGGCGGCGGCTGGCATAGGCCGAGGAATACAGAGCAGCTTCCGAGAGTACCTGCCCGTCGTCGTCCGACGCGTCGAAGGTACCGGTGCGCGCAAAGGATTCAATGCGTGCCCATTTTTCGGAGAAGTAGTCCGCCAGCGCTTCGCTGCCGCCTTCGAGATCGCCAATGGCGTTCAGGAACTCCATCGGGTCGGCATCTTCGCGGAAGACGATGGAATTGACCATGCCGCGCAAATGGGTGCGGGTGAGGTCCTTGTACTGCTTTTCGATCACCACAGCGCGGGCAAACTGCTCGGGCGTGACCAGCAGGTTGACGATGGACTCTTTGGAGGTGTCGTACTCGCGAATGACCGCCAGGATGTCCTTGGGCGGCAATTGCTCCAGCACCACCATCAGGGCGCCGTCGCCCTCGGTGTCTGCCAGTTCAACCAGTGCCGACTCGGCGCCGACGATGTCGCCAGCGGCAATCAGGCTTTGGGTTTTTTCAATCAGGGCGAGGTGGTTCATGGGGGCTTGCTCTTCCATCAATCTTTGCGGTCAAAGCCTTGCTCGACCATCCAGTCGGCACCGGCCTCTTCGCGCGCTTTGGCGTCGTGGGCGTCGTCGGAATCCACAGGGTCCGGACGGTCGTCGCCTGCGTTGTCTGCGTGACCCTGTGCGTTTTCCTCATCTTCGTTGTCTTCGTCATCGCTGTGCGATGCCGCTGCAAGCGTGGAATCATGCCGGTGGTACATGTATTCCAGACCCGCCGAGACGGTAAGAAACCAGTCGCCCGTGGGCTGCTTCAGCGCCACGCCCGCCAGCTCCTGCGCCCAGGGCATGAGCTCAATGCTGCTGCTCAGTGCGTCCCAGGTCGGCAGTTCGTCACTGTGCTGGGTCAGCAGGTGCTCCATGACGGCAGGGTGCTTGAACCGGAAGCCCTGGTGAAAAACCACCGCCACCATCTCCGGGCTGGGCTCCATCATGTGGACCAAAAAATCCATTTCCTTGCGTCGCTGTGCCAGGCGCTGGCGCAGCACATCCTGACCCTCGGAGTCAAACGTCATGTCATCAATTTCAGCCTGGTAGGAATTACGGAGGTCGCGGAAAAACGGGGTGATGTTCATGCAGTGCAAACGTTAAAGAATGGATTTGAAATAGGTGCCCCAGATTTCGCGGGCGGTTTGCAGCGGGTCGTCCAGCAGGTTGCGCCGGCGGTTGTCGTCGTAGGCCTGGCGTTGCGTTTCGTCTGACAGCACTTCGTAGGCTTTTTGCACGGCCCGAAACCGCTCTGCCGCCTCCGGCGCTTCGTTGCGGTCCGGGTGGTGCAGGGCAGCCTTCTGCCGAAAGGCCTTTTTGATATCGGCAAGCTTGGCAGCGCTCGTGAGGCCCAGGGTGGTGTAGTGGTCAGACATAACGCGTGGTTAGATTCCGATCAGCACCGGAGAAAATTGACTTAACCGGCTATTTTCTCAGACTTGGTCAAAAGCCTGTGTGGGCCAGGCCACTTGGGTGCTGTAGAGTGCACTGAACCCTGACTTTGGAGGCCCCCTATGAACCACCGTCCCATCCCTGCCGAGCGCCTGCCCGAGCTGCTGCGCCGCATGCCCAAGGCCGAGCTCCACATGCATATCGAGGGCTCGCTGGAACCCGACATGATTTTTTCCATGGGCCAACGCAACCAGGTGCCGCTGAACTACCCCAGCGTGGACGCCCTGCGCCAGGCTTATGTGTTCAACAACCTGCAGGAGTTTCTGGATATTTACCACGCAGGCACCACCGTGCTCAAGACCGAGCAGGACTTCTATGACATGACCTGCGCCTACCTGGCGCGCGCGCAGGCTGACAACGTGCTGCACACCGAAATCTTCTTTGACACCCAGACGCATACCGGCCATGGCCTCAGTGCGGAGGTGGTGATCAACGGCCTGCACCGTGCCTGCATGGACGCCCCGGCCAAGTTTGGCATGACGGCGTCGCTGATTCTGTGCTTCCTGCGGCATTTGAGTGAGGAAGAGGCTTTTGAATGCCTGGAGCAGGCACTGCCGCTGCGCGACAAGATTGTGGGCATCGGCCTGGCGTCCAGCGAAGTCGGCCACCCGCCCGAGAAGTTTGCGAAAGTGTTCGCCCGCGCCCGAGAACTGGGCTTTCGCCTGGTGGCCCATGCGGGAGAGGAGGCGCCGCCGGCCTATATCTGGAGCGCACTGGATGTGCTCAAGGTGGAACGCATCGACCACGGGGTGCAGGCCATCCACGACGCTGCCCTTATGCGGCGGCTGGCGGAAGAGAAGATTCCGTTGACGGTCTGCCCCCTGTCCAACCTCAAGCTGCAGGTGTTCAAGAATCTGTCCCAGCACAACCTGGGCCGCATGCTCGACGCCGGCATCGTGGCCACCATCAACTCGGATGACCCGGCCTACTTTGGTGGCTATATCAACGAGAACTTCACGCAAACCTTTGCTGCGCTGGGACTGACATCGCAGCACGCCTACACGCTGGCCCGCAACAGTTTTGAGGCCAGTTTTCTGGAGGCATCGGCCAAAGCCCGTCTGATCGAGCGGCTGGATGGCGTGTTTGCCAGCTTGGAGTAGTGTTTTTTCTGGAGACTTGAGACATCGGACGTGCTACCATTTTTTCAACACGCCTCCGGGCGGGCAAGCAAGGACGATACATGGAACAGGTAACAGCACCCGGCAAGTTGCTGATCGTGGATGACAGCAAAGTGTCGAGAATGCGGATTCGCGCTTTTTTTGCGGCCCAATGTCCCGCCTGGGATATTCAGGAGGCAGGCACTGGCGATGAAGCCATTGCCCTGGCCTCGACTTTCCGGCCCGACTATGTGACGATGGACGTCAACATGCCCGGCATGTCCGGTTTTGAGGCAGCAGACCTGCTGCTGATGTACAACCCGGCGGTGCGCGTCGTCATGCTCACCGCCATTATTCAGGAAAGCAGCAGAAAGCTGGCAGCCGTGCGGCATATTGGCTTCGTCGCCAAACCGCCGACTGAAGCCAGCCTGACGCAGGCGCTGAAGTTCCTGCTGGAGGCCTGATGAAAGCGCTGACGGAACTGGAGCAGGACGCACTGGCGGAGGTATTCAATATCGGCGTGGGGCTGGCTGCCGACGTATTGAGCCAGATGGTCAACGAAACGGTGCGGCTGTCCGTGCCGTTGGTCGAGTTGACCAGCCAGGAAGTTGCATCCACCCAGTTCCACGACCGCGAGAACCGGCCCCTGTGCGCCATCCGGCAGACCTATTCGGGCGAGGTCACCACCGATGCCATCCTGATGTTTCCGGAAGAAAACAGTCTGGAACTGGTGCGCTCCATGGTGGGCAGCGACATTCCGCTGGAACAACTGACCGAGATGGAGCAGGATGCCATGGCCGAGATTGGCAACATCATCCTTAATGCCGTGATTTCGCAGTTGTCCTCCACCCTGGGCCTGAGCTTCGATGGCTCGCTGCCCGAAGTGAGCATGGTCACGGGCGACACCATTTTTGCCAATTTCAGCGCGCCGGGCGCAGGCAAGGCGTCCGTGCTGATGCTGACCATTGACTTTGAGTTGAGCACGCGCCAGGTCAGCGGCTATCTGGCGTTCCTGCTGGACATTCCCTCCAGTGAAAAACTGATTGCCCGACTTGACCGCTTCATCAACGGGTGATGGATTTGCATGACCTCTGTTGAATCCCAAGGCGCCGAGCAGATCGCCCAGAGCTGGGTGCTTGATGCCGTTCAGATGGGCCTGATTGTGCTCAACAACGAGGGGCGGATTGTGCTCTTCAACCACTGGATGGCCCAGCGCTCTGGCTTGGCCTCGGCCGAGGTCGTCGGGCGCACTCTGGATGACGTGTTTCCCGAGGTTGCACAGGGCCGCGTGGGCAAGGCGGTCCAGGCCTGCCTGACCACGGGTTTCCCGTCCCTGCTGTCGAATTCTCTGCACCCCACACCCTTTCCCCTGTTTGCGGGTGCGCCAGAGCGCCTGGCTGGCGAACGTGTGCAGCAGTCGGTGCGTATCCAGGCCTTGCCGGTGGGTACTGGTCGCCAGGTGCTGATTGAAGTCGGTGACGTGTCTGGCGCAGTGCGGCGTGAGCGCATGTTGACCCAGCAGGCGGTGCAGCTCAAAACCCTGTCGGCCATGGACTCTCTTACCGGGCTGGCCAACCGGCGCAGTCTGGATGAGGTGCTGGAGCGCGAGTTTCGGCGTGCCGCCCGTTCCAGCCATTCGGTGGCAGTGGTGCTGGTGGATATCGACGCATTCAAGCTGTACAACGATACCTACGGTCACCAGGCGGGGGATCGTTGCCTGACGGAGGTGGCACGTGTGCTCAGGCAGTCCCTCAAACGGCCTGGCGACCTGGCCGCACGTTACGGTGGGGAGGAATTCCTGCTTATCCTGCCTGAAACTGATCTCCAGGGTGCCGTAGCCGTGGCGCGGACCATGCGTGTGGAAGTGGAGGCCATGGGGCTGCTACACACTGGCAGCGCCCACCATGGCGTCATCACCATCAGCCAGGGGGTTGCTGCGACCATCCCGGGCAAGACCGATACGTTTGAGGATTTGCTGGCACAGGCGGATGTGGCTCTGTACGCTGCCAAGCGCGCCGGGCGCAACCGTGTGGCGGCCATGCACGGAGCCACCGAACTCGCCGCAGACATCGTTCAGGCGAGTTCCGGTTAACTCCATCCCGGTACAATATTTGCCCAAGGCCCGCAGCTCCGGCGGGCCTTGTTTTTTGTGTTTCGGAGCCATGTAGAGGACTACCATGTATAAAAACCTCGCAGCCACGTTCGTGGCGGCTTGCTGTTTCTTGGCCGCACCCCAGGGTGCCTTTTCCCAAACCTCCCTAGCCAAAGTTGCACCCGGAGCCGAGCGGCTCAAGGTCGGCTTTGTCTATGTGGCTCCGCTCACGCCTGCAGGCTGGGTGCACCAGCACGAGCTGGGGCGCCAGGCCGTCGATGCAGCCCTGGGCAAACAGGTGCAGACCACTTATGTGGAGAACGTGGCCGAAGGCCCGGACGCCGAGCGCGTGATCCGCGATCTGGCGCGCCAGGGCCACAAGCTCATCTTCACGCCCAGCTTTGGCTACATGGAGCCCACGCTCAAGGTGGCGCAGGAGTTTCCGGACGTCAAATTTGAGTCCATCACCGGCTACAAGACCGCGGCCAATGTGGCTGCAGCCAATGCGCGCTATTACGAGGGCCGCTACCTGGCTGGCATTGCCGCCGGGCGCATGACCCAATCCAATCTGGCGGGTTATGTGGCGGGGTTCCCCATCCCTGAAGTGCTGCAGGGCATCAACGCCTTCACGCTCGGCATGCGTTCGGTCAATTCCAGGGCGGAAGTGAAAGTGGTCTGGCTCAACGCCTGGTTTGATCCGACGCGTGAGCGCGATGCGGCGATGACGCTGTTCAACCAGAACGTCGATGTGGTGGCTTTCCACACGGGTTCGGACGCGGTGATGGTGGCTGCGCAAGAGCGCGGCAAGTTCGCCGTGGCCTACCACTCTGACATGCGCAAGGTGGCACCGGACGCACAGATCGTGGCCGTGACGCACCAGTGGGGTGGCTACTACACCGCACGCACCCAGGCCGTGTTGAACGGCACCTGGACCAGCGGCAGCGTGTGGGGTGGTGTTAAGGACGGCATGATCCGCGTGGGTGACTTTGGCAGCAAGGTGCCCAAGGCGGTGCAGGCCGAAGTTCTCAAGGCGCAAAAGGCCATTGCGGCCGGCAAGCTGCATCCGTTTTACGCCGCACAGGCGGTGCTGGACAACGAAGGCAAGGAAGTGATTGCCAAGGGACAGACACTGAGCGATGCCCAGATTCTGGGCATGCACTGGCTGGTGGCCGGAGTGCAGGGCAAGGTCGGCCGCTGAAGGTTTAAGCTAGCGGCCATGAAAGCCTACCGCGCTTCCCTTCTCTGGTTTTCCCCGCACAGCGAGGGGCCTGCGCATGCCCTGTTTGAAGAAGACGGCATGCTGGTGGTCGGCCCCGATGCGCTGGGCGTACAGGTGGTGCAGGCCATCGGCCCATGGCGCAGTGTGTCGGCGCAGTACCCGGGCATGGCGGTGGAGCATCTGCCGGGCCGCATCATTGCCCCGGGGTTTGTCGATCTGCATGTGCACTTCCCGCAGACCAATGTGATCGGCTCGCCGGCGCCCGGTTTGCTTCCCTGGCTGGAGAACTACACCTTTCCAGAAGAAAAACGCTTTGCAGCCCCCGAATACAGTGCGCAGGCAGCTACGTTTTTCGTAGCAGAGTTGCTGCGCAATGGTGTGACGACTGCGCTCACCTTTGCCACCTCGCACCCCGAGTCGGTCAACGCCCTGTTCACCGAAGCCCAGGCCCAGCGGCTGCGCCTGATCACCGGTCTGTGTTTGATGGACCGCCACGCCCCGGGCGACCTGCTCAATCAGGGCCAGGGCAAGCGCAGCGGCACCGAGCAGAGCCTGCTGGAAACCGAGGCACTGATCCAGCGCTGGCATGGCGTGGACCGGCTGGGCTACGCGATCACCCCGCGTTTTGCTCCCACCAGTACCGAGGCGCAGTTGCGCGGGGCAGGGGACCTGGCGGCGAAATACCCGGACGTGTGGATCCAGTCACACGTGGCCGAGAACAAGGACGAAATCGCCTGGGCGGAGGAGCTGTTCCCCTTCTCGCGCAGCTACCTGGCCACCTACGACCACTTTGGCCTGATGCGCGACCGCGCCATCTACGCCCACTGCATTCATTTTGACGACAACGACCGGGCCCTGATGCGCAGCACCGGTGCGGCAGCGGCGGTCAGCCCGACCAGCAACCTGTTTCTGGGCAGCGGCTTTTTTGACTACGCGGGTGCCGACCGCGTGGGTTTCCAGTACGGACTGGCCAGCGATGTGGGCGGGGGAACGAGCTTCAGCCCGTTCCACACCATGCTGGCGGCCTACTACGTGGGGCGTACCAGCGTCGAAGGTTTGCAGACCAAGCAAGGCCTGTCGCTCTCGCCGCAGCATCTGTGGTGGCAGCACACGACCGGTGCGGCCCGGGCGCTGAGGCTGGACGGGGTGGTGGGCAACCTGCTGCCGGGCTGCGAGGCTGACTTTGTCGTGCTCAACCCCCAGGCCACGCCGCTGCTGGCGCGCAAGACGGCCATTGCCACGAATCTGGACGAGCTGCTGTTTTCCATGATCGTTCTTGGCGATGACCGGCTGGTGGAGAAAACGGTCATTTCTCAAGCCATTTAGGGCTCTAGCCCCCGTCGGTATTGCGCAGGTAGCTACTATTTTTGTAGCGTTGCTTCGTTGTCGGTGGGGCCACGCCTGCCAAGGTGGGGAATTCCGGGGGGCTCATCAGTCCGTGCCGGCCAGCAAATCGCCCCCCGGAACCCCCCACCATGGCGAGGATGGCGTGACTTGTGGTCCGCCAGAAAAAGGCGCACAAGCCCGCAACTTACAATCACCGCCACACCAGGAGCCCTACCCCATGAGCATCAAAAGCGACAAGTGGATTCGCCACATGGCCGAGACAACCGGCATGATTGAACCGTTCGAGCCGGGCCAGATCCGCCAGCACGACGGCAAGAAGGTCATCTCCTACGGCACCAGCAGCTACGGCTACGACATCCGCTGCGCCCCCGAATTCAAGGTCTTCACCAACATCCACAGCACCGTGGTCGACCCCAAGAATTTTGACGAAAAGAGCTTTGTCGATTTCCACGACGACGTCTGCATCATCCCGCCCAACAGCTTTGCACTGGCCCGCACCATGGAGTACTTCCGCATTCCGCGCAACGTGCTCACCGTGTGTCTGGGCAAGAGCACCTATGCGCGCTGCGGCATCATCGTCAACGTCACGCCGTTCGAGCCTGAGTGGGAAGGCTATGTGACGCTGGAGTTCTCCAACACCACGCCGCTGCCCGCCAAGATTTACGCCGGTGAAGGTTGCGCCCAGGTGCTGTTCTTCGAGAGCGACAAGGACGACGTCTGCGAAGTGTCCTACAAGGACCGCGGCGGCAAATACCAGGGCCAGCATGGCGTGACCTTGCCCAAGGCATAGAAATATGGCCCCCACGCTCCGCCGCTGCGCGGGTCGCTGCCCCCCAAAGGGGGCTCTCGCGCCTTGGGGCGGCCCGGTGGCGCTCATTGCTGACTACTGGAGAAGACCATGAAATGGGAAGGCAACCGCGAATCAGACAACGTGGAAGACCGCCGCAGTAGTGGCGGGGCGGGCGGTGGCTTCAGTGGCGGTGGCCTGGGGGGCTTGCTCGGGGCTCTGCTGGGCAGCAAGCTGGGTGTGGGAACCATCGTCATCGCTCTGCTGGGCAGCTGGGCGCTGGGAATCAACCCATTGACGATTCTGAGCCTGCTCAGTGGTGAAGGTGCGCCGACCGCCCAGGTGCAGCAGGCGCCTGCGCAGCGCCCACCTGCGGACGACCAGATGGCGCGGTTTGTGTCTACCGTGCTGGCCGATACCGAGGATGTCTGGACCGATGTGTTCAGCCAGGGCGGCGGCACCTACCAGCAGCCCAAACTGGTGTTGTTTCGCGGCGCTACTGCTACTTCGTGTGGCCAGGGCCAGAGCGCCATGGGGCCGTTCTATTGCCCGGCCGACCGCAAGGTGTATATCGACCTGGGCTTTTACCAGACCCTGCAAAAGCAGCTGGGTGCCCCCGGTGACTTTGCCCAGGCCTACGTGATTGCGCACGAAGTGGGCCACCATGTGCAGAACCTGCTGGGCGTCAGCGCCAAGGTAGAGCAGGCCCGCGGCCGCATGAGTCCGACCGAATACAACGCCTTGAGCGTGCGTGTGGAGCTGCAGGCTGACTGCCTGGCCGGCGTGTGGGCCCACCATGCCAACAACGCCCGCCAGCTGCTGGAGCAGGGCGATGTGGAAGAGGCCATGAACGCCGCTGCCCGGATTGGCGACGACGCTTTGCAGCGTGGCAGCGGTGGCGCGGTGGTCCCCGAGAGCTTTACCCATGGCTCCAGTGCCCAGCGCCAGAAATGGTTTGCCACCGGCCTGAAAAACGGCACGGTCAAGGGCTGCGACACCTTTTCCAGCCGAAATTTGTAGGAGTAGGAGATAATGCGGGTTTGCCCCTACACGCTGGGGCCTCCCCGCTATCGGATGGATAGCAACTCTTTTGGCTATGCCGGACCGATTTGAATACTGAACTGACTCCCCCCACTGCCGTGCCTTCTGCAGCTTCCAACGAGCTGAACGCCGACACTCCCATCATGGCCTTTGCCCAGCTGCAGCTGGCCGCCCCCATCGCCCGCGCCGTGGCTGAAATGGGCTACGAGTCCATGACCCCGATCCAGGCCCAGGCCATTCCTGTGGTGCTGACCGGCCAGGACGTCATGGGCGCCGCCCAGACCGGCACCGGCAAAACCGCTGCCTTTGCACTGCCCCTGCTGCAGCGCATGATGAAGCACGAAAACGCTTCCACTTCCCCCGCCCGCCACCCGGTGCGCGCGCTGGTGCTGTTGCCCACCCGTGAACTGGCCGACCAGGTCGCCCAGCAGGTCAAGCTGTACGCCAAGTACACCAACCTGCGCAGCGCCGTGGTGTTTGGCGGCATGGACATGAAGCCACAGACGCTGGAGCTGAAGAAAGGGGTGGAAGTGCTGGTGGCCACGCCCGGCCGTCTGCTGGACCACATCGAAGCCAAGAACGCCGTCCTCAACCAGGTCGAATACGTGGTGCTGGACGAAGCCGACCGCATGCTCGACATCGGCTTTCTGCCCGACCTGCAGCGCATCCTGAGCTACCTGCCCAAGCAACGCACCACGCTGCTGTTTTCGGCGACGTTTTCGCCCGAAATCAAGCGCCTGGCCAACAGCTACCTGCAAAACCCGGTCACCATTGAAGTGGCACGCTCCAATGCGACCGCTTCTACCGTGGAGCAGCATTTCTACAGCGTCAACGAAGACAGCAAGCGCCATGCGCTGCACCAGATCCTGAAACAGCGCGGCATGAAGCAGGCCTTTGTGTTTGTGAACAGCAAGCTCGGTTGTGCCCGCCTGGCCCGTTCGCTGGAGCACGAAGGTCTCAAGACGGCAGCGCTGCACGGCGACAAGAGTCAGGACGAACGCCTCAAGGCGCTGGAAGCCTTCAAGAAGGGCGAAGTCGACCTGCTGGTGTGTACCGATGTGGCCGCCCGCGGTCTGGACATCAAGGATGTGCCCGCGGTGTTCAACTTCGACATCCCCTTCAACGCCGAAGACTATGTGCACCGCATTGGCCGCACGGGCCGCGCTGGCGCCTCCGGCCTGGCAGTGACCTTTGTGGGTGGCGGCAACGACGCTCGCTTGCTGGCCGACATCGAGAAGCTGATCAAGACCAAGGTCGAGCTTGAAGCAGTCGAGTTTGAAGAAGACCAGCCCGACATTCACAAACAAGGCCGCATCAACGACGGCCGCCGCATGTACCACGAAGACGGCAGTGCGGTCAGTGACAACGGTCGCAGTGGTGGCCGCCAGGGTGAACACCGCCGTGGCTCGCGTGAAGATACCTATCCCAGCAGCCGTTCGGTGCGAGCACCGCGCGATTACGGACGCCCGGCGCCCGCCCCGCGCGACCCGTTTTTTGACAAACCCTATGAGGCACCTGCGGTTGGCGAAGCTGCTGCTGCACCGTCCTGGGAAGCCTCGGCCCGCCCAACCACACGCAGCATTTCCGCCAACATCAAGCCCAAGCGCAAGGTCGCTGCGCTGTTTAAATCGGAATAAGGCGTTACGCCTGCAGGCCCGGTTTCTGGGCCTGTGGGCACTTCACCTGGATCAGTTCCTGGTCCATGGCCTGTCCTCCAGCGCCTGGAGCTACGCGCAGGGCGCTCAGGCAACCTCCCCATACACAACCTGAATCCAGCGCGAGCACGTCGCGGCGGTCCAGCCAGCCCAGGGTGGACCAGTGTCCAAACGCCACCGTGTGTTTGGCGGTGCGGCGGCCTGGCACTTCAAACCACGGCATGTAGCCGGGGGGCGCAGCATCGGCGCTGTCCTTGGTTTCAAACTCCATCGTCCCGTCGACCGTGCAAAAACGCAGGCGCGTCAGCGCATTGACGATTACGCGGATGCGGTCATTACCCACCAGGTCGTCACTCCACGTAGACGGCGCATTGCCGTACATGGTGTGGAAAAAATCTACAGCGTCCGGCGAGCGCAGCATGGCTTCCACTTCCGCGGCCAAGGCCACGGTCTTGCGGGCGGACCATTGCGGCAGCACACCTGCGTGCACCATCAACAGCTTCTGCTCGCCCAGCTTTTCCAGCATCGCCAGGCGCTGCTGGCGCAGCCAGTCCAGCAGGGCTTCGCGGTCCGGTGCCTGCAAGATGCCGTTGAGGGTGTCCTTGCGGTGGGCCTTGCGCACACCATAGGCCACCGCCAGCAGGTGCAGGTCGTGGTTGCCCAGTAGGCAGCGCGCGGCGTCGCCGTAGCCCATCAGGCGGCGCAGCACCGCCTCCGACGCGGGGCCCCGGTTGACCAGATCGCCCAGAACGTACAGCGTATCCCGGCTGGGAGAGAAATCCAGCGTGTCCAGCAAGCGCTGCAACGGTGCGTCGCAGCCCTGCACATCGCCAATAAGGTACATTGCCATGTGTTCATTTTCGCCTCTGATTCATGGATTTTTTGCTGATCATCGTGCTCACGCTGCTGAACGGCGCGTTTGCCATGTCCGAACTGGCGCTTACGGCCAGTCGCAAGGTGCGTCTGCAAACCATGGCCGAAGCGGGCGACAAGGGCTCGCAGGCCGCGCTGGACCTGCTGGACAACCCCACGCAGTTCCTGTCGTCGGTGCAGGTCGGCATTACCTCCATTGGCATGCTCAACGGCATCGTGGGTGAGGCGGCTTTCAGCAGCGGCGTGTCGCACTGGCTGGGGGCCATGCTGCCCATTTCGCAGCGGGCCGCCGAGATTTCAGCCACCGCACTGGTGGTGACACTCATCACGTTCATCACCATCCTGTTTGGCGAACTGGTGCCCAAGCGCATCGGCCAGCTTTATCCCGAGACCGTGGCGCGCCTGGTGGCCCGCCCGATGAAATGGGTGGCGGTGATTGCCAAGCCCTTTGTGCGCCTGCTCTCGATGTGTACGCATGGCATGCTCAAGCTGCTGCGCATTGACACCACCGACAACCGCGCAGTGACCGAGGCCGAGATTTCTGCCAGCCTCGAAGAAGGCGTGGACGCCGGCATCATCGAAGAGCACGAACACCAGATGGTGCGCAACGTGTTCCATCTGGATGACCGGACGCTGGCATCCATGATGCTGCCGCGTGACGACATCGCCTGGCTTGATGCGTCTGCCACCGTGACCGAATGCCTGGCCCAGGCCAAAGCCAGCGCTGCCACCGGCCTGCATTCCTGGTACCCGGTGTGCAAGGGTTCGCTGGACGATGTGGTGGGCATTGTCAGCGTGGCCGTGCTGTTGCAGCGTGGCGAACGCTATCCCTATGGCATTGGCGCGCTGGTCGAGCCAGCCGTGTTCGTGCCCGAAACACTGACCGGCATGGAGCTGATCGAACAGTTCCGGATCAAGTCGGCCCGGATGGTGTTTGTGGTGGACGAATACGGCGTGGTGCAGGGCCTGATGACCCCGCACGATGTGCTGGAAGCCATTACCGGCGAACTCAAGCCGGACGCCCAGACGCAGGCCTGGGCGGTGGAGGAGGCGGATGGCTCCTGGTCGCTCGACGGGCTGATGCCGATTGGCGAGCTCAAGGCGCGCCTGGACATAGATGAAGACCTGCCGCAGGAAGACCGTGGGCGCTACAACACCTTGGCCGGCCTGCTGATGGTGGTCACGGGTGATCTGCCGTCGCAGGGGGACCAGATCGAGTGCGCCGGCTGGCAATTCGAAGTCACCACACTCGAAGGCCGGCGTGTCGACAAGGTGCGGGCGCGGCGCCTGCCGCCAGCGGAGTGACCTACAGCCGTCCGGTGATCCGGTAGGACAGCAGCCCCAGGTATTCGTGCAGTGCAATCTGCCAGTGGTGGATGCCCGCAGTTAGCGCGTAATCGGTCCAGGGTGACACCGGTGCAGTGCGGAAATCGACCGGGTACGCCGTCACGTTCCAGCCTGCCTTCACAAACGTGCCCATGGAGCGCGGCATGTGCCACGCCGATGTCACCAGCAGCCAGCGCTGGGTGATGTCGACTCCTTCGAGTCGGGCGGTCAGTACGGCGTTCTCGTAGGTGTTGCGGGAGACGGCCTCGTAGCGCATCCGGGGTCCCGTGATACCCAGGCTCTCGAAAAAGCCCTGCGCGCGCGCCGCTTCGCTCGGGCCGGTGCCCAGCAGGGCGCCTTCGCCACCGGTGTACACCAGCTTGAGGTGCGGATGGCGCTGCAAGAGCGCCACAGCGGCCGTCATGCGCTCGGCCGCATCGTTGACCAACGGGTGCGCATGCGCCTGTGACACCAGCCCGGATTCGGTGCCACCGCCGAGCACCACCACGCCGGTGTAGCCGCGCAGGTCGGCGTTGGGGGCCACTTCTGCGTACTGGCCTTCCAGGTGGCGCAGCAGCAGGTCGGGCAGTGGCACCCAGCCCAGCAACAGCAGTAGCACGATGGACAACGCCAGCAGGCCGCGCGCGCGCCGCGGTTTGCGTTTGAACCAGAACAGCGCCAGCACCAGCAGCACTGCCACCCAACCGAGGGGCTGCGTCAACAGGGCAAGAATTCTGGAAAGAACAAACATCGGGGGGAGAGACGGCAAAGGCAGGCATGCTACCACCCGCCCCCTGTTTGCATACCCCCAGGGGAAACATCGCGTTACATCTTCGTGGGGCTGGTTGGCGGTGGCCAGACCTAGAATGAAAGCGTCATCTTTGATTTTTCTGGAGCACCTCTATGCAATTTCTGCGAAACCCCCTGGCCATTGCGCTGGCTGCCCTGTCGTTGAGCATGGGTGGCACTGCCGTGGCACAGACCACGGTCACTGCCCAAGCCACTGTGGGCACCACCACCGGTTCCACTGCTGGAACAACCACGGCGCCGACCACACAGCAGGTTCCCAGAAACTTCTCCACCGATCTGGCCAAGGCCAGCCTGGCCAAGCAGGGCATCACCAACCCCACCAAAGCGCAACTCGATGCCGAGCGCAAGTCCATCAATGCCCAGCGCGCCGACGGCAAGGGCTGGGGCGTGATCGCCCAGTCCCTGGGTCTGAACCTGGGCCAGGTGGTCAGTGACGCCAACCGTGCGCGGCGCGACGCCCGCAAGGCCGAGAGCGATCGCGCTGACAAGGGCGAAAAAGGCAAAAAGAGCCGCGAGCACGGCAAGGCGGCGGACCAGACCACCGGCACCACCAAGTACGGCGCAAAACCCTCCGGTAGCAGCACCAGCGGCAAGTCGGGCGGTGACCACGGTGGAGGCGGCCACGGCGGTGGCAATGGAGGTGGAAATGGGGGCGGAGGCGGCGGTGGGGGTGGAGGCAAGGGCGGCAAGTAAACCATTGCACCCCTGAGATTCTCAAAAAAAGCCTGCTATCTCATTGATAGCAGGCTTTTGTTTATTGACGGGGGCTAGAGGCTGATTTTGTTATAAATATCCCCAGAGACGCGCCCAAGGTGATACCCACCGTGTCCGCCAGCAGGTCCCCCCATTCGCACGAACGGCCGGGCACATACAGCTGCAGGATCTCGATGCCTCCGCCATAGGCCAGCAGCACCAGCATCCACAGGCGCTGACTGCGCTGCGCCTGCGCAAAACCCAGCCACGCGGCAAACGCCAGTGCCACAAAGGCGAATGTGTGGTTGAGCTTGTCCCACCCCAGGTCGGGGCCTTGTTTGGGCGAGGGGGTCAGCGCCAGATAGCTCACCACCATCCACAGCAGGACCAGCAGAGTGCGCCAGAGGCGCCTGGAAAGAAGCTTGCGAACAAATGGTTTCATCGGAAGGAAGGAGTGCAGTTGCGCCGAGGTTAGCCGAAGACCGGAGCGTCTATGCATAATCACCGCCACAAAAGACAGCTGCTGCCGCAGAACAAAGGGATGGCATGAAACGATTTTTTCTGGTGTTGGCCTTGTGTGCCGGTTTTGCGTGGGCCGACGATCTGGAAGACGGGCGTGCTGCCTACCAGGCCAAAGACTACGTGACCGCCAAGGCAAAGTTTCTTGCCGCCGCCAAAACCGGGGATGTGCGCGCGCAGAACGGTCTGGGCTGGCTGCACGACAAGGGGCTGGGTGTGGCGCAGGACACCCGGGAAGCGATGAAGTGGTACCGCCTGGCAGCGGACCGGGGCAACGTCTTTGCGCAAAGCCGCCTCGCCGTGGCCTACGCCCGTGGCGATGGCGTTCCGCAGAACAACACCGAGTCGGTGCGCTGGAACCGCATGGCCGCAGAGCAGGGCTTTGCGGATGCGCAAGCCAACCTGGGCTGGGCCTACGACCAGGGGCTGGGCATTCCACAGGACTTTGCGGAGGCTGTGAAGTGGTACCGGCTGGCGGCCGAGCAGGGCCATCCCATTGCGCAATCCAACCTGGGCCAGATGTATGGCAATGGCCAGGGTGTGCAGCAAGACTACAAGGAAGCGGTGAAGTGGTACACGCTGGCCGCAGCGCAGGGCTTTGCGGATGCGCAGGCCAACCTGGGCTGGGTGCACGCCCAGGGCTACAGCGTGCCGGTGGACTACCGGGAGGCCGCCAAATGGTACCGGCTGGCCGCCGACCAAGGCCATGCCGCAGCGCAGGCCAACCTGGGCTGGCTGTATGACAAGGGCCTGGGTGTTGCGCAGGACTACCAGGAGGCTGTGCAGTGGTACCGCCGCGCGGCAGACCTGGGCTATGCGCTGGCCCAGTATGGTCTTGGGGTGGCCTACCAATACGGGCGCGGCGTGCAGGCCAACCCGGTTGTTGCCTATGCGCTCTACAGTCTGTCCAGCGCCAATGACCCTTCCGCCAGCAACGAGGCCACAGCGCGCCGCGAAGGATTGGTTCCATCTCTATCTCTGGCAGAGATTGCGGCGGCGCAGGCCCTGACCCGGGAGCTGACGGTGGCAGGCACCGTCACCACGGTGCTGAACAACTTTGTTGCCAGCTATGTGCCAGAGAAGAAGGCCGTCAAGCTAGCCGCCGTGGAGAAGAAACCGGTAGCGAAAACGGATGCAGTCGTTCAGGCAACGCCACCAGCCCCCGCACCGGCTGCCATCGACGATGGATTCCCCGAGCGCCCCGCGCAACGCGAAGGCATGCTGAGTTGCAATACGCGCTGCGTGAATGCGGCTTGCTGGCGCACGTATGACGATGGCAAAAAAATCAAGTTCCGGGCGCAACGGAAATACAACTCGGCTACGCGACAGTGGGAGCTGGATTCTGGGGGGTGCTGAATTGATCCCCACAAAGAACCCCAACTTCTTCCTGCGCTTTGCTACGCCAGACGACGCCGGATTGGTGGTCGGTTTTATGAAGAAGCTCGGCAGCTATCAAAAGATGGCCGACAAGATCATTGTCACCGAAGCAGGTATTCGCAAGCTGCTCACGGAGGGTAAGGGCGAGTCGGTTTTCGGAATCTACGAAGGGGAAATCGTCGCCTTCTTCTACTTCTGCCAAACCTCTTCGGCTTTTACAGGCCAGTCCGGGCTCTACATGGACGGTTTTTATGTCGATGACGCGTACCGCAGCCATGGATTCGGAAAGGTCATGATGGCCTTCCTGTCGAAGCTGGCGATAGAACGCGGTTGTCAGCGGCTGGAATGGGGTTGCCTGGACTGGAACGAGCCCTCCATCAACTTCTACAAAAGTTTGGGAGCGTACGGCGTAGACAACATGACGATTTACCGATTTTCCCCGGACACATTGAGAGAGAACGCGCTTCGATTTTGATGTGACCCGGACGGACATACGCAGCACATTAAAAAACCCGCTGACCTTGCGATCAACGGGTTTTAAGAGTGGTGCCGGAGAGATGAATCGAACACCCGACCTTCTCATTACGAATGAGCTGCTCTACCGACTGAGCTACACCGGCACTGAAGCCCGCAATTATAGCCAGCGGGCGTAACTACTTATTGGGCTTCCAGGTGGTAGCGGGTGACGCGCTCCACTTCGTTCTTCGAACCCAGAATCACGCTCACGCGCTCGTGCAGCCCGGTCGGCTGGATGTCCAGGATGCGCTGCTTGCCGTTGGTGGCTGCGCCGCCAGCCTGCTCGATCAGCCAGCTCATGGGGTTGGCTTCGTACATCAGGCGCAGCTTGCCGGGTTTGTTGGGTTCGCGCTTGTCCCAGGGGTACATGAAGATGCCGCCGCGGGTCAGGATGCGGTGCACGTCGGCCACCATGCTGGCAATCCAGCGCATGTTGAAGTCCTTTCCGCGCGGGCCTTCCTTGCCCTGCAGACATTCGTCCACATAGCGCTTCACGGGCGCATCCCAGTGACGCATGTTGCTCATGTTGATGGCAAATTCCTTGGTGTCGGCAGGAATCTGCACGTTCTCGCGCGTCAGCACGAACGAGCCCTGCTCGCGGTCCAGCGTGAACATGGCCACGCCATCGCCCACGGTCAGCACCAGTGTGGTTTGCGGGCCGTAGACGCAGTAGCCTGCAGCCACCTGTTTGGCACCGGCCTGCAGGAAGTCGCCTTCGTCCACACCGCGGTCGTCTTCGGGCATGCGCAGCACGCTGAAGATGGTGCCGATGCTCACGTTCACATCGATGTTGCTGGATCCATCCAGCGGATCGAACATCAGCAGGTATTCACCTTGCGGGTAGCGGTTGGGCACCACGTAGATGCCTTCCATTTCCTCGCTGGCCATGCCGGCCAGGTGGCCACCCCATTCATTGGCTTCGATGAGCACTTCGTTGGCAATGATGTCGAGCTTTTTCTGGATCTCGCCCTGCACGTTCTCGCTATCGGCCGTGCCCATCACATCGCCCAGGTCGCCTTTGTTCACGGCCTGGCTGATGCTCTTGCAGGCGCGTGCCACCACTTCCAGCAGCAGGCGCAGTTGCGAGGGAATATGGCCTTCCTGGCGCTGCTGTTCGACCAGGTAGCGGGTGAGGGAAATTTTCTTTGCCATGCTTTTTCCTATTTTTAGTAAAGATAAGACGTTTTCCCGCAGGGCCGCCCCAAGGGAAAATGCGGCCCCCTTTGGGGGGCAGTGACCCACACGTAGTGAGGGAACGTGGGGGCCATGTCAGTCGGCCAGCGCGCGGTCAATCACCTCGCGCACGTCGTTGCTCAGGTCGGTCTTGGCTGCCACGCGGGCCAGGGCCTCGCGTGCGGCGCTGCGGTAGGGCTCGGCCAGGCGCTTCCAGCGGTCCATCGCGCGGGCCAGCCGTGCGGCCACCTGTGGGTTGATGGCGTCGAGCTCGATCACGCGCTCGGCCCAGAACACATAGCCCGCCGCGTCCGTGCGGTGGAAGCCGCCGGGGTTGGCACTGCAGTAGCTGAAGATGACGCTGCGCGCGCGGTTGGGGTTCTTGATGTGGAAGTCCGGGTGGGCCATGAGCTGGCGCACGGCGGGCAGCACCTGGCCGCCACGGTCGGGCGCACCGGCCTGCAGGGCAAACCATTTGTCCAGCACCAGCGCCTCGTCCTTGAACAGCTGGTGAAAGCGTGCCAGCGCGGGTGTGGCCAGCGGGTGGCCACTGCTGACCAGCGCCTGCAGGGCGTTGAAGCGGTCGGTCATGTTGCTGGCGTCCTTGAAGCGCTGCAGTGTCTTGCCGGGCCAGACCGCTGCCGGGCACGAGTTGGCCAACGGGTCGCCGTTGTGCACAGCGGCCAGGCACAGCTGGCTCAGGGCCATGCCAGCCAGCGCGCGGCGCCCGGAGGACACCGCGTCGGGCCGGTAGCCACCGTTGTCCTGGTGCACGGCGTAAGCCCATTCCCAGTCGGCCTGCAAAGCAGTCGCCATCTGCAGGCGCATGGCTTCGCGCACCGCATGGATGCGCTGTGGGTCCACCACGTCCAACTGCTCGGCGATGTAGGTCTCAGACGGCAGCGTGAGCACCAGCTCCTTGAACGCCGCATCCAGCGTGGGGTGGCGCAACACACTGCGCATGGCTGCAATATATGCATCGTTCAGGGGTTTAGCCCCCGTGGAATGTGCGTCACCAGCTATTGAATTGATAGCACTGCGCAGCGCCAGGCGCTGGCCAGCTTCCCACTGGTTGAACGGGTCGGCGTCCGAGGCCAGCAGGGTGAGCAGCTGGGCGTCGCTGTAGTCAAAGTCCAGCACCACGGGTGCCGAGAAGCCACGCAGGATGGAGGGCACGGGCTCCTCATCCACGTTGTCGAACGTTAGGGAAGCAGCAGCCTCTGACAGCACAAACAGCTGCGTGGGCGCCACGGCCTTGCCGCTGACGCTGCCCACCAGGCCCAGGCTGACCGGGATGACGAAGGGCTCTTTGGCGTCCTGGCCCGGTGTGGGCGAGCAACTCTGCGCAAAGTGCAGGGTGTAGGTGCGGGCGTCAAGGTTGTACTCGCCGCGGGCGGACAGCCGCGGTGTGCCAGCCTGGCTGTACCAGCGCTTGAACTGGGGCAGCAGCTGGGCCAGCGGGGACTCGGGGTTGGCGTCGGCAATGGATTGTGCAAAGTCGTCGCAGGTCACGGCCTGGCCATCGAAGCGTTCGAAATACAGCTTCATGCCCTTGGCAAAGCCCTCGCGCGAGGTGAGGGTCTGCATCATGCGCACTACCTCGGCACCTTTTTCGTAGATGGTGACGGTGTAGAAGTTGTTGATCTCGATGTAGCTGTCAGGCCGCACCGGGTGGGCCATGGGGCCGGCATCTTCTGGGAACTGGGCGGTGCGCAGCACGCGCACGTCTTCGATGCGCTTGACCGCGCGGGCCGAAGCGTCATAGCACAGGTCCTGGCTGAATTCCTGGTCGCGGAAGACGGTCAGGCCTTCCTTGAGGCTTAGCTGGAACCAGTCGCGGCAAGTAATGCGATTGCCGGTCCAGTTGTGGAAATACTCGTGGCCCACCACGCTTTCGATGTTGCTGTAGTCCACATCGGTCGCGGTGGCCTGGTTGGCCAGCACGTACTTGGTGTTGAAGATGTTCAGGCCCTTGTTCTCCATGGCGCCCATGTTGAAGTCGCTGGTAGCAACGATCATGAAGCGTTCCAGGTCCAGCGGCAGGCCAAAGCGCGCTTCGTCCCAGGCCACACTGGCCATGAGTGAATTCATCGCGTGTTCGGTCTTGTCCAGATCGCCGGGGCGCACATACACCTGCAGCAGGTGGTCTTTGCCCGCGCGGCTGGTGATGCGCTGCTCGCGCGCTACCAGCTGGCCGGCCACCAGGGCGAACAGGTAGCTGGGCTTCTTGTGCGGGTCGACCCACTTGGCAAAGTGGCGGCCTTCTTCCAGGGCGCCGCTGTCCACCAGATTGCCGTTGGACAGTAACACCGGGTACTTGGCCTTGTCAGCGCGCAGGGTCACCGTGTACATGGCCATCACATCCGGGCGATCCAGGAAGTAGGTGATGCGGCGGAAACCCTCGGCCTCGCACTGCGTGAAGAACGATTCGTTGCTCACGTACAGGCCCATGAGCTTGGTGTTCTTGACCGGCGCGCAGGTCGTGAAGATTTCCAGCGCGAAAGGCTCGGTGCCCTCGGGCAGATTTTCCAGCACCAGTTGGTTGCCGTCCATCTTGAAACTGGTGCCCTGGCCGTTGACCAGCACGCGCGCCAGGTTCAGCTCCTCGCCGTCCAGGCGCAGGGGCTGGGCCGCCACGTCGGGGTTGCGGCGCAGCGTCATCTTGTTGAGCACACGGGTTTTGGCGGGGTCCAGGTCGAAGCTCAGATCGACGGTGTCTATCCAGTACGCCGGGGCTGTGTAGGCCGCACGGTGGATCACCATGCCTGGGCCATTGTCATCACGCAGTTGCAACATGCAGACTCTCCAGAAAATTAGATTCAAACAATTCGTTGTAGTCGCGGGCGCTGGCCACCACATGCGGGCCCGCCAGTTCCTCGGCACTGTGGCCGGTACAGATGGCCACCGCGCGCATGCCGGCGCGGCGCGCGGCCTCGATGCCAAACGGGGCATCTTCAAACACGATGCAATGTTCCGGTGCCATGCCGATGCGCTGGGCCGCTGCCAGAAAAATGGCGGGCGTGGGCTTGCCGGTCAGGCCTTCGTCGCCACGCGCAATCGCGTCGGGCGGCGGGACCAGATGCAGGTGGTTCAACACAAACTCCACGTTGTGGATGTCCCCCGCAGTGCCCAGACCGACCTTGAGCCCGCGTGCGCGAACCGCTTTGTAAAAAGCGCCAAAGCCGGTCACTTCCTTGAAGATGGGGCCAAACAGGTCGCGGTACAGCTGCTCTTTTTCATGCACCAGTTCCCAGGCCAATGCTTCGGGCATGTCGGGCTCGTCCATCAACAGACGCACACACTCCACGCCGGTACGGCCGGTGGTGCGACGCATCATGTCATCGACGTCCAACGACAGGCCATGCTTTTTGGCAAAGTCCAGCCAGGTCACCGTGTGGTGCGGCATGGAATCGACGATGGTGCCATCCATATCGAAAATCAATGCCTTGACCGGCTGCATGCGCAGAGTGGCAGTCATCACACCCCTTGCTTGAGCGAGGCTTCGATGAAAACGTCCAGGTCGCCGTCCAGCACCTTCTGGGTGGCAGAGACTTCAACGTTGGTGCGCAGGTCCTTGATGCGGCTGTTGTCCAGCACGTAAGAGCGAATCTGGTGGCCCCAGCCCACATCGGTCTTGGAGTCTTCCAGCTTCTGCTGCTCGGCCTGGCGCTTGCGCATCTCGTGGTCGTACAGGCGCGAACGCAGACGCTTCCAGGCGACGTCGCGGTTGCTGTGCTGGCTGCGCCCGTCCTGGCACTGCACCACGATGCCGGTGGGGATGTGCGTCAGACGCACGGCTGAGTCGGTCTTGTTGATGTGCTGGCCGCCGGCGCCCGATGCGCGGAAGGTGTCGGTGCGCACATCGCTGGGGTTGATGTCGATCTCGATCGAGTCATCGATCTCGGGGTAGACAAACACCGATGCAAACGAAGTGTGGCGCCCGCCGGACGAGTCAAACGGGCTCTTGCGCACCAGGCGGTGCACGCCGGTCTCTGTGCGCAGCAGGCCAAAAGCGTATTCGCCTTCGATCTTGATGGTGGCGCCCTTGATGCCGGCGGTGTCGCCCGCGGTTTCGTCTTCAATCGTGGTCTTGAAGCCCTTGCGCTCGGCGTATTTGAGGTACTGGCGCAGCAGCATGCTGGCCCAGTCGCAGGCCTCGGTACCGCCTGCGCCGGCCTGGATGTCCAGGAAGCAGGGCAAGGGATCGGCCGGGTTGTTGAACATCCGGCGGAATTCCAGGTCCTTGATGATGGTGGCCAGCTTTTCGGTTTCGCCCTCGATGGTGATGAGGCCAGCCTCGTCGCCGTCTTCCTTGCTCATCTCGAACAGTTCGGTGTTGTCGGCGAGTTCACGCTCCAGCGTGTTGAGCGTCAGGACGACACCGTCCAGCAGCTTTTTCTCTTTGCCGAGTTCCTGGGCCCGCTTGGGGTCGTTCCAGACGGTGGGATCTTCGAGCGATGCGTTGACAGTTCTCAGGCGTTCCGATTTGGCATCGTAGTCAAAGATACCCCCGTAACTCAAGGGTTCTGGCGCTCAGGTCTGCCAGGGTGGTGCCGATGAGGTTAACGCGTTCTGCTTCGATCATGGTGTGCTCGTGTGTATGGGGTAAACCACGATTTTCTCATGCCGGGCCCACCATTCAGCGGCCAAACAGCCCTTTGAGCGCGCCGCCGATGTTGGGCAGGCCCGGAATGGCGGGCATCATCGGCTTTTGAGGTTCCATTTTGGTGGCTTCACCCCCCTGGTCCAGCGGCAGCATGGACTGCGATTTGACGCGGATCTGTGCGGTCCATTCCGGTTCCCAGGCCACGCGGCGGTCGGTGGGGCGACTCGGGTGTACCAGATGCAGGTCCTGCCCGTAGGCGATGCCCTGCACCATGGCGCCGTCGGCTTTGGCAAAGATGCCGGCAGGAATGGCGCACTGCGTCTGGCTGGCACCCAGCAGCACTTTCTCGGCCAGCCACCTGTCCAGGTGGGTGTTGCCCACATAGTCCATCAGGCCCCAGCCGGGCTCGGGCACTTCGGACGAACTCCAGACCACCATGTCCTGTCCGCCGCCGCCCATGGCGTTGAGAAAGTAGGCTTTGGCGTTGCCAATGGTGTTCCAGCGGACGGTAGTGGCATGGCTGCCACCGCCGCTGGCAGCCAGGGCCAGCGGGGGCATGATGTCCTGCGCAGCAGAGATCTCGAACCTCAGGTTCCCGGGCAGACCTTCGCCCACGACAGCATGCTTGCCCACCAGCGATGCATTTTTGGGAATACTTTGCCGGTGGACCGCGTTGGGCCAGGTGGCGTTGCCCGGGGTGGCGCTGGCACCCCGCTGGCGCGCGCCGCGGCCGGTCATGAATTTGGCGTACTGCTCGGCACCCGCGGTGGAGTAGTCCAGCACCCGGGGCTGGCCCGTGCGGACGGTGTCACTGCAACCCCAGTACAGCAGGATGCGGCCTTTGGGCTGCTCCGGCACGTCGTAGGTTTCCTTGGTGCCCGTCGCAGCTTGGGAAGGGGATGGTTCCACCGGCAATAGGGTCAGGCTGCCGCCCATGGACTGGCCCGGGGGAATGGCTTGAATGGCTTGTGCGCCTTCGGGTTTTCGCTGGGTTGCCACGGCAATGTCCAGCCAGCGCCCTGGTGACATGCCCTTGGTGGCGCCAAAGCTGGAGCCGCCGCCCATCGCGGGCATGTCGTCCATGCCGGCCATCGACACCGTGGCGATGTCCATCCAGTACTGTGCCACCGGTGGCTTGACCACCTGGGTCTGCGCGAGGGCACCGTCGCCGCAGAGGGCGAGCGCGGTCAGGACGGAGGCGTGGCGGATGCGAACTGGCATAGAACTCCCAAAATCTGCGATCGGCAGGCTATGCGTGGAACATTACCACGCTTCGGTGTCACGGTCCGTACGCCAGATCAGGCGATAAAGCGCTCGATCAGGGCCGCCAGCGCGGCCGGCTGGTCGTGGTGCATCATGTGGCCGGCGTCCTCAATCCGGGCTATCTCCACCTGGGGCACGGATTTCAGGCGCTCGTGGTACTCGGGCAAGGTGTATTTGCCGTTCCACCACAGGTCCAGGCTGTTGTCGGATGCCTCCACGGCCAGCAGCGGCATGCTGATGCGTTGGTAGAGTTCCAGCACTTCGTCCACCTTGTACAGGTTGGCGTTGGTGATCTTGTGCGCCGGGTCACCCAGGATGCTCCAGCTGCCGTCAATGCCTTCGGCAGCCCAGTGGCGCGCCAGCCATTCGGCCTTGTCCTCGGTCAGGCGCGGGTTGGTCTTGCGCAGGCGCTGGGCCACGCCGCTGACCATGTCATACGAGCGCAGGGCCATTTCCCCCTTGTGCAGGGACTTGAGTTCGTCCATCCACTTGGCGTAACGGCCGGGTGCCTGCGAGGGTTTGGTGGCTGGCATGCCAAAGCCTTCCAGATTGACCAGGCGGCGGATGCGCTCGGGGCGCACGCCGGCGTACAGCATGACGATATTGCCGCCCATGCTGTGGCCCACCAGGTTGACCGGGGTGGCGGGCGCATAGTGGTCCAGCAGGAAATCGAGGTCGGCCAGGTAGTCAGGGAACCAGAAGTTGTCGGCGCCGCCCGAGGGCGTTTTGCCATAGCCGCGCCAGTCGGGGGCAATGACGTAGTGGTCCTGGCTGAAGGCGTCGACTACAAACTGGTAGGAGGCAGCCACGTCCATCCAGCCGTGCACCATCACCAGCGGAGTCTTGCCGGGCGCGGGTTCGCCCCAGATCTGCACGTGGTATTGGAGGTTGCGGATGGGGACGTATTCGCTGCGAAAGTGGCGTTTGGCTTGGTACATTCGGGGAATCATAAGGAGGCTTTCCGTGCCCGTCAGTCAAGCCAGCGACAAAAAATCCCCATTCCACACCCGGTTGCCCGAGGCCTATGCCCGCCTCCATGCGCGCTTTGGCTGGGAGGTACCCGAACATTTCAACATGGCGCAGGTCTGCAGCAATCGCTGGGCTGCGCTGCCGGATGCTAGCAAAAGAGTAGCAGTCCACACTTATGCGGCGGGGGGGGGAGGCCATTTTCATACCTATGCCGAGCTGCAAGCCCAAGCCAACCGCTTGTCCAACGTGCTGTCCGATCTGGGCGTGCAGCGCGGTGACCGCGTGGCCATCGTTATGCCGCAGTGTTTTGAGACAGCCGTGGCTTACATGGCCGTGCTGCAGATGGGCGCGGTGGCGATGCCGCTGTCGCTGCTGTTTGGGCCGGAAGCACTGGAATATCGCTTGCAGGACAGCGAAGCCGTGGTCGCCCTGTGCGATGTGGCCTCGCTCGACGGCGTGCAGACTGCACGCGACCATTGCCCGGCCCTGCGTACGGTGATCGCTGTCGGTTCCCCCGCGCAGGTGCGCAACCGCAGCGACCTGCTGCTGGCGCCCAGTCTGGCCGAGGCCAGTGGCGTGTTTGCGCCCGTGCAGACCCGTGCCGACGAGCCTGCTGTGCTGATCTACACCAGCGGCACCACCGGCAACCCCAAAGGCGCGCTGATTCCGCACCGGGCGCTGATCGGCAATCTGACCGGGTTCGTCTGCAGCCAGAACTGGTTTGGGTTCGATGGCAAGGACAACGCCAGCAGCGACGCCGTGTTCTGGTCTCCGGCAGACTGGGCCTGGACTGGCGGGCTGATGGACGCACTCCTGCCCACGCTGTACTTTGGCCGCCCCATCGTGGCCTTCAACGGACGTTTCAGCCCGCAGACGGCACTCGAATTGATGCGCGATTGCGGTGTGACGCACACCTTCCTGTTCCCTACGGCACTCAAGGCCATGATGAAGGCCAACCCGGGCACCGCCGCGCGCACCGTGCGCGCGCAGTTCAAGCTCCAGTTGCAGGCCATCATGAGCGCAGGCGAGGCGGTGGGTGACGCGGTGTTTGGCTACTGTGAGCAGCAGCTGGGCGTCAAGCCCAACGAGATGTTTGGCCAGACCGAGATCAACTACATCGTGGGCAACTGCAATGCGCTGTGGCCTTCCAAACCCGGCAGCATGGGCATGGGCTACCCCGGCCACCGCGTGGCGGTGATTGACGAGGACGGCAAGGAATGCCCGGTGGGCGTGGCCGGTGACGTGGCGCTGAACCGCTTTGGCGCCAACGGCCAGCCGGACCCGATTTTCTTTTTGGGCTACTGGAAGAATGAGGCATCGACCCGCGCCAAGTTCACCGGTGACTGGTGCCGCACTGGGGACCTGGCCGTGCGCGACGCCGAGGGTTACCTCTGGTACCAGGGCCGGTCCGACGACGTGTTCAAGGCCGCGGGCTACCGCATCGGTCCGGGCGAGATCGAGAACTGCCTGGTCAAGCACCCGGCCGTAGCCAATGCCGCAGTGGTACCCAAGCCCGACCGGGAGCGTGGCGCCCTGGTCAAGGCCTATGTCGTCATTGCTCCTGATTTCATAGCTTCTTGCGCAGGTAATCCGGGGGCTACAGCCGAATTGCATGAAAATCTCACGCGTGACCTGCAAGCCCATGTCAAAGGCCTGCTGGCGCCCTACGAGTACCCCAAGGAAATCGAGTTCGTCGATGCCCTGCCGATGACGACGACCGGCAAGGTGCAGCGCCGCGTGCTGCGCCTGCAGGAAGAAGCGCGCGCCAAAGCCCGGGGACAGTAAGGCATGCCCCATCCCCTGGTACCGGTGGACCCGGTGGCGCATGGCGTCGTGCTGGACCTGGTGTACGCCACCCCACAGAACATCACCGGCAAGCCGATCTATGCTCGTCCGATGTGTCTGATGCACCGCGACGCCCAGAAGTGCCTGCACCAGGCGGCTCTGGGCGCGATGCGTCTGGGACTGCGGCTGAAGATTTTTGATGCCTTTCGTCCGCACGAGGCACAGGTTCTGCTGTGGGATGCCGCGCCCGACAAGGCCTATGTGGCCGACCCGGCGATCGGATCGAACCACACCCGTGGTGTGGCGGTGGATCTGACGATGGTGGACGCCGGCGGGCTGGAACTGGACATGGGTACCGCCTTTGACGACATGACAGCGCTGTCGCACCACTTCAGTGACAAGGTGTCGCCCGAGGCACAGGCCAACCGCATGCACCTGCTGACTGTCATGGAAGATGCGGGTTTTGAGCATATTCCGCACGAATGGTGGCACTACGCCCTGCCGGGCGCCGACCACTACCCGCTGGTGCCCAGTACCCATCTGGGGCACCTGAACCCGATGCTGCGCTGTGACATGTCGTTGTGACATTTACACGGCGCAAAATAGACCCTGAAACCCACCACAAGCCTTTTGAACATGAAACAAGTCACCCTGGGCCAGAGCGGCCTCTCCGTCACCCCCATCTGCCTGGGCACCATGACCTTTGGCGAGCAGGTCAATGAACCGCTGGCCCACACTATCCTGAGCCATTCGCTGGAGCGCGGCGTCAACTTTCTGGATACCGCCGAGATGTATGCGGTGCCACCCAAGGCCGAAACCTTCAATGCCACCGAAAAAATCATCGGCAACTGGCTGGAGAAGAACCCCGGCGCGCGCCAGAAGCTGGTGATTGCCACCAAGGTGGCGGGTCCCTCGCGTGGCATGCCCTGGGTGCGTGGTGGCAGCAGCGACCTGACCGCGGCCGACATCATCGCGGCCTGCGAGGGCAGCCTCCAGCGCCTGAAAACCGATGTGATTGACCTGTACCAGTTGCATTGGCCCACCCGCAACGTGCCCATGTTTGGCGCCATGTACTACGACCCGAGCCGGGACAACCCGGCCCTGACCAGCATGCACGCCCAGCTCGAAGCGCTGGGCACCCTGGTCAAGGCCGGCAAGGTGCGCGCGATTGGCTTGTCCAACGAAACGCCCTACGGTGTGCACGAGTTTGTGCGCCTGGCCGAGCAGCACAACCTGCCGCGCGTGGCGACGGTGCAAAACGTCTACAACCTGGTCAGCCGCGCGCTGGAAAATGGTCTGGACGAAACCATGCACCACCTGGGCGTCTCGCTGCTGGCCTATTCGCCGCTGGCGTTCGGCCTGCTGACTGGCAAATACGACGTGAGCGGTGTGGATGGACCCGATGCACCGAAGGAAGGTCGCATTGCCAAGTACGAGTCGGTACGCAAGCAGCGCTGGGGCCGCAAGGAAGCATTTGCCGCTGCCGTGCGCTACAACACGCTGGCGCGTGAGAACGGCATGACGCCCTCGCAAATGGCCCTGGCGTTTTGCTACACCAAGTGGCAGGTGGCCAGCACCATCATTGGCGTGACCTCGGTGGCGCAGCTCGACGAAGACATCAACGCCTGGGGCACCACGCTGGCGCCCGAGGTGCTCAAGCAGATTGATGCCATCCGCGCCGAGATGCGCGACCCGGCATGCTGATGGAGTGATGCACCCATGCAAGACACGGTGACCAAAGCGGGCGCCGCTGACCCAGCGGTTGCTGTCCCTGTCTTTTTTGCCGAGCGGTTGACCAAGACCTACCAGATGGGGGAGGTGCAGGTGCATGCCCTGGTGGATGTGGACCTGACCATCCACCGCGGTGAATTCATCGTGCTGCTGGGTCCCTCGGGCAGCGGCAAGTCCACGTTGCTCAACATCCTGGGCGGGCTCGATCGGCCCAGCACTGGCGTTTCGCGCTTTGCCGACCATGACCTTTCCGCGGCCAGTGATGCAGAACTCACGCGCTACCGGCGCGAGCACGTCGGTTTTGTGTTTCAGTTCTACAACCTGATTCCGAGCCTGACGGTACGCGAAAACGTGGAGCTGGTGACGGACATTGCCGTCAACCCCATGCCCGCCACCGAAGCGCTGGAGATGGTGGGGTTGGCCGACCGGCTGGATCATTTTCCTTCGCAGCTTTCGGGCGGCGAGCAGCAGCGCGTGGCGATTGCGCGGGCCATCGTGAAGCGGCCCGAGGTGCTGCTGTGTGATGAGCCCACCGGCGCGCTGGACTATGTCACCGGCAAGCTGGTGCTCGAAGTCATTGAGCGCATCAACCGCGAGCTGGGCACCACCACCATCGTCATCACCCACAACGCGGCCATTGCCGGCATGGCGGACCGCATCCTGTCCCTGGGCGGCGGGCGCATCCAGCGGGTGGAAACCAACGCCCACAAGCTTAAACCGAGCGAACTGTCCTGGTGAAGGCCCTCGACCGCAAACTGCTGCGCGATCTGCGCCTGATGTGGAGTCAGGCCATCACCATCGCACTGGTGGTGGCCAGCGGGGTGACGGGATTTATCACCAGCTTCACGGCCTACGACGCCCTGTCCTGGTCGCGTGACCTGTACTACACCGAGTCGCGCTTTGCTGACGTGTTTGCCACGCTCAAGCGGGCACCGCTGTCGCTGGAGCGCCAGCTCGAAGCCATTCCCGGCGCAGCGCATGTGGAAACATCGATCACGCAGATCGTGCCGGTGGATATTCCCAATGTGTCGGACCCCATCGTGGGCCGCCTCATCGGTCTGGACGTGGGGCAGCCGCAGCGCCTCAACCGGGTCGCGCTGCGGGCCGGGCGCGCCCTGGAAACGCAGCACAACGGGGCGCTGGAGGTGCTGGTGTCCGAAGGCTTTGCCGTCGCGCGTGGCCTGCAGCCGGGTGACAAGCTCTATGCACTGATCAACGGCAAGCGCGAAGCGATGCTGATTGTGGGTGTTGCCCTGTCGCCGGAATACATCTTTGCCGGCATGGGTGGATCACCCGACCAGCGCGGCTTTGGCGTGTTCTGGATGGATCGGCACGCACTGGCGGCAGCCTACAACATGGAAGGCGCCTTCAACCAGGTGAGTGTGCGGCTGGCGCCGCAGGCCAGCGAAGGGCAGGTGATCGACAGCCTCAACCGCGTGCTGGCGCCTTTTGGCGGCATCAGTGCGCACGGGCGTGACGAGCAGATGTCGCACATGATCCTGAACTCCGAGATCAAGGAGCAGCGCGTGCTGGGTACCATACTGCCCAGCATCTTTCTGGCGGTAGCGGCATTTCTGCTCAACGTAGTGCTGGGCCGGCAAATTGCCACCCAGCGCGAGCAGATCGCCGCGCTCAAGGCGCTGGGCTACGACAACCGCAGTATTGGGGCGCACTACATCAAGCTGGTGCTGGTCATTGTGACGGTGGGTGTGGTGGTGGGGCTGGGCATGGGGGCACTGATGGGCCACTGGTTTACCGGCATCTATGCGGATGTGTTCCGTTTTCCGGAGCTGCGCTACCGCGTGCGTCCAGTGCTGGCATTTGCGGCGGTGGGTGTGTCCATGGCCGCGGCCTTGTTGGCGACCTGGAACGCCATCCGCGCCACGGTGCAGATGGCACCGGCCGAGGCCATGCGCCCACCATCGCCTGGCATCTACAAGCCGTCGTTCGTCGAGGCCTGGGGTCTCAAGCGCTGGTTTTCACCAGCCACGCGCATGGTGCTGCGCACCATGCAGCGCCGCCCGCTGCGCACCGGCCTGACGGTGTTTGGCATTGCGGTGTCGATGGCCATTGTGATCACCGGGCTGTTCTGGCGCGATGCTATTGAAGTGCTGATGAACACCCAGTTCAACCGCGTGCTGCGGGGTGATGTGTCCATCAGCCTGATTGAGGCCACGCCTGCGCGTGTGGCGCACGATCTGGCGCGTCTGCCCCACGTCTCGGCGGTGGAAGGCACCCGTTCGGTGCCGGTGCGCCTGGTGCATGGCCACCGCACCTGGCGCGGCGCCCTGCAGGGGCGCGCAGCGGAGCCGGATCTGTTTCGCATTGTGGATATGGATCTGCGCACCTATGCGCCGCCGCGCGACGGCCTGCTGGTTACCGACCGGCTGGCCGAGCGGCTGCACTTGACGGTGGGCCAGACGGTTCGGGTGGAACTGCTGGAGGGCAAGCGCCAGGTGCTGGAAGTGCCGGTGGTGGGCACCGTGGCAGAGATGATGGGCATGGCGGGCTACATGGAGCGGCGCGCACTCAATGCCCTGCTGCAGGAAGGCGATGTGGTCAATAGCTTCACGCTGGCGGTGGACCGTGGCCATGAACCGGAGTTGCTCAACCAGCTCAAGCAGCAGCCGCGGGTGGCGGCGGCGGTGAGCAAATCGGTGATGCAGCGCAATATCGAGGACGTGACGGCGCGCAATGTGCTGGTCTTCAGCATGATTCTGACGGTCTTTGCCACCATCATTGCGGTGGGCGTGGTGTACAACAATGCGCGCATTGCGCTGGCGGAGCGGGCCTGGGAACTGGCCAGCCTGCGGGTGCTGGGGTTCACGCGCGGCGAGGTGTCGGTGTTTCTGCTGGGTGAACTGGCGCTGGAAATTGCCATGGCCATTCCGCTGGGCATGCTCGGCGGCTACGGGCTGGCCCGCGGGATTGTGCAGATGATCAAGACCGACGAGTTTTATTTTCCCTTCGTGATTCAGCCATCGACCTATGCCACTGCCGCCATCTGCGTGGTGCTGGCAGGGGTGGTCAGCGCACTGATTGTGCGCCGGCGCATTGATACGCTGGATCTGGTGGGTGTACTGAAGACACGGGAATGACAGGAAGGAAGTGACCATGAAAAAAAATCGTCTCTGGATGGCTGCGGGCGGCGTTGTTGTGCTGGCTCTGCTGGTGTGGGCCTTTTCGCCATCGGCCCTGGAGGTTGAAACTGCAGTTGTCTCGCAGGGGCGCTTTGAACGCTCGGTGCAGGAGGATGGCAAGACCCGGCTGCGCGACCGGTTTGTGGTGTCCACGCCGCTGTCGGGGCGCGTGGCGCGCATCGCGCTCAAACAGGGTGATGTGGTGGAGCAGGGGGCGGTGCTGGCCATGCTGTGGCCCGCTTCTCCCGCACTGATTGACGCCCGCACCCAGCAGGAACAGCGTGAACGCATGGGTGCCATGGAGTCGGCACTGCTGCGCGCGGGTGCCAATATCGAACGGGCCAAAGCTGCGCTGGACCAGGCGGTGGCCGACCTCAAACGCAATGAGACCCTGGCCAAGCAGGGCTTTGTCTCGCCCACGCAAAACGAGTCGGGTCGACTGACAGTGCGCCTGCGTGAGAAGGAGCTGGAGAGCGCCGTGCAGGACGAACACGCTACGCGCCATGAACTGGAGCAGTCGCGCATTGCCATGCGCCAGTTCGCCCCCGGGACCGAGGGGCGCCAGCAGCGTGCCTGGGAGGTCAAGGCACCGATTGCCGGCACCGTGCTCAAGGTCAACCAGCAGAGCGAAGGCGTGGTGCTGGCCGGCACGCCGCTGGTGGAGCTGGGTGACCCCAGCCGCATGGAGGTGGTGGTGGATGTCCTGACCGAGGACGCAGCCCAGATCAAGCCGGGCACCGTGGCCACGCTGTCGGGTTGGGGTGGCGCCGATGCATTGCAGGCGCGGGTGCGCCTGGTGGAGCCGGCAGCCTTCACCAAGGTGTCCGCCCTGGGGGTGGAAGAGCAGCGTGTCAACGCGGTTCTGGACATCACCTCCGCGCCGGACACCTGGCGCGCGCTGGGGGACGGCTTCAAGGTGGATGTACGGGTGCTGGTGCAGGTGGTGGACAACGCCCTCAAGGTGCCAGTGAGCGCGCTGTTTCCAGTAGGTGCACGCTCCGCGATGTTTGTGGTGGAAGAGGGCCGTGCGCAACAGCGTGAGGTGGAAGTGCTCGCGCGCAACGGTGTGGAAGCCTGGATCAAGTCGGACCTGAAACCCGGCGCGACGGTCATCGTCTACCCGCCCAGCAAACTGGCGTCGGGTGACCGGGTTACTTCCACAGCCCATTAGGAGAAAGCCGCCGATGGCAAAGAAGGACCACGTTTCGGAAACCCCGGCAACGCAGTTGCTCAAGGCACACAAGGTGCCATTCGCCGAGCACCCCTACGAATACCTGGAGCATGGCGGTGCCCAGCACAGCGCGCAGGTGCTGGGTTGGGACCCATTCCATGTGATCAAGACGCTGATCATGCAGGACCAGGATGCCAAACCGCTGGTGGTGCTGATGCATGGCAACCGCAAGGTCTCTACCAAGAACCTGGCGCGGCAGATTGGCGCCAAGTCGGTCGAGCCATGCAAGCCCGAGGTGGCCAACCGGCACAGCGGGTACCTCGTGGGTGGAACCTCGCCGTTTGGCACCCGAAAGACCATGCCGGTGTACATCGAGGAAACCATTCTGGCCATCCCGAAGATCCTGATCAATGGCGGGCGCCGGGGTTATCTGGTGGAAATTGAACCCGCCGTGTGCGTGCAGCTGCTGGGTGCAAAAGCGGTACAGTGTGCGCTGTTGGATTGAAGGAGTCTGGTTTGGAATTGCAAGCTTTCTACCCCGCGCTGGCCACTGTGGCGGCGTACCTGATGGGGTCCCTTTCTTTTGCGGTGATCGTCAGCAGTGTGATGGGCCTCAACGACCCGCGCACCTATGGCAGCAAGAATCCGGGCGCCACCAATGTGCTGCGTTCCGGTTCCAAGGCCGCTGCCGTCGTCACGCTGCTGCTCGACGCCGTCAAAGGCTGGGTGCCGGTGGTACTGGTCAAGTGGTATGGCAAGCCGTATGGTCTGGAAGATGGCACGCTGGCGCTGGTGGGGCTGGCGGCTTTTCTGGGGCATCTGTACCCGGTGTTCTTCCGCTTTGTGGGCGGCAAGGGCGTGGCCACGGCGCTGGGCGTGCTGGTGGGACTCAGCGGCTGGCTGGGGCTGGCCGTCATGGCAACCTGGCTGCTGGTGGCGTTCTTCTCCCGCTATTCGTCGCTGGCTTCGCTGCTGGCGGCCATCTGCGCACCGGTGTACTACCTGCTGGGTGACGGCACCGCGTGGTACATGGATTCGCGCGTCCTCGTGAGTGTGGTGGTGATGTCGGCTTTGCTGATCTACCGGCATGCGGAAAATATTTCCCGCCTGATCAAGGGCACGGAATCTCGCCTGGGCAAGAAAAAGACCTGACGCTCAGCCCTGCGCCGGGTGGGCGTTAAGCCGCAGTATCACGTAATGGTTGAGCGGTTCGCGCACCGCCGTGGTGGACAGTGCGGCCTTGATGCGCGGATAACCCTGGGCGGTACCATGCAACCGGGGTGCTGCAAACACTTCGCCTGACGCCGAGCCGACGATGGCGACGTAGGGCTGGTTGGCTTTGCTGCTACGCCGCAGGACCACGCCCAGCTCATCGTTGTCGAGTCGCACATAGGTGCCTGGTGGACACAAGCCGACCGATCGCACTAGCGCCTGGCCGACAGGGTCGGTCCGGTTCGACAGGATGGTGCGTGCCGAATCGGTGGCGCTGCGGCCCGCACGCGATACCCGGGGACTGATCATGGCGGCATAGCGGTCCACCACATGCAGGATGTGTGTCAGGCGCCGACCAGCCGACATGGCGCGCAGGTCCACGCCAGGTTCCGAGTCGTCATGGTGCCTGGAGACCACATCCAGCCAGTTTTCGTCCTGCACTCCCAGCGTGCCCAGCATCATCGCGCCCTTGACGGGATGGGTGCGGATCACCTCTTGCTGTGGTAGAGAGGGCTTCTCCACCTGGGTTGCCAGTTCGTCCTGGACGCGGGTCATGGCGATGTTCATGGTCAGTGCGGCCCGCACCAGGCTGTCACGCTCGCGCGGTGGAAGCAGCAGTTCGGAGGCAATCAGGTGGCACAGCACGGCGCAGACCAGTGCGTGCGATGCGCTGTAGCCCACCGGCGAATTGCCGGCCAGCTGGAACAGCAGGTACAGGCCGACGTCCGGGTCGCGCTGCAGCAGGCCCTGCATCCAGCGGTCGTATTGCAGCACGCGGTGGGCAAATTGCTGGACACTTTCGGGGTTACCCAGAATCATGCCCAGACCCGACTCCAGATCGGACCACTCGGCCAGCAGGTCTTCGTACTCGTTTTCGTCCCGAACGCGCAGGGTGGTCATGGCAAATTCAGAATCGCTTGTCCAGCACCATCTGGTCATTGGTGCGGGTCATCTGGAAGCGGGACAGGAAACTGTTGCCCAGCAGTACATACGGCATGGCGCCTGAGGACACCACGGCGTCCACGTCATACACCACGACATCGCCCACCCGCACCGACCCGAGCTTGACCCGCCAGGCGGGAATCACGCCATTGGCGGTGCTCAGTTGGGCCGGCTGCCCGTTTTTGTAATTCAGTCCGATGCGCTGGGCATCGGCTGTGCTGAGCGATACCACCGATGCCCCGGTGTCGACCACCAGTTGCACCGTCCGTCCGTTGATCTGTCCCTGGGTGAAAAAATGCCCGCCACTGCCAGCGGGCAGCACCACCCGGTTGCCGCCGGCATCGCCACCACCACCGCCACCCACACTGGCCGGAGCGTCGCCCACGCGCAGCGTGTGGCGCTTGCCTGCAATCTCCACGACCGCCTGGTCGCCCTGGGTCGACACGATCTTCACGCCGGCGAATGTTTCCCCCGGGGCCACGGTCTTGGGCGGGCTGCCGTTCACAATCACCAGTGCCTTGCCCCCGAGCATGCCTGCCAGGCCCACGGTCTGCGCCACGGCCGCACCGAATACACAGTGCAAGGCAACAAGGGATAGCAGGCCGCGTTTGGACATCAATCAGTCGCGGAAGTTGTCGAAACTCAGGGGGATGTCGGTCACTTCCTTGCGGATGAGGGCCATGGCGGCCTGCAGGTCGTCGCGCTTGGCGCCGGTCACGCGTACTTTCTCTTCCTGGATGGACGCCTGCACCTTGAGTTTGCTGTCCTTGAGCAGGCGCTGGATTTTCTTGGACAGTTCGGCCTCGATGCCATTGCGCACCTTGATCACGACCTTAACCTTGTCGCCACCCATTTTCTGCACGTCGCCTTTGTCCAGAAAGCGCACATCGACTTCCTGTTTGGTCAGCTTGTTGCGCAGCACGTCCTCAATCTGGTCGAGCTGGAACTCGGCATCACCGATCAGGGTGATTTCCTTGTCCTTGATTTCAATCTTGGCGGATGTTCCCTTGAAGTCAAAGCGGGTGGTGATTTCCTTGGTGGTGTTTTCCACCCCGTTTTTCACCTTGACCAGGTTGGCTTCGCAGACGGTATCAAATGAAGGCATACAGGTATTCAAATAGGCAGTGAGACAATCCTGCCATGTTAGTCGAGAAAAACGTCCCGCTTCAAGCCCTCAATACCTTCCGCATCGTTGCCAAAGCACATACTTTGGTACGGATCAAGGATCCATCGGATATTGCAGCCGTGCTGGCCGACCCCGAAATCGGGCCGGCGCCCAAATTCGTGCTGGGTGGTGGCAGCAACATCGTGCTGACCGGCGATGTCAAACCCGTGGTGCTCAAAGTCGAAGTCAAGGGCATGCGGCTGGTGCAGGAGACGGCCAAAGCCTGGATTCTGGAAGCTGGCGCCGGCGAGAACTGGCATGACTTTGTGGCCTGGACGCTGGACCAGGGCTACCCGGGTCTGGAGAACATGGCCTTGATTCCGGGCACAGTCGGAGCCTCGCCGGTGCAGAACATCGGTGCCTACGGTGTCGAGTTGCAGGACCGGTTTGAATCGCTGGATGCGGTGGATCTGCAGACCGGTCAGGCCTTTACCCTCAATGCCGCGCAATGTGCCTTTGGCTACCGTGATTCGGTGTTCAAGCATGGTGGCCCCACGTCCATGGGCCTGAAAGACCGCGCCGTGATCGTGCGGGTGCGTTTTGCCTTGCCCAAAGTCTGGAAGCCGGTGCTGGGCTATGCCGATATCGAAAAGAAAATGACCGAGCAGGCCTGCGCCCATCCGACCGCGCGGCAGCTGTTCGACTGGGTCTGCGCCATCCGCCGCGCCAAATTGCCCGATCCGGATGTGATTGGGAATGCAGGCAGTTTTTTCAAGAACCCCACGGTGACGCCCGAGCAGTGTGCCGACATCATTGCCCGCGACCCCAAGGTCGTGCACTACCGCATGGACGATGGCTCCATCAAACTGGCCGCTGGCTGGCTGATTGATTCTTGTGGCTGGAAAGGCAAGTCGGTAGGGCAGGCCGGCGTATATGAAAAGCAGGCGCTGGTGCTGGTCAACCGCGGCGCCGGCTCGGACGGCCAGGGCGCGACCGGCGGCGAGGTCATGACGCTGGCCAAGGCCATCCAGACCAGCGTGTACGAACGCTTTGGCATCCTGCTGGAGCCCGAGCCTGTAGTGGTTTAAAACGGAGCCTTTTGCAAAATGAAACTGGTAGTACCCGAAAACAAGACGCTCATGCACACCATGACCACAGCCATCCGCTGGGGTGATATGGACGCCATGGGGCACGTGAACAACACGGTGTACCTGCGCTACATGGAGTCGGCCCGCATTCAGCTGATGAGCGAAGGCGGGTTTGATACCAACCCGCAGGGCGAAGGCTTCGTGATTGCCAACATCTTCTGCAACTTCATCCGGCAGCTGGAGTATCCCGGTGATGTGGTGGTCAGGAGCTATGTGGGCGCCACAGGTCGTTCTTCGTTCGATCTGTACCACGAGCTGCTGCGCACCGATGGTGGCGATACGGTGTATGCCAATGGCGGCGCCACCATGGTGTGGGTGGACTTTCCCAAGCAGCAGTCGCTGCCCATGCCCGAGCGGCTGCGCCAATGGCTGCACCAGGCCGGCGGCGTACCGCACACTGCCTGACGGATACGGGCCAACCGGTGGGTGCATTTCTCTGGATGTCGGGCGCCCTGGTGTCCTTCTGCCTGATGGCAGTGGGCGCCCGCGAACTGGCCGGCGGCATCAGCACCTTCCAGATCCTGCTGATCCGCAGCCTGATCGGGCTGGCCATGGTCACGCTGCTGCTGGTCCGCACCAGGCGCCTTGGGCTCTTTCAAACCCATCGCTTCAGGCTCCATCTGGGGCGCAACGTGTTCCATTTCTTTGGCCAGTACGGCTGGTTCCTGGGTATCGGCTTGTTGCCACTGGCGCAGGTATTTGCACTGGAGTTCACCACGCCGCTGTGGACGCTGGTGGTGGCCTCGCTGTTTCTGCGGGAGTCCTTCACCACCCGCAAGGTCGTGGCCATTGCATTGGGGTTTGCGGGCGTGTGCCTCATCCTGAACCCGGGGCGCGACATCGTCAGCCCGGCCGCGCTGTACGTGATCGGGGCTGCCGTGTGTTACGCCGTGGCGCACGTGTCCACCAAGGCGCTGTCTACGACCGACGATGCACTGACCATCCTGTTCTACATGTGCTCGGTTCAGCTACCGCTGGGGCTGCTTTTCAGCTGGGGCAACTGGGTGGTGCCTTCTCCCATGCAGTGGGTCTGGCTGGTCCTGATTGGCGTGACGGCGCTGACCGCCCACTTCTGCATCACCCACGCCATGAAGCTGGCCGATGCCAGTGTGGTGGTGACACTGGACTTTCTGCGCTTGCCCCTGATTGCCGGCGTGGGCGTGGCCTTTTACAACGAGGCGTTCCAGCCCATGCTGCTCATCGGAGCGCTGCTGATGCTGGCGGGTAACCTGCTCAACGTCTACCGGCCCAAGTCCGCTGCGCCGGGTTGATCCCGCGGTTGCGGTAGAGTTGCAACCGCAACCACGGAGATCGCCATGCACCCTGAAGCCATGAAACACAAAGCCAGCCTCTGGGATGGCGACTACGGCACTTCCCGCCACATCACCGATGTGCATTGGGAGGGCGACATTACACAGGAGGAGCTGATCTCCGTGGCCGACCAGATTTCGTCCGACTGGCAGACCATCGACCTGGAACTGGACCCGGCGCACCCTTGCCACGGCAACACCTACCGTTTGCAGAAGTCCTGGCCCAACCTGCTGGACGAGGCCTATGCGCTGCGCACGCTGGAAGCCGAAGACGAGCTCGAAGGCACCTTTGTCTGGGTGCACTGCTGCAAGCGCGTGTACGACGACGCGGGCGAACTCGAAGATGAGGGCGGCCGCACCTACCGCCAGGTGTTCAACACCGTCATGTTCTGCCTGGAGTTCGTCGCGTTTGACGACATCGCCGCGCAATGCGATGAGTACTTTGGCCCGGACGGCTGGGACGAATACGACCTGTACCTCGATGACGACCTGCCCGAGCCGATCGCCTATTGCCAGTAGGCCGTGCGCGGATTCCCGTGACCCGCTACAGTGACCGCATGAAAAAAATCTTTGTTCTGGGCGGTACCGGGTTTGTGGGCGGTCACGTATGTGAAAAACTGGTGCGCGCTGGCTGGCATGTCACCGTGCCAACGCGGCGAATGGTCAATGCCCGACCGGTGCAGCATCTGCCCGGGCTGACAGTGCTGCAACTGGATGTGCATAACGAGGCCGCGCTTGCGCAGGCCATGGCCGGGCACGATGCGGTGGTGAACCTGGTGGCCATCCTGCATGGGGATGCAGCCGCGTTTGACAAGACCCATGTCATTCTTCCCCAGAAGGTGCAGAGGGCATGCCGCACGGCAGCCGTGCAGCACCTGGTGCACATCAGCGCACTGGGCGCGAATGATGAGCGCCCCGGATCGGCCCCATCGGAATATCTGCGCAGCAAAGGCCGGGGCGAAGCCGTTCTGTTGCATCCCGCCGAGCCGCATGGTGCGCTGAACATCACCATCCTGCGCCCCAGTGTCATCTTTGGCGCGGACGACAAGTTTCTCAACCTGTTCGCCAAACTGCAGGCTGTGTTTCCATTCATGCCACTGGCCGGCGCTGCCGCGCGGTTTCAGCCGGTCTGGGTGGAAGACGTGGCCGAGGCCGTGGTGCGCAGCCTGCAGATGCCCCGTTCTGCGGCTTCCCCGCTGATTCTGGAGGCCTGCGGTCCGGAGATTTACACCCTCCAGCAGCTGGTGCAGTTGGCTGCGCGCCTGGGTGGAGTGAATGACGGGCGGGGCCGCCCGGTGATTGCGCTCCCGGACTGGCTGGGGCGCCTGCAGGCCCACATGATGGAGCTGGCACCTGGCGCACCGCTGATGAGCCGGGACAATCTCGACTCGATGAAGGTGGACAACGTGGCCACAGGCACGTTGCCCGGTTTGCGCGCACTGGGCATCCAGCCCGCGCTGCTGCAGCCCATTGCAGCGGATTACCTCAGCCGTGGCGGGAAGTCCCATGGCTTGCTGGGCGTCCGCAGCCGCAATCGCACGTGACCTGGCTGGCATACGCGATCCAGAAGTTGCCGTCGCCAAAGCAAAAAAGCCACCGGAACGCGGTGGCTGTTTTGTTTTCGCTGCCGTCAGGCAGCGGCGCAGTGATTACTGCTTGGCAGGCATTTCAGCCTTGGCAGGTGCTGCTGCCTTCATGTCGGCAGGCTTGACTTCAGCAGGCTTTGCATCCGCAGGCTTGGCCTTGGCAGCGTCGAGCTTGGCTTTGGCTTCAGCGCGCTTGGCTTTGGCGGCTTCGTGCTTGGCCTTGCGAGCTTCTTCTTTCTGCTTGCGAACTTCTTCGCGTTTTTGCTTTGCTACATCTGCGGGCTTTGCTACATCTGCGGGCTTTGCAGCATCAGCAGGCTTGGCTGCCGTTGCAGCAACCGCTGGGGTAGCAGGTGTAGCGGGTGTCGCAGGAGTCGCCGGCGCCTGGGCAAAAGCACCAAAGGTGGAAATAACCAGAGCAGTAGCGATAAGCGATTTTTTGAGCATTTCAGTATTTCAGGTCATGGCGATGTTGCCATGTACCTATAACTCGCGCTGATGTCCCTGCGTTTACGCAGGCCGTGTAAACGAATGTAAAGTGCCGTGCTGTACGCACCACCCCACCGAAGGAGCTTTTTCATGGCTATCGTTTTTCTCACTGGCGCCAGCGGCTTTCTGGGTGGGCATGTGCTGCGCGAACTCGTGGCACGCGGCCACACCGTCAAAGCCCTGTCACGCCGCCCGGAGACCGATGCCCCCATCACCGCTGCCGGTGGCGAGCCCGTGCGCGCCGCGCTGGATAACGTGGCCAGCCTCACGGCCGCCCTGCAGGGCTGCGACGCAGTCTTTCACGTTGCGGCGGACACCAGCATCTGGAAGCCCCAGGCCGCCCAGCAAACCGCCACCAATGTGCAGGGCACCGCCAACATGTTGGCGGCTGCCAGGGCAGCAGGCGTCAAGGCGTTTGTGCACACCTCGTCCACCTCGGCCTACTCGCAGCTTGTCACCGGTGTGCTCACCGAAGAGGTGCCCCAGCGCGGCGGCGAGAGCTGGATCAACTACGAAGTGACCAAGTTCGAGAGCGAAAAACTCGTGAAGGCCTCCGGCCTGCCGTGGATCGTGTTCAACCCCTCGCACATCCTCGGTCCTGGCGACCGCCACAACTGGGCGCGCTTGATCATGATGGTGGACCAGGAAAAGCTGCCCGGCATTCCGCCCGGCGTGGGCGCATTTGCCGATGTGCGCGAAATCGCCAAAGCCCAGGTGCGCGCCTGGGAGCTGCAGCGCTTTGGCCAGTGCTATCTGGTGGGCGGCACCAAGGCCACGTTTGTGGAGTTTGTGCAGCGCATCGGCAAGGCACTGAACCGCCGCACGCCCAAGGGCGCCATCCCCGAGTGGGTGCTCATGCTGGTGGGGCGCAGCAAAGACCTGCTGTCCCGCATCACCGGCAAAGAGCCCGACATCACCCCCGAAGGCGCACGCCTGACGTCCTACACCCTGCTGGTGGACTCCAGCAAAGCTGAACGCGAGCTGGGCTACGTGCAGACCCCGCTGGATGCGCTGCTGGCCGATACGCTGGCGTGGATGAAGGGGGAGGGGATGGTGGGGTAGAGGCCATTTCTGCGGATGAAAGCATCTGGTTGACCCAGAAGATGATGGGCGCGCGCTATGAAAGGTGTTTGGTGACAGCGAGTTGGAGGAAGCCGCATTTATCCGGAAATTCCGGACAGTTGCATCCAGTGGCAAGACTTAAGGCAACGCTGAATAAGTAGCCGCTGGCGAATGTAAGCGGCACGAAGATCGGTGATGCGTGGATTTCGAGCCTGAACCCTTGCCCCATCGGGCAGTTTGACGGGTCTTGCGACCCACATCCGCCCCTT